>Ga0307431_1000063_pt1 | contig 85340 bp, 66 predicted proteins | sample SalMarWE160170MG_FD_202155 | JGI IMG/M metagenome (GOLD analysis project Ga0307431, IMG submission 202155) | Salt marsh sediment microbial communities from the Plum Island Ecosystem LTER, Massachusetts, United States - WE1603-170 | ecosystem: Environmental > Aquatic > Marine > Intertidal zone >...
GGGTGCGGGGCGGCAGTTTACCCGCCAACGCGATCGGCTCAACGCTCTTGCGGGGCAGATCGGAAAGCTGCCCTTTGATGTAGGTTCGCAGATTTTGTCGCGATTCGGAAGGTCTTAAAAATATGCTTTTGGGTAACAGCCCGTCAAGATGTGCCTCCTACCGAAGACACAAAAACGTGAACCAAAGGTATTATAACATTTTTACACTAGTTCGATAGAAAAAACTATATATGACAGCTTCTCTCTTTTACAAGCCTATGAAAGCTGTTGCTATACCAACAAGTAAACTAAAGCTCTTCTTGCTACGCACGAATATATTATAAAAGTGAGCGTCTAATCATTCGTCTATAATCAACTGCCTTTCAAAGGTATTGGTGAGCAATTCGCTTGTGGTTGCAACGACCTTAACTTTGACCTTTCCCTTCTTGTCTCTTATGTGAATCTTCCCGTCTTTGATCAACGTATTCTGGCCGTCAACATAAGCCTGGACCTTAATAATTTCCCCGCCGTCAGGTGCTGAAACATCATAAGAAACTTTCACTAGGCTTTCGCTGGTAGTTTTTTCTGCTCTTGGCGCTATTGTAATCGATGGCCTTCGAGCCAGAAGCTGTTCGTAGGTTAGTGGTGTTTGTACAACGAGCATCGCGTCAATCTTTCGGGCAAGGGACAAAACCTCCTCGGCAAAACATCCGTTTCCCCATATTCTGACACAAACATTGTCGCGAACAAATCTTACCCGTATGTCATCCTTCTTTCTATATTCTGTAAGAAAACCTATGTTACCAAGGCCCTGTGGCCGCTTGGCGCCACGATACGTAGCAGCCACGTATTTTGTCTCCATGCTACTTGGAGTCATCATGGCAAGCATATACTCCTGGGCGGCTCGCGAGCTTGGTGCCAGACATAGGTCTACATCCAGAGATCCAGCACTGCGATAGCTCTTGAACTCCCTGAATCTTTCCAGCTTCCGTTTTAGATATTTCGCAACAAGATTAGGGTCCTTTCGTATTTCGGGGGACAGATGTTCCAGAAGTTCTGCTTTGCGCTCGGGCGGAAGCTCCGTGGGCAGGGGCTCGTTAGTTTTTTCGCGGCGTTGGCATGACCAGCTCAGCATGCATCCAGGAACTTGATCAAACTCAACCTGACCGTAGGAAATTGCCTCTCGTGTGGCCAGATCAGGTTGCGTAAGCAAAGACTTGTCAATTCTGATGGCAACACGTCGCGCATCCGTTTGTGGCCATTTTGAGAAACCCACGGCCTTACCCACAGCATCCACGCGCGCTAAATCAAAATAAGGAGGTACTTGCCACGATTGGAACTTTATGGATGATTCGTTCAGGGAGTCAGCACCGAAAGTGAGCCCCGCAGTAGTCATGATCGAACAAATTGCTATCAGGCACCTACGAGTAACAATATTCATTTTCATTGTCTACTCTCCTTAAAAGGCTTGTTCGTTTTTCAACATCGAATTATTCGACATCAAAACCATGATCTTGAGGAGACGTGGATGGAGGATAGCCGTCAATCACCCAATATTTATAATCCCCCCATTTATCATCGCCATCCAACTCCCGTGCAATATGAGTCGGTCCGTCATCTGGGTCGGCATCCACATCAACTTTACCTACTGAGGCATCGTAAATCCAGCCGCCATACCTGGCAAAAGCATGGTTGCTAAAACCCGAGCGTCCAGCATGATTCCAAGGTATGCCGTCATCCACTGCATCTCCATCAACAATAGGGCTATCATCATGATGGGGGCTACCATAAAATGGATTGTTAGTCCAGCCACATCCTATAGGCTTAATACAATTCAGATAACCAAATGGCTCTACAAAACTATTTTCAGGCCAACAGCCTAATGCCCTTGCAAAAACGACCACAGCCTTGCTCATATCATAGCAGTTAACTTTTTCTATGGATGGGTATTTATTCAGCCATCTTGTGAGTTTGAATTTACTCCCCTCGCCATCGCTTGTATATCCTGGTGCCCCCTCTTCCGTATCGTACACGCCGCCGGCGAATTTGTAAAAATCGTTCCAGAGGCTATGCATCACCGTGTTTACGCACGCATCAAAGAAACATACGGCACAAGCTATATCGAGAGTCTCCTGCCAGGGCTCATATTGCGGAAACTTTGGAGAGTCAAGGACGATATAGATCGTGTGTGGACCGGAAGAGCCAAACGTGCATTCCGGGGAATCACTTCCCTGGATATCATGCACTTTCCACTGCCAGGTTATGGTATCTTTGTCGATATAGCCGGTCGTCGGATTAGCTGGCGTAAATGATATATATTCAGGGTTAGAGATACCACTACTGAAAGTGACCGTTTGCTCGGCAAGATTGCCCAGAATACTATCAGATGTCGTCGCACATATTTTCGCGCTGGTAATCGTGGTTGGAGAAACAGTAAACCTCGCCTTAATGGTCACACTGGTGCTCTTTTTATAAGCGGCTGGCTTATTCTGGCCTCCTTTTACCCATTCCGGCACATCTATATCCGTAGAATCGTCTTCCGTGATATCTATCGCATCAGAAGAATCACCAGCACTATGGTCAAACTTGATGTGAGTCACATCTACTTCAACGACGGTAAATTCGACGCTGTCGGAGTCAATCACTGTTGGGTTCCGAGGAGCAGTATTGATATACAATAACTCCAACTGGACATCGTTCAATCCAGAACTGGTGGATATACCCTTAACGTCCAAGGTGTCAGGAACACCGGAGACAGACCATCCTGCTGGAAGCTCTACTTCTGTTTGCCCATCCCACACTTCTATCTTATCGTCATCCGAAGGGTCATCCAGCTCAAACCATGCATCATCAGGATCATGCGCCTCAACCGAAAGTGAGATAGGAACACGGTCGCCTAAACAGATGTATCCACCACCGCTCAGGCTCACCTTCATGACATATACTTTGTGGTAATCCCATGAGGACCACATATCCTCATTGTCTCGGACTCTCAGTTTGACATATGCTGTGCATCCGGTATCAAATTTACAAGACATCTCCTCTGTGTTCTGCCCAGAGACTATTGTACAATCATCACACCAAATAAGTCGCCATTGGTATTCTTCTATTGGGCCTCCATCCGGGTCGTAAGACGAGCTCGTGAACTCTACGACTTGCCCAGCAATGATCCATGTGGGTCCATATATATTACACCTTGGTCTGCCACTAGGAGGACAAGCAGAAGACTTACCAATAACAAAAGACAGAGTGATGAGCAGCGAAAAGATAATTAAGTAGATCCTGTTCATATTTCTGCTCTCCTTCATTCGAAGACCTTATGGAGATTCAGCCAAGTACCAGCAGCTTTGGCTGAGGGACAGTTAGGATAGTTCTTAAGAACTCGCTCGTAAGCAGCTCTTATTTGAGAGTCAGCGAGAGACCTATCGACAGCATCAAGGCTCTGCAACTGCTTGTAGCAATAACCTACACAGAACTGAGCATCCCAGACATATATGTAACTGGGGAACTCATCAACTATTCGTTGATAGTATTCGATAGCTTTTTCGTATTCCTGCAAATGCTGACAGCAGTTAGCCGAGGAATAATAAATATGCGCTGTTACAGGACAATGTGGTAGTTTCGTCATTATCCTCTCCCAAATAGCTAATGCCTTGCGGAAGTACTCCTGAGCTTCAGCCTCACGATCCTCGTTTATCTTTAAAAAGGCCTGTTTGCAATATTGCTCGCCGATTTCAAATACAGCCTCGGGCAGATCAGGATGGTCAGCAAAGTCGGCAATCAGCTCATCGAGCTGCACCTGGACTGTTTCTTCATCTCCAAGGGAAATATTTAACGCCACAATGCCTGCCCGCGACATTACTGCAAAGTGGTCATTAGGCCATCTGCCAATAACATATTGGTACCACTGCCGAGCCTTGTCGTCCTGAGCCATTCTGCGGTAGTCATTGCCAAAGAAGTATAATGCGAGTTGCAAATCAGGATGGTCGGCATAATCGGCAATGAGCTTCTCAATTGACGCCTCCGCAGCGGCAAAATCGCCTATGTGAATATCCGCAAACGCAATGGCCCTCTGCGCCCACATCCCATAGTCGCTATCAGGCTGGCGGGCCAGGATGTGGTCCAGGTAGGAGGAGAATTAGGGCACTATGAGGATTAGCTTTAAGGTAGCAGTGAACGTGGACCGAAAAATTGGCTGACTGCCTATTATTACTTTTGGCTCTTTATATGCGTCTTTTTACGGATTGTTGTCTGACAGCCAATGAGATGCCATGATTTGAAGGTCGGTGAAATCTACTTTGCAATTGCCGTTTATTGGCTACCATTTTTTTTGTGTGAGACGCTTCTGGAGAATTTCATACGTAATTCTCAGAGTATTCTGGGTACATAATGGAGGACGATGAATTTGTGTAATGATTTTATCTTCCTCCGGTGTCCTGAGACTCACCGCCTCCTGATAACCGGTACTGGATGACTTCGAATCCGCGCTTTATTAAAAGGCGTTCTCTCTCTGTGAACCGTTCGTCCTCTAAGAGCATCTTCAGGAATTCAGCAGAGATAGCATCACCATAACTTCCCACCAATCTGAAAACGTGCGTATTCGTTGTGTGAGTCGTGCCGGGTACTACCAGAGATTCCAACACCCGCAGTGCCTCACTTGTGCCTATTTGACATAGTGACTCCCTCGCATATCTGCCTAGTTCATTGGTTCGTTCGGCATATCCTCTGAGACCTTCGACCGCCCAAGTTTCTTTTTGGCCACCAATTAATAATATGCCCAGGATATCACTTTTGTTTAATCTATATTCAAGGAAGTCACGAGGAAACTGCCAACCCTGAAGCTTAAGAGTGGCAGCGGCCGAAACCAGTTCTGCATGAAGGGCGCGGGAGGGGGGGCTTTCCATGACAGTTCTCCAGCAAAGAATCTCAAGCTGAGCCCATTCTGCTTGTCTGTCGTGTGGCACCTGTGTTAACCTGTGTTCTAATCGGTCTATGGCTGATTCAAGAGTTCTTTTTACAAAGCTGTGGTTCTCAGTAGCTCTCATCTGTTTGAGCGCTTCAAGGGTACCACTGTCTCCAAGCCCTACAAGTGTTTCGATAGTGGATACTCGAAGTCTCCAAGAATCTGTTGTGGCCAAGAGACTTTCAGCTATGCGCCTTCCATCGGCAGGCTCAAGATAAGCAATGGCTATGAGAGCTTCCCGGCTAAAACGAGTCTGTGTAAGTATTATCTCTTTCAACGCATTTTCTGCGACTGGTTCGGCCACTGACAATTTGGCAAGACTAAGCAATGCCAGTTTTCTTGAATTAGGGTCGTCGATTTGTCTCTGGAGGAAGTCTACGGTCGACATTCCCGTGTGTTTGCTAACCAGGAAATCCGCCGCCTCCTGCATGTCGTAGTACATTATTCCGCTGGGCCACTTCGGCTCCTTCGGCACCATATCAAGAGCCTGCCGAAAATCGGGGTCTATATCTTGAGAACAGCAAACAGCAGAGAATAACATTATAAAAACTATCTCTGCTAAGAATTTCTTACCGAAAGAATTCATATCTTTTTACTCCTTTGCTTATCACAAATGACGATTTTGTTATCTTTTGTGTTTTCTAATCAATGCAAGACCACTAAGGCCAATAAGCCAGATGGTCGCTGGTTCAGGAATCACAACGGCTGATGTAAGAGAACCTACCATATCAAACCCAAATCCCTCATCACGATCCCACCAGCCGTAGATTCTTATTGATTCCATCTCCCAATTATCTAAAACCGGAGCATTTGTCTGTAACGCATCACTTGAAAGAGCAGAAATAGAAGAATCGATCAGTTTCAAAGAAATATAGTCAACAGGAAAGCCGTTCTCAAGCGGCAAATTCTTTCTGCTTTCCAATTCAAAGGAATCAATAATACCACTTACTAAAGGACTATCATTTCTGATCTCAATACTGAACCCAACGTTTTCAGGATCGGTCATAAACACAAGGCCGCCGACCGTCAAGGTGATACCACACGGTGGAGCGTCGAACTCATAGTACCCCATATCAGGACTTGGCTGTAAATCCGGCGAGGATAAATCATAAATGTATACTCCTGTTATTAAATCACCAACCTTTATCCTTTTCTCCAGAAACCCGTTAGGCGTGCCATCACTTATAGACGTTATATCAGCGGTGAATCCTACAAAAACCAATCCAGCATTGGCAACTGGCAAAGACCCCAAAAGAGTCCATATTAGCATTGATGCTGTTAAAAGAATCTTTCCAGCCATAAGTATCCCTCCTATACGAGTGTCTCTATAAGTCGATTCATATATATTCTACACAAAACGCTCATAAAAATCAAGAATTTGTGCCATTTTTGGTCAGAGAGTTTAAAGGAACTTGTCACTACTTTTTGATGTCCTTAAAAACTGATCCCAGTTCATTCTCTACGGACATTCGTACCACAATGTATATCGCCTTCGCGATTGTGATAGTGTATTGAGTCAGCAAACACAATATCACTGTACCCGGCCTTATTGAACAAGTCCTCGACATAATCCTTAAATCTGTTTGTTCCTGAATCATCATAAGGGTCTCCAGTAAAAACGGTGTTACCATCGACAAGGCAGTTAACATGGTTAATAGTATATGCGACAGCAAACCTCTGTTTGCTTCTGACGTCTTGCCTAAAAAGTACCGGCATCTCGAGAGTAGTACAATTGGTATTAACGGTGAAGAAAAACTCATCATCTGGCTCGATTTGATCCCTATAATCTCTGTCCCACCAAGCAGCAAAGATAAAGCACTTAGCTGTCTTAAAAATGCAATCGGAATCCGTCCTCACATAGTCCGCACCTGACCCATAATGCCAGCCATTTTCATAATACATACCGTATACATCACTATCAGGGTTACCATAGCCGCCGCTGTCGTCCTTGAATCTTACGCTGTAATGCAAATTATCCCCCTGGTCGAACTTGATCCAGTATGTGCGGGTATTAATGCCGGCAGGGAGGTAAGCCACAAATGCACCACCTTTGGTCAACACTCCGTTGCCGGTATTATTGAGACCTGGCTCTGGGTCCTCCTCTGGTGAGGTCCAAGAGCCCAAGGACGTAGGTAGGTTTTGTGGCTCCATGACTCCCGCATTATCTTCCTTCCACTCCTGATCGGGACTTGGATCAACATTAAGATAATACATATGATTGACGGACAATATATCGTACAAAATATTATGGCCTGCTATTCTCGCACTGCTATTTTCCGAATAGGCCCATAGCGCTAAACTCCAGCAAATATCAGGATCGGCTACAATCGTATATCCGCTAGGTGCAAAAGAGACTATTTCATCGACATGGCCAACTCTAAGCCAATTAGTAGTAATACTGAATGGGTTGACATTGGTACCCTGAGCGTCAAAGAAGTTATCTATGTCATCGTGTAAATCTGTACCATAAAAAACCTTTCCACCAAGTGTGCATTCAATGTTACCACCAGAATTGTAGCCGGCACCTACTTGGATCTCTTCGAGTCGCCAACAGACGCCTACTCCCGAGCCTAATCGGTCGTTATGTACATAGTCAGCAAGGATGGCTTCCAGAAAATAGGCACGCGGTAAAACAAGGAATACTGGCATAGTATCGCCATAAGGGGCCTCAACATAGCCGACTTCATATCCATCCTGATGCCATATATCATAGTCATAATAACCGACCTCATCCACACACGAGCCATAGTAATTGGGGTTCTTAAGCTTGGTTCTCAGGTCTGAGTTATAAGTCCCCAAATTGGATACATAAACGGTCTTGCCGGAGCTTGACACGCCCATTGAGTGGTTAGTCAGGGTAAAAGGTGCGACTCGCATTTGGACTGTGTCTGAGGATTCGCAGAAGTCCGTTTGAAGCGTCAGTGTTATATCTACCATCGCACCGAATTCAATCCCCTCCACACCAAACTTGATAATTCCATTGCCTTTAATGATGGATGTAATGTCGTATGTGTTGGTAGTATCAGGGCCTATGATGGCATCATCACCTGCCTGTATCTGCCAATTGTTTTGTTCTTTGGGCAGAAAGATCCGTATTCTGTCTATGTCAGGGACATCCTGAAAGAAATCGTCATCATTAACTGGTTCATCAATGCTTAAAGTGACTACCAGAAAACGGGGTACCTCCCAGCCAGCATATGGGATCTGGTGAACCCACAATCCCGCCAAGTCGTCTTTGTCGGGGTCGGCGTCAACCACGTTGCTTGCCTGTTCGTCTTCGCCATATAGATCCCAGTCCTTATTACCAATCCAGTTGTCCGGGATTCCGTCTCCATTATCATCGTCACAGTTAGGAAGGACAATAGCGTAGGAAGTACCTTCATCATTTTCGTCGTAGGAATTAATAGCATCGTTCCGATCGACATCTGCATCTATATCAACGACAAAAAACTTGCAACTATCCGTGTCTTTATAGTGGTCGTTATCCTTAACCTCCAACTTAATCCAGTATTTGCCTCCATCCTTGAACGTGTAAGTTTTAACTTCGCCATACACAGTATCTTTGAGATAATATCCATAGGCATTAACCGCCTTGTAGATGTACCACTTCCAAACTTCGATCTCCCCATCCCGGTCATAAGAAAGGTGTCCGTCCAAATCAACCTGTTGTCCAGCGCATATATAATCGGTATTTCGGCAGTCGCCGCAGATACGGGCTACGGGCGGATAGCCCCACGCATAAGATTTGCTGTTGATAAAGCAAAGACAAGCTAAAATGACAACTCCAGACAAAAAATTTCTATTCATTTTTGTCCTCCCTCGACTAAATCGATCAAATCGATGTTATTTTCGAGCCAGCCACGAGCGGCGTTGACTGCCAGACAGTTGGGATAGTTCTGAATAACGAGCTCATAAGCAGCTTTTGTCCGGGCGTGTGCTTCAGATTCTTCATTAGTGCCGGCCTCGCCCAGTCTTTCATAAATGTATCCGATCAAGAATTGGGCGTTCCAGGCGTATTCATAGTCAGGCCACTTGTCCACAACCTTTTGGTAGTACTCAATGGCCTTTGCGTATTCGCCGAGCCGCTTATAGCAAATAGCCGAAATATCGTAAATTTCTGCGCCCGCTGCAGTGTCTGGCCATCGGTTTAGGATTTCTTGTCCAGTGTTTATTACCTTTGTAAAATACTCATCAGCTCGGCTATCCAGACCTTGGCTTTCATACTGAAAAGCCAGTTTATAATACGCCTCCGTTGCCGCCCATAAAGCCTCTGGCAAAGCCGGATGGTCGGCAAAATTGGTAATCAGCTCATCGAGTAGCACCTTGGCTGTTTCTTCATCGCCAAGGGAAATATTTAACGCCGCTATACTTGCCCGCGACATTACTGCAAAGTGGTGATTAGGCCATCTGTCAATAACATATTGGTACCACTGCCGAGCCTTGTCGTCCTGAGCCATTCTGCGGTAGTCATTGCCAAAGAAGTATAATGCGAGTTGCAAATCAGCATGGTCGGGATAATCGTCAATAAGCTTTTCGATTGAAGCCTCCGCAGAGGCAAAATCGCCTATGTGAATATCCGCAAACGCGATGGCCTTCTGTGCCCACATCCCATAGTCGCTATCAGGCTGGCGGGCCAAGATGTGGCCCAGGCTAGGAGGAGAATTAGGCCACTATGAGGATTAGCTATAAGGTAGCAGTGAACGTGGAACGAAAAATTGACTGCCTATTATTACTTTTGGCTCTTTATATGCGTCTTTTTACGGATTGTTGTCTGATAGCCAACGGGATGCCATGATTTGAAGGTCGGTGAAATTCACTATGCAGTCGCCGTTTATGTCGACAGCGAGCCAATTTTGTCATGCGGGCATAATAATAAACATCCCACGACTTTTTTCAATGGCGTAAGTGGTACACTCCATACTGCGCACAGAAATGAGTTGGGTGTCCCCAGATTTATTGCCAATTTATGCTACGTGACTAATTTGTAATTTGAAATCTGACCCTATCGCTCGCCTGCGGAGAAACGCTAAGCAACCTACTTTCTCCTTCCACGTATCCCCGCCAAGATTTCATAAACATAATGAAAATGAGTCTGTTCGCTTTCAGAAAATCTTTCATACATTGATAGCTTTTTCATAAATTCAGTAGTAACTTCATCGCCGTGTTGTTGCAATAGCATTAATAAGCGGGTATTTGCTCTTATATCTCCCCCTGGAATCAGTGAGGCTTCAAGTGCTCGCAGAGCTTCACTTGTACCTATTTCTCCTAAAGCTTCTCTTGCAAAATCTCCTACAGAGTCACCCAATGTGGCATATTCCTTTAGACCAGGTATTGCCCAAGCTTCCTTCTGATAGCCGATTATCGCAATTCCCAGCAAATCCCTGGAAATCAATTTATACTCGAGAAAATCCTGGCCAAACTGTTTACCCTGTATATAAAGCGTTTTCGCAGCCGATCGCCACACGATATTCAGGTTGCGTGCAGGTGCCATCTGACTAGCTAAAGTTCGCCAGCAAAGAACTTCATTTCGGCCCCATTCAACTTGCTTTTCTGGTGAAACCTTCGTCACTTTATATTCTAATTGTGGGATAGCCAATTCAATAGCTTCTCTAACGATGGGGTCTTTCTCCTCCGTTATCATTTGTCTTAGCGCTCTTAGTGTATTTTCGTCTCCAAATCCGACGAGCATCTCAACCGCGGCCTTGCGGACATGCCAAGGCCCCGGCTGACTTACAAGAGTTTCAGCGATCTGTTGGCCATCAAAAGGATCCAAATACGCAACCGTTATGACAGCGCCAGGATTATTCCCATATATTTGCTCATATAGCGTGCTCTCAGCTGCTTCGTTAGTTGGGGCAAGTTTGGCTAAGCTGAGCAATGCAAGCCTTTTTGAATTGGGATCCTCGATTTTTTCCTGGAGGAGTTCCACAGCTGAGGTGCCAGTATACTTGCTGACAAAGAAGTCCGCAGCTTCCTCAACACAATCATAAGACACAAAGCAAGAAGGTAGACCCGGCTGGATGGAAACCATATCCAAAGCCTTCTGGAAATCAGAGTCTATGTCCTGTGGATAACAAATGGATGAACTTAGCAAAACAATTGCAATAACCAAGTAAAAATATTTCCCTACAGCATTCATCGTATTTTTTTACTCCTTATATTGATGGATCATGACTATCTATCTTATTCTTTGCATTTCGACTATATTTACAACGAATTCCAAGCAGAGCCAGACCACCAAGGCCAAGCATTATAATTGTGGCAGGTTCGGGAATCACAGCTGCTGAGGTCACATAGCCTTGTATTGAGGATCTTCTAACTACCGAAATAATAATGTTGACTTTTCCATCGCGCCAGTCAGCGTTCAAGTCTGGAGCAGTTGTAGGTAATTCATCGCTCGAGAGAATATCGACACTTCCAAAAGCACCAAGAACAATGCTTTCAACCTCGCTTCCATTGGAGAGAGGAAGATTATTTAAGCTGCTTATTTGATAACTATCATAAGATCCACCAGCGTGCTCCGGAGGATCGTTAACTATACTTACAGTAAAGTTGATATTATCTGGATCCGTCATAAACACAAACCCACCGATGGTCAAGAAAATACCACATGGTGGAGCTTGGTGGTGATAATGCCCGTAAACTGGGTCGGTTGGGAATGTGTCTGACGTGGATAAATCATAAATGTATACTCCCGTTATTAAATCACCGATATTGACTCTTTCTTCCAAAGGCCCACGGTCTATCACAGACGTTACCTCACCTGTGATTGCTATAGGTACAAGATTTGCTTGGGCCAGGGATGGCCAAAAAGATAATACACAGACCAATAATGATGTAATAGAAACAAATTGAGATTTCATTGCTTCAGCCCTCCTGCCAGTTATCTTTTCTACCTGAGTTGGCATATCATTTTACCTTAAAGCAGCATAAAAAGCAAGTATTTATTGCTCCATTTTAGTCAAAAAAAGATGTTACTAATCAATAATCCCACCACTTATACGTTGGGATGACCCTCTTAGTATTCGTACCACAATGAACGTCGCCACAGAAGTGGTGGTAGAATCGTGAATCTGCTGTAGTTACTGAGTAACCTGCCTTTTGAAATATTTTTTTAGCGTAGTCCCTAAGTATGTCTGATGAGCCTTGACCTAAGTAGTCGACGACCGGCCCATGTGCAGCCCCTGTAACCACGTTACTGCTACCTTTAACCAGAGAATTGACGTGGTTGGTTGTATAAGCCGATGCACCGCTAAGGTTATAGAAAAGCACCGGCATCTCAAGAGCTGCGTAATTCGGATTTGCTTTAAATTCAAAATAGTCACCTTGGAGAAATGATCCCTGCCACCAATGGTAAAGGACAAAACATAAAGCCTCTGTAAATACACAATCCTCGCCCTTGTTACCGGTAGTGGGATCCAGATTTTCCCTCCTATTATTTGGGTTTGTCGACCAATACACTTTGTATTCTGTGTTATTGTCAAACTCAACCAGGTAATAACGTGTTTGGGAACTTGGAAAGAATGCTACGAAGGCACCGGCTTTAACAAGTTCGGAACGTCCGCTATCGCAAGTGCCCTTGGTGACTTCCTCAGGCCCTTCGTCCAAGTTTAAAGCTTCTCGAATATTATTTAAGTAAGGAATGTACATATCAAGATTATAATAATCCAAATTTAATCCAGTATCCTGTAATATCTGAGACACCGTTTGTCCCTCTGCAGGATCGATGTAATCCCATTGGTACGGGTAGTTTATATTCGGCCTCATATTCTGATGCATTGGTGCATCTGGATCTATGTTTGCAACCCAAACTAACAACGCCCAGCAGACCTCTGGGTCAGCTACAACAGTGCGTCCATTTTTTACGAAGGAAACTACTTCATCAACATGCCCCACACTCAACCAACCCGTATTAACGCTTTTCTCGGGATTAACTCCCTGAGCCGCAAAGAATTGCACTGTCTGATTGTACAAACTCGTTCCATGGAAAAACTTTCCAGGTCCCGAACCAACAGGTCTTGACTCAAGGTCCCCAAAGGAATCAAAGCCGTACTGGTAGGGCATTTCTTCCAATTTCCAGCAGACGCCTACGTCTGTACCGAGGCACATTCGGTGGACATATTTTAGCAGGTCCATGTTAACCTGATAAGTTGAGTAACAGGGGGACTCATTTGGCCAACACGGTGTATTGTAATATGTTCTCACCCTTTTTGCGCGAGATGAAACAAGAAAGATAGGCATCTCGCCATAAGGAGCCTTTACATAACCAATCTCATATCCATCCTGGTGCCATCTATCGTAGTACGTATCTCCATAATCGGGGTCCTCACGCACTTCAATACACGAGCCAAGAGCACTTCTTAGAGATTTATTACCTTGATTGTCATGGTCCCCTTCATCCCATTTAGCCACGTAAACGTCCGATACACCCATGGAATGATCAGCAAGTACAAACGGTGCGACTCGCATTTGGACTGTATCTGAGGTTTCGCAGAAGTCCGTTCGAAGCGTCAGTGTTATATCTACCATCGCACCGAATTCAATCCCCTCCACACCAAACTTGATGATTCCATTGCCTGCGATGGATGTAATGTCGTATGTGTTGGTTGTATCAGGGCCTATGATAGCATCATCACCTGCCTGTATCTGCCAATTGTTTTGTTCTTTGGGCAGAAAGATCCGTATTCTGTTATTAACTGGTTCATCAATGCTTAAAGTGACTTCCAGGAAACGGGGTACCTCCCAGCCAGCATATGGGATCTGGTGAACCCACAATCCCGCCAAGTCGTCTTTGTCGGGGTCGGCGTCAACCACATTACTTGCCTGTTCGTCGCCGGTCTGTAGATCCCAATCGCCACCAATCCAGTTGTCCGGGATTCCGTCTCCATTATCATCGTCACAGTTAGGAAGGACAATAGCGTAGGAAGTACCTTCATCATTTTCGTCGTAGGAATTAATAGCATCGTTCCGATCGACATCTGCATCTATATCAACGACAAAAAACTTGCAACTATCCGTGTCTTTATAGTGGTCGTTATCCTTAACCTCCAACTTAATCCAGTATTTGCCTCCATCCTTGAACGTGTAAGTTTTAACTTCGCCATACACAGTATCTTTGAGATAATATCCATAGGCATTAACCGCCTTGTAGATGTACCACTTCCAAACTTCGATCTCCCCATCCCGGTCATAAGAAAGGTGTCCGTCCAAATCAACCTGTTGTCCAGCGCATATATAATCGGTATTTCGGCAGTCGCCGCAGATACGGGCTACGGGCGGATAGCCCCACGCATAAGATTTGCTGTTGATAAAGCAAAGACAAGCTAAAATGACAACTCCAGACAAAAAATTTCTATTCATTTTTGTCCTCCCTCGACTAAATCGATCAAATCGATGTTATTTTCGAGCCAGCCACGAGCGGCGTTGACTGCCAGACAGTTGGGATAGTTCTGAATAACGAGCTCATAAGCAGCTTTTGTCCGGGCGTGTGCTTCAGATTCTTCATTAGTGCCGGCCTCGCCCAGTCTTTCATAAATGTATCCGATCAAGAATTGGGCGTTCCAGGCGTATTCATAGTCAGGCCACTTGTCCACAACCTTTTGGTAGTACTCAATGGCCTTTGCGTATTCGCCGAGCCGCTTATAGCAAATAGCCGAAATATCGTAAATTTCTGCGCCCGCTGCAGTGTCTGGCCATCGGTTTAGGATTTCTTGTCCAGTGTTTATTACCTTTGTAAAATACTCATCAGCTCGGCTATCCAGACCTTGGCTTTCATACTGAAAAGCCAGTTTATAATACGCCTCCGTTGCCGCCCATAAAGCCTCTGGCAAAGCCGGATGGTCGGCAAAATTGGTAATCAGCTCATCGAGTAGCACCTTGGCTGTTTCTTCATCGCCAAGGGAAATATTTAACGCCGCTATACTTGCCCGCGACATTACTGCAAAGTGGTGATTAGGCCATCTGTCAATAACATATTGGTACCACTGCCGAGCCTTGTCGTCCTGAGCCATTCTGCGGTAGTCATTGCCAAAGAAGTATAATGCGAGTTGCAAATCAGCATGGTCGGGATAATCGTCAATAAGCTTTTCGATTGAAGCCTCCGCAGAGGCAAAATCGCCTATGTGAATATCCGCAAACGCGATGGCCTTCTGTGCCCACATCCCATAGTCGCTATCAGGCTGGCGGGCCAGGATATAGCCGGTAAGTCTGCGTATAATTCCATCGTAAAATCTGATCTGCTCTGTATCATCGGGTCTGCTTTCTACGAATAGCCGTTGTTTCTTGGTACATTCGGTAGCCAAACGATAAACGTTCTCAACTGCGTCCTCGTGGTCAGCAAAATTGACGAGCAATTCATCGACCGCTGACTCCAGGCCTTCGTTATCCGAGAGCTCCAAAGATAAAATGCCTATCTTAGGCTGCGATAGCAATGCGTAATAGCTGTCAGGCCAGCTTTGTACAACATGTTGATAAAGCTCGCGGGCTTTCTGGCTTTTTCCAAACTTGCGAAGGCTTTCTGCGACCTGCAGGATGCCACCTGCTATATTCTCTTCTTGCGAAGATTCGCTGAGCAGTCTTTCAATGGCAGCCTCAGCTGCTGTCTCATCCCCACGCTCAATACTTGAAATTGCGATGCGTACCTGCGACCAGATATACTCCTGTGTGCTGCTCACAGATTCGACGCCACGGCGATACAGTTGCCTGACCTGCTCGGCCTTGAGCGCATGGTTAAATATGGCTACCTCATCGATCAGGCCATTGAAGCAACGGTCTTCCACTTGTGCATTTGCACCGATAACAAGGGGATATTTGCTGATGTTGATGCTCCATGCAGTTTGCCGGTATTCATCAGGTGCGCCATCGACATACAAATGCATCATCGAGCCATCGTATACGCCAGCTATATGGTGCCATTTGCCATCGTTGACGTTTATGTTTCCATCAAACCACTGGATTGACAGACCACTGCAGCCGAAGTGGCTGCTATTTGTGGAACCTGCCCTGCTGAGTCTGTAGGAATCGTCACCTTTGGCAATGATAGTCTGCCAATTCTTGTCGAACTTGTTGACCTTCACCCAGCAGGCAATTGTAATCCGGCTGGTAATACTGAAGGCTGGCGCAGTACCGCAGTCCACATAGCTATCCTGGCCATCGAGGCTGAGGACGTTGCCTTTGACAGCATCAGTAACAATCTTCGCCTGGCCTACGAACTTGCCATGTAGGTTGTTGCCGGAACTGTCGTTGGCATTATCTTCGAATTGATAGAGTGCCACCAACTCTGCAGAGGACAGCGATGTTAGCGACAGGGTGAGCACAGAACACAGTAGAAGCACGAATGAAGGTGGGATTTTCCGCAACATAATCTTACCTCCGCGTAAAGTAGTTACGCTTATTTTAGCTTCTCCGCGAAGTTATCCTTCACGGACTACAATCTCTCTGGATGGCTTTTATCTCCGGCTTGGGTTGCATATCTACAATTTGCTCGCCGATCCAAAACTTATGAATTGAAAATACCCTTCCAGAGCGTGGTTGTCAATAAAATTTTTCAAAAAGTGTAAAAAAATGTCTGCATCTAATCCGACAGTATTGAAAGGATTATTCACGGTGTGCTACTGGACTTGGCGTTGAGAGGATACAGTATCCGTTCCAGGGCTCGTTTGCAGTTGGACGTTTTGCCTTAAGACATCGAGCTTTTCGCGGATTTCTTCAGCCATTCGGCTGTTTGGAAAATCATTTACAATCTGCTGGCCGACATCGAGCGCATTTGCCCACCGCTTTTCTGTTACAGCTATAGAAAACTCAACGCCGAGGTTGTGCAGCTTTGTCCTGAAGACATCCCTTGCAGCTTCCTGCAGTGCTAACCCTTCATTGGATGTCAGATATTGGTCCAGCTCCCTAAGAATCTCCAGGCTGCGGTCGGTCTCTTGGCTCTTGATAGCATCATCCCAGGCAGCAAGCAGTATTCTCTTGCGATCTTGTTTCCTATCAAACAGTTCCTGTCGCATCGCCCGTGCCTTTTCGGAATCCTGGTAAGCCCTGATTAAACCTTCAATCTGTGCACTTGCTTTAGCCCATTGAAAATCTTCGAGCAGCTTTTCGATGTGCTCTATGACTTGATTTATCCGCTCCTGGTCGGTTGCATTGCGATACTGATCCGCCTGGGCCCGCAACTGCTCAGCGAGTTCCTCATATTCAGATCGCTTGGCAATTTCATCGATTGTTTCATAAGCAGCATCGAAGTTCTTTTCCTGGAGCATGTCAAAGACGGCCTCTCGTAGGGATTGTCTGTCCGCCTCACGGAATGCGATTGCCTTAGCGGTTTCACTCAGCCGAGTGCTCTGATTTATTTGTGTAAGACCGGCTCGTATTTTTTCGAGAGCCTCGGTAACTTGTTCTAATTGTGAGCTGTTGTCTTTAAGCGTATCGACTATCTTAAATATCCTGGAGAGCATCGCTAGTAGTGCGCTTAGAAGAACTAACACACCAAGCAGCCCTACGAGATTTCGCAATATGTCGGTCTGGGCACTCTCGAAGATGTTGGTAAGTAGCGCAAGTAGAGTCACTACTGCCAATGCAGCGCAGACAATTACGATGTGCCATTTGAATCGCGACAAAAAATCGCCTTTTCTCAGGTCCATAAGCTGCCTCTACTTACAAGAACTAACTCACATGGACAACGCCAATACCATTATAGCATTCGGCGGTTGATTTTGTCAACTGTTACGTCGGGTTGCGCGATGACTTGGCTCGGCTGGGATAGGCCAAAAAGTCATGTTTTTTACCTGTGTAAGTGCTTGTTTCAGCCGGTCAATGAGACTTTTTCAAACCATGTTTGCGTTCGCAGACAAATCTTGACTAACATGAGCATTACCGGCACTTCGATCAGAACTCTGACAACGGTGGCCAAGGCAACGCCTGAGGACAGGCCAAATAGCATCTTTTTTTACTCTATGCAACGTAGATTAAATAAAGACCCCCAAAGATAACAAGTACGCCACATATTCGCTTCAGCGTAATTGCACCTTTCGATCTTTCATTCCAGTTCATGTACCGCTGAACAAGCTCTGCCGATGTCCCCGCAACAACAATAACCGAACAATACCCTATGCCGTATGTTACCAACAAGAGTATTCCATAAAGTAGATTAGTTGACGCCAGATTAAATGTCACTGCCAGCATTGGTGCCATGTAGGCAAAAGTACATGGCCCAAGCGCTATTCCGAACACCAGACCCAGAATAAATGCCGCCAACATTCCCCGGCGTTTTATACCCACCAGCCCCGGACCCAACCAAGTTGATGGAATCACGTCGAGAAGATGAAGACCTACTAAGAAGAAGATCACGGCAACAATGTAGTTGCCATATCTGCCCACATCGCCCACCATTCTGTCTGCCGCTGCAAACACTCAAATTTTCATAGCTCATGATTATCTCACTCCTCTTTCTTTATCACTGCTTATGTAAGTATCTTTTTTATTTGCTCCGGCGATAGGACTTTACCCACCACTTCTACTTTACCGTCAACCACCAGAGCAGGCGTCACCATCACGCCGAATTTCATTATCTCATTGATGTCGGTCACCTTTTCCAGCGAATATTCGACACCCAAATCTTTGGCAGCAGCTTCCGCATTCTCTGCCAGCTTCTTGCATTTCGGACAACCCGTCCCAAGAATCTGCAACTTTCTCATACTCAACTTCCTTCTGGACCTTGTTTTTCGAAGAACCTCTGGTCGGCCTTAGATAGCTTTTCTCTCGCCTTGGCGAGCCAACCAATCCTGCTTACTGAAAAACAGTCAAATTTCGGCGAGTATGGCTTGATGTCGATCAATGGTGTGCCGTCGAGGATGTCAATTTCTGCGACATGCAGCGTTCTGCCCTCAATGCTCAGAAGTCGCACACAGGAAATCCCAATCGGATTCGGCCGAGCCGGTGCTCGCGTTGCGAAAAGCCCCCGCAGCTCGTCGTCCATATAGGGTTTGACCAGCATTCTCGGCTCCCGTGCAAGATGGTAATACGTTATCAGCCAGATACGTTCAAAGCCATCCAGGTCTTTCAGACCCTCCGCAAATTCTGGAAGAATCTCCACTGAACCTTCTGTGTCTTTTGCATATACCGGCTGAATGGGTGTTCCCGCAGCTTCCGGAAATGGTGAATGAATTATGCCGATAGGTTTTAACTCCATGTGACTTTCCCTTCCAAGGCTGCCAATTATCCCCAAAATGCGCCAAAAAACATGCCGACGATCGTTGACAATACTATAACGAGAATAGAAAAAACGGCTGTTCTTGCGTTGCCTAGGACCTTGCGAGTCACAAGTATATTGGGAAGCGATAGCGCCGGCCCAGCTAAAAGCAGCGCAAGCACAGGCCCCTTGTGCATACCAAGTTTCATTAGCGCTTGTGTGATCGGAATCTCGGTCAGCGTCGCAAAATACCAAAATGCTCCGATCACACTCGCAACCAGATTGCTTCGCAAGCTGTTGTCGCCCACCCACTGAGCAACCTGCTTCTCAGGCAACAAGACACTAACAAAACCAACTACAAACACCCCGCCGAACAACAGTGGCACGAGCAGCTTAGCAAAATCCCATGTATTGTGTATCCACTGGCTGAGTTCGTCTTGCTCAAACCACCGCCAGGCCATAATAAGAACTGCCAGGCCGCAAAGACCTGCAAGGTACCACCTGATATGATGTAATTGTACGACCCAGGTTTTTCGCTCCTGCATCTCTGCTATCTCGGTTTTCTGTAGCTCAATCTTGTCCCCTAACTTTGCTGAATCTATATCCTGCTCGAGTTGGAACCGAATCATGTCTTTCGTTTCATGTATTACTACCGCTTTGATTTGCTTGCTGTCCTTCGTTGTCACTACTACGTTGCCCGGATTAAACCAATCACTGAACACAAGAAACGAAATCATCGCCGCCAAGAAAAGTGTAGTCTTTACAATATGACGCTTTGGCTTTTCAGGCTCAGGCATAACGAGTGCGGCCTCCATTTTTGCACGCTCACCCTTGTGGAATACGGCAGCCATTATCAGCCCTATCACAACCGCAAAAACTACCGCTCCTATGAACCTGCCCGCTCCGATTGAAAAGCCCAGCACCCGCGCACTTAGAAAAATCGCAAGGATGTTTATGCCCGGCCCCGAGTACAGAAATGCCGTCGCAGGCCCCAATCCTGCCCCGAGATTATAGATGCCTGCAAACATCGGCAGCACACTGCACGAGCATACTGCTAACACACAACCCGCAACAGACGCTACAGCATAAGCTAACACAGGGTTGGCATTCGGCCCTAAATAACGCATAACCGATCCCTGCGACAAGAATGTGATTATCGCCCCCGCAATAAAAAGAGCCGGCACGACGCAGGCCAGCATGTGGTTCCGTGCATACCATTGCAATAGCCGAAACGCCTCCTGAATCGCCATCTGAATCTTCGGATTATTCAGAGGCAGCAGATACGCCACAAGAAAGACCGTCACAAAGCCAGCCAGTATTTTCAGTTCCCGCTTCATCTTTTGGTTATCCCCAAAGAATTGCCTGGCTACAGAACCTCAAGCAGCTTCTGGCTATCTTTCGCCTGCTGTTTCAGGACCCTACTCACACAAGAAAAGAAATCTACAATGCAGGGACACTTAAGCCTGTAGAGGACCTTCAGCCCATCCTTGCGCCACTCAAGGAGGCCAGCATTGACCATCACCGCTAAATGTCTTGATACATTAGACCTCTCGGAGCCAATGTGCTCTGCAATATCGCACACGCACTGCTCACCGTTCTTCAAAAAATCCACAATTGCCATCCGTAGCGGGTGAGCAATAGCTTTGGCAACTTCAGCCTGCTTCTCGAAAAGTAATTGTCTTTTTTTGCTGAACATAAAATCGGCTCCAATTAAGTTACTATGTGATAATATACTCATATAATCACAAGAAGTTCAATAGTCAATCAATTTTTTTCTCTGCTGGAGCCTGTTCTGATCGAACTTGTCCTGAGCTAAGCCAGCAATGATTGTTACCGAAGTGTCGAGGGAGTCGAAGAGAAAGGGGTCAGAATACAGAAGTCGTCAGAATAAGAATTCAGAAATTTCAATCAGCGAGATGCGAGATGCGAGCGACGAGATAAGTCTTGAGCATAGCCGAAGGGGCTACTGAAGTGTAGAGAAAGCCGAAGGATCCAAAATCTCAGCTAACGTGAAAGCTGAGCGGCACTGGCGTTAGCCCGAGCCCGACTCAAGCTGCTGGTTATGCTCCTCCTTTTCGTTGTTCTTTGGACTAGTTAAGATCTTACCATTCTTGAATTGTAATGGAAGTTCTTCCATCACCTTGTTTAAGTACCCTGTTGTAAGCGTAAGGTTCCCGGAAAACCAGTCCGCCTTGACCCTATGCTCTTTGAATCGTTTTGGAAAGAGCTTGCGCAGATCTGATTTGACACTTCCTGCTGATGGGTCTACCCTGATCCCGCCTTCTTGAAGTGGTATCCTGGCTTTTTCGTGCTCCACTTGCCAGGCATCAATGCCTTTCAAGAATAGAGTATCATCAGCTATTTCCCAAATTGCAACATAACCTCTCCAGCAATTGGAACTCATGCCACCCGGAATTGAATATAGCCTTGGTTTCGTCTTTTGATCTTTCCAAAGCGTATCTAACGGCAAGGTTCGATTGGGAGTTGGAGTACGGAGTTGATAGACAATACCATTGTATAAGATAATGTCTGATCTCTGTATGGTACCGTATGTTGTCGGAGTCAGTACGAAAGTAATGGCTACTACAGCTAAACAAAGTAGTACTCTGTTCATCTTGGTCTCCCTCATATAATGTTTGAGCTCACCGATGCCGCGTGGCGGGATCAGAGTGCAGCCGCTGGTTTGGTTCAACAATCTATAAGGTCTGAGGCTCAACCTACGCTGCTGCATTAGTCATCGTGGTCATAGTGATTGTTATCATCCTCTTCTTCTTGTTCCACATCGAGGACCTTGCCGTCAGCGGTAACTTCGATCTCATACTCTATTCCATTTGCCATACCCTCCAACTCGTATACAGTAATTCCCTCTTGTTCTTCTATCTCGGCTTCCGTCAGGATTATACCTTTGACTGCGCTTTGTGCGGCCTCCACTGCCTCGGTAGGCACCTGCGAAATAGGAATCTTTTTCTCATCCTTATCTTTAAACGCTGATTCAATGGATGCACATCCCAGAATGCAAGTCAAGACCAAACATATTAAAAGGTTCAACAATCTCATAGTGAATCTCCCTTCTGTTAAATCGAGATTGGCAGCCTATAGCGCCACCATACAGTTTTATCATTTTGTAAAGGCCACTTCTGCGGGTGATATCATTATCGGAATTGTCGGGAAAGGCAAGGGAAGATCAGTCGCTTGCGGTTCTTGACTCGTGGCTTGTATCTCGTATTGCGTACGAATGATCATGCGTGCGATGTATGCCCAACAAGGCTAATACTTCTTCCTGAATCTGGCGGTGGGAATTTTAAGCAGCTTGCGGTACTTTGCGACCGTTCTTCGGGCGATGTTTATGATGCCGCTCTCAGCCAGTTTCTCGCGTATCTGGTCGTCGTTCAAAGGTTTACTTTTATTCTCCGCGTCAATAATCTCTCGCAGCTTGACCCGTATTGCCTCCCAGCTATGTGCTTGGCCGTTGGCGTCCTCCATGCCGCCGCTAAAAAATTTTCGCAGGGGCAGTATCCCCCACGGGGACTGTATATATTTGCCTGCGACTGCCCGTGAAACAGTAGCCAGATGGACTCCGACTTCGTCGGCTACTTTCGACATCGGAAGCGGGCGTAGATATAAGGAACCTTTTTCAAAAAAGTCGTGTTGATGTTTTACAACCGACTTGGCTACCTTAAGCAGGGTATTTTTCCGTTGTTCTATTGCATCTATAATCCAGCGACCGGCCTGGATATTTTCCTGCAGAAACTTTCGAGTCTTTTCACTGACGGTTGTATCTTTTGCCAATGTTGTGTAATAGTTACTTATCTTCAGGTTCGGGACGCTAAAGTCGGTCAAACGTACGTAATACTCACCCGAATTGTTTGATGCTTCCACTATCACATCAGGTGTAATGGGGTGGTTATCATCTCGTCCGATCTGCAAACCTGGTGATGTGTCAAGTTTGCTCAGTCGTTTAATAGCCTGATTGATTCTGTCTACATTGCAGTTCATCTGTTTCGCGATCTCGGGCAAACGATTCTCGAGTAGTTCGTTCATGTTGTCTGCTACCAGTCGATATTCGAAGCTCATATCTTCGACGTTTTGTTCCAACTGAATCAGCAGACACTCCCTAAGGTCACGTGCGCCGACACCTACAGGCTCCAACTTTTGTACAAGTGAAATCGCCTCTTTCAAATCTTCAACAGTGAAATCTCCCTTATCTTTGTTATGCAATTGCTCCAATCTTACGGTCAGATAGCCTCTGTCGTCTATATAGTCGATGATTGTGCTGCCGGCCTTTTTAACCGCTTCACTTGCCTCAACAAGGCGCCATTGTTCGCTAAGATGTTCATGAAGTGACTTTGGTAGTGCAGCGGTGTTTTTTATGGCCTCGAGTTTTCTGTCGGGTTCATCAGCCTGGCTGCGTGTCCGGAATGGGGCTGCCTGCTCTATGTGCTCTCTGAAGTCATCCTGAAGACTTTCCAGTCGTTCAAAGTCGTCAAGCTTGTTGTTGTCTGTATTGACGACAAGGTCTTTTTCACCAATGTCTTCATCCTGAGACTCCTGCTCGGCAGATGTGATTTCTTCTTCCTCTGCCGGTTCTTCAATCTCCAGCACAGGATTGTTATTAAGTTCCTGTTCTATCCTTTCCTGAAGAGCGAGGATTGGAAGCTGAAGAATTTCCATCGACTGAATCATATGCGGAGCGAGCTTCATTCGTTGCTCCATCCGCATCTGTCCTGTCATCTCCAGCTTCATAGTTGCACCTTAAAGAGTCTAATGTTGCGACCGCTCACTCCTATCTACATATCATAGCCGTTCAGGAGATTTCGTCAATACTTCAATACTAATTGAGCAACTTTACAATCGAAAAAACTGATTACTCGAGTTCTTGTCTGCCCAGTATAGCATCTGTGAGCATTTTATCGTTTGCGTATTCAATAGTGCTACCTGTTGGGAGTCCTCTTGCAAGGCGAGTAATTTTCACTTCCATTGTTCTTAGCAACGAGCTTATATATAGCGATGTGCCGTCGCCTGCCATATTAGGATTGGTTGCCATTATTACTTCTTTCACATTGGCTCGGCGTACTCGCTCAATTAGCTTGTCGATAGTCAAATGATCCGGCTCGATTCCCTCAAGCGGTGCAATGTGTCCACCGAGGACGTGGTAGACCCACTTGCAAGCACCCGTCTTTTCCAGTGCTATCACATCTTTGGGCTGTTCCACGACACAAATAGTTCTCTTGTCGCGGCGTGGATCACTGCAAATCTGACAGACTTCCTCTTCTGTCAGATTACAGCAAATCTTACATCGTCTTATTTTAGTTTTAATGTCTTTTATCGCCTCTGCCAAGCGTATCGCCTCCTTTGGTTCAGCCTTGAGAATATGAAATGCCAGCCGCTCAGCCGTCTTCGGTCCAACGCCCGGCAACTTGCCAAACTCCTCGATAAGCTTGTTCAAAGTTCCAGTATAAACGCCACTCATGGTTTTTCACTCCTGTGTATCAGGCCATCCCCAAGCTGCGCCCTTCGATTCCTCTCAGGGTTAGCTTGAGGCTGCCACCCATCAAATAATCTGTTCGCATTTCGGCTATCTGTATCTCGTGCCCGGCAGCCAGGGGAATCTTAACTCTTCCAAATCGCTATCTTTCAATTCCAAAAAGTCGGCTAATAACTGTCTCATCTTATCCGCCATCTCCCCAAACTCTTTACAGGTGATCAATCGACACAAGGCTCTAGTAAATCTCTGTAGCAGCCCAGTAATTCGCTGATTTGCTAAAGACATGACTTTGGAGTTTTTGTCCTCAGGTGTTTTACAGTCATTAAAATTACACGTTCTGCATGCTTCTTTAATCAGGTTGTTACGATAGCCTTCAAATGCTTCTACAGGGTCCTGTTCAGTACAGCTCGCATTCACCAGCACGTTTAAGTTGTGATACCTCCCTTGGTCACCATATTTGGAGAATATCTGCAACATTTCCTTTAGTCGATTCGCTTTTGCAAAATTCAGAAACGACAAGTCTTCTGTTTCCTCTCCGTTTCTATTGTATTGCGCACACTCGCCAATCGTCAGGAATTCAGTGAGTAAAAAGCATATGTCATGGGTTTTCCATTTCTTATTATGGTACTCCGTATCGTTGGGGAATCGGCCCTTTGTTTTAAAGAAATCTAGGAGGATTATCAGTTTCAACATTCTTTCAATTCCATTAGATAGCAGCATAAGCGGCAAATGTTCAGCATTCTCGATTCGGTTCAGTGAAAAAAGTCCGAACTCAATCAGATACACCGCCAGATATGCTTCCTCAGCTAACTCCAGTTCGTTATCAACATTACTTGAGTTAATCATCAATCTGATCTCTAAGGCTCAAGCTGCGTTCAGTGAACGCTGAAGAGCACTGGGTGGCAGCCTCAAAGCTGAAGGCTTTGGGGATGGCTTAGGCCACTGGAAAGCTGTCAAAATCTATTGGAATTGGGCCTTGCCTGATATTCTGCCAATCAGCCGCACTGGAATAATGCCACTGATCCGCGCTCTCAACAAGGCCCTTACGTACCGGATTACTGTGAATGTAGTGTACCAAATCAATGATGGTCTTAACCTTTGTTATATTCCGATCATAGCCACCGCCTTTCTGCCAGAAATGATACGGCCTATGGGACTGATCCGTTGCCAGATATTTTAGACCATCAGGATTGTCGTTCTTAAGAGAGTTTATTACTTTGCGGGATACTGGTTGCTTGATCGAAAGTAGAATATCGGAAATTAGGTATTTTGGCTTTGTTGGGCATAGCAATACGTGCACGTGATTCGGCATAAAAATATAAGACCATAAGTCGAATTGATGCTTTTCCCGGCTGGATATTATGGAATCAACCAAGTACTGACAAATCCTCTCGCTGGAGAGAAAAGGGCGATTTTGGTAGCAGCTAAATGTTAGCTCGCGCGCATGCCCTACGAGATTATAACGATGACAACGCTTTGTATATACTTCACCATTTAGCATGAGTAATCCACCATCCCCAAGCTTCGTTTGAGGCTGCCACTCTTTAGGCGTTGGTTGATTGAATCAAATAATCAATCATCAGTAATCAATTACTCGGTCTTCTTCGATACCGGTAATTGTTGCGTCCAGGCCCATTAGGACCGTTTTTACTGCAGGGTCGTTGATTATTTCGTTTGACCTTTGTGCCGGGCGCTTCGGTGGTTCTGCTTCAGCAGCAAATTGATCCCGGCTGGCAATCTCGAATCTAATACTTACATCCTTGCCAAAGTACTCGCTGAAAGCGGCGGCAATTTGCTTGGCTCGCCCATCACTTTCGCACATTTGTTTCTGCATTTTTGCCGATATTGGAAATTCAATCGTTAACATTTCATTGTCAAACCGCCCAGATGTCGCAGCAACTAACAGTCCCGCCGTACCTGGCCCAAGTCGAGAACCGACAGTTGCTAAGATTTCCTGCCAGTGGTCTCTGATGTATTTAATATCTTTCGAAGCTGATGCTTGTGGTTGTAGGTTGTTTGTGATATGTGGTTCTTCGTTCGCTCGTTGTAGGTCCTTATGTTGTGTTTTTATGCTTTCAGTTGCTTGTATCCTTGTGGGTATTTTACCTTTTGGACTTACTACTTGCTTTTTTTTTATGCCTGGGGCGTCCTGCAATCTGGACAGAATTTGGTCGACGTTCATGAAATGCTCAGCCATTGCAAATCTCAGAAGCGAAGCTTCCAGAAGTGCTCTGGGACTATCGCTGTTTTTGATTGACCAGCGCAGTCTTTCAAGAGCGGTTATATTGTAAATGAGAGCAGCGGCATCGAACTTGTCTGCTAATTCGCTGGCTCGTTTTCGCTGTTCAGTGGTCAAAACCAGAAGTTCGCTTTCGGCCCCGGCTGATTTTGCCACCAGCAGATCCCTCATATAATCGATTAACCAATTAGCTATTTGAACATCACTAATTCCGCTGCTGATTAGTTCTTCTGCCGCAGTTAAAGTCCCAGCAGCGTCACTATCACCGATCTTTTCGATTAGTTGATACATCTTCTCGCTGTTCGGCTGGCCCAAAAACTCTTCAAGCAATTCAGTTGTCAGCGGTTCGACGCCGGTACTTATGAGTCTATCCAGCAGGCTCAACGCATCTCTCATTGAGCCGTTCGCCATTTTCGCCAATGGCAGCACTAAATCCTCTTCATATTTTATCTTTTCCTGTTTGAGTATTGATTTTAGCTGCACTGCGATAAGCTTGGGACTTATATTAGCAAAATCGAATCTCTGACACCTGGATTGGATCGTCGCTATGACCTTGTTCGGCTCAGTTGTTGCGAAAATAAATTTGATATGACTGGGTGGCTCTTCCAGGATTTTCAGCAGGGCATTAAATGCTGAAACCGTGAGCATATGGACTTCATCGATGATATAGATTTTGTATCTGCTGCGTGCTGGGCGGAAGAGAGCGTTTTCCCGCAGGTCGCGGATTTCATCAACTCTGTTATTCGAGGCACCATCTATTTCGATGACATCGATATCTTCGCCGATATTTATCGCTACACAGCTCTCGCACTTGCAGCATGGCTCAGTAGTTGGTTCATTGGTTGAAAGGCAGTTAAGTGCCTTTGCCAGCACGCGCGCCATTGTCGTCTTGCCGATGCCTCGTGTGCCGGTAAAAAGATATGCGTGAGCAACTCTGCCGGTTTTTATTGCATTTTTGAGCGTCTTTCCGATCGGGTCTTGACCGACTACGTCATCGAACGTCTGCGACCTATATTTTCTTGCTAATACGGTATAAGACATTTTGCAATGGTTACTGATTATTGATAAATGATTATTTTATACAACATTCATTTTCCGTTACAAATTCCTGGTTTCTATCCTTTGCGGTCTTCCTGGAAGTCACAAAAATAAATACAAGCTCCTTGCCTTCTTCCAATAAATTGACAACTCTATCTCTATCAAGTAGTTTCTCTTCGATTATGAACTCCATCCAGAAGCAAGATTCCTCGGTTTCTTCTGTAACGATGCTCAACTTGGATACGAAGTCTGCCTTTGATTGAGCAACACATACACTACGATAATTAGCAGCGACAGAAGTTGAGCATCTGATCAACTGTCTTCTGATATGATTACCCAAGTCGTTTTTGGGTAAAGCCAAACTCAGCTTAACACAATGGTGTGCAAATGCCTTAGTGCGTATTTTAAGGTCTTTTTCTCTCATCTGTGACATCAAATTCATTAATCATTTATCATTCATCAATAATCATTGAAAGATGGCCGGGTTGATCCACGGCACAACCAAGCTCACGTTTATGGCTGCTCGGTTCCCCGCCTGACCAGGTTAACGGGCTCGGCCTGCATGGGACCCGGCCATAACCAATGATTATTGATTATTTACTATTAATTATTAGCTTTGTTAGATTGATACAAATATAGCATGGATTGCGACAACTTTCCATAAAACATTTGTCGATTCTTCAAGTGTTTGTTCGCAATAATTTTATGTAATCTTTTTTGCCGCCGTTTAGCCCCCAGGTTTATCCTGGGGGTCTTTCCTGTTTTGCCCTCAAGTTTAATTGGCGAAAACATCCCCAATTTTGTATAATCATTTTATGATTTTGTAGCGATATTTTAGGAGAGGAACAATGAGACGGAGAATAATTCCGCTAAGGCCTCTGATAGTAGGGATATTCCTAACAGCAATAATATACTCGGCTGTTGTCGGCAGAACCTTATACGTCGACGACGACGGCCCGGCGGATTTTTTCACCATCCAAGACGCTATAGACGATGCCAACGACGGCGATGCTATTGTTGTTCAAACTGGTCTTTATAAAAACGATATTTACTTTCTTGGTAAGAATATAACTCTGACCAGTACAAACCCCCATGACCCCGAGATTGTTAAGGCTACCAACATCGGCTGTGAATATGATGAAGCTAAAATAATATTCAATGGCAGCGAAGATGCGAATTGTATTCTAACTGGCTTTAATATCAATGGGTATGTTCAGGGCTGCGAAACAAGAATTGCTCCTATCTGCGAATGTGAGAATCATACGCACGCTACGATTAGCCATTGCATATTTCAAGGAAACTGTGGTCTATGTGGTATAGTTATAATGTGCTGTGATGGAACAATCAGTAACTGCTTAATTGCTGATAATAAACAATGCGGGTTTTGTTCCGCTGCTTTTATTTATCCAACCATAAATGAATGCCATGGGCAGATTATAAATTGCACTATAACTAATAATAATGGTTGTTGTTCGGTATTTATTACAGATGGAACTTTAACAGTAGAGAATTGTATTATCTACCATTTATGTGAATACAGTATTTTTTACATCGTGAATGGTGAATTAAATATATCATACAATGATGTCAAAGGCAGTCTTAACTCAGTAATATCAAATAATAGCATTGTAAACTGGGGGCCAGGCAATATTGACGAGGATCCCTGCTTTACTAATTTGAATAATGGCGATTACCATCTCAAATCGCAGGCTGGCAGATGGGACCCAGCCAGAAATAGCTGGGTAAAAGACGACGTCACCAGTCTCTGTATCGATGCCGGTGATCCAAGGTCGCCTATTGGATACGAGCCGTTTCCTAATGGGGGCGTAATCAATATGGGGGCCTACGGTGGAACAAACGAGGCAAGTAAATCATATTTTGGCGAACCTCTATGCGAAACTATCGTCGCCGGCGACATAAACGGCGACTGCAAGGTGGACTTCTTTGACCTGCAGATTCTGGTCTTGCACTGGCTTGAGAAAAACAGCTAAAATTGTGCTTTCGGAGCACGTTGGCAACCACAAACAGCAGGCTCATTTCGGCGAAAAAAACCACCAAAAATATTTTAGCCATGAACTTGACAAACACCCTGCAATATTCTATTGAATGTTCTCTGTAAAAAAACGAATATTCTGGCTTCGGCGTTCTATTAGTTGGGTCAAAAAGGAGTGTGTCATGAAGGTAAAAATTGAGGATACCTGCACTGCTTGTGGGCTATGTGTTGATACCTGTCCTGAAGTCTTCGAGATGGGCGATGATATGGCACAGGTTATCGTCGATGAGGTGCCCGAAGAGCACGAGGATGCCGTTCAGCAGGCGGCTGACGAATGTCCCGTCGAAGCGATCGTCGTAGAGTAAAATAATTTATTGCATTAAAAAGTTCGACGATAGCTATATCGCAAGGATTTCCGGGCCGTCAGAATAGTTTTCCGCTTGCTGTTGGGGATGTCAATTTTCGTAAGCCAGTGTTATTTTTCCTGTCTTCGCAGCATAAATACGCCCAGCAAAAAAGATGAAAATCCGATGCCCAGCAGTATCAGGCATGGGCTTATCATTTCTGCGGGGCTGAAGTTGCGCCAGATGGCCCCTTCAAGGGTAAATATTCCCCATTTCACCGGACTTATATTACTGAACGGTCGCAACCATGCAGGCATGAAAGCGAGCGGCATCATAGCTCCACCAAGCATACCCGTGATCATAAGTATTGCCCATCCTGCTGCGCCTACGCTTTGCTCGGTGCGTCCCAATGTGCATATAAACATCATAATACCAACGAAACAGAGTATCGTACAAAGCACGGCTGGAATGAACAGCAGCCGGTTACCCATGGGCATCTTGAAGAGTACCTTGGCGCCAATGGTTAGAATGCTCATTATTAATAAGCACGTGAAAAAGCATGCCAGCCCTTTGCCACCGAGAATATGGGCGCGTCCGATCGGCCCGACACGCAGACGCTCGAATGTTCCGCCTGATCGTTCTTTTACGATCGAGATTGCGAATGTTGCCGTGCAACCCATAAAACCCCAGAGCAGGACCTGTGCAAAAGTAATCTGAAACGGTGCAACGGGGCCTTCGTATTCTCTGCTGACATCCAGTTTGGCGAAATTGAATATGTCTCCTTCGAAACCTGCCTGAAAGTCCTCCTCGTTGGCATCTCTTAGCAGAGTGTCGAAAGAATCTATAAAATCAAGATATAGTTTTGCCTGCTCCGCGTCGAGATCATTGGCTTCTTCGATATCATTCCGCCAGAGCTTAGTCTGATTTCTCATCCATCCCTGGTCGACAAATTTATCGCCCAGAGCCTCGAATTGAGCCTTGGCCAGAAGTCCCTGGAGATAGCCGCTTTCCATCCTGCGTGAAGGATCCTGTGCTATTTCTATTTTTGGCTCTTCGCTGTTGAATATAGCCTCAAATCCTTCTCCAAAACCTTCTTTCAGAACAACCGCCGCTGAAACTTTACCTTTTCTGACCTGCTCAATTGCCTCATCTCTGCTGAGGTGTACGATTTGTAATGCCTCATCGGATTCGAGCTTTGATATATACGAACCGGAAAATTCGGTCTTGTCCTCGTCAACTATTGCGATTTCCATTCCTGTAGGCCCTTTGCCGGCACTGGAAAATATGGCGCCGAAAAACAGAGCAAATATAACAGGAAAACCCAAAACCCAGAAAATATTGCCTTTGTCACTTAGTAGTACGTGAAAATCTTTGACAGCGAGTAGTATTGCTTTTTTCATTAATCTCTAAGCCTCCGACCCGTAAGATTTAGAAAAACGTCCTCGAGATTGGCCGTCTGAACCTTCAGCGTTTGAAAACGAACACCGCTGCGGTTAAGCTTCGCCAAAGACTCCATCGGCTGGTTGGTCTTGAACCTAATCTTATTCTCTTCGAACTGCACGTCCTTATCTTCGATAAAAAACTTTAATTTGTCAGGATCTGACAGTTTCTCCTCGAACTCGGCCTCAATGTGGGATGGACCTCCGTGCTTATCAATAAGATTCCCAACACTATCCATATCTAAAATCCTGCCGTGGTCAAGAATCACCACCCGGTCGCAAAGGCGCTGGGCCTCCTCCATATAATGGGTTGTATAAATGATTGTTCGGCCTTGTTTTTTCCAGGCCTCGATCGTTTCGAATATCAAATTTCGAGACTGCGGGTCCACTCCAACCGTTGGTTCATCAAGCAGTAGAAGCGGTGGCTCGTGCAAAAGAGAGCACATCATATTGAGCCGGCGTTTCATTCCACCGCTATATTTCGAGACTCGCTCATTACTGCGTTGTGCCAGTCCTGCCATCTCAAGGCAATCCCTGATACGCTCTTTTAACTTTCGTCCGCTTAGTCCATATATTCTACCAAAAAAACGCAGATTTTCTTTAGCCGAAAGCTCCTCATATAACGCCAATGTTTGTGGGACAACACCCAAAGATAGGCGTACTTCAGGCACAGTTGGGTCGGCTTTCCCATCGAGCGATACCGCGCCCTGGTCCGGCCTCAGGAGTCCACAGAGTATGTTGATTGTGGTAGTCTTGCCCGCTCCGTTAGGCCCCAAAAGGCCGAATGTCTCTCCATGGCTGACCTTGAAGCTTACATCGTCTAAGGCAACGACCTTCCCGAATCTCTTGTATAGATTCTGAACTGATATCATAATGACTCCTTATCCGGATAGCTCCCTTGACCTGTCTCGCGCCCTCGTGATACCTGCCAAGATAATATCTCCAAGTTTATGCTCGGCGAAGATTTTAAGGGCTGCTTCCGTTGTGCCGCCTGGCGAAGTCACCTTTTGGCGAAGAACAGCAGGTCCTTCATTGCTTTTATCCGCTTCGACTGCCAGCATACCCGCACCCTTAGCGGTTTGCAAAACCAGGTCTTTGGCCACAGCCTCAGGCAGGCCGAGCGAGGCGCCTGCCTTTATCATCTCTTCCATCAGAAGGAAAAAATATGCTGGGCCACTGCCGCTAACCGCTGTCACAGCGTCAATTAAATCCTCATCTTCGACCACAACCGCTTTACCCACTGCCGAAAATATTGCCATCGCTTTATCGAGCATCGGCTTTGCTTTTTCATTCGCAAATAATGCGCTGGCTCCTTCGCCGATTAAAGCTGGTGTGTTGGGCATGACACGAACTATCGGTATATCACCTAACACAGCAGAAATTTTGGCTACCTTTATCCCTGCGGCTATCGAGATTATGAGTTGTACCGACTTGATTTCCTCTTTGATGCTCTCAAGAGCCTCAGCCATATTCTGAGGCTTAACACTCAAAACAATGATTTCGACCTTCTTAACTATTTCTGCATTATTTGCAGCGGCCGTTGCTCCATATCTTTCGCCTAACAGTTTCAACCGTTCTGCTTTGATGTCACTGATGAAGATCTTTTCAGATGTGTAGAGTTGCGCTGCAATTATGCCTTTTATCAGGGCTTCAGCCATATTTCCACTGCCGATGAATCCAATTGTTTCCATGTCTTTATCCTTGTCAGAATTGATAGTGAATGTATAATTCTCGAAACTAGTAATATAAGGCCATTTGTGGAGAAGAACAATGCAAAAACAGGTCAAATATGATCAGGCAATCAAAACGAAGTATCCTGAACAAGTGGTGATAGCTATAGCAAAAGACAGGAACGGCAAAGCCAACCCGATTACACTCGGATGGTCAATGATTGTCTCTGGTGAGCCTCCAATGATGGCAATAGCGGTCGCCAAAACGCATTACTCAATTGAGACGATCACCCACTCTCGCTGCTTTACGATCGCTTTTCCTTCCTCGAAAATGGCTGATGCCGCTTTATTCTTTGGTTCTAAATCCGGCAGAGACGTTGATAAATTTGCTGAGTTTGAGTGCAAGACAGAGCCTGCCCAGGAAATTGACTCGCTTTTACTCACGGATGCGGTGGCCAATTTCGAATGCACAATCGAGTCACAGATGGTTGCTGGCGACCATATGATTTTCGTCGGGAAGGTTGTCGTTTCGCATATAAACACGGAGTTTCAAAAGCGCCTTTATACTGTCGGCCCGGGCCACAAACTCGGCTCTGTTTCCTGACGATACATGCCTTCCGGCACAACCGCTGGAAATTGCTGAAGCAGTTCAGCTCGGGTAAATCAGCAGCTTCACACCTGCAAGCAACAGAAATACCGCTACAATCGCTCTGAAGTAATTCTGCGGGATTTCCTCTACTATGTGTTTCCCGCTCTGGGCGCCCAGAAACGAAGCTGTAATAAATATGGGCATTACCCATAAAAGCGGTTTTTCAAGTTGCGCGCCATTGACGATATAGGTTGTCAACCGTGTAGTATCGATTGCCAGCGCTATCGCTCCGGCGGTTGCAATATATACAGCCTTAGGCAGATCGAATGCAGATAAAAACATTCCCCGAACCGCACCTCCGATGCCGAATATTCCTGCCAGAAATCCGCTTAATGCGCCGCCGATTGTTGCCGTTGCCACATTTTGTTTGATCTTAAATGAACTTCGCGCCAGCAGGTAAATCACATAGACAATAATAAACACACCCAGAACTCTCGACAGCACACGCTGCGAAATGTCAAACATCAACGACGCCCCAACAAAGCTCGCGAATATCCCAGGAACGCCAAAGGTTACTGTCAACCGCCAACGAAAACCGCCCCTGAACAAGATCAGTTTCCACAGGTTGCTGAACCAGTGAATAATCCCTACAAAAACAAGTGTTTGGTCAAAGGGATAAAACATCGCCAGTACCGGCACCATGATTGTTGAAAGTCCAAAACCTGTGACTGTACCTACGATGCTCGCCACAAAAACCAGAAGGCAGATAGAAACAGTCTGCATAGTGCTACCTTGCTATATTTACCAAAGTTAAGAAATTTTTCTTTTCTTGCGAAACAGAGACCTAACCTTTTGGCGGCATCTCTCTGGAAGTAAAGTCAGCAACTTGCGTTGAAGTAGAATCCTCAATCCGAGAATTTCCAATCCAATCAGTGCCAGCCACGAACCCGGTGAAAATGGTGTGAGCGCTGCCAGCACACCAAGGATGATTAATGTGATACCCAGGATTATTCTCAGACCTTTTCGCATATCCTTAATTTTATTGTGCGCGAGTAAAATGACGCTAAAGCGTTTTATCCTGTCAACAATTCGAATTCTTCACTACTCAGGCATTGTCTGAGTTTTTGTAGTGCAATCAATTCTATCTGTCGAATTCTCTCTTTACCCAGGCCAAGGTCTTCGCCAATTTGATTCAAAGTCTTCTTTTGTCTTTTGACTCCTGTACCGACAAGGCCAAAATGATTCAGAATAATATACTGCTCACGCTGATTCAGTTCTTCCTTGATCACATTTGTTAGGCTTTTTCGAGCCCTCTCAACTGTTCCGATGTCTGCCGCTGCTGCGGTTCTTAGGTCTCGTTGGATACTTGCCAGTGACGCTGCTTTCTTTCGGCTGAGCTCTGTGTCTTTGCCTGAGACCTTCGCATATTCCTTGGCAATGTTAAGTGAGGCGAGTTTACCGAACCGGAGGCCCTTCGTGTAGTCGAACTGTTCCACCGCCTGAATCAGCGCATAGTTGCCTTTGCTGACCAGCTCGGAAAAACTTGCACCTGTAGCGGCGTGTTTGCTTGCAGTACTTACGACAAGTCGCAGGTTTGCCTCGATTATAATCCTTCTAATTTCCTCTGCTTGAGCAAGATAGCCCTCTATTTCTTCCAACAGTCTGCTTGAGACGCGAGAGAGTTTAATACCGCTACGAGTTTTCCAGGCCAGATATTTGAGGTAGTTATATCTACGGAACAACTCGACTTCACGTTCTCTATTGAGGATGGGTGCATCCTTAAGTATTTGTAGGTATTCTGGGACCAAATGTTCGCCAACCAGTTCGAAGGGCTCAATTATTTTGCTGGTAACAGAGTGTTCGAGGTCTATGGGCTCAGCCAGAATTCTTTTCGTTGCGTCATCCGCAAGAAATTCATCACTAATTATGAATTCGATTTTTCTGGCCTGAAGAGCTATTGCCCTTCGAAGATTTATGATTCGATATATTGAACTCTTACTACGATTGAATCGTTTCATTAATTCCGGTACTTTTACCTTTTGTTTATATAATTTGTAGATTTCACCTGCCTTGGCAGCGTCGATTAAAAATGAAGGTTTTTTGAAAATGGGCCCATCGGGGCGTGACTTCTCATATCTGAGCAGAGTGTACCTGATTGTCTCGTGGGCTGTGCCTGTTTTGCTTGCTATTTGGCTGATAATCTGGTAACGTGATAAGCCGGTCTTGGTTGCGAGTTCCTTTGCCTGTTTTATGATCTGCTGTTTTTGTTTATTTGTCAGCCGCTTAAAATCCCGGGCCCCAGAGACGAGATGTTGATTTGTGTTTACATATTTTTCCACCGTCGATTGTAGAAAGCCGAGGTGTTTTCCACCGTCATGAAAAACAAACTTTCGTGCAATCAGACCCTGTTTTCGCCAGCGATTGATCGTTTTTGTCGAGACATTGAGTTGTGCTGCGAGTTCTTCAATAGTATAGACTTTTTCCTTTTGTTCTGAGGCCGGTAGGGCGAGTTGACTGCTGAGCTTTGAAATGAATATCCACAGATCATCTAAAAGGTCACCGCCTTTTATCAGTTCAGCCTTGACCTCACCTTTTATGTGAAAGCCGGTGATGCCAAAGTGGACGAACTCAAATGGATATTCCTTGTTTTTATCGATGATTCCGAACAGTTTTTCTGCGGCTTCAAGTTGTTTTCGCCGTTTTTTCTCAGGTGTAAATCGAAGCTGCATTAGCAACTGTGCTAAGTTTTGGCTCTTTACCCGTCGCATAACTACACTTTCAGTGTTTAGCCTTTAATTTGGAGGCCACTGAAGAATTCAAATATGAAAATGCAAATATTAAGATCACATATCAAGGTGTAGAAAATTGCCTTCACCAAATTGTTTTTAATTTTTCAAATTTCCCGTATCACTAAGTGTCCATTTTATCATATCGGAAGAAAAAAAATAGCCGTGCAAGACGGCTATTTCTAACTTTTCTAAAATAATAGTTAACAGGGCTACAAGTTGTTAGTAATCATTTGTATATTATTAGGCAACCAGGCTTTTAGCTACGTCGACAGCAGAAGCCGCATCATCAGCATAGCCGTCGGCGCCAATCTTATCAGCGTAGCCATGTGTTACTGGTGCGCCACCTATCATGATTTTGGCCAGAATGTTTGCGTCTCTTATCGCCTTTAAGGTCTTTTCCATGGCGGGCATGGTTGTAGTTAGAAGCGTACTCATTCCGATCAACTGAGCTCCGGAGGTTTTAGCCTGCTCAATAAACTTTTCAGGTCGGACGTCAATTCCAAGATCGATGACCGTAAATCCTGCTCCTTTTAGCATCATTGCAACCAGGTTCTTGCCGATGTCGTGTAGGTCGCCTTGCACTGTCCCGATCACAAACTTTCCGACCGGTTGAACACCGGCTTTGACCAGTTCCGGCTCGAGCAGTTCCATCGCCATTTTCATTGCGCGTGCTGAGATAAGCACTTCAGGTATATATACCTCGTTCTTCTTAAATCGGCTGCCAACAACATCCATACCGGCTATGAGTCCTTCTTCAAGAACGTTCTTTGGTGCTATGCCTTCTGCAAGAGCTGCCTTGGTAATTTCTACTGCCTGCGTTTGGTCACCCTTAATAACCGACTCAGCTAAAGCCTTCAGATCTGCCATATTGTCTCAACTAAATGAAAATCCGTTGCTGTGTTTGCCTCTAAACTTTCTACAATAGGACAGGCATTAAATACAATCGCACAGCCGAGAGCAAGAATTAAATTTGAGTTTTTTAGTGTTTAGGAAGCCTTAGGTTAACGAGTCTACAAAATCTGGTTTACATAATTTGAAAAACTATAGGGCGATGATATAATGTTTCCCCTTATTGCCCGGATCGGTTCCGGCTACTTAGGCTCACTAGTTGAGTCTATCCAGAAAAGGATATGTTGTGCAGGCTGTGAGATACTGAGCATGAGCGACTATGTAGTCTTGGTCAAACAAGTTCCTGATGTATCACAGATCACAGATAATGCGTTCGATCCTGAGACTGGAACCCTCGTCCGCGCCAGGCTCGCCAGCATCGTTAACGAGCTTGACACCCAGGCTCTTACCTTCGCCAATTATATGAAGAGAATAAGCGGCGATGATAATGCACGAATCGTCGCTCTTACTATGGGCCCGCCTATGGCTGAGCAAGTATTGCGCTACAGCCTCAGCCGTTGCGCAGACAAGGTCGTATTGCTCACCGACCGCGCCCTCGGCGGCGCCGATACTGTCGCTACCGCAAATCCACTCGCCTATGCTGTAAGAAAAATAGCAAAGGAAATACTCAACAACGAGAACAATTACTTTATTGTCTGTGGCATGCAGTCCGTGGATGGTGACACGGCGCAGGTGCCGCCGCAAATAGCCGAAGAATTGAAACTGCCCTGCATTGCTTATGCCACCGATGTTGAATTCAAGAACAACCGTTTCGAGTTCACACGCATCATAAGTGGTGGCAGCCATACAGTTGCTGTCAAAGCGCTTCCTGCTGTTATAACGGTTGCCAAGTACGAATACCCGCTCTTTGCATCTTTTGGCCGCAACCGCTGGGCAAACCAAACCGAAGTCATCCAGTGGGGTAGCGATGATATCAAAGCTACTCATATTGGTGTTCAAGGTTCTAAAACCGCCGTGATACGTGTATTCCCGCCTGGCAAAAGCACCAGAAAGTGCCAGCAAATCCATGATGCAAAATCGCTCGCCGGAATAATTGTTGAAAGCTTCAAAGGCGACAACGGCCAGGCCGCACAAGCCAGCGACGGCGAACAACCTTGCTACCGCCTACCTACAAAGAGGCAAAGCAAACTCGATCGCAACTTTGAAGGAACCCTCAAAGAAAATGAAGACTATGTCGCTCTCGGCGAAGCCCTCGATAAATTTGGCGTGATCGACATCGACAAAATCGACGACGCCACCAAGGACAAGATCATCGAAACCGTAGGCGGCCGTTTCCACAAAAACGCCCTCGAAGATATGCTCAACGGCTACAATCTTACAGAACCGACCTTCAAAGGCGAGATATGGGTCGTCGCCGAACACAGCCAAGGTATCGTTCATCCCGCCACTTTCGAACTTGTCGGTAAGGCTCATGACCTCGCCGATTCTCTTGAAACGAAGGTTGGTGTGTGCTTCGCAGGCTATGGCGTCGAATCATTGGCAGAAGAAAATATTGCCGCGGGCGCAGATAACATCTACATCGTTGAGCACGAACTGCTTGAAGTCTTTGATCCAACAGCTTATCGCAAAGCAGTCGCCGATGCTATTAAGGCATACTGGCCGCAAATTGTTCTTTACGCTGCAACACCACAAGGCAGAATGCTCGCACCGATGGTTTCTTACAGCCTCGAGTGCGGCTTGACTGCCGATTGCACTGGACTGGATATAAGGGACAGCTCCCGCAGGGGTGAAATAGGTCTGTTGTTGCAAACCCGGCCGGCGCTCGGTGGAAACGTGATGGCCACCATCCGAACAAAAAATTCCAAGTCGCAAATGGCTACCGCTCGCCCAGGCGTTATGGAAAGAAGACAGGCGGACCCGTCGCGCAAAGGTAAAATCATAAGACACAAAGTCGAACTCACAGAAGACGACGTAAGCCTTGAAGTAATAAGAACCGAACTTGGCACCGGTGATGTTGATTTAGGCGCCACTGTCATTGTAAGTGGCGGTAAAGGTATGCAGAGCAGGGACAATTACGAGCTACTCGTTGGGCTTCTTTGCGATGGATTAAGCAAGACGCTTGATACAAATGTCGAACGCGGCGCCTCTCGCGCAGCGGTGGAGCAGGGCTTTATTGAACGGGCCCATCAGGTCGGCCAGACCGGCACTTCTGTCGGCCCAAAGCTTTACTTCGCGTTGGGAATATCCGGCGCAATTCAGCATATGATAGGTGTGGCGAACACCGAAACCATCGTTGCTGTCAACAGCGATCCTAACGCACCGATTTTCAAACAATGCGATTATTACATAGTAGGAACCGTTGAAGACATCGTACCGGAGCTGGTCCAATCATTAGAATAAGAATCCCGCAGTAAACTGCGGGGCTAAATAAAAAGGTATTTAGCCCCCCAATTTATTGGGGGGTTCTTGCCGTAATTTATTGCGGGGTTTTTTACGTAAAGTGAGATTAAAGGTGTCAAATAACCAAGATTACAACAGAGTATCAGTTTTAGTTGTTGGTGCTGGCCCTGCCGGTCTGGCAACTGCCATCCAACTAAAAGTCCTCAATCCTGATATAGATATATGTGTTATAGACAAGGCTCTTGACCCGGGCAATCACAACCTTTCCGGCGCGGTTCTGGAGCCTGAACCTTTGCACACACTTCTCGATGCAGCGAAGCCGGATTGGCGAGACACCGATGCCGCAAAGGAAGTCCTCGCAAATGTAATCAATAAAGATGATGTTATGTTCATGCTGGGCGGAAAATATGCCTTTAACATCATTTTCGCAATCAGGCTGGCAAAGCTTTTTGGTCTTGGCTTCGGCCAGATGATACACAAAGGCGATTATTCTGTCTCCGTTAGTAAACTCACCAAGTGGATGGCCCAGATCGCCAAAGACCTCGGTGCCGAAGTCCTGATGGGTTTCGCAGCCGAAGATATTGTTCTCGATGAATCAACAGGCAAGGCAGTTGGCATCAAACTTGTCGATCAGGGACTGGATAAACACAACAACAAACAGCCAAACTATATAGAGGGCGAAACAATCGAAGCTGATTTTGTAGTCCTTGCTGAGGGTTGTGATGGTCTTGTCACTGAGCGTTTTATTGAGAAAGCAAATCTTAAGCGCCAATGCAATCAGTTATATTCGGTCGGCGTAAAGGAGTTGATAAAGGTAAGTCCTGAACAATATAACGATTTTACTGCGGGCCGGGTCGTTCACGCAATGGGCTATCCAATTTGGACGCCAATCATCGGCCCGGGCATGTTTGGCGGCGGCATTGTATATGCCGGCGCTCAGGATCATTTATCGGTAGGAATGATAGTCGGTGCCGACTGGAAGTACTATAACTTTAATCCGCAGGATGCGCTTGTGCGCTTCAAGGAACATAGCTTTGTCAAAAAGTACATCGATGGCGGCACAGTTGTCGAAGCTGGCGCAAAAATGATTCCGGAAGGCGGATATTATGCCATCCCCCGTGACTCACAAACCGGAAGCATCGGCAAAGCCAACATTATGATCTTAGGCGACAGCGCCGGCTTTGTGAATATGCTTAAAATAAAAGGCCTGCACAACGCCATCGACTCCGGCATCCAGGCTGCAAAAGCCATCGCTGAAACTTTTGATAATCCCGACCGGGCAGCCGTTAGATATACCGAGCTAATCGAGCAATCCAACGTGATGAAGGAAATGTATTCCGCCCGTAACTTCCGACAGACCGTCGCAAAGTTAGGGTCCTTACAGGGAATGCCGTTGTCGGTATTAGGCGGTTTACTACCCAAATTCGATATCGAATTCGACTATAAGGCAATGCGAACGATTCCGTATCGTCTTAAACCAAACCAGAATTTCGACAAGGATACTTTTACCGCGGTGGCTGCCACCGAGCACCGTGAGGAGCAGCCATCACACTTAGAGATTCTGGATAAAACCATCTGTGAAACTAAGTGCACGCCATTGTTCAATAGTCCATGCATTACATTCTGTCCTGCAGGTGTGTATGAGACGATTCACGGCGAGGTAAAGCCAGCCAACCCATCGAACTGCTTGCACTGCAAGACCTGTCAAAGAAAATGTCCCTTCGACAATATCCGCTGGGTAGTCCCCGAAGGCACTGGCGGCCCAAGATACAAACGAATGTAGGTTCGTGTCACGTGACTCGTGACCCGGGTCATGAGCGACGAGTCACACGTCTTATTCACCCGCCGGCAGAAAGTTCTCCATCACCCACACTTCACTCGTATACGAATGCGTGTAAAAAGCGATACGTTGCCCGTCCGGATGGACGCGCGGGGCAAAAAAACCCTTCTTCCACTCCCACAGCTTTTGCGGCTCGCCGCCTTCTGCGGAAATTCGCCAGAGCTCGCCTCCTTTACCCCCCATCAGCCACTTCGGAAAGAGTACATACTGACCGTCAGGCGTCCAGGCGACCCCCACCAGCCACATCTCCTCCTCTTTCTCAAATCGAAGCAGTTCTCTGGGCTCTCCGCCGGCAACAGGGATGATCTTTAAGGCGTAGCAGTCTGTTAAACCCAGTCCAAGGGCTAAATGCTGCCCATCCGGCGACAGATCCCAGCGAGGGGTGTCACTTGAGCGGGTCTGAAGGAGTTCTTTTTCTTGACCGGTTTCGAGGTCTCTGGCCATCAGACGCTTGGTTTTGGAATCGGGATCATGGCAACCATAGAACAGTGTCTTTCCGTCGGGAGACAGTTCGGCTCGCCCCAACCTCTCAGTCTCACTCCGCACTAGAGCGGTTTGGTCACCTGTCTGTACATCGATCTTGTAGATGACCTGTGGCGATTCCTGCCCAAAGCCTCGAGACGGCACGATAGACCGCCCGTCAGCAGACCAGCGAAGGGAACCAAAATGTGGGAGCTCAGTGTCCAGTTCGCGCTCCTGGCCGGTTGCCAGAGTCCGAATGTGGATGATCTGCGATTTATCAGGACGCCGTGTGCAATAGGCCAGATACTGACCATCAGGCGACCACTCAGGACAGTTAGTTGCACCAGTCTGGCGGACTGGCATGGTCGGAGACAAAACCTTGCCCGTCTCCAAATCGAGCGTAGCCACGAAAACGTCACCGAGCATTTGCTCATTCCTGTAATAATATGAGCCGCTCTGCGTGAATCCTATCGGTGTAACATCCCCTATATCCTGCTTGACCAACTCGGGGTATCCCTGCGGTCCGCCGCCGGTCACTTGCAGAAGCCACGCATCCCAGGTTCCTCTACGGTCGCTGGCAAATAACACACGCTTTCCATCCGGCGTCCAGCCGATCAGCCTGTCGTTGGCCGGATGCTTAACAAGAGTGATCTCGCGATTTCCACTAAGATCGAGTACGAAAATATCCCGTTTTGACGTACCCTCGTCTTGGGGACGGTCGTAGGCAATGTAGCGCCCATTTGGTGAGAGGTCGACCGTTTCCGGCGAGGGCTTACCGAAGGTCTTGACCACTTGAACAGTACCATCCGCAGCGGATACCCACGCGAGTTCAGAGGTCTTATTCTCTTTCTGGTAGAGTATTGCGAGAATTTGCCTGTTGTCCGAAGACCAATCTACGGGAGTTTGGAATACACCACGATAGAGAAGGCAACGACCAGAGCCATCGAGCCCACACTATTGCCTGGGGCCTCCGACAACGGAAAGAGCAATTACTTCCCAAAATTTTCTCCCGACGGTAAGTGGATCGTATTCTGCCAGAGTGATTCGTTCATGCTGCTCAGGCCTGATAGCACACTTTACATCATTCCGTCGGCCGGGGGCACAACAAAGAAGATGCGATGCAACTTTTCCGGCAAGATGAGCTCCTGGCGCAGTTGGTCGCCCAACGGCAAGTGGCTGGTCTTTGCCTCCAAGGTCGGCGGCCCATTTACACAGCTTTGGCTGACGCACATCGACGCCGAGGGTAATGACACAACTCCGGTGCTTCTGGAACATTTTACCGCGGCGGACCGCGCATCGAACATCCCGGAATTTGTCAATGTTCAGCCGGAGCAGTTCGCCGAGATCCGCCAGCAGTTTGCAGACTACTACACCCACTATCGCGCCGGGGTCCTTTTTGAGCAACGCCACGAGTACGCCAAGGCCATCGAGGAGTTCCACAACGCTCTGGAAGAAAAGCCAAATCACGTTGAGTCGCTGTATCTGTAGGCTTCGTGCCTGGCCCGAGTTGACAAGGAGAAAGAGGCTCTGCCATACGCGAGCAAGGTTGAACGACTTGTCCCCAACAGCCCCACGGTCCACGGCCTGCTGGGGGCACTGCTCAGCAGTACTGGTCGGCATAGCGAAGCCCTGACACACCTCGAAACTGCCTACGCCGCAAATCCCAATGATGTTAGCATTGCCAGCAATCTGGCGTGGGTGCTGGCGACCTCTCCCGAAGCGATACACCGCGACGGACATCGGGCGGTAGAGTTGGCCGAGTGGGCCTGTGAAGCCACGGGATACAAGTCACCCCCTTTGCTGGACACATTGGCGGCTGCCTATGCTGAGGCGGGCCAATTCGAACGAGCCGAGAGCACGACCCTGCAGGCAATAGAGATCGTCCGCAGCAACCCCAAGACCTCTACAGCGACCTTAGAGTCTTACAAAGCTGGTAAGCCTTATCACGAGTCAGCCGGGCAATAGCTGCAGCGCCTTTTCAGATGTGCTAACTTATAAAGAATGACATATCGCGATTCCCTCGGCAATTTTTAACTATGATTGATATTAGATTAAAAGTCTCAGTTTGCGTTTTTTAACCTCCTCTAATTTATTTCAATATTACACACGGCTAAACGAATTAACACGGCATCGTACCCCCGGTTGCGGTTGGTGGTGTGCCTAAGCCGTTTTTGGTGTGATGTGATCTTTGGCATCTTGCTGATGGCAACTAATCTGGCTAATCATCTTTTCCGCAGAAGTAGCATGTTCTAACATCTGTTCGTAGGGGAAAATGATCCAAGGTGGATAAGGATCGTTTGCGGGGGACGGTAACTAAATGGCTTGAGAAGGGAATCTGGGCCTGTTTAGCGCTTACTGTTGCTTTTGTGGGTGTTTTGCAGGCTGCTGCTCTTGTGATTCCTTGTCACCCTGTTCCTCGGCGGTTGTTTGTGGTTGCTTTTTGGCCCCCTCCGGTGCCTCTTCCGGGGCTTGCTGCTCGGCAGCTTTCTTGGGTTTTTCCTGAGTTTCGTTTGCTGACTGCTCCTGGGCTTCCTTCTCCTTCTTCTCGCGTTGAATCGCGTCGTATATCTCCCTGCGGTGAACCGGTATTTTCTTTGGGGCCGTTATACCTAATCGGACCTTGTCACCCCGCACATCGACGATGGTAATTTCCACATCGTCGCCAATCATAATTGACTCATCTCTTTGTCTACTTAGCACCAACATTTTTAACTCCTTTTGTCGGCTGGCTTTGCTACATTAATTACGCTAAATACATACCGACTGTTCACCTGGTTGTCTGCCAAATACTCTTTGTCAAACATTTCCTAATTACAACCTAACTTGGCAAAGAACATTTGGATAACAAACTTGAACAAACATATATTTCGGCTAATTTTAGGGCCAAAACCAAACAATTTTGCTTTTGTTTAACTAATGATGTTTAATTATGGGGCTATGTACGCATAAGCCCTTCTTTATGAGGAGCTTATAGAAGATTATAGAGTGGGAAAAAGATGTTCAAAAGGTGGTCGTGCTATTGGGCTTCGTGTTTTCGCCAGTATATATATCGGACTGCTAACCAATAACCAGCGATTGAACCAAGAGTTCCAAAGGCTACCATCTGGATAGGCAATATAGAAACAACAGCATTGGGGAAAAAAGTAGCAGGCCATTGCTGGGCAAAATCAAGCAATTTCTCGTTTCTGTAGGAAAAGCTTATGACTAAAGGGCTTACCAAAGCGGTTGATATAATAGGCCAGACATAACTCATATGCAGCAATACTTTTACACAAAAGGCAGCTATGCCAAACGAAACTATTACAGCGAAAGCGATCTGTCCAACTGCAGGTTCAGTGGCGATAGAATTGCCTAACATAGAGACATTACGGGCAAATATGCGTATGCACAAAGGGGCTATTATAAGTGAGAGCACAAGGGCGCCAAATGCTCTTAAGTAGGGGTCTATACTGCCTTTACGTGTATTCCCAATTTTGGAAAACAGGGGGCGTTTATTGATGATATATCCTGCTAATGCGACACCAGCTATTCCTACGCCAACGATGATTATCCATAGAAAAAGGTCCCAAGTGGTTAATGATAGTAAGGCTTGTCGTTGGGCGGGCTTAGGATTCTGTTGCATTAAGCCGGCAATGGAGCCTGAACGAAGGGCCCAGACAGCTAAGCCAGTCGGTACACAAAGAATGCCTATTTCTCGTCCGTATGGCCAAGAAAGCAGATAGGCAAAGGAGCCTAACGCAAAAGCAATAAGAACCAAAATGATTAAATTAAAAAGACTTATGTTCACAGCTAAAACAGCAGCTAATGGATCGTTAATAGATGATAAAGGCCAGGCGAAAAAACCAATCACAATCGCGCCGACGGCCATCACAACAGCGATTCTTATTTTCATTAGCCATGACAATTCCATAAGCAGCTTCCGTAAATAAAATCGGCGATAAATTACCAACATGAACAATACAGGTCAATCAAATTCATGAAAGCAAAAAAGAACGAAAATTATTCGTGAACTTGACGAATAGGACAATTAGTTTTTAGGACTCGCAAGCAAAATTTTTTTAATCTGTTATGTGGTGGAGGGTTATGCCATTTTTAAGATTGGGTCAAAAATGCACAGAAATGCGCAAAAAAACGCAGAAATGCACAAAAGTTAGCGAGATATGAGCAAAAATGCGCACTTTTTGAGCAGACATGAAATGGCCGACTTGACTTTGAAAATTTGTGCGTTGGCATGGCATCAAATTTGCTAATGCAACGATATTAAAATGGGTAAACAATAGCCTTATAGGACGTTGCATATTGTAGCAGGTTCATTATATATTCGGAATGTGTAACACAAAGGGGGTGATAAATGAGAAGTCGGAAGTGGAAGGCAGAAGACGGAAGGCAGACGACGGAAAAAGAAAGGCTGAAGGTAAAAGAAAGAAGGCAGAGGGCAGCAGAAAAAAAGAGATTGAGTGAGGAAGAGAATTTTAGCTTTTATATGTCGAATTTTGTCGATAGAATTATTGAGAGGGTTGATAGTTTCGGTCAGCAATTCAGTGAGTGAAAGCTGTATCGTTTCGAGAGAATAGAATGGCGAGTGACACGTTCAATCAGTACATTCGCGAGATAAACAGAGCATATCTGCGAGAAGATGCTACAGAGCACACGCACCGGCCAGCGATGAAGGCGTTCGTTGAGGGATTGAGCGCGAAGGTTATGGCCACGAATGAGCCGAAGCGGACAGCATGTGGAGCACCAGATTTCATTATCTCAAGGGGGAAAAAAAGGCTTGATCAGACAATCGGTTATATCGAGTGCAAGGATATTGGGACAAGTTTGAAAGAGGCGGCGAAAACCGAGCAGATCAAGAAGAGATATTTACCGAGTTTTCACAATTTCATTCTGACAGATTACATCGAGTTTTGGTGGTACGTTGATGGAGAGAAGCGGCTGACTGCAAGGCTGGCAGAGGAGAAGAAGGAAGGATTCAAAGTTACTGAACAAGGACGAAATGATGTGGCAGAACTCTTTGAGTGCTTTTTTGCGCAAGAGCCAGAGAAGGTCACTACCGCAAAAGACCTTGCTATAAGGATGGCACACAAAGCGCGAATGATGCGCGATGTGATTACTAAGACCTTTGAGCAGGAAGTAGAAACCGGCACGCTGCATGGACAGTATGAAGGATTCAAGGAGGTGTTACTGCATGATCTAACGGAAATTGAATTTGCAGATATGTATGCACAGACGATAAGCTATGGATTGTTTACTGCTCGGTGTCATATTGATGAAGTCACGTTGTATGGGAAAGATAAACACGCAGTATTTCATGGGATGAACGGCAAGCCGGGGGAATTTACAAGAGAACATGCGGCATTTATGCTACCGAAGACAAATCCTTTTTTGAGGAGTGTATTTGGGCATATTGCAGGACCAGATTTGGATGACCGGGTGGCGTGGCTTGTGGATGATTTAGTGGAGTTGTTGCGACAAGCCGATATGGGTGAGGTCTTAAGGGACTTTGCGAAGAAGAAGGGTCGTCGGGATCCAGTAGTACATTTCTATGAGACGTTTCTGGGACAATACGATCCGAAAATGAAAAAGAAACGTGGAGTGTACTATACACCCGATGAGGTGGTCTCATACATCGTTCGAAGTGTGGATTGGTTATTGAAGGAGAAGTTCGGATTAAAGCGGGGATTGGCGGACGAATCTAAGGTCAAGATAAAAGACGAGAACGGAAAAGTAAAAGAGACTCACAAGGTTTTAGTTCTTGATCCTGCGGTGGGGACAGGAACATTTTTGTTTGAAGTGATCGATCAAATCTACACTAAATTCAAACGCCAGAAAGGGGCGTGGTCTGCATACGTTAGAGAACACCTGTTGCCGCGGCTGTTTGGATTTGAGATACAGATGGCGCCCTATGCGGTCTGTCATATGAAATTAGGTTTGCAGCTTGCTGAAAAGGGATATGATTTTGCCAGCGACGAACGCTTAGGGATATATCTTACCAACACTTTAGAGGAAGCCGAGGAGATATCTAAGAATGTCTTTGTACAGGAGTTAAGCAAAGAAGCGAGAGGGGCTAACAAGGTCAAGAAGGACCTTCCTATTATGGTGGTGCTGGGTAATCCTCCTTATGCGGCAATGCCTGCCAACAAAGGGTCTTGGATTACTGATTTGGTGAGGCGGAGCTACTATCCAGATGATGAGATACGTGAGCAAAATCCAAAGCTTCTTCTTGATGATTACGTGAAATTTGTGAGATTTGGACAATGGCGCATAGAGCGAACAGGACAAGGTATATTGGCCTTGATAACAAATCATGGTTACTTGGACAATCCAACATTCCGTAAAATGAGAAAGGAGTTAATGAGAGTTTTTTCAGAGATATATGTTTTAGATCTTCATGGAAATGCAAATAGAAAAGAGGTTTGTCCTAATGGCTCTAAGGATGAAAACGTTTTTGATATAAGGCAAGGTGTTAGCGTTGGGATTTTTGTGAGAATACAAGAGACTGGAGGGTGCGTTAGAATGTACCATGCTGACCTTTGGGGCAAGAGAAAAGAAAAATGTGACTGGCTGGATACGAATAGCGTAGGAGGTATGGACTGGAATGTTGTGAGACCAACACAGCCATTCATCCTTTTCAAGAAGCAAGATGACAGGTCATTATCTGCGTATGAAGAGGGGTGGAGAATTTGTGACATAATGGTTGTAAGTTCGATGGGTATAAAGACTAATCGAGACAGATTGTTATTGGATTTCACGAAAAAAACGCTTGTTGAGAGAATCTCTGAACTTGCTGAAAAGTCAGTCGGCGACGAAGAAATAATGCGCAAGTATGATTTAAAAGATAGTCCGTATTGGAACACTAATCGTGAGAGGGGGAAAATCAGAAGTGTAGATTGGGTGGCGAATATTTTCCAATGTGAGTATAGACCATTCGACAAAAGATGGATTTTGTATCAGCAAAACTTGATCGAAATTGGGAGAGGTGGGGCAGCAACTAAAGTTATGTTTCACCTGATCAATCATGAGAATTTTGGTTTGATTTTTATGAGGCAAGTAGCAATAGATGAAGCTTATAGTCACGTTGGTATATCTAGAAATTTAGTAGATAATAGAACGTTCTACAGTAACAAAGGAGCGACGAGTATAGCGCCTTTATATATATATCAGTTGGACCAAAATATAGCTTTATTTGAGGAAGCTGAGTGGGATACTGGTAAGGATGGTCGGATTCCAAATTTGTCGCGTGAGTTTGTGGAGGAAATGGCGAAGAAAATTGGGTTGGATTTTGTTAGTGACGGGCGAGGGAATCTGAAGGGTACGTTTGGACCGGAGGATGTGTTTGATTATATTTATGGTATATTATATTCGCCGGAGTATCGGCGGAGATATGCGGAGTTTTTGAAGATAGATTTTCCGAGGATACCGTGGCCGAAGGATAGAGAGACGTTTGAAAAAGTAGCTAGTGTTGGGAGAGAGCTTGTTGGATTGCATTTGATGGAGCATCCTATTTTAGAGGATGAGAATCGATGGCCGCGATTTCCGGCAGAAGGTGATAATGAGGTAGAGAAGGGTTATCCGAAGTATGTGGCTAAGGCAGACGAGCCTGGTAAAGAGAGAGTGTATATAAACAAGGAGCAGTATTTCGAGGGAGTAAGGCCGGAGGTTTGGGAGTCTCATATTGGTGGGTATCAGGTTTGCGAAAAGTGGCTAAAGGATAGGAAGGGGCGAGAACTTTCGTATGATGATATAAGGCACTACCAAAAGGTGATCGTGGCGCTTAGCGAAACGATAAGATTGATGGAGGAGAAATGTCTTTCAGAGATGTTTGCATAATGATGGTGTGCGTAGCACACCCTACCAGGTGGATTCCCAATCGTGGTCGAGGCGACAAAACCCGCAATAACCCTCCCGACTGCGACGTTCGGGGGTAGTGTTGACGGGGGCGGATAAATTTTTAATCAATTCGTTGATATAGAAAGGTCTAAACAGAAAAATCCTAAATCCTAATATCTAAATCCTGAACAATATCTAAATTCAAATTACCAAATGTTCAAAACAAAACCTTGCGTAAAACGTGGGATTAAATATTACCCCCCGAAGCAGGCTTCGGGGCTAAATACAATTTAATAAACCCCCAATGTAAAATTGGGGGCTAACCAACCCGCAATACATTGCGGGATAAATAGTACCCCCCGGCACAGGTCCGGGGGCTAAATATTGCATTAATTTTATAACTGATCTGTGTCTGAGTGCAAGCCACAACAAATCAGATGTCAGGGATCAGGGGGAAGTGGTTGAAGGATAGGAGGGGGCGAGAACTTTCTTATGATGATATAAGGCACTACCAAAAGGTGATCGTGGCGCTTAGCGAAACGATAAGATTGATGGAGGAGAAATGTCTTTCAGAGATGTTTGAGTGATGAAGGTGTGCGTAGCACACCCTACCGATTGGATAGCCGCCAACTCGAATTGCGCTCAGGGTAATCCCGCGCGGGAATGACAGAGTAAATGATTATTGATTATTACAAAGCTCATTGTTCGTAGTTCGGTGATATATAAAGGGCAAAACGAAAAAATTCTAAATCCGAATTTCGAAATCCTAAAAATTTAAATGAACCAATGCGTAAAATCGTAAACAGATAGCGAGGGTAAAATCTCGATTTGTAGGCAGATGCCTCGACTGCGCTCGGCATGACACGCTCGTATTGCGTATATCGTATTGCGTATATCGTATTGTTTGGTGCGAAACCGTGACTTGGGGACCGGGGGCCGTGATCCGTGAATGAGTGGATGTGTGAATGAGTTTGTAGTTCATTGTTCGTAGTTCGCTGTTTGGTGATATATAAGGTGAACCCCGCCATTCTCACCGCAGGTGGATGGCAGGGCTAAATACGACGACCTCGCCATGGTGATGGCGGGGCTAAACAAAAATCCCTGATAAATCCCAGTAAACAAAATCGGGACAGGTCAGGGGGCTAAACATAATTTAATAAATCCCCAATGTAAAATTGGGGGCTAACCCCAATCCCTAAATGTTGGGGGTGGCGTCTTCAACGGCTTCCTGGACGGTCTCCGAAACCGTCGGGTGCGGAAATATTACCCGACTAAACGGCTCAGTTGAGCCGAGTATGGCTCGGGCTAACGCAATAAATTCAGTTACCATATCGCCAACCATCGTAATGCCAAGAATCCTGCCGGTCGAATTGTCACGCACAACCCTGACTCGGCCGGCTGTCTGATTGTGGGCGACGCTGCGTGGATTGCCTTTGAAAAAGGCCTTACCTACAGAAACGTCCAGGCCCTGGTCTTTACAGGCTTGTTCGGATTTGCCGACCGACGCGACTTCCGGGAACGTGAAGACGACTCTCGGTACGAGTGAATAGTCGAACATCTTCTCGCTGCCGCCAGCAATATTGACTGCTGTTATCTCAGCCTCGGCGAATGCGCCATGAGCCAGAAACGTAGTGCCGATTGCATCGCCAAGGGCGTATATGCCGGGGACATTCGTCTCAAACTTTTCGTTGACCGCGATGGCCTTACCGTTCATTCGCAGGTTCAGGTTCTCAATGGTCCGGCTGTCAATGAGCGGCTGTCGGCCAACGGAGACGAGAATTCTCTCTGCATCGAGCGACCGGCCATCTTCGAGAGTTACTTTTACAGGGACGGTCGTCTTATCGACCGAGGTGACTTTTTGGCCTGTCACAGAGTCAATGCCAATTTTTTTAAATTCGCGTTCTATGAGTCTTCCGACCCATTTATCCTCCATAGGCAGCAATTGGGCCAGTGCTTCTACGATTGTTACCTTTGTGCCCATTGCGGCGTAAACGCAGGCCATTTCACAGCCGATGACGCCGCCGCCAACAACGACCATCGACTTCGGTATTTCGGGCAGTGATAGGGCCTCTTTACTGCTTATGACGGCCTGGCCATCGAAGGGTATTTTTGGCAGCTCAATGGATTCCGAGCCGGAGGCGATGACAATTTTATCTGCTTCGATATCGAGCTTGTCGGCGTCGGTTGCTACCTGGATTTTATTCGGAGCGAGGACTGTACCGTGGCCCTGGATGATTCTCATGTTGCGAGCCTGAGCTCCTGCATCCATAGCCTTGCGAAAGCCAGCGACGATGGCATCTTTTCGCTGTTGGATATTGGGCCAGTTGGCTGTAGCAGAAGGAATGTCGATACCGATCTCTGCGGCCTTTTTAGCTGATAATAATATGTGTGCTGAAGCGAGCAGGGCCTTTGATGGAATACAACCCCAATTCAGGCAAGTTCCGCCAACGAACTCTTTTTCCACTACCGCAACGGAGGCACCTTTTTCAGCGCATCGTCTTGCTGCTCTGAAACCGCCAGGACCGGTACCAATTACTGCAACGTCGAATTTTTCTGTCATAATTTTGACCTCGTATTTCGTATTGCAACAACCGGCAGTGAAACCGCCAGCTAAATAATGTAGCAGAAAGTCGCAGATGATGGCACTGGAATTTCCTGGGGCTTGTGCGGGATAAAACCGATAGGGTGGAAATTATTGTTTAACAATTGTGGCGTGGGCAGCATCGAACATACGGACAGAACCAGAGTCAAGCTGCAGGATAAGGCCCTTTTCCGGGTCGATGCCGATACAGTTGCCAGCGAAAATTCGACCATTGTAAGACAGTATCACTCTGTGGCCCAGTTGGATTGAAAGGATACGCCATTCATTAATGACCTTTTCTCTATCTTTTTTAGCAAGTTCAAGCCAATGATCCAGGCAGGTCAGCAATCTCCTGGCCAATGAAATGCGGTCGCATACCGTGCCTGTCTCGAGGTCAATGCTTGTAGCACTTGCTTGCAGCTCAGGTAGAAAAGAATGTTTTTTTTGGTGGCAGTTTATTCCGATACCAGCAATGTAGCTGCTGTTGCTTTTGCCTGGCCTGGCTTCAAGTAGGATGCCGGCAACTTTTTTGCCATTTAAGATTATATCGTTCGGCCATTTAATCTTTGCCTTGTGCCTGCCTGGTTTGCCGATTGCATCGGTAACAGCTACGGCACAGGTCAGTGACAAAAGTTCGTTACTCAAAGAACAATCGGTAAGAAGAATGGAGCACAGGATACTTTCGGCGTAGCTGCTATGCCATTTTATTCCTGCTCTGCCTCGGCCGGCAGTTTGCTGCTCGGCAAAGATTACCAGGCCATCGTTGGCTTTGTTGTTTGCATACTCAGCGGCTACATCGTTGGTACTGGATGTTGAATCAAAGACAACGACCTTTCTGCCGATACGTTTGGTTTTTAGGTTTACCTGTATTTTGTTGGGATCAAGGGACTCGATTATGGCCATTGTATTTAGTTATCTGTCAAGTGCAATATCGACGGCGGTAGCTGAATGAGTTATGGCGCCAACGGCAATTCTATCCACGCCGCATTGAGCAATAGCTGAGACATTGGTCAGGGTTATGTTGCCGGAAGCCTCAAGTAACGGCTTTTTGTTCCTGTCGCACATCTTGTTTCGCATTTCCACGGCGTGTTTTAACTGCCATTGTCCCATGTTGTCGAGCAGCACTATATCGATGCCGGGGATCTCCAAGACGTAATTCAATTGGTCGTCAACATGGTCGACCTCCACTGCGATAAACTTTGTGCCTTTTACCTTTCTGGCATCTTCAATAATTTTGCGCAGTTTAGGCTGGAAGTTCCTTCCCAGTTCAGCCAGGTGATTATCCTTTATTAAGATGCCGTCATAAAGCCCGAGACGGTGATTATGTCCGCCGCCGCAGCGTACCGCATATTTCTCAAGAATTCGCCAGCCGGGCAGGGTTTTTCGTGTGTCGTAGATTTTTGCTTGTGTGCCCTGTACCGCATAGACGTATTTTCGTGTTGTGGTTGCTATGCCGCTGAGCCTCTGCAAGAAGTTGAGCATGACTCTTTCGGCGCTAAGCATCGAACGCAAAGGGCCCTCAATCGTTGCAAGTTTACAGCCGACATGTGCGGAGCTGCCATCCTCGACATATACCTTCATCTTCAATTGTTCGTCATAGTGTCGGAGGATCTCCCGCGCAATTTCCATTCCGCATACAACTATCTCCTCACGTGAGATGATATTTGCCTTGGCGAGGGTGTCTTTTTTGAACAGAAGCTGGCTTGTCATGTCACCCTGTCCGAAGTCTTCTTCGACTGCCATTTTGATCAAGGGTAGCGCTTTTGCGATATTGAGCTTCTTCATTCCACCTTTTCCTCATTCGAACAGAGACGGTAATCGCCTCAGATAGTAAATGTTAAAATCTATTTTCTGTGAGTTTTTTGTTTTTTTGCCGTCAAAAAGTCTCGTTTCTTTTTCCGCGAGCCGGCAAGCACCAATTCCGGTAACTCCTTTAGCTCGCGAAGTTGGTCGCGCAGGAAAGCCGCTCTTTCAAAATCCAGGGCCTCGGCTGCTTCAAGCATTTCTCTTTCGATTTGATTGGTGAGTTCCACCTTGTCATACTCGTGCTCTCGTAACTGGATTGCCTGCTGAGCAGTTCGTCGTGCCTTTATCTGTTCGGCCAGGCTATTACGGATTTCTTTCTTTATCGTTTCAGGCGTAATGTTGTGCTCCTGATTGTATTGTAGCTGAATTTTACGGCGTCTGTTCGTTTCGTCAATAGCTTTTTGCATCGACTCGGTGACAGTATCCGCATATAAAAAGACCGTTGCGTTTATATTGCGGGCCGTTCTTCCGATTGTCTGTATCAGGGACGTCCGGCTTCGTAAAAACCCCTCCTTATCCGCGTCAAGAATCGCGACGGCGGAGACCTCCGGCAAATCCAGGCCTTCGCGCAGCAAATTCACGCCCACCAGCACATCGAAGTTACCGTGGCGTAAGTCCCTCAATATTTCGACTCTCTCAAATGTGTCGATTTCACTGTGCAGATACCGGCATTGGAACCCTTTTTTTGTGATATAGCTTGAGAGGTTTTCAGCCATTCTTTTTGTCAGTGTAGTAACGAGCGTGCGTTCACCGGCTTTAACGCGTTTCTCAATTTCATTAAGCAGGTGTGGAACCTGATTGCCGGCTGGGTGCACGAATATTTTTGGGTCTAAAAGACCGGTCGGCCTAATGATTTGCTCGACTACTTCATGATTGCACTTTTCCATTTCAAATGGTCCAGGCGTTGCAGAAACAAAGATTGCTCTAGACCAGTTCTCGTAAAACTCCTCAAAGCGGAGGGGCCTGTTGTCCAGTGCACTGGGCAATCTAAAGCCATGCTCAACCAGTACTCCTTTTCGACTTCTGTCGCCGGCCCACATTGCCCGCAACTGCGGGATGGTGGCGTGAGATTCGTCGATGAAAAGCAAAAAGTCTTTGGGGAAATAGTCAATTAAAGTGTAGGGTCTTGCTCCTGGTGCCAGACCTGCAAGGTGACGTGCGTAGTTTTCAATGCCACTGCAATAGCCCACTTCTTGAATCATTTCGATGTCGTACATTGTTCGGGCTTCGAGGCGTTGAGCTTCGAGCAATTTGCCCTGACTGCGAAGTTCTGTTAGTCGCTCTTTTAGCTCTGCCTTTATACTTTCCACCGCTGAGCTGACTCTATCAGCGGGCATAACATAGTGTTCAGCCGGATATATGAAAACCTGCTCCTCGACCGCCAGAGTCTCCCCTGATACTGGATTGATATAGCTTATCTGTTCAATTTCGTCTCCGAAGAACTCTATTCGGACTGCAAAGGATTCATACGAAGGATGTAGTTCAACAACATCGCCGTGGACTCGGAATGTTCCTCTTTGAAAATCAATATCGTTTCGTGTGTATTGGATGTCAGCTAATCTGCCAAGTAGTTCATTGCGGTCGCAGGTATCAGCTTTGCGGATTGCTACCATGCTTGCTTTATAGTCCTCAGGCGAACCTAATCCGAAGATACAGGATACGGACGCGACGATAATACAGTCTCTTCGCGTTGACAGGCTGGTAGTGGTAGATAAGCGAAGACGATCGAGGTCTGTGTTTTTTGAGGCATCCTTTTCGATGTATATGTCCCTTTGAGGAATGTAGGCCTCGGGCTGGTAATAATCATAATAGCTGACGAAATATTCCACGGCGTTTTCGGGAAACAGTTCCTTGAATTCCTCGTAAAGCTGTGCTGCTAAGGTTTTGTTATGTGAAATGACAAGGACGGGCAGGTCGAATTGCGCGATGACGTTAGCCATTGTGAAGGTTTTACCGCTGCCAGTTACGCCCATAAGGGTCTGTAATTTCCGGCCCCGGCACAAAGACTCCGTGAGCTTTTCTATGGCCTGGGGCTGGTCACCTGCCGGCTTGAATAAATTGTTAAGTTTGAAAATGCCCATAACCACATCGATTGTAGCATTAGCTTGCTATGAATTCACGATTTTTATGTTATTGGCTGATGGTGTTAATGTCCGCTGCTGTGTAATTTTTACGGCTTTTCTGGATAGATGATCGCTGCAAGCAGGGCGTTTCTGTAGCGACTCCACAAGACAGCTTCGCTGAGTCGGTCGGCGTTGTACGGTAGTTCCAAGGTTATAGTTGGGATGTTTATTGTCAGGCCGGCATAAGAGCCAAGAGAACCGGGACGAGCGCCGAGTTTCTTCAGAGGCACATCGCAGTATTTTGCCATGTGTTCAGCCAATGCCACCGCTGGTCCGTCGTAGTCTATGCACCCGGCCGGTGCCATTGTGGCCAAGCCTTCGGGGCCGGTGTTCATGACCTGATGAATACTGACAATTCGAGCAGGATTATGTTGTTTGATAATTTGAGTAATGGCTTGGGCCTCTGGCTCACAAAGCGCTGAGCGTCCGGCTTGCGAATTCTCGGCTCGGTTTGCAGTATCGAAATTGCGATTCAAATCAACGCCATTAGCGTTGTATCGGTTGCCCAAGGCCAGGCCATCTGGATTAGCGACGGCCAAAAGCACAACGCTGCGAGCTATTAGCAGATGCTGGTTCTGTTGCAGATGTTCTGTGAGCCGTCGCACAAGTGGGGTTCCTGCAGGCTCATCGCCGTGAATTGTAGCAAGGATGAAAGTTACCTCTTGGCCTTGGCCAAGTAAAGTATACATAATTGGCCGACCCCGAACGCTTGTTCCGGCGACACGGTGTTGTGCCGCAGATATAATCGGCGAGGGGCTTAATTCAGTGACTATCCTTGGAGGGGCTTCAGGCTCATAGCAGCCGGAAAAAATTAGTAGATAAGACAAAACGCAGCCTATAATGCCCATTTGTTTTTTGTTCATGCTAAAATTATCCTTCAAGTATGGGTCTTTTTCCAACGAAAATGAGTATGGAGACATTATAGACTTTTCGGGCCATGATTGAAGGTAAAAGTCAGTGAGCCTAAAAATGATGCCGGTACTGGTTGACATTTTGTCGGCAGTACGCGAGAATGCTTTCTTTTATAGGTTTTGCGTTTTCAAAGAGTTATTACAAGGAGATTTCCCAAGCTTTGTAATCGCAAATACTTAACGAAATAAGTGTAAAAAATTGGAGTAGACTTTTAACATAGGAGACAGAAATGTTTAATGGTATTTTTCACATTCCTCAGCCTGCCAATGAGCCGTGTTTGCAATATACGCCTGGCAGTCCTGAACGCTCAGAACTGAAAAACAAACTAAACGAGATGCTGAATCAACAGGTCGAGGTGCCGATGATAATCGGGGGCGAAGAGGTGCGCAACGGCAAACTGGCGGACATCCGCTGTCCGCACGACCACCAGCATATATTGGGCAGGTACCATCAGGCTGATCCGGAGTTCGCCATAAAAGCTGTCGATGCTGCAGAAAAGGCCAAGAAGGAATGGGGCGAGATGCCCTGGGAATCCAGGGCCGTGGTTCTGCTTAAGGCAGCAGATCTCCTGGCTGGGAAATATCGCCAAACACTTAACGCTGCGACGATGCTGAACATGAGCAAGACTCCGCACCAGGCGGAAATTGATGCTGCGTGCGAGCTGATAGATTTTTGGCGGTTCAATCCACATTTCATGGAAGAGGTGTATGGGGATCAACCCATGTCCACTAAGGGGGTACTCAACTATATGGAGCATAGGCCGCTTGACGGTTTTGTGTTTGCCTTGACGCCGTTCAATTTCACGTCAATCGCCGGCAATCTGCCGACTTCACCGGCGCTTATGGGAAATACAGTTGTTTGGAAGCCGGCATCAGCGGCGGTGCTGCCTGCCTACTTCATTATGAAAATCCTTGAGGAGGCGGGTATGCCGCCTGGAGTCATAAATATGGTGCCAGGGCCCGGGCCGGTCGTTGCGCCGCCGATTCTCAACGATGTAAGGTTAGGTGGAATTCACTTTACCGGCAGCACATACGTTTTTTCGACAATTTGGCTCACAATTGGAAAGGATATTCGTAAGTACGTCTCGTACCCGAGAATCGTGGGTGAGACGGGTGGGAAAAATTTCATTTTTGCACACATTAGCGCGAATATCGAGGCTTTAGTAGCTGCGGTAGTCCGTGGAGCCTATGAATATCAAGGGCAGAAGTGCTCGGCGGCGTCACGCTTGTATGTGCCTGATTCGGTCTGGCCCCAGTTCAAGGAGCGACTGCTGGAAGAGATAAAAGCAGTCAAGATGGGTGACATTGTTGACTTTAGTAACTTTATTGGAGCAGTCATCGATAAAAAGGCGTTCGATACGATTGTGGAGTATATCGAGTTTGCTAAGAATTCGCCAGATATGGAGATTATAACAGGCGGCGGTTACGATGACTCTAAGGGATACTTCATAGAGCCAACAGTAGTCGTCAGCAAAGACCCGAAGTCCAAGCTCATGGTTGAGGAAATCTTTGGGCCTGTGCTGACTTTATACGTTTATCCGGAGGCCGAATATGGTAAGACGCTTGAGCTCTGTGACAGGACTTCACCTTACGCGCTGACAGGTTCGATATTTGCACTCGACCGCCCGGCGATAGTCAAGGCCATGAATATGCTCCGGCACGCAGCAGGCAACTTCTATGTCAACGATAAGCCTACCGGTGCGGTTGTTGCCCAACAGCCATTCGGCGGGACACGGGCATCCGGAACAAACGATAAGGCTGGTAGCTGGCTTAATCTGGAGCGGTGGGTTTCACCACGAGCCATAAAAGAGACATTCCTGCCGCCAAGGGACTTCCATTATCCCTATATGCAGGAGGAATAGTCCTAAAGAAACCAAGCTTTACGAAACTCAGATAGCCGAAGGTTTAAAACGCCTTCGGTTTTTTTATTGAAGCGGGTTTTACCAATCATAAAAAGTATATGCGCTACTGCCCGGCAATTCAGTGAATAAGTAATACTAATTGCGAATAATGAATGCGTTTATTCGTGTCATTTCGAGCGAGTCCCTGTGTCTTCTGTCGAAGACAGAAACAGGGACGAAGTCGAGAGATCTATTTTAACAGATTTCTCCACTACGCCCCAGTGCTTTCTTGCGAAAGCAAGAACGGGGGCTTCGGTCGAAAAGACATAAGCGCAAATTTTAATCGCAATTGGTGTAACCCACCGACAGATAACCCCCATGCTTTCTTGCGTGCCTCCCCCGAGTCTTCTGTCGAAGACAGAATCGGGGGCAGGCGAAAGCAAGAATGGGGGCTAAATACAGGAATCTATCCGGCCTGGTAGTGGATACGAAATAAAGGGATAAAGCGTATTTATTTTATATGAACCGTATTATTTCCTGTCAGTGATTAAAGCGCATACTTATCAATTGACTGGTTCAACCGGCGAAGTTATTCTGTCGGTTCAAGAAGCCTGATTACGATTTGGAGTAAGGATTGATGACGCAAGGGACTGACTTTGACATCATTGTAGTAGGTGGGGGCATAGTTGGTCTGGCTTCGGCTTATAAAATAACGTTGGGTCATCCCGAGATTAGACTCGCGGTGCTGGAGAAAGAGGGGAAAGTAGCAGTTCATCAAACCGGCCATGATTCAGGGGTGATTCATTCGGGCCTGTATTATGAGCCGGGCTCGAATAAAGCAAAAACATGCTCCAACGGGCGCAAACAACTTGTGGCTTTTGCTAAGAAGCACCAGATACCTCATGAGATTTGTGGCAAGATAATTGTGGCAACCGAAGAGAGCGAACTGCCAGACTTGGAGCGTGTCTGGCACAACGGCCTGGCTAACGAAGTTGAAGGCATCGAGAAAATTGGCCTGGATCAGATCAAAAAGATTGAGCCCAACTGCACCGGCATTGCCGGCATCCTTGTTCCGTGCACAGGTATTATCGACTTTGTCGAGGTTGCCAACAAGCTGGCTGAGCTTATTGAGAAGAAGGGAGACGGTAACAATGTTTTTGTTTCACATGAAGTAGTTGGCTTTGACAAGCACGATTTCTATACTCGTATCATTACGAGCCAGGGAGATTTCAAGGCGCGGTACATAATAAATTGTGCCGGACTGCAGAGCGATAGAATCGCGCGAATGGATGGAGTTGATACAAAGCTCAGGATCATTCCTTTTCGGGGGGACTATTATCAGCTCACAGAAGAAGCCTCACAGAAAGTAAACAACCTAATATATCCGGTGCCGGACCTGACTTTTCCCTTCCTTGGTATTCATTTCACACGCATAATCGATGGCTCGGTTGAGTGCGGGCCAAATGCTGTCTTCTCGTTCAAGAGAGAGGGCTATGGAAAGACCGACTTTAGCTGGACGGACGCCTGGGAGTCACTGACTTATCGGGGGACATGGAAGTTATTTATACGGCACTGGAGGTATGGGTTGAGTGAATACTCGCGAGCTTTTTCTAAAAAGCTGTTCCTTTCGCGGTTGCGTCGGCTTATTCCATCACTCGGTCCGGATGATATAATTGCCAGCACCAGCGGCGTTCGTGCTCAGGCGATTGGAGCTCGAGGCAAGATCATTGATGATTTTAAGATAGAAAGAAAGGGCAACTCGATTCACGTTCTGAATGCTCCGTCACCTGCTGCAACAGCCGCACTTGCTATCGGTGATCATATATGTAAGATGTCAGAAGAGTATTTCAAACTGTAGGTTTTAGCCTGCCCTGATACCTGTTATTCCCAGCCGAGAGATTTGCGTATCAGGTGTTCTTTGCTGTGAACAATGTATCTGCCTGCGGCTATCAAGAGGTTCTGTTGAGCCGAAGTTAACCGGTACTGCAAGCCTTTTTTCGTTAGGGCTGCCGGTGAGACCATAGAGATGCTGCGCACAATATCAAACGGCGTTATCTTCTCACAATCGATTGACTTCTTACTGCATAGTTCGGTCTTATCTTCTTCGGTTAATCCGTGCTTGTACAACTGCTCGAAGTCAACGCCGACAAGGTCATCGAAACTCAGATAGATGGGCACGATATTCTCGGATTGACACAGCGTACTTACAATTTCGCGGTACCTGCCTCGCCAGGAATCGAGTGATATTTCCATTGTGCGGACTGCTGTCTTTGCGATCGAAGGGGCCTTGTCAGAGCTGGAGAAAGGACTAATGGCACCCTGGTAGGCGTCAATAATCAGCAATGCTGTTCTGGTTACCTGTGGGTAGTTTTTCTTTTGCATAAGCCTGATAGCAGTAATGACACCGAGATTGTCCGCCATGCCACCGTCAACCAGGTATAGATAGGGATTATTTGGGTCCAATTTGTTTGTTAGCGTGTTAGCCGGCAAGGCAAAAGGAAAATTAGCACTGGAGGCTACCCCTACTGCCAGTGGCATATTCCAGACAAAGTCCTTATAGCTTGTCTTGTGCGGCTCAAATTTGTGTTTGGTCATACGATGTTTGAACCCGTCAATTCTGTAGAGCCTTAGCTGATCAGGTGTGAAAGGGAAGATTGCTCCATTCTCATACACGGTGGCATTTGCAATCCAGTAGGGCAGAATTGGCTTGTCTTGCGAATTCCGGCTCGGAACAAAAATATCTGAAAGCACCAGACTCGCATTTCGCCCCATGTTGTTGGGGCCAAAAATGTCTTTGTCTGGGAGCGATTTGAGCTTTCTTGTCCTCCATCTGTAGCTGAGCACATCGTCGTCGATAGCAAGTTCAAAGCGCTGGCCCCTGTCGCTAAGACCGAGTTTGTTTAACGGCAAAATTGCTTCTATGAAGTCTTGTATAAAGTCCGAATATAATCCCTGAAGATGGCTTCTGATACAAGGGTCGGTTTTCTGAGCCGGCGGCGGCGTGTCTTTACAGGGACATTGAGGAAAAGAAATTTCCATAGCCTTGGCAAAGGAGTAATCCTGTTTGGTTCCTGTGAAATAATAATGGTCGTGTAGGCTTGCGATATAGGCACCGACGGCGAAACCTCCGCCGGAAACGGTTGAGAAATAGTCCACCTCCGAAAGAACGTTTCGCTTGGTGTTGGTCTTCTGTTTTATCTGCTCAAGTCCAAGTAGTGCACCAGCAGCAAAATTTGCAGCGCGGTATCCACCGCCGGAAGCAGCGACGGCAAGTGCCAGGTTTGGGTCCTGGCCGGAACGAAGTTGAACCGAGGTGTATTGGCTCAGGTCAAGCGAAAGTTCCTGAAAAGGTCTATCTTCCAGGTGTGGGGATATTGGCAGTTCTCTTCGCAGCTTCTGCGTGCAACCGTTCAGCAAAAGCACCTGTGCGAGAAGAATTCCTACAATCTTCAATAACTGTTTCCGTTGAGCCAGCAACATCCGTTTTGCACTTGAAAAAGGGTTCAATTTAGTTGCCTGTAATCATAAAGCTGTTTCTGCTGTTTGCAAAATAAAAAGTTATTCGAGTGAAACTTATTCTTTGCTCGGCGGCCATTACCATTTTGTGTGCTTTCCGCAGATAGCGAGTAATCTTGACACAGGTTTGGCAAGTTGGGACAATCACCGTTGTATGGCAAGGCATGTAACACAAAGCCTGTTTGGAGAAAACAAGACCAACCAAAACAGTTGCGCCCACATTGTCCGCGTAGTGTTCGAGTCAGCGGCGGATACTGAGTTCGATTATCTATTGCCGGATGAGTTCTGGCCGATTGAGGCAGGTCAGCGAGTTGAAGTTCCATTCGGCAAAAAAAACAAACTTGAGATTGGATTCTGTGTTGCGGTAGAGAAACGAGATTGCTTCTCTGCGCTCACAATGACGGAAGGAGGAAAAAAGCAGTTCAAACTGAAAGCGGTTGTCAGGATTGTTGATAAAGAGCCATTACTCAGCGCTGAACTTACGGAATTAGCCAGATGGATAAGTGATTACTATGTCTGTCCTCTGGGACAGGTCTTAGCTGCGATGGTGCCGGCAGCGGTGAAAAAGGGAATCGGGCTTCACAAACAAAAGTGTATTTACCTTCTGGTTGATAGTGACCAGGTGTTAAGTCAAGTAACAAGTAAGAAGCAAAAGGCGATTGTTAAGTATCTTCTAAATAAGGGGGCAATTGGACCAGATAAAGCCATTAACCAGCAAGATATCCTGACGTCAGTCGGCTGCACGAACGCTCCAGTGAAAAGACTTGCCGAAAAGCAGATTATAAAGATTGTTGAGAAAACAGTTCTTCGGTCTTTGCCCGCCATTCCAGTTCGAATGTATCTTAAAAGCCAAGCTATCACGCTCAACGAGGACCAGCGAAAGGCACTTGCCTACATTACAGAAGAAATCGAATCGGAAAAATTTGGCGTGACATTGTTGCACGGTGTTACCGACAGCGGCAAGACGGAACTATACATAAGGGCAATAGAGGTTGTATTGAAAAAAGGCAAAGCTGCCATCGTCCTTTTGCCTGAGATCGCTCTTACCGCTCAGACGGTTCAACGATTCAGCGCAAGGTTCGAGAAAATAGCTGTATTGCACTCCGGCCTTACTGCCAGCCAGCGTCACTCGCAGTGGCAAAAAATAAAAGCGGGCGATGCTGACGTAGTTATCGGGGCGCGTTCAGCTATTTTTGCTCCACTATCAAATCTTGGACTTGTTATCGTCGATGAAGAACACGAGCCAAGCTATAAGCAGGACACAGCCCCACGGTACCACGGCAGAGACGTTGCGATTAAACGGGCGCAACTTGCCGGCACTCATTGTATTCTTGGAAGTGCGACGCCTTCTTTAGAAACTCTGTCCAATTGTCAAAACAAAGGACACTTCAGCTTGGTGCGTTTGCCAAAGAGAGTTATGAACTTGCCTATGCCGGAAATGAAGCCTGTCGATTTACGGCAGGTGCCGGTGACAAAGGGCGGACTGAATCTTATAAGTAGGCCATTAGCAGAGCGGTTGAGCGAAATCCTTGCGAAACGAGAGCAGGCGATTCTACTTTTAAACAGGCGCGGTTACAGCAACATTATTTTTTGCCCATCGTGCAAATACACGCTGCATTGTCATAACTGTGATGTGATGCTTACTTTCCATCGGGCAAAGGTCGGCAGCGATGAACGGCTGCGTACCATCACCGGCAGGCATATGAATGGCGGCTATGCGGTGTGTCACTATTGCCTTGCTCAGACCCTTGTGCCGCAGAAATGCCCGCTCTGTCACAAAGGCATGACAATGATTGGTCTTGGCTCGCAGCGGCTTGAAGAAGAGGTGACTGCAAAATTTCCCCAGGCGAGCGTTGAGAGAGTTGATAGTGACTCGATGTCAGGTCAGGACTATTACCGTATTCTGCAGGACTTTAGTGAAGGACGGATCGATATTTTGGCGGGGACACAGATGCTGGCAAAGGGCCTGCATTTTCCGAATGTCACCTTGGTAGGCATTATAAGTGCAGACACTTGTTTATATCTGCCGGATTTTCGAGCAAACGAACGCACTTTTCAGCTTATTTCCCAAGTTGCTGGTAGGGCGGGACGCTCAGAAAAAAAGGGAATTGTTTTTGTCCAAACATTTTTGCCTGAGCAGCCGGCTATACAGTTCGCGCTGCATGGCGACTTTGACGGTTTTGTCCGAGAGGAGCTGAAGCATCGCAAAGCCTGCAATCTGCCGCCGGTTTGGCGATTGGCGAGAATCGTTATGCGAGATGTGAATTTTGACAAGTTAGAGCTTGCCAGTCAGAAGATGCGTGAGCGGTTGGATTCGATAGTAACCCGGCATGAGCTAAAAGCAGTCATCAGAGGACCTATGCCGGCAGTGATAAATCGAATTCAGCGTTTTCACAGAATTCAAATAGTAATACAAGCTCCGGAGGCAGCGGTCATACAACAGTTGTTCGGTGCTCTGCGAGCTGACCGGCCGATCCGGCCTACGGTAAAAATTGCCATAGACGTAGATCCTGTCAATCTATTATAGTTGTAGCGGTAGTGTTGACATGCTATAGTTGTGTTGGATTATCGGGGAGTAGCTCAGTTTGGATAGAGCGTCCCTTAGGGAAGGTCGCTCGTTCAAATTTCAATTCATTTGTGTTGAATTTGGTTTTAGAGCGTTAACTAAATTTATCAATTGAGTAAAGACCGGCATCGCTAAAATGGCCAGGCGAAAGAAGATTTATCAAAGGCAAAAATGGAATACACTTTGTTAGATACGATAAAAAGTACAAGTGGGATACGAAATGAGACAGGCTTGATTAAATATCAATCATTGCCACAGGGTGTGAAAGAACTGTCCTACCGTCGAGATTGGTTGTTTTTTAAGAATTGGTGGATTGTCTTTGAAGGGGCGTTGGATTTACGTAAACTTGAAGTGACTTGTAAAGAAAACAACTATTCGCTGATTGCCGAAGAACCAGTTAAGCTCCCACCACTTATGGAAGAAACCAGAGGCTTCGATAAAAAACTTGATGAGATTACGGCAGTATTTGAAGCTTCAAAGCCTGATAGGCGGTATTACGTTTATAGAGGTGACAAAGAACTTGTATGTATTAACTGTTACGAACAAAGTAAAAAAATATATTTCTGCACATCTCAGAGGAAAGGATTGAAATTAGCAGAAGATTATAGAAGGTCCTTAATAAAGCGATGAGATATTTGTAAACGACCAGAGGCAATCGTTAAATTGACGCAGTGAATATCTTTGAAAAGGATATATTCGTGTATTACGTTTATATACTTCAAAGCCTTAAGACAAAGAAACTCTATATTGGACACACTGATGACTTGGCTCGGAGACTAAGGGAGCATAATACCGGCCGGGGTGGGATGTACACTCGACAAAATGGGCCGTGGAAGTTGGTTTACAGCGGCTCTTATCCGGACCGGGCTTCTGCAGCAAAGTGGGAACGGTACATCAAGAGCACCCGAGGATCCCAAGAAAAGAAGAAGTTGGCTGGTATTCTAAGGTGAAACGCAATCTGAGAGCAACAGCGAGTTTATGCAATTGAAAATCAATTGTAATTTGGGAGATGTTATAGTATATTTTTGGTAATAGTTTATCGGGGAGTAGCTCAGTTTGGCTAGAGCGCTGCGTTCGGGACGCAGAGGTCGCAAGTTCAAATCTTGTCTCCCCGATTTTGTGCGATTCATTCGCTCAAACAGGTATGTTTAAACTGTCAAGCACATCGTCAAGAAGCAGCTCTGTGTAACAAATGGCAGTATCGGCGGCGCCGTAGTAAATCTTGAGCTTGTTGTCTTCGTAAAGCAACCCACAACTAAAGACCACATTTCCAAAAAATCCTTCGCATTCGTAGTCTGCCTCCGGTTCAAAAACGGGCTTTTTCGATCTTGCGAGGATCTTCCACGGTTCATTGCTGTCAAGCAGTACTGCTCCAAGACAGTAGCGGCTGTTTCGGTCTACGCTATGATATATCTCCAGCCAGCCTTGTTCTATTCTGAATGGCACGGCACTTGCTCCGATCTTGACCTCATCCCATTGTCCCTTACGCGGTCTCATTAGGTATCGGTGATTTCCCCAGAACTTCAAGTCCGGAGATTCTGCGAGCCAAATGTCGTTTCTTTTGAATAGAGGTGAATTAGGCCGATGAAGGGCAAAGTACATATTGCTGATTTTTTCTGGAAAGATCACGACATCTTTATTGTCGGGACAGAATATTACTCCATGCCGTTCGAAGGATAGAAAATCCCTCGTGGATGCCAAGCAAGTTGCTACACCCGCAGGCGAGACAGCTACGTAGTTGATGTAATAAGTGTCGCCAATGAGACTGATTCGCGGGTCTTCAATACCAAAGCTTTCGTAATCGTTTGTGGGAGCGAAGGTCGGTGCCTGGTCTATAGTAAAATTGATTCCATCCTTGCTTCGTGCCAATCGCAGATGCGATATGGATGTTAGATATGTTTCATGTGGAGTAATTATCAAGCGGGGATCTGAGAATTCGATTGTCGGGTCATTCTTTGAAAACTCTATTGTCACAGTTTCATTCTTTGTTGCGTCATATACAGCAGTCAGGACAATATCAGGGCGTGTATTGACTGGTTGTTCAGCGACTCGCAGAAGTAGGATGACTTCGTCTGCGAACCGAGTGACACCAGCGTTGAATACGCCGATGACGTTTAAGTCTTCTCGTGAAGGTTCTATGTCACCGGGTTCAATTATAGGATTATCTGGATAACGCCAAATAGACACTTTGTGAATCTTTCCGACAATAGCAATTGCTAAACATATTCGATTGTCGCCGGAGGTTTAGGCGTAAGGTCGTATAAACAACGGTTCACATCCGGTATCTCAGTAATGATGCGGTTGCAAATACCATGCAGCTTTTTCCAGGGAAGTTCCGTTGCGGATGCGGTGCGAGCATCGGTGCTCTCGACACAACGAACAACAATTATCTGGCCGAACTCGCGTTTGTTGTTTCTTATTCCTGTTGCGCGATCGTTTAGCAGAACAGCCATATATTGAAATGCGCCGCTGTCTTTTAGCTCTTCTTCGACAATTGCGGTCGCTTTGCGAACAGTGTCCAGCCGGTTACGAGTGACTTCGCCGACAATTCGTGTGGCGAGAGCCGGGCCGGGAAATGGAATACGCTGGGAAATCTTTGACGGCAAATCGAGGAACTTGCACACTTCGCGCACGTCATCTTTACGCAGGGTCTTTAGCGGCTCAATGACGGTGTAACCATAGGCTTGGTTGGTGTCAATACCAATCTGAGTGAGAATGTTATGCTGGCGCTTAATGCCGGCGACCGTTTCTTCGATGTCCGTAAGAATTGTCCCGTGTAGCAGGAACTTTGCACCAGACTCTTTAACAAGTCTGCCAAAAACCTTTGAATAGAACGTGTCGGTGACGGCTTGTCGCTTTTCTTCAGGATCGATTAGACCTATTAGAGCAGAAAGAAACTCCTCTTTGGCATCGACCAATTCTACTGTAATACCAATTTTGGCGAATGTATCAATGACTTGCTGTGCTTCGCCTTCGCGCATCAGGGCGTTGTCAATGAAAACGGTCTTTAGCTTTTCGCCGAGCGAGCGGTGGCCGAGCACTGTTACAAGTGAGCTGTCTACGCCGCCACTAAGCGCGTTAATGGCCTTGGAGTTACCTACCGTTTGTCTTATCTGTTCAATTTGGTCTTCGACGAATTTTTGGTAGTCCATAACGACCTCCTTGTCAGTGTCGTAGAAGTCTTTTTAGGATGAACACAACGAGATGGCAGGAATTTACTGAATCTTCGGGAAGCTGTCAAGAAGTGCGATGAATCTGTGCGGTTTTATATTGTAAATAGTCTATGTGAAAACTTGCTGACAACGAGACAAGACTATACTTTTACCCTACTTTAAGTCGGCTCTGGGACAGGTTAGGACTGTGTATTTCAACCACACAATCCAGCAAGTATGAGTTCACAGGATTCTTTTTAATGTGAACAGTCGTTATCTTTGTCAGATTGTCGGGTGAGTCCACACTACTGAGAAAGTCGATTAGCCGACTTAGTGTCATAGATTCCAACTGTACTTCTACGATGATCTCAGAATAGTCTGTGTCGAGCGGAAGCACACGTTGCTTCATGGTTGAGAGGTTATCTTTAAGGTTTTGTTGCTGGATTAGCAACTCAAGAAACGGCAATAGCTCGAACCGGCTATCTTGTGATTCGAGCTTGACTCGTAATTCAGTGAAATTTTTATGTAGATAAGAGTACTCTCTGCTTTTTGCGCGGAGCGTTTCGAGCTCTTGTTGTTTCTGAGGAATTACTCGGCTCAATGTCTCGGTCCGTGCGATAGCTGGTTTGACGACGAATGCAAAAGCCGACCAAGCCGCGACCAGGATAACCGAAACAACAGTTAATAGTCGTTCTCTCTGCGTCAAGCGCATTATTCATACCCCTTCAGAGAGATCAGCATAGTAAAGGAGACCAAGTCTGTTCCCGGCTGTTTGTGCGCATCCTCAACATCAACCAGCCTGAAAGCTGGAACCTTTTGTAGAATCTTTTGCCATTGATATAGTGACTCAAATGAGCCACATGTGCCGACCAGCCGGGCGGTGGATTCGGTTATCAGCATATCCTCGATTTTTACCCCTATTGTCATTGGCGTATTTGCGCTTATAGTGCCGAGGATATGAAGCGGCCCCGCAGTGTCAGGGCCGAAAGACGTAAAAAGTCTATAGTCATTACGAAAGGATTGGAGCTTCTGCTCCAATTGCGCAACTGGATTGACGATATTATGCTCGTTGGGTAACGTGGCTTTAAAGATTTCGTTAATTTCGCTTTTGGTGCTTGCGTAAACGGCTTCCAAGCGAGAGAGTCGCAAAAATAACCCGACTAAAAGGAAAATTATGATTGCCGCAATGAGAACTGTGCATGTTAATATTTCTTTTTTTATATTAAATACCCGTTCGGATTTTTTAATATCAGCGTTGAGAAAATTTACTCCGTTTGTCAGATCAGGTATTAGAAACCTTAAGGCCAGACCTTCGGCTAACGTTATGGGAAAAACAGCTTTTTGTTCAGAGGTGGTCTTTATCCTCGCATAAGGGTCAATTACGATAAATCGGCAGTTTAGCTTTTCCTGCATTAGTCCTTCAAGGACCTCAGGTTTAGCGCTATCGCTTGCAAGAAAAAAATTGCTGTCTTGATCAATTTCAGTAGCAAAAACCTTTCGCCAAGTGAGTTGTGCTTCGCGCGCGAGCATCTCCGCGAGTTGTTCCTCGGCTGGAATAGTATTGTCGCTTGCGGGTGTAAAAATCGGGATGTTTCTGACGATGAGCATATCGCCATCCTTAGTGATCGCCAGAGCGAGGTGAGAGTCAGATATGTAAGCTATTACGGCTGAACCGGTTCTTATCTCGGGATGATTGATTACGGCAGTAGCATGGATTGCAGAAATCACAGCATCAATCATTTTCAGATGCAGCTTTGCCTCCGTAAACATGCTGATCCGTTTGCTAAGCGATTGTCTGTTGGCTGCTACAATGACAGTGGAAAATTTGTTTTTTGACAGAGGTCGGTTTGAATATACTTGCCAGACCATTTCGCCGGCCTGTATAGGGAAATTGTGCTCTTCTGTGAAGCTCCGACGGCTTTGCTCAAGAATGTCAGAATCTGTTTCGATATCTCGGAAGAAAACGACGTTGTCCGGCATTGAACAGACCACGGCCGAAGAGCGAGCGAATCCATGTGTATCCACAAGAGATCTGAGAATTGATGGCAGGCGGTCTGTGTAGCGTCTGGTTTGTGTGCTATAGGTTTTCTCGATGAGGAACTGTCCTGAGCTTTCTGAAAGCTGTACCGCGAGCAGGTGGTCAGGACCTAAATCTATGCCGATACACCGCTTGACCGCCGAGCCTGGCATATATTGTTTCCATATATCGAGAAACATGGCTATTCGACCTCTTTGTACATGAGCAAGTTTATGGTTTTGCTCTTTGTGTCTCTGTGGACGATCGCTACTGTTGTATGACTGACATTTTCAGATGAACCATGCGATGTAATATGGTAGTAGCGATCTGCTGGGCTCACAGTGATTGTTTCGTGAATTTCGTAATAGATGCTATCAGTCATGCCGGGGACATCTTGCAATTCCGTTATACTTTCAAAGGGTTTTATTTTTCTGCGTTTGATTATTATCTCTGCCAAAGCCGGATCGATCTTTTCCGAAAGGCTCTCAATCACCAACTTCGGTGCACAATTGATGTTTACCATTCCGTCACCGCTTACTGTTATGTAATTACTTATACGGCTGTAAATTTGTTGTGTTATCCCTTTCACAAGGAGAAGTTCCTCGATAGTTTCAAGCGGTTTGTTCCTGCACTGATACGGTGTGTATAGGCTGCTATAATAAGCTGACTCCGCTCCCGCATTTTCGTACTTCACAAATGGCAGGCGTGTTATTTCGTCATCACTATCGGTCCAGTCGATAATTGAAGGGACCAATCCATAGCCAATGTGGGAATCGACAGTACTTTGCTCGTTCAGTAGATCAATCAATCGAAGAAACTGGTCAATGCGAGTTCTATCCAGTTGTCCGTTGGTGTCTTTGAGCAAATTGACGTTGAGTCTGCCATTTTCTTCGCAAACGGCCACTTTGCAGTGTCCCTGCCCGACAGGAAAGACAGTTTCTGCTGAAAACAGCTTTAATAATTTGCTGTTTGCGCAAACATCATCGGTGCTTTTAATGGCAGCAACAGCAATGTTGACTCCTGCTATTGCGCAATTCAGCGCCTGTTCAGACCGTCTAAAACCATCGGCTGCATACAGACTGCCCCGGCATCTGTAGTTGAAACCCAGCAACAATACTGTAAGCATCATAATCATGCACAAGACAACAACCACCACAAATCCATTCGGCATAGTATGTCTTGGTTTCTGCTTCATTGTTTAACTTACAACAATTTTTCGGCTTTGTTGGTCGTGCTTTTGTAGCTTGAGCAATGTATGTACGCGGTCATACTGTTATGGCGCAGTCTGTTTTCTTTGTCGGATACGGTTATGCTGATTCTGACTGCGCATGGCAGCCTTTTTTCCTTTTCATAATTCCATTTTGTCAGCCATTTTTTGCCGTCATAAAAAGCGAGGTCGAAATCATCAACATTTGTCAGCACAGGCTGAAATGCTCGTACTTTATTCTCGCTGGTGCGTTCGAGTAAGCCGATGAACCTTTCCTCATTTAGAAGGAGCGTGCCTAAGGTTTTATTTAGTTGATACCTGACGATAAAGAGTCCTTCTGTTTTGCCGTGCTCTTCTTGGACAGGATGGGTGGTTACAAAGTGTAGAACCACACCAGTTGGTGTATCCGTGTCACCATAAAAGTAATTTATTGTTTTGTCGGGTGTGGCTTGCATCGGCTTAAAGACGGAGCTACTATCGACGGATGGTTGTTGAGCTTGGCTGGCATAAGCGCAACGTATCTGCCGGGACATCTGCTTGAGAGCGTTTTGAACATCGCTTTCAGCATCAATTTTTGCTGTGCATACTTCTGTCGATCTGGCTGTTGCAAAATAGCTGCCATAGACCAACGAGACGATAGTGACGACTATCGCCATCGCTACAAGTATCTCGACAAGTGTAAAGCCTGCATTAGCTGATCTGACCTTCATTGCAGGTCCCTGTTAGCAATATAGGTTGACAAGTATAAATTTTTATCTCGGTTGCCTTGTTTGTAGCCTACGTCAACGCGTATTTCCCGCAATCCCTTAAAATGTGCCTGACTTAGTTGTGGCAGTCGGACATCCCGGATCCGGCGTTCCCAGTGCAACTGTAGTGTATCACTTTCGCTAATACCCTGATCAGTACCTAACTGCGGATATCCCTGGGCCAAAGTCTCTGCAATCTTCTGCTGTGCGATTAAAACGGCCCTATTGGTAATCTGCGCCCTGTCAGCCGTACTGATGCTGAGAAGATGCAGTCTCAGCAGACCTAATAGGGAAATTGAGACAATTGCCAATGCGATAACCGCCTCTATGAAGGTAAAAGCTTCGACAAGTTCTCTAACTTTTTTATCCGAGTTTTTCTTACCCATCGAGGTTCCAACTTTCGATATCGGCATCATCATCGGTGCCGCCGTCTTCGCCATCTTTGCCATAAGATTCCAGGTCGTAGTCTTTGTTATGTATCCCCGGAGAAATATAAATGTATTTGTTGCCCCAAGAATCTACGGGGTCTTTGTCGAGATAAGCGTCGCTGTTGTACCTTTCAATGCCGGGGTTGGAGACAAGTGCTTTTAGACCTTCCGATGTGGTTGGAAAACGCCCGGTGTCTGTCTTAAACAAGGCGAGCGCAGATTCGATATTGCGTATATCGACCTTGGCCTTAATTCTGCGTGCCTGTTCGGGTCTATTTAGCATTCTGGGCATGATTATAGTCGCCAGCAGTCCTAAAATTACGACCACGATCATAAGCTCGATCAAAGTAAATGCACGATGCTGCATATCGCATATCGTGTGATGCTTACAACCTCGTTTTATTTTGTGTATCATTCTGTTAAGCTCCTCCTATAAGGCTTGGTTTATCTCAAAAATTGGCAACAGTATAGCCATTACGATAAAGCCGACAATGACGCCCATAATTAGAAGTATCGCTGGCTCAAGCAATGAGGTCAGTGTTTTAGTGGCTATCTCAACTTCGCTGTCATACATATCAGCGATGGAGCTAAGCCCTTCTTCGACATTACCACTGACCTGCCCAGTCGCGACTATGTGAGATACGACAGGGGGGAACAATCCTGTTTCTCTGATTGCACTGTCCAATGGCTGGCCTTTGCTGACTCGGTCCCCCACCGAGCTGAGGATTTTTGCCATGTAACTATTCCGTACCACAGCCTTTGTCATTTCCAAAGCAGCGAGTATCGGCACGCCACTTTCAAGCAACATCCCCAATGTTCTTGTGAAACGCGAAATTTCGAGTTTAAGTGCAAGTTGGCCAAACAAAGGTAGCTTCAACAGGTTATAGTCCACAAAGTATCTTGCCTGTTTGATTTTGTATGAAGCAGCCGATCCGAAAATAACTGCGAAGCAGAGCAGCACGATAACGGCTAAATATGATCTTATAAAAGCGCTTATTGAAATGAGCAGCGTTGTGGGCCAGGGAAGGGTGCGATTTATTTCGAGAAAAATCTGTGTTATACTCGGTACAACGTAAGATAAAAGAAAGGTTACTACCGCCACGGCGACTATTGCCATCATCACTGGATAAGCAATTGCAGATTTGACCTTGCCCATAAGCTGGACGCGTTTTTCTAGAACCTCTGTTACGCGTAATAGAGCCTGCTCTAACGTGCCACCGGCCTCGCCTGCAGCTACCATGTTCACAAAAAAGGATGAGAAGACGCTCGGGTGTTCCTTCAACGCTTCTGCGAATGAACTTCCTTCATTAACGCTGTCCCTTATTCGCTCGATAACTATTGCGAGTTCTGCCGGCTTGCTAAGGGCCTTTTTATGCTGCGGGCCGCTTTTTAATTGCTCCGTCAGTGCTGAAAGCGCAGGTACAAGAGGCATACCAGCACGCAATAACGTGGCCAACTGGCGGGTGAGCCTGGATATATGCTTGGTGCCTATCCTTGCGGTGACTTTGGTTTTGTGCGCCGCCATTTTTCTCTCAATAGCGGAGCCACTAACGCTCACCCCGGATGCAGGGACCTCGCTTTCATCAAATAGATTGGAATGGCCTATCGACACGTTTCGTTACCCCTGGTTCTGTGTGGACAGTATCCTGTGTGATGCGACAGACTTCCTCTAATGTGGTTTCGCCTGCCTGGGCTTTAAGTAAACCATCTTCTCTCAGAGTACTCATTCCTTTTTTAACGGCCGCTGCCTTTATGATGTGCGAGGCTGTACGCTTCAATATCAATTCCTTGATGTCATCCTCGATGACAAGTAGCTCAAAGATTCCTGTTCTTCCCCGATATCCTGTATCGAAGCAGTTCTCACAACCAAGTCCCTTGTATAATTCTTTGTTGGTTCCTTCTGTATTCTGCCGTTTACTAAAAAGCGTCATTGTCTGGCTGTCTGGAACGTAAGGTTTCTTGCATTGTGGACATATAACGCGTAAAAGCCTCTGCGCCATAACGGCACTAACCGATGACGAAATCAGGTACGGCTCGATGCCCATATCAATCAGACGGGTTACAGCAGAGGCTGAATCATTCGTGTGAAGGGTGCTCAGAACAAGATGGCCTGTGAGAGAGGCCTGGATTGCGATTTCAGCAGTTTCAAGGTCACGAATTTCTCCGACCATTATCACATCAGGGTCTTGTCTGAGAATGTGACGCAGGCAATTCGCAAAAGTAAGATTAATCTTCGGCCTATTTTGCATCTGCCCGATACCCGGCAGTTGGTATTCAATAGGATCCTCGACCGTGAGTATGTTCCGCTCCTGACAGTTCAGTTCGTTGAGCGCAGCGTACAAGGTTGTAGTCTTGCCGCTGCCGGTTGGGCCGGTAAGCAGAATTATGCCGTGCGGAAGCTGAATCAGATTTCTAAAATTGTCGAGCACCTCACTGGAAAAACCTACTTCGTCCAAGCCCAGTTGTCCTTTGCCTTTATCTAACAGTCTTAACACTACCCTTTCACCACCAAGAGTCGGTATCACCGACACTCTGATATCAACCAGGTCATTGCTAATCTTGATACGGCTCTGGCCGTCCTGAGGCAGTCTTCGCTCAGCAATGTTAAGATTTGCCATAATCTTTAATCGTGACAGGAGAGCTGCAGCCTGGTTTTTCGGCAATGACATTACCTCATGTAAAACTCCATCGATTCGGAAGCGTATTCTCAGCTCTTTTTCATACGGCTCAATGTGAACATCACTAGATTGACATTGCGCCGCCTGAAATAATATCTTGTTTACCAATTTTATTACGGGCGCCTTACTTGCGATGTTCAGTAAATCCTCGGCATGTGTCTGGATGGTACTCGTATCAACTTCGCTATCAATGGCCTGTAAATCTACGGTGTCGGAGCTGTCATCGCTTATTTCGGCACTTTGGTAGTAGCAACGGCTAATTGCTTGCTCTATTTCAGAAGCTGGACAAATAACGCGTTTGCACGGCTGACCCGTTTGCCAGAGATTCTTTGTGACATCCGGGGTCTGGGCAAGGACACTCAGAATGGCATCATAAGCTTCTACATTCAATGGGTCTGCCAAGGCGATTGCAATCCGGCCATCCTCGAGCACAATGGGGATGGCACACTGCATCTTGAGAAATTCGAGCGGCAGTTTTCTGACCAACTCCGGATTGAGTTGCTCTGGCAGTATCGTTTCCAGATACTGGTTTTCTTGTTGTTTGCTCAGCTTCGTATCCATCTGAGAACCTTTGAAACCACACTTAAAAAAGAGTTCTGATAGCTCCGTTTTGGTGATTAGTCCTTACTGATTTGTTTCTTAAGTCACTCAAGTTCCGGTGTCATTTCGCTTTTCTTTTCTTGTGTTACCTGGTCCAAATCTTCCTGGCTTTTCATAACCCGCGGCGTAATGAATATCAGCAAATTCGTTTTCTGAAAACGGTCCCTTTTATGTTTGAACAAGTTGCCCACCAGAGGGAAATCTCCCACGAACGGAACTTTCTGCTCAACTGTGACTTTATCATCTCTAATGAGTCCGCCAATAACAATAGTTGAGCCGCTTTTCATGGAAACCACCGTTTGAGCCTGTCGCTTTGCTGTGATCGGTGTATCCGTAGAAAGGCTTGTAGCATCCTCATAAAGTTTGGTGAACTCACTATTGAGTTCAAGCCTGACTAAGCTGTTCTGACTGACGTGTGGAGTTATCTCAAGGCTGATGCCAACATCCTTGTACTCGTATGTTTTTATGTTTGTCGGAGTGCTTGGGTCTGTCTCCGTGATTCTTGACTGTGTGACGAACGGCACATTTTCGCCTACGATTATCTTAGCTTTTTGATGATTGGACGTTGTGATGTGAGGCGTTGATAAAATGTTAACGCCTGATTCCCTTTCCAAGGCGTGCAAAATTGCTGCTATCGAGACATTAGATCCGTCTGCTTTCCAGGCACCTACAGCCAGGCCTTCCAGGTCTCCGCTTGCGAAGTCGACCCGAGGGCCGAAGTTTGTTGCTCCGAAAAATCGGATGCTGCTTGAGACAGCGTTATCGAGAGTGGCCCAGTCGATGCCGATTTCTCTTAGGGTGTCTTCGCTGACTTCCACTATGAGCATCTCGACTAATACTTGTTCCCGGACAATGTCGAGCTTGTCGATAATCTCAGATATTACCTCGTAATCCTGGGCAGAGGCGGCAATGATGAGTGAGTTTGTGCCCTCATCAGCAGTTACCTGTATCGGTTGTGTTCCTTCAACCGCGCCGGCAATTCTCAGATTTGTTAGAGCGGCGGTAAGTGACTCAGCGACTTCTTTGGACTGTGCGTTCTTGAGGTATACTACGTGTACATTGTCTGTTCCGGTTGGTCGTTGAACATCAAGCTGCTCGACAAACTCTCTGACTGTTTCGATGTCTTGATAGCCAGCGACAACAATAAGAGAATTTGTCCTTGTGTCAGGCAGAATTTTAATGCCAATATCGTTCGGTGCTGGGCCTCGAGCGCGTGCAGATTGTGGAGAGACTGCCCTGCTTTTCTGCATGATTTGCGTTATCTGATCACTAAGAGTCTGTGCGGAGGCATGCTTCAGCGGGATTACTATGATGTGCTCTTTTAAGCCTTCTACATCAATTTTTCGAATAATCTTGGCAATGTGATGGATATTTGAGGACGTATCGGTGATGACAATAGAATTTGTTCTTGGATATATCGCCATTTGTGAGCCGGTCGCTAGCAACGGCTGGATGATTTGACCAACCTCGCTGACATCAGCATAGGTTAGCGGAATAATCTGTGTGACAAGCGAATCGCTTTTTGGTATTTGAGTTGGGTCGCTTCCGATACGGACCTGCAGGTTACGTTTTACCGCCTCATCTTTAGGAACTATTTTGACAAGGTCGTCGGCCGGCACAGCAGCATAACCATGGACTTCGAGAATTGACTGCAGGAAATCATAAATTTGACTGAGAGGTATTTTCGTAGGCGACATAACTGTAACAGTACCGCGTACGCGCTCATCCAGAACAAAATTGATGCCTGTAATGTCGCCGATGGTTTTAAGCACCGTTCGAATATCGACCTGCTCAAAATTCACCGAAACGAGCTCTTCAGCCATGCCGGGTCTTTCGAACAAAGGAATATTGACAGTTGTCTCCGAGTATGTTTGGTTTTGTTGGGTCAGAGGCGATTCGCTTGTAGCCAAGGTTTCATTGCTCGTATGAATTTGTACGTGCGAGGGGGAGGGAACTGCCTTTCTTTGAGTTTGATCTATTATTGACTCGCCCTGCGCTGTCTGTGAGGCACTGCTGGATATACTTGGAGTGGCTGGCCGATCCTGATTTTCATATACGTTTATCGTCGAGAGAAGGGGTCGATTAGCAATTTCAGTTTCAGCAGGCGAAGTTCTGTTCCTTGCTGTCTTAATTGGGTGAATTTGCTCCGCGCATGCAGCACGGTCAACAGTGTTCGTTTTCGTTCTGTTGGTGCACCCTGTAAGATTTGCCGACAGAGCGCAAGCAATGCAAAGGAAGCTTATGAGCAACCTTCGAATTTTTCGATCACATTTAATTGTGTTTTTCAAGCGCATTGGTTTTACCATCGTTGAAGAATTTAATGTTGATTAAATGACAACCGCTTTAACTGGTCACCTCGTAGTAGTTCAATATTTATTGTTGGTTGGGTTCGAGCTTTTTTGAAAACCTGAAAGGCCTTTTGCTTGCTGGTCAATTTCTGCCCATTAACAGCGCGGATAATATCACCGTTCTTTAAGCCAAAATTCATTGCGGCTGGCAGGTTGTCAAGGCCGGTTATAATAAGCCCTTCCACATTACCATCAATGCCGTATGGCTCAATGTTGGCCTGCCTTAGTACAGTTTCGATCTGGTCAGTTCTTGTCGCTGCCTGCGCAGAAGATTGTTGGGCCAAAGCATTAGCATCGATGTGTGTGTTCTTTTGCTCAACCGTGCCGACTTGCGAAGGTTCTGTAAGCCCGCTGGTGTTGGCAGACGGCGCCGTGTTAAGTCTTAGAAGTTTTTTGTTGCCATTGAGACGTAAGACAACCGAATCGATATTAATACTCTCAATGGACGCGGATGCGATATTGTCCCCAGCCTTGTATAGGTCGATTGTGTTGCTTTTGTTGTTTTTAATGATAGCACGAGATAGCTGTGGATTTCCGCAGATTGTGCCAAGCAGTGTCAAGCCAAGTGTCTCATCAGCTAAACGCCCATCGGCCCCCGAAGTGGAGCCCTGTGAGGTAGCAGCTGCCTGTAAGGTTGGATCAGCGGCCATAAACAGATTGCGTTTTATGATGGCAGAATAATTTTTTTGTAGATTCTCCGGCTGTTTGTGCAGACTATGTTCAGCCTCAAGTTCGGTGCTATGTGCGAAAGTCGGTTTAGGGACATCCACAGGTAGCTTTGGCATCATCAATATTCTGATGATGACAAACAAAAGCAGCAATCCAAGAGCAGTCTTGACTGCCATGAAAACCTTGAAAATATGCCTGTTATCTATCATATTGCACAGTCCAAGCACACCCTCTCCATTTGAGAAAGCATCGTCCTGGCATCCGTACTACTTAACTCCGAGATGTGCAATCTTCTCTGCTTACGTGCAAGAGGCGGTATTACTTCGATGGGGTCTTTACTATAGGACTATATGCTACTTCGATACGTCAAGTGCTGTCAAGGTCAATCTGATGTGTCAAGGGCCTCCTTCGCACAAGTATCAAGGAGTCCACGTGTGCCCTAAAATGCTTTTTTTCAAGAATTTACCCAGATCAATACAAAAAGGTGAAAGCCTGCAAAGGAGTAGTCGTTACGGTGCAAGATAGCAAGTCCAATCTTCGAATCTGGTCTCTCGGTAGTGTTGTAGTTAGAAGCGTGCTACACCAGAGCACAGGCCATCACACAGTAAGAGGCATTGGCCAGGCCGTGAAACAGAATCGGAGCTAATAGCGACCTGGTCCGAATAAAGAGCCAGCCGAGAACAAGGCCCGGCAGAAATGTTACAACTGCTATTATCCGGCCCTGGACAATGACGTGAGCAGCCGAAAAAACGGCAGCAGAAATAATTATGCATAGCCAATTATGCAGTTGCCGGTTTTTGCATCTGTCTGTCGTTGTTATCTCGAATATGTTATTGAGCAAGTATCCTCTGAAAAATACTTCTTCAGCGACGGCTACATATATAAACTGATAGAGCAGCCAGCTAAACCAGCTTTGTGCCTCCGGCAGAGCGGCCTGTAATGGCAGAGTCAATCCCCGAGATTTCATCATCCAAGACGTAACAAAGAGAATAGGAAACACGACAATGCACGTGCGTAAGACGGTCAGAACTGCAAATCCAGCATCGCCAACTCCAAAGCCAATATGTGTAGATTCACTTTTTCTTATTGCCATTGGAATAAGCGCGGCGGAGACTAAGATAGCCGGAGCCATGAACCAGGTAATATTTGAGATGGGACTTTCTATGAGCAGTCTAATGGCCAAAATCACAATGGTTGTTACGATGATGGTTTGTCCCAACAGCGTTATTTTCAGACGGGCAGAGCTGTTGTGTTTCTCACGAGTTGGGTCTACGCTTAGAAGCGGCTCGGCAATGCAAAGATGGTCCAGCGTGCAACTCATTATCAATATCCATCTCTTATGGCACGGTTGTTTTTGCGATTTCGTCTGTCTCGCAGCTTAAGTATAACCACCGCTGCGGCCAGACCTGCATACGGTAAGATAAACTGCGTGAAGGTGACTTCACTGATAGGCGAAATGGCACAGCCACCTCCCCCTCCGCCACCTGAGTCACCACCGCCGCTGTCATCTCCGGAGACCACGTAGAATGGCGTAAAGTGCGTGGTCCTAAAGCTCAGCGCATGGATGGTAGATGATATGATGATGTCCTCAATGTCCGTTATGCCTTGTTGGCTGAGTGCCGTAGTCAGCGAGTTGTACCAGTAGGCCGAGGCCGAGCGGCTAGAATTCGGGACATTGTACGGCATTATAACTCTGACCGGCTGACTGAACTCAATTCCGCTTGGACCGAAGTCGTAGGCGCTCAAACACTGCATTGAGAAAGCTGGAGGATTCTGAATCTCGGTGATTGTAATCTTTACATCTGTTGGATATGCCCGCGGTGGTATTACAACACAAACATCGCCTATGTCACGAATCGCACTTGGGTCCGTGCCGACTATTGCACCTGATAAAGCAGAGACGTCTGTAGAAACCGTAGGAATAGGGGACATATAGGTAGTCCCCGCACAGTAGACTCCGGGTAGATCATCTCTATCGTCGATCCACACAATATACGGCTGGCAATATCTGTCTGTGCCTATCGCTGGTCCGACCTGGTTGGAATTTGTTCTGTCATCTCCTATAAGTATGTTTGTTCCAGCGTAACCATGGCTGAGCTCTGCAAAGAATATATCTGTGTCACTGCTGTGACCAGTAACGTATCGTTTGTCCTGCCAGCAGGCAAAGATTTTAGTGCGGTCTTGCATATCACTTGTAGCGATGATTGTTGGCTCTAATTGGTCTGCTCCTGAGGTATCGTCGATGATGCTTGTGCCGGTTAATGAGCTGTCTGGTAATCCATTGGTCATTGCGTGATATATGTCCATATTTCCGCCTGAGTCATCCATCCATAGTAAGTGTAACACAGACTTGCCTGGTTCGCAGGCAAGCGCGGGACTTGACTGATTCGCCGGGTTGCTTACTACAGGTACATTTGTCCATGTGCTATAGTCGGATGACGCTCCGTATATGTCTGTTCGACCGTTTCTGTAATCAATCCACACAACATAGACTACATTGCCAGGACCAACGGCTATAGCTGGTTCGGTCTGGTTGGTATTGTTTGACGTAATTCGTGATGTAGTCTCTGTAATGAAGCCGTTATTTGAACTTGTAATATAGATGTCGTAATTACCTGCTCCATCATCCTGCCATACGGCGTAAGCGCGATTCGGAGACTGATTGTCAACTGCTATGTCAGGATTAATCTGGTTATCGTTCGAGTCAGTTATTCTCCGTTCATTAGACCATTCAACGCCATCAGATGAGACAGATGCGTAGATGTCCCAGTTTCCCCGTCTGTTGTCCTGCCACACAACATAGAGGGAACCATCGGCACCGACGGCCAGTGCGGGATTGCACTGGTCATACTCATTACGCGTGACCCGGATGCTATCCCCGAAGTACTCTGTTCCAGCGGTGAGCTTACTGATGTAAATATCCCTTTCATCATCGAGGCCGGCGTGCCATACAATCCAAATGTTGCCTTCAGCATCGGCAGCAGTTACGACGCCTCCCTTATCGGGCGCCTCTGTGTCTGAATTGACTTTTATATTCTTGCCGAATGAGCGCATCTCCGTTTTAAAGGAATAGGCATATTGGTTTAGTGTATTGCCAGCGATATCTGAGGCTGTGACGCTGACAGCTACAACTTGATCGAAATCGAATGGGTTTTCCGGCTGGTACACAAACTTATAATTGGCGTTTGTGCCTGACCTGCGGCAGGTGCCGTGAATGCTTGTGTATTCGGCTTGATTGCCTGAATATATGATTTCGTCATTAATTTTAATAACAATTGAATCGGGATCAATTCCTGTGTTGTCATCAGTAGCGTCCAAGGTCATTAGATTATTTAAGGGCACCTGAATTGAGCCTGGAGCCGGGGAACAATTGCTGATGCTTGGTGCAGTTTCGTCAGGATTCACAACAGTAAAGTTCGCGGCTATGGATTTGTCTGTGTTCATCGTTAGTGTGGCAGGATTATTGCTGCCAGATAAGTCTCCCGACCAACTTAGGAAACTGTATCCTGTATCAGGAATCGCTCGCAAGGTTACTGTTTCACCGTGATCATAGCTCGCCTTGTCTGGAGTTTTTACTACCGAACCGCCGACTGTTGTGATATCCAGCGTGTATATGTTGATGGCAAAAGTTGCGACGACTTCCTTGTTGTTATTCATCGTGATTGCGGTTAGGCTGTCGCTGCCGGATGCATCCCCTGTCCAGTTGAGAAAGTGGTAACCAGTATTAGGTATTGCTTCTAGCGCAACTACTTCACCGTGGCTGTAGCTTGCCTTATTTGGAGTCTTTATTACGGAGCCGTTGATTGAGGTTATGGTCAAAGTATAGGTGTCGACGGCGAAGGTTGCGGTGACTGACTTATCAGAGTCCATAATAAAAGTCATGGGATTACTACCACCTGATATGTCCCCTGACCAGTTTACAAAGTTGTATCCCGCATCTGGAACCGCTTGCAAAGTTACTGTTTCACCGTAACTATAGCTTGCCTTATCCGGAGACTTTGTTACGGAGCCATGAGCAGCAGTTACAGACAAAGTATAAACTTGGCCATTGGGGTCCGATGGAATATATTCGTAGCAGCCAACGTCAGGCTGATTATCTCGGGTGTTGCCCAGGATATCAATGCTGGGAGTGTTAGTAGTTGTTCCGACATTAACAGCGGGACTGCCAGCTTTTAAAGTAAAATCTAGGTTGGCATAGTCATTAAATACATTAGTGGGGTCATATCCTGATTCGCCAAGTTGTATATTATGGTCTTTTGTGATGTTAGGGTCGCTGCTAGGGGAATAGCTATAAGCGATATTATTTCTTATTATTACATTCGCTGCGTTTTCGGGGTAATAAATTTTTATCCAGGGTGTCCTATTACTACCGGGAGGACGTACAATCGTGTTATTGACGATTACTGTACCAACTGGGTCATCTATACTAATACCGTGATAGTGGTCAACAAAAATTAAGTTATTTTCGATAGTCCAGTAGTCGTAATCTCCGCCGCGACAAAAAATGCCCTGAAATGATTTAGCATAAGGATGGCTACCAGGTTCGTAATAAAAGCGATTTCCGCGAATAGTCAGTCTCAAAATGCCACCTCTTACGTATACTTGCATGCCATCATCGTGATTATCATTAACTTTCAACGAATTTCTAACAGTGTTATACTGCCATGTTTGGTCATTGCCTCCTACAACACGCAAACCATCAAGACAAAACTTGTTTATTGTATTGTACTCAATGAGTGAATTGTATCCTCCGGCTAAAATACCGTGAGCCACATTAAAAATATTGTTATTACGAATAATGGCATTACCGCCTCTTAAATCTATGCCGGTCGCCATATTTGCAGCCCAATCGTTCTGGTCCCATGTATCAGTTAGCGTATCCGACGCCGTTGAGATAGTGCAATTTTCAATCGTAACGTGGTTGCTATTTCCAAATGAGCCTGTATTTGCAAGCTTGATACAACTGTTAGGGTATGCTCCCGCAAGCTCAGGACTTACAGTGAGCCCCTTAAAAACCCAATAACCGAACCCCTCAACATTTATATATCCTAAGCATGGGTCGTTATCTGTTTCTGCCTCTATGGTTATTGTCCCTTCGTTATTGTGCCATCCCGAATAATTAGTTATGAGCCCATGATACCCTGTTAAGAGCTTAATTGTATCGCTTTGTGCAACAGGGGCTTCTGGATTGCTAACATCGCCATCCGGGTATTGTCGGCGCTGAATTTTTCTAGCAGTAAAAACCGATTCCAACGTACCCCACGCAGTTTCAGTAGACAGACCGTCATTGTCTGCCGTATCCCCATCAACAGGGTCGCAATAATAAGTGGTTGCGGTTGCTGTGTTAATTACCGTAATGTGACAAAGTGAACAGGTAATTAACAGGCCGACCATGAAACAGTCCCATGAGTGTGCCCACTTTGGCCTATATCTCGATTGAAATGTTCTTGCGTTATTTACCATTTAAGCACACAATATCCAAATAAAAGCATGTTAGCATATATCCTTCCAATGTAAATTTTAAGAATAAATCGCTGCAAAGTCAACATAGCCTTGTTGTCTATGCTGAATTTACGCATATTCAGGCTGGATTGGGTTGGCGAATTTGCAACTGGCAGTGCAGAAGAAGGGGAAAAATGCAGGGGAAATTACCGCTTGCTTTCTAACGAAAAGGTTGTTTTTTGGCGTGGTTCTTGGCATTTATGTCTGGATAAAATACGCTCATTATGTACACGCGTGCATCTGGCTAAGGGCCTCAATCGGCTTGATTTTAGGACCTGACTAGAAGTTAACTTTCGCACTTTTTCGAAGCGGAATTAGCTGTCAAACAAGGGCTTAGGTGCAATTTGGAATTAAACGCATGTTCGGTAAAAGCTCCGAACATAGCATAAATTCGACGAATGCAGGCGACAAGGCCTCTGGGCCAAGTCTGCCCAGATTAACATCCTCGCAAAAGTGCGAAAGTTAACTAGTGCTTTGTTACATTTCAATTGATGGATATAATTTCTTTAGTTTTATCCGGGCATCCTTAGTGGTGAATCGCCAGTTTACTTTTGC
>Ga0307431_1000065_pt1 | contig 83345 bp, 83 predicted proteins | sample SalMarWE160170MG_FD_202155 | JGI IMG/M metagenome (GOLD analysis project Ga0307431, IMG submission 202155) | Salt marsh sediment microbial communities from the Plum Island Ecosystem LTER, Massachusetts, United States - WE1603-170 | ecosystem: Environmental > Aquatic > Marine > Intertidal zone >...
AGTGTCTCCACCTGTTCCATCGGCCACTATATTGAGTTCACCAGCTGCTTCGGCATCGAGCACTGCTTGGCTACGACCTATTTCAGCCGCGCAACCCAACTGACCACGAATAAGGACTAGATTGATTGGATCCAGACCCAAGCCTAACACCCATTCTGTTGCCATATCACCCTCATAAGCCATATCCGAGAGAAGTGCTGCTTGATAGTTCGAGGGATCCGTATCAATCGCACGGTCAAAGAGAATAACCGTAACGCCTGCGTCTTTTGCAGACTTTAAGGTGTCGTCCCATCCAGACGCGTTTGCAGCCGAGATCAGGAGATAGTCCACTGCATCTCGAATGTACCCTGTAGCCGCAGCGATCTGTTCGCTGTTGTCCGCGGTGTTGGTCTGTTTTGCGTCATAGCCGTTCTCCTGTGAGAAGACATTATCCATGTCTTCAACATTGGCCTGACGGTAGCCTGATTCTTCCGGCGGTAGATTTACGATGCCGATCTTGATCAGCTCCGTTTCTGCGGCCTCTTCTTCTGCAACTTCTTCTTCCTCAGCTACTTCCTCTTCCTCAGCTGCTGCTTCTTCCTCAGCTACTTCCTCTTCCTCAGCTGCTGCTTCTTTACAACCGGCAAAAGTTGCAAGCATTGATACGCTAAAAACAACTACTAACATCCATATTAATATCTTTTTCACTTCTTATATCCTTTCTTTATAATAATTTAAACCTAAAGAAATAATTTTGTCTAAGACCACCTCCTGAATTCTTTACTTTTGACATTGTTTCTGATAGATTTTTTTTGAGATTTGTTCGGGTTTGCGTCATGATTATGAAACTCATTAAACGCCCTGGGCAAATCTCTTTTTTATAGACCCCACCTCCTCTATTTTGATGTTTTATTGCTTAAGATTTACTTTTTTACTAAAAATGAAAAATATTATATTAATAAATTTATTATTTTTTGATGGCATGAGCATAGGTTTTATTATTTGTTAGTAATCTTACTTAACAATAATTTTTTTGTCAACTCTTTTTTTCCAACCATCAATTTTATGAGTTATAAATAATCTATGTTCTCTAATAAATTCCTCCTGCACGAAACCTGAATAAATATCAGCTGTGTGTTATTAAGATTATTTTGAAATAAAATCTCAAATAATGTTACAAATACAAAATGAGTAAAAGAAATCTATCAATATATTTGTATTTCTTTTTTTTACAAATAATTATAAAATTTTTCAAAGACATAATTTCAGGAGATTTCTTAATGAACATTCTTATATATGATAGGAACACGAAAAAACTAATTAATAAAAAAACCATAAAGGCTGTCTCGTCATATATAAATAACCCCGACTACATGCTCTGGGTAGACATTGAAAGCCCCGCCAAGGAAAACATGCAATTCTTGAGGAAACACTTTAACTTCCATCCTCTTGATATAGAGGACTGCCTCAGTATAATTGAGAGACCCAAGCTGGATGAATACGATGACTATTTTTTCCTGGTTCTTCATATCCCCCACTTCATAAAGCAAACCGGAAGGCTGGTGCCTTTAAGTGTCAATATTTTCATCGGAAACAACTATCTTGTAACTGTGCATCGAGGTCTTTGCAAACCCATACAGGATGCTCTCGATTACATCAAGGAAAACCGGCAGATACTGGATAAGGGTTCTGGTTACCTCCTTCACAAAGTGATTGACTCTCTAATCGATTATAATTTCCCAATACTGAATAAAATTTATAGAAATATCCAGAATGTTGAAGATGAAATATTTAAAAAGGCAAGCAGCAAGAATGTAAGGGACATACTTTTAATTAGAACAAATATACTAATTTTTAGAAATATAATTTTCCCGCAAAGGAAGCTTCTTAAAACACTCGAGATAAAAGACATGGAATTTTTAATAGAGGCTCTTGAGGTTTATTTTAGCGATATAGTAGACCACGTGGAAAAAATCTGGGACACTCTTGAGAATTACAAAGAACTAATAGAAGGCGTGCACGACGCCCACCAATCCCTACTGTCAAATAAAATTAATGACATTATGCGAATACTTACCATATTTTCTGTTGTTATTCTACCTCTCACCCTTATATCAGGAATTTACGGTATGAATATTTCCCTACCCCTTGAGGGCTTCCCTTTTATATTCGTTATAATCATGGCCTCGATGATAATAATATCTATAGGGATGCTAATTTACTTTAAACATAAAGACTGGCTGTAAATCAGGCCCCGGTTTTTACCTCGTCCTCAAAAAATACCCCGAACCTGTAATGCGTAAACTCGGGCAGATACTCATCAAGCATAAGCTCCAGTTTAAACTTCTGTTCTTCACCGGGAATCATTTCTTTCCTTAAAGTGTAACATTTTCTTATAAATACCACCTGTTCTCTATCATTGTAAAAAGTGCTAAAAACCTCGATATTTTTTATTCTTACTTCGCCTATATTAATTATTCTTCCCTCTACGACCATATACTTTCCATCACCTGTGAAATAACGCCTTTCCTCTTCCACTACAGGATTCCCATCAAAACTTCTGTTATAATCCTTGTAGTCTACCCCCACCCTTATCCTGTATATCTCTATAAACCTATCCTTTTCATCCATATAATAATAAAAAGGTAGCCTGCTCCCGGCACCAAGATAATTAACAAGAGCCGGGGTATCACCTGAAATTATAGCCTCGTCTTTTTCGTCGTAGAAATCAAATGTAAACCTTATATCTTTCTTGTTTACTTCAGATATATTTTCTGCTTCCCCCAGTATTATCAGATCTTCATATATATCTGTGGAGATATTGCAATTTTTTATCTCCATTCCAATCGCGCTTGTTATATCGAGCTTGATTTTACCGGGGTCAAACAGGAATAGTCCTTCATCATATAATTTTCCTTCTCCAGTACCGGTGCCGTTTCCGGAGCCTTCCGGTTCTCTTTTAAAAACGTCGTATATCGCACATGATGTTAATAACAGTGGCAGTAAAAATGTTGTAATAATTATAAATATAAGAGGTTTATTTAATTGAGGCTTTTTAGGGCTAGCACTGGTCGCCTTTCTCCACATGGTCTTTCTCACCTGTAATCCTATTTCCTTCATCCACATATATTATTTTAGGTTTATGCTTTAATGCCTCTTCGCTTCCCATGTAAATAAAAGAAAAAATTATTACCCTGTCTCCCTTTAATATCTTTCTCGCAGCTGCTCCATTCATGCAAATCTCACCGCTGCCTCTCATTCCTTCTATAGCATAGGTCTCCAGCCTCTCTCCGCTATCAACACTAACAACCATTACCTTTTCGTAAGGAAGTATTCCCGCATGCTCCATTAATTCCTTATCTATTGTTATGCTTCCCTCATAATCAATTTCAGCACCAGTTACAGTAGCTCTGTGAATCTTGCTTTTTAACACGTTTATTAGCATTTTATTCTCCACATATACGATTTAGCTTTAGCAAATATTCTTATACTTAAATCTTATTAATATACTTTTATAATTTTATAACCATATTGTCAATAAGCCTTGTGCTTCCAATCCACGCCGCTACCGCTACCAGTATGCTTCTGCCGCTCTCCCCTGCTTCACTTATTTCTTGCAGGTTTAATGGATTTCTGAACTCAATATAATCCACCCTGCTGATGTACCTGTTCTTCTCCAATTCTTTTATCATTTCGGTGCGGACCACCCTGAGGTTTTTTTCTCCTCCTTTGATCATATCCTTTGCTTTATTTAAACATTTATACAAAATACCTGCGTTTTCTCTTTCCTTCCTGTCAAGGTATCTGTTCCTGGAACTCATGGCAAGACCGTCTTCCTCCCTGACTGTTGGCACTCTAACGATTTCCACATCAACATTTAAGTCATCTACCATCCTCTTCACGATCATCATTTGCTGATAGTCTTTTTCTCCAAAGTAAGCCCTGTTTGCTTTAGTAATATTTAATAGCTTCAGAACCACGGTAGCCACTCCCTTAAAATGTCCCTGCCTGTACGCCCCGCACATAATATCTCCGAGCCCTTCAACCTCAACAAATGTTTTGTGTTCAGATTTATACATTTCACTTGCTGCAGGGTAGAACACGTAGTCCACACCCTCTTTCTCTGCGAGGTGCCTGTCCCTGTTAATATCTCTCGGGTACTTTTCAAAATCCTCCCCGGGACCAAATTGTGCCGGGTTAACAAATATACTTAATACCACAACTTCACACTGTTTTCTTGCCATCCTTATAAGTCTTAAATGACCTTCATGTAAAAACCCCATGGTTGGAACAAGGCCTATTGTCTTCCCTCTTTTGCGAATGCTTTCAGCAAGCAGGGTAAACTCCTTAATTTTTTTAATAGTTTTCATCCAGTTTTCCAATCAATAAATACTTTAAAATTCGTAGCTCTGTTTCTAAAAGAAAATATTTTTAACAGGCTATTCTTAGTAAGAGTGTTCCTTTCCGGGGAACTTCTTGTTCTTTACCTCTTCTATATACTTCCTATAACAATCCTTCATCTCTTTTCCAATCTCTGCATACCTCTTTGAAAATTTGGGTACAAATTTATCATAAAGTCCGAGCATATCCTGTGTCACGAGAACCTGACCGTCGCAATCAATGCCTGCACCTATCCCTATTATTGGTATGTTCACCTCGCCTGTTATTCTCTTCGCAAGTACAGCAGGTACCTTTTCCAGAACTATTGAGAATGCGCCTGCTTTTTCTAGAGCCCTGGCGTCTTCTAACATCCTGGATGCCTGCTCCTCGTCTTTTCCTCTTACACCATAACCACCAAACTGGTAAACCGACTGAGGAGTTAGCCCGAGGTGTCCCATTACGGGTATTCCAGTTTCTACCAGTCTTTTTACTGTATCAAAAAACTCTGCTCCACCTTCTATCTTAACTGCTTCCGCCCCTGCCTCTTTCAGAAGCCTTCCAGCATTTCTTAATGCTTCTTCCAAGCTTACCTGATAAGACATAAACGGCATATCGCAAATAACCATTGCTCTCTCCACTCCCCTGCTAACTGCTTTGCAGTGGTGTATCATTTCCTCCATTGTTACAGGTATCGTATTTTCATAACCGAGCATAACGTTACCAACCGAGTCCCCTACCAGTATTAAGTCTATTCCACACTCATCAAGCTGGGATGCCATCAGGTAGTCGTATGCTGTCAGCATTGTGATTTTCTCTCCTTTTATCTTCATCTCAAACAATCTGGTCTTCGTTACTTTCACAGAATCCATTATATTTCCTTTCTATGTTCCAGTATTTTTTTTAGCTCACGCAGGATACCGTCGTTTATCCATTTATTCCTGCTGGCTATTTTAACTGTCTCTAATCCAAGCTTCCTATATAAATCAACCTCTTCCTCCGTAAAGTATTTTCTAAGGTTTTCAATGTGGTCCCTTACCGTTCCAATATCCCCTCTCGCTATAGGACCCGTCAGGGATTTCTCCGTACCCATTTTTCTTACATTATCAATCGTTCCGTCTACCAGATATGTTATGCATTCTAAGGATTCCTTGGGGCTTATTCCTGTTGCCCTAAATACCATTTCGGCATAATTCAGCAAAGTAACCAGATAATTCGACGCTATGCATGCCGCTGCATGATAAAGTGGTTTTTTCTCTTCTTCAATATCAATTACTCTCCCACCCATACTCTTAACCAGCATACTTGCAATCCTCTTTGAGTCCGGGTCTGAACCCGCCAAACTAAATATAGTCCCCGCCATGGTTCTTATTGATTCATCTATTGAAGCAAAGGACTTTAAAGGATGAATTGAAGCGGTTCTTGCTCCCGCGTCTTCAGCAGATTTCAAAACCCCGAGAGTTTTATTGCCGCTAAAGTGTATTACATAATAATCGCCCTGTTTTTTATTCTTTATTATACCGGATATCTCTTCACTTACTCTTTTTATTTCATCATCCGGGGTACAAATTAGAGCGCAGTCCGACATAAGTGCTGCTTCTTTGTTATCAATTGTAAAGAGCACATCTCCCGAATCACTTCCAATAACTCTCCTTGCCCTATTAATCGAAGCGCCTGTCCTTGATGCCACTGCTCTTAGTTTTATGCCCGGAATATTTTTATTTTTAAAGATATATCCTACAGTTGTTCCTACCCTCCCAGCACCTATGACGCATAAATTTAATGATTTCTTTTTTCTCATCTTTATTGCCCCGGTCTATACCTGCAATGAGGGTTATGAAACTCTTATTGGCATTAATAGGTAAATTACATTGCTGTTTTTTTCAGGTTTAATCAGAACAGGCTTAAGAGGGTCGTTAATTGACAACACTATGTTTTTGCCATCTATTGTGCTTATCCCATCCATTAAAAACTCGGGATTAAAAGCAATTTCTATCTTATCATCTACGTATGAAACCTCCAGGTCCTCACTGGAATCACCCACCTCTTTTACACTCATGGATACGGTTATTTTTCCTTTATCTATTGTAAGCCTTACAGGTATGCTGTCCTGTGATATTGAAGATATCCTTTTTACTACATCCAGCATTCTTTCCTTTTCTACAAGTATCTCATGCCTTGACTCACCCGGAATAAGTTGCTTATACTCCGGAAACTTTCCGGAAAGCAATCTCGATACTATAATATCCTTCCTTTTTTCATCACCTTCCATATAAAAGCTTATCTGATTCTCCTCTATGCTTATCTCAATATCGCTTCCTTTATACTCACTTTTAGAAACACTGTCCAGGACCTTTGATGGTATAATAACACTTATCGGCTGCAGGTCTTTATCTACATTCTCTTTTGCAATAGCCAGTCTGTAGCTATCGGTTGCAACCATACTTAAAACCCCCTCTGTGATCTCAAACAGTATTCCAGTTAAAGTGGCCCTGCTTTCATCAACCGATGCTGCTTTCTGTACCTTGTTAACAAGCAACCTGAACTTATCAGAACTTATTTTAAAATTCATCTCTCTTTTAACAACAGGAAATTCTGGATACTCCCCAACAGGCAGCGTATTAAGTGTAAAGAATGCTTTATCACATTCTATAACCACCTGGTTTGTTGAATTATTAAACCCTACCTCTATTTTAGACTCCTTTAAACTCTTTAATATATTAACAAAAACTCTTGCCGGCACGACTACTTTACCTTTTTCAATAACCTTTACGGGTGACTTACATTTTATACTCGTCTCCAGGTCGGTGCTGTACACAGTTAACTCTTTTTCGGTTTCCATCATAATACCGCTTAAAATAATAGTGGAATTCTTTGGATTTATTACCCTGCTTGCAAATAAAATCGATTCAAGAAGCCCTGTTTTTGTTGTTTGAAACTTCATTATAACCTCTCTAAGAATATTTAAAATATAAACATATTCTATTATATATAATATTTAATTTAAATAGTTAGTAATAGCTATAGTGTTTGTTGAGAGTGTTAGAAAACATATAGGATGACACAGGAAAGGCAATAGAACGATATGTGGATGTTGATAACAAAGTTAAGTAATGTTTAAAGTCTGTGAAATTTAAGTGTTTGCTATTTATTATTTTTTTATTTAACAAAAAACACCTGTTTTTGTTTATAAATAATATAGTTTATTAACACTTTATAAACATTCTTTTAAGATGAAGTTTTAATCTTGTTTGTTATTTCCTGTATCTGTATATAGACATTTTTATCTGTGTTTATAAGGCCTGATATCTTGGATATCGCGTATATGACGGTTGAGTGATCCCTGTCACCAAACGCCCTGCCTATACTTGGAAGGGAGCTGCTTGTCAGCTCACGGGAGAGATACATAGCAAGCTGCCTCGCATGTGATATAAATTTACTTCTTTTAGCGCTCAATATGTCACTTATTGGTATTGAGAAATATTTTGAGACTTCCTTTATAATAGACTGTATACTTGTCCGGTGTTCAATATCATCTGGTAGTATATCTTTTAATATGCTCCTTGCTGTTTCCAGGTCGGGCTTTGATTTTGTTAATGAGGAGAATGCTATTATTCTGGTGAGCGCCCCTTCGAGTTCCCTGATATTTGATGTAATTTTCTCTGCTATAATATTGAGTATGTTGTCCGGGGCTACTATTCCTTCCCTCTCGGAGTATTTTTTTAATATTGCAAAGCGTGTTTCGAAATCGGGTGGAGTTATGTCTGTAACAAGACCCCACTCAAATCTGGAACGAAGTCTTTCCTCCAGGGTTGTTATGTTTTTTGGTGGTCGGTCGCTTGATAGAACTATTTGCCTGTTTGTATCGTGTAATGCGTTAAAAGTGTGGAAGAATTCTTCCTGGCTTGCTTCTTTATCTTCAAGGAAATGTATATCATCAACGAGCAATACATCGTTGTTTCTATAACTCTCTTTAAAAGAGAAGATATCCTTATATCTTAGCGCGTTAATGAAATCATTCAGGAACTTCTCGGCTGATACATATTTTACTGTCTTATCGGGGTTAAGCTGTAGAGTGTATTGTCCTATTGCATGTAAAAGGTGTGTCTTCCCAAGACCGACACCTCCGTATATAAAGAGAGGGTTATAGGCTTTACCGGGCTTCTCGCTTACAGCAAGAGATGCGGTACAGGCAAACCGGTTGCTGCTGCCGACTATGAATGTATCAAATGTGTATTTTGAATTAAAGGAAGAGCTCCTGTTTATCCTGTTTGAATTTGTTTTAACGCTGCCTGTATCGACTGTATATTCTTCATAGTTATCGGTTGAATCATCTTTTTTTCTGGGTAGAGTGATTATCTTGATCTTATATGAATTGTTCGTGACCTTTTTGATTGACTCGGCCAGAATCTCTATGTATCTGGACTCAAGCCACTCTTTTGCAAAGGGACTGTTTACGGAAATTGTCAGGCAGTTTTTTTTTAAAGATACGGGAGTTATATGCTCAAACCAGGCCTTATATGTTGGAATATTTATTTTGTTTTTGACATCATCAAGGGTGCTTTTCCAGATGTTCTGTATTTCTGCCATAATATCCTTATATTAGATATTATTTGAATAATATTCAAGGTATTTTATGCCTTTTTTGGATAATTTTCTCTTGCCGTTTCCGCTTGAGTCGAGTAGCCTGTTTTTTTCGAGGTGAATTAGCTCGCGATATGAAGTAGAGAGACTAAAGCCAAGCTCTCTGGCGATGGTTGACGGACCTGCTTCTTCAAGCTCCAGTGTTATAAAAAGTATCTTCCTCTGCCTGTCTGATAGCTCAAGGTCTTCGAATCTATCTGAAGAAACTGCCTGTGCTTCTTCTTCCGGTTTTTTGCGTGACGACGTAGGTTCGTTGTATGTTGTGGCTGGCGGGGCCTGAAGGTCATTGTTAAATGAGGCCTGGTTAAGTTTTAAGGAGACGACAGTCCCCTTTCTTATGTTGTCCTTTACATCTATTGAGCCGCCAGAAAAAGTAATGGTTTCTTTTACTATCGGGAATCCCGACCCAACGCCTCTTATATACTCCTTCATTTTGCTGGTTGCAGAGGTATATCCTGGAAGGAGAGCTTTTTCCTTGTCCTCAATACCGGGCCCCTGGTCTGATACGATTATATGGTTTCCGCTATCAAGAATGGTTATGATGGTTTCTTTGAAGTCTGCATGTATGAGATTTTCTATTATTTCCTTAATAATGGTATATGGGATTTTTCCACCAATATCATGCGAGATGCTGTAGGTTTTCTGTGAAGTTTCGTTTATAAAACTGTCAATGCCGGTAAATCTTAGATCTATTATTCTTGGGATGCTGCGCATATTATCATAAACAGCGATTCTTGCCGCTAAATTAACGGCGCCGCTTTTTGGCTCTTCTAAACCAGCATCATTTTTTGGTTCAGCGTAGTTATCAGTCATAATTAGTGAATAACAGACGTTTATTTGTAAATTATAAAGCCTGAAAGTAAAAAGCTGTGATAGAGCTTATGCTTTTCATTCGCTTTTCAGTGATTTAAAGTTATCAACATTTAAATGATAATATTTTAAACAGGAAAAATCTACTAGATTATATGTTAATTTTAAATTTACAGAAATTTATGACATAGAAAATGGTGCTATTTTTAAGGTTTTCAACAGACTTTTCAACACATGTTGAAAAGTAAGTGAAATGTTTAAAATGGCAATAAAAAATAGCACCATATGAAAAGAATGCTTTTCGATTCTTTCAGTTGGGCCTGACAAGAGAACAGGTGTTTGAAAAATAATTAAGGCACTACCTGTTGTTTGTAAAGAGAGTGAAAGTATGGCAGATACGTTGACTGTATAGCCTTGATATTAAAAAGATTAAAATGTATAATCATCTACCTGATTGGAAACAAAGATTAGTATGGGTCAGGTAAAATATGAAGAGAACATTTCAGCCAAACGTAAGAAAGAAGAAAAAGGACCACGGCTTTAGGGAAAGGATGAAAACTAAGTCAGGTAGAGCCGTAATCTCCCGAAGGCGGAAAAAAGGAAGAAAAGAACTTTCGGTTTGATGTATAAGAAGGAAGATAGATATAAAGTTTGAAACAGTAAAAAGAAAAGCAGATTTTACCGTAATATTTAAGGAAGGTGTCTGTAAAAAGTATAATAATTTTACTGTATATATAGTTAAAAAACATGATGGCAAGGCTTCTTTGAGAGTCGGCTTTGTAGTTGGAAAGAAAATAGGCGGAGCGGTTTTAAGAAACAGGACTAAGAGAGTTTTGAAGGAGACCCTGAGAGTCATCGACCTGGATATCTGTGGTAGTTTTGACATCTTGCTTGTTGTAAGAAAAGACTGTGGTGTTTTAAAAATCCCTGATTTAAGGGAGGAATTAAAAGATAAATTCCCCTATCTTCTTTCATAGTGTTGCTGATTATTTTTATATTGATTAATATTTAGCATGCGGAGTATTCATAATTGTGAAAAGATTTCTTTTATTTTTAATAAAATCCTATAAGAGGTATGTTTCGCCGTTACTACCAAGAAGCTGTAGATTTTATCCAACCTGTTCTGAATATGCATACCAGGCTATAAGTAAATACGGTGTACTAAAAGGTAGTATTAAATCTATATATAGGATATTAAGATGTAACCCATTTAATAAGGGAGGGTATGACCCTGTTAAATAATATTAAGAAGGTGTTTAAAATTGAGCTTTATATATCAGATACTTAGTCCTGTCCAGCATGTATTAGAATATGTTGTTGTTTTTCTTTATAACAATGTGGTTAGTAATTATGGTGTGGTAATAATTCTTCTAACGATTATAGTAAGGCTTGTTCTGGTCCCTCTTACTATAAGCCAGACAAAATCTATGTCAAAGATGCAGAAACTTCAGCCGGAGCTAAAAGAATTGCAAAAGAAATATAAGGATGATAGAGAAAAGCTCCAGCAGGAGACAATGGAATTTTACAGAAAAAACAATGTAAACCCCCTGGCAGGATGTCTGCCTCTTATTATGCAGTTACCGGTGTTTTTTGCTTTATTTCAGGTTCTGAGAAGTCCGTCTGAGATTGTTACCAAAATCCTGGGTAGCTTTAATTTGAGTGGTGTAGTAAATGGTGTAAAAACAGGCCTTGCAGGATTTCTACCTTCTTCGGTGGAGCTTGGGCTAACTGGAGTTGCTAATCCAAAGTATAATTTTTTGTGGCTAAATTTAAATGAAAGGGACCCTTATTATATACTTATAATATTAATGGTTGCAACAATGTTTGTTTCAATGAAGATGACTACAACTGACACAAGCCAGTCGAAGCTTACTTATATAATGCCTCTTGCTTTCGGTGTTATATCATACAGTTTTCCTTCAGGCATACTTGTTTACTGGGTTACCACAAATTTATGGTCAGTGGGTCAGCAATGGATTGTTAATAAGATTGTAACAAGGGAAAAAGTAAAGAAAGAGATTGAGAAGGAAGGCGGGAATTTAAGCGGTGAGGAAGAATTAAGCGAAGAGGACATGAAAGCCCTGAGAAGAAAATTAAAGAAAAAGAAAAAAAAGAAAAGATAAAACCTTTGTTTCGGGAGGTGGAGATTGACCGAGAAAAAAAGTATGGAAAATGCTCTTGATATGTACGTAGAGTCTCTTGAAGAAGAGCAAAGGAGTAATAAATTAATAGAAGATAACTCAAAAAGAAGAGCAAATAAGAATGGTGACAAAGATGAAATCAACGGTCTGGAGAAGATAAAAGGCATACTGAAGAAATCAATTGAGCTCATATGCATTGGTGAAGAGGTAAAAATAAGCACTGATCCGGAGGAGCTAAAACTATCTGTTCATGGAAGGGATTTAGGAATTGCAATAGGGAAAAATGGAAAGAACATGCAGGCACTTGAATACATTATAAACTTAATAGGTAAAAAGAAAAAGCTGGTTGATAGAAATATAGTAATAGATATTAAGGACTACAGAAAAAACAGAATAGAGAAAATTAAGAAGACAGCTATAATTACAGCCAAAAAGGTAATAAATGAAGGTAGGAAAATTACATTGCAACCAATGTGCTCTTACGAGAGAAAAGTTATACATAATGTACTTTCCGAGTTTAAAAATATAAAGACGCGCAGCGTGCATGAGGAACCGAACAGACGGATAGTGATATATCCTGTGAAGAGCGCTGGCAGTAGATAAAAGTAAACAAGAATTCAAAAAAGATAAAATGGCACTTAGGTGCCATTTTGTTTTTATGTAAAGATAGGTAATTTTAAATAATAGTAAATATGAAATATAATAAATCTTATGAAAGAAAAAAATGTTAAAAAAATAATAAAAGCGAACAACGGAATCAGCGATACTATAGTTGCAATTGGTACCAGGGCCGGCGAGGCAGCAATAGGTATAGTTAAACTGAGTGGAAATGATTCTATAAGGATTGCGGAAAAATTTTTCAGGTCTATAAATAAAAAAAAGCTTTGCTCTGTTAAAACATATACGATGACCTACGGTAATATTGTAGATAGAAACGGAAGTATAGTAGACGAAGTGATTGTTTCTGTGATGAGGAAGCCTAAATCCTATACGAGAGAAGACGTGGTCGAGATTAATTGCCACGGTGGGCTGACTGCAACAAGAAGAGTAATAGAGCTTTGCATAGAAAACGGGGCGAGGATTGCGGAACCGGGTGAATTTACAAAAAGAGCATTTCTGAATGGAAGAATAGATTTATCACAGGCGGAAGCAGTGATAGATATTGTGAGGTCAAGAACTGAAGAAAGCCTCAAGATAGCAACAAAGAATTTGAAAGGTAGCGTAGGAAATGAAATAAGACAGTTAAGGAAAAGAATTCTTAATATCATGGTTCAACTGGAGGCGTCAGTGGATTTTATCGAGGAAGACCTTGAGATAACACCTTACGAAGAACTGGAGAAGGAGATAAAATCTTTAAGCAGAGCTCTTGGTGAAATGATCGAAAATGAGAGAAAAGGGGAAATAGTAAAGAATGGCGTAAAAGTTGCGATTGTAGGGAAGCCAAACGTAGGTAAATCAAGCCTGCTTAACCTGTTGTCAAGAAAGGACAGGGCCATAGTGACATCTATACCCGGTACAACAAGGGATGCAGTTGAAGAAATATTATACGTAGAAGGGATACCTTTAATACTTGTAGACACCGCAGGAATAAGAAAAGCAAGAAATACAATTGAAAAGATTGGTATAGACAGGAGCCTGAAACACATTGGAGAAGCAGAGCTTGTTATAGCAGTTCTTGATGGAAGTAGAGCGCTTGAGAAGTACGATATTGATATAACGGAGAAGATAAGAGGAAAATCTTCTGTATGCTGTATAAATAAGGCTGATTTAGAGCAAAAAATCGATATAAAAAAAGTTAAAGAAATTTACGGAGGCAAAGATATTATTAAAATTTCGGCATTGAAGGGAACTGGCATAGATAAATTAGAAAAAATAATAAAAAGGCTTGTTATCAGTGACAGCATTATAAATTTGGATGAGCTAATAATAGTCAATGAAAGACAGAAAAACATATTAAATCGGGCACTTAGTTTTCTAAGGAAAGCCGGGAGAGCTATGAAAGCAAGAATGTCAGAGGAATTTCCTTCTTACGATTTGAAGTCAGCGTATAGCTTACTGGGTGAAATAACGGGAGAGACAGTAAGGGATGATATACTGGAAAGCATTTTCAGCCAGTTTTGTGTTGGAAAGTAGGGGAGTGACAAAAACCAATGTTTAAAGAATATCTGGCGAAAATGTTTCACGTGAAACATTTTAACTTGAATGGATGAAAATGGTAAAAACAGAAGGAAAACTTATATACGATGTTATAGTTGTAGGTGCAGGACATTCAGGATGTGAGGCTGCACTTGCATCTGCAAGGAATGGCTCAAGAACACTATTAATTACAATTAATCTAGATGCGATAATTCTTACTCCTTTTGGTAATGAGCTTGGCGGGGAAGGAAGAGATGTATTGTTAAGTAAGGTAGATTCTTTGGGCGGGCAAATATTGAAAAATATCATCAGAAATTGTATTAATGCCAGGGTAGAAGAAAATAATTTTAAAAAATCAGTGTTTTTAGTTGATGAGAGAAGATACTCACTTTCGATGAAGAAAGTCCTGGAGAACCAGAAGAATCTTGATATTAGACAGGGTCTTGCAGTTAGTGTATCAAAAAGAGATAAGTTATTAGAGTTGAAGACAAGCGATGGAATAAGTTATATATCTAACTGTATTGTATTTTGTATGGGTACGTTTCTTGGTGCAAAAATATTCTGGGGAAAATACGAGATAGAGGCAGGGAGGCAGGGAGAAATATGCTCAAAAAGCCTCCTGGCAAGCCTCAGGGAACTTGGCTTTGAATTTGGCCTGAGAAGGAATTATACAGCTCCTGCCATAGATAGGAAAACTATTGTTGAAGAAGATCTCGAGAGACAAAAATTTGTAAAGGATGAAAGGGATTTTTTATATGAATATGGCTTAAAATCGGTAAAAAATGAGGATTTCTTTATTGGTTATTCTGATAAGAGATTAAATGAGTATATAATAGAGAATAGAGGCAAAATTTTTAATAGAAGAGTGAAAAAGGACCTCAAAAAAGACGATGAACTCCCGTTAGAGGAAAGGATTTTAAAAGGAATGACTCATGAAAATCAAAAGATATTTGCTTTTCCTCTGGGAAAGTACATAAATGATTTGTACCTGAAGGGCATGGAAACATCTTTATCGGAAGATTTACAGCTGGGGATGATAAGGGAGATTAAGGGTTTTTATAATGCAGAGATGACCCGTCCGGGTTATGGTATTGAGTATAGTTATTTAAAAGTTTCACAGATTAATAGTGATATGGAGAGCAAAGGTTTAAAGGGCATTTTTTTTGCGGGCAGGTTAACAGGGTCTGGAAGTTATGAGAAATCCGCGGAGCAGGGAGTTATTTCAGGAATAAATGCAGCAAAAAGGTCGAAAATGAAGGGAAGCATTGTTTTAGAAAAGAGTGATGTAGTAAAATAAAGAAACCGTATTTTTATCTAGGTGAATACAACTGAGTTTTTTAAGGATATTTATAATAATAAAGAATTGTCAAAGAAGTAAAAGCTTTGCCGGTAGATTAAGTCTATAAGTTTTTTATAATGTTTCACGTGAAACAATAAATTCTTTATGAACAAATATACAGGATAGAAGGATAAATGAATTACGATGTTATAGTGGTTGGTGCAGGACATGCAGGTTGCGAGGCAGCGCTGGCTTCTGCAAGGTCAGGATTAAAAACGCTTCTTCTGACTATTAATGTAGACAGAATAGCTTTGATGCCATGCAACCCGTCAATAGGAGGAATGGGTAAGAGCCAGCTCGTGAGAGAGCTTGATGCTATGGGCGGTCAAATGGCCAGGGTTACCGATAAAACTCTTATACAGATAAAGGTTCTTAATAGGAAGAAGGGACCTGCAGTTCAGGCTTTAAGAGCACAGGTTGACAAAAAAGAATACGAAAATGAGATGAAAAGGGTTCTTGAGAACACAGAAAACCTCACACTTAGACAGGGGACGGTTAGCAGAATACTTGTAAAGGGAAGTAGAGTGGAAGGAGTAGGAGTAGAAAGTGGCCTTAAGTTTAAAGCCGGAGCTGTAGTTGTTACAACAGGAACATTTCTTAGAGGAAGGATAGTTATAGGAAAGAAGGATTACTGGGCAGGAAGAATGGGTGAGTACCCTGCGTTAAATCTAACCGGAAACCTTATAAAACTTGGTTTCGATATTGACAGGTTCCAGACAGCGACCCCACCAAGAGTTGATAAGAGAACGATAAATTTTTCAAAGACGGAAATCCAGGCTGGAGAAGAGGAGCCTTTAAGTTTTTCCTTCTGGGATGAAGAGAAGATTCACAGGAGCATAAACTGTTATCTGACGTACACTAACAGGGAAACACATAAAGTTATTTCAGAAAATATAGAGGATTCACCAATAAAATCAGGAATGGTTAACACATCCGGACCAAGACACTGCCCTTCTATTGACAGGAAGGTTATAAATTTTCCAGAGAAGAGCAAACACCCTGTATTTATTGAGCCAGAGGGGGTCAATACAAACGAAATGTACCTGCAGGGTTTGACTACCAGCATGCCGGCAGGTATGCAGCAGAAGATTGTTAATTCTGTTAATGGACTTGAGAATGCAAGGATAGTGAGGCCGGGATACGCTGTTGAATATGATTATATAATACCAAGTCAGTTGAATCTTACCCTTGAATCCAAGAAGATAGAAGGACTCTATTTCGCAGGACAGATAAATGGTACATCTGGATACGAGGAAGCAGCAGTTCAGGGATTTGTAGCAGGAGTAAATGCAGCACGGAAGATAAAAGGTGAAAAGCCACTGGTTTTAACAAGGGATAGCAGTTATACAGGAGTACTTATAGATGACCTTATTACCAAGGAGCTTATAGAGCCGTACAGGGTATACACATCGAGAGCAGAATACAGGCTTATTTTAAGGTCTGACAATGCAGACATCAGAATGGCAAAGATTGGTAAAGATATAGGACTTATAAGTAAAAAGCAGTATGAGGAAGTTAAAAAGAGAGAAAGAGAAGTGGATGAAATAATGTCAAGGCTTAAATCACGAATGCTTAAGCCGGAACACGAAAACAACCTGATTCTTGAAAGAATAGGTACAGAAGGAATTGATAGCTCTATAAGCCTTTACAAACTTCTAAAGAGGCCGGAGGTTAAAATAGAAAATATTGAGGAATTGCTTAATGGAAAAAAAGGCGGTTTTAGCAGGCAGGCTTTGAAGCAGGCGGAAATAAGGATAAAGTATGAAGGTTATATAATAAGGCAATTAAGCGAGATTAAGAAAATGGAAGGTCTTGAGAGGTATTACCTTCCTGTGGACCTGAATTATTTTGATATAAGCGGTCTGACTTACGAGGCAAGGGAAAAACTTACAAAGATTAAGCCGGATACCATCGGGCAGGCCTCGCGAATAGCAGGAATATCTCCTGCAGATATATCGATACTCATGTTGAATTTAAAAGGGAAGTTAAACAGGGTATTTAGTTTTGAAAACTGAAGATATTTTAAAATCATCTCTAAAAGAGCTTGAAATCAGTTATTTAAACGAGCAATTAGAAGCCATAAAGAATTATCTTGATGTAGTTTATGAGTATAATGATAAATTTAGTTTGACAGGAACAAAAGATAAACAGAGTATCCTCATAAGACATATCCTGGATTCCATTTCAATATTAAAATACCAGGGGATTATTTTTTCCGATAGGGAAAAGAGCGAAAAAGTGCTTGATGTAGGCACAGGTGCTGGTTTACCCGGAATTCCCCTGGCTATCTTTTTAATTGATAAGGAATTTTATCTTATAGATAGTTCACTGAAGAAGATCGGCTTTTTGGACATACTGGTTAAGGAGCTGAAACTACAGAATGTAATAATAGTAAGAGGTAGAGCCGAGCAAATTGCGAGGGACAAAGTGTACAGGGAAAGCTTTGATGTCGTGCTTTCAAGAGCTCTGGCGAGAATTAATATTCTTAGTGAATTAACAATTCCATTTTCTAAAATAAATGGTAAAATTATGTTTTATAAGAGCATCAAGTTAAGAGACGAGCTTTCATTCGGTAAAGAGGCTATCTTAAGGTTAGGAGGAAAGGTAGATAGTTTGCTGGAAATTAAAGTTCCTTATCTAAAAGAGTACAGGTCTCTTCTATTGTTAAAGAAGGTAAAAGAAACACCTGTAATATACCCACGGAGTTTTAATAAAATAAAAAAGCAGCCTTTGTAGAGATGTGGTATATTTATATATAAAGAAGTAATTTATACAAATGCATAAATATGTAAATAGGTAAAATTGCCAGGATACTTTATGAGTTTTTTGAATAAAATTTTTGGAAATAAAAATGAAGGGGATTTTTTAAAAAAAATGAACCACGGGCGAATAATTGCTATTACAAACCAGAAAGGTGGAGTAGGTAAAAGCACGACAGCAGTCAATGTATCTGCATATCTGGGACTATACGGCTATAAGACACTTCTTATAGATATTGACCCACAGAGCAATTCAACAAGTGGTCTGGGGATAAATTCATCTGATTTAAAAGAATCAATATATGATATCCTGATTCATGACAGAGAACCAGATGAGGTAATTTTAGATACGGGGCGTGAAAACCTTAGAATCATCCCGTCTTCTATCGAGCTTGCAGGAGCGGAGGTGGAGCTGGTTTCGAGTTTAAAAAGGGAGTTTAAGCTGAAGGATGCTGTGAGCAAGATTGAAAAAGACTACGATTTTATAATTATTGATTGCCCGCCGGCACTGGGACTTTTAACGATTAATGCGCTGACTGCTGCCAGAGAAGTAATTATACCAATACAGTGTGAGTATTATGCTCTTGAGGGTCTCGGACAGCTTTTGAATACCATAGACCTGGTGAAGAAGAACCTTAACGATGATTTGAAAATAAATGGAGCGATAATGACAATGTATGACCCCAGAATAAAACTTGCGGGCCAGGTTGTCGAAGAAGTAAGAAGTTTTTTGTCAGAAAGGGTATATAAAACAGTTATACCAAGAAATGTAAGGTTGAGTGAAGCGCCAAGCTATGGGAAGCCGATAATGGAGTATGATCCTGAGTGCAAGGGCGCAGAAGCTTATAGTAATTTTACAAAGGAAGTGATAAAAAATGGCTAAAATAGGACTAGGTAGAGGACTTGGAGCATTGATTCCAGCGGCAGGCAGACCTTCCGAGGCTGGTGCCAATGAGATAGTGGAACTTTCTCTTGATAAGATAATCCCAAATAAGAACCAGCCTAGAAATAATTTTGACGACGAGTCGCTAACGGAACTTGCTGAATCAATAAAAGAATTTGGAGTTATACAGCCCATAGTTGTAAGGAGACCTGGAAAAGAAGAAAAATACGAAATCATTACCGGAGAAAGAAGATACAGGGCTACAAAAAAAATTGGCATTAACACAATCCCATCTATTATTGTAAGGAATGTTGATGATATTTCTTCCCTTGAGATGGCTCTTATTGAAAATATTCACAGGGATAACCTTAGTCCTATGGAAAAGGCCTATACGTTCAGGCAACTTATAGATGAGTTTAAGATAACACATGAAAGGCTCTCAAAGAAAATTGGCAAGAGCAGAACATCAATAACCAATACTCTCAGGCTTCTTAGCCTGCCGATAGAAGTGCAGAAATTAGTAAATGAAGGCAAGATAAGCGAGGGGCACGCGAGGACGATATTGACTGTAGAGGGTAAAGATGAAATGGTAAAGATGGCAAACCTTATTGTGAAAAACGAGCTAAGCGTAAGGGATATTGAGAGATTGGTAAGTAAGAAGGGAGCAAATGAAGGAGGCAGGAACAGTAAGGGAGTTTTACAATTCAGTAAATTCCCCGAAATATCACAAAAAATGTCTGATTATCTTAATGCACCTGTTAAAGTTATAATGAGCAAAAAAAGTGGCAAGATTATAGTGGAGTTTGGTTCGGTTAAAGACCTGGAAAGAATCGTGGCTAGAATTATTGGACAATAAGTGGTTTTGGTCAAAGAAGAGAATACGGATAGACATTACAGAGATTAATAAAGTCAGAACTCGTATAAATAACCCGAATTTAAATAGAGCCTGACGTAGTTTGAGATAGTCTAATATTTTAATGTTTTTAAAAGTAAGACATCGGAAAGTCACTTATTATACATCTGTTAGTTTTTAAAGGGAGTTTAGAAAAAAAAATATTCTTTAATATCTTTTTCGTTGTTTAAAAAAAGGGAGGCGCAAATTGGTCAAAGCATATGTACTGATAAAATCAGAACCTGGCCAGCAGGGAGATATTTATACTAAAGTATTGAAATTAAAAGGTGTTAAGAACGCAAACGCGGTAATAGGAATGTACGATCTTATAGTCTTTACTGAGTGTGCTGACCTGGACAATCTGGGGAAAATGATAATATCTAAAATCCAGAATTTGAAAGGTATAAAAGACACTGTTTCCTGTGTGGTGATAGAACCAATATAGGAGCAGATTAAAATAAAGCTGTATACTGTATATATTGTTAAAATTTTAAACTTGAAATAAATAGCAGGAGGTTAGGAATGAAATTTGTAACAAAGATAATTGTAGGCGTTATAATCCTGGTTGTATTTCTTATTATATTGTTTAATAGCTTTGTTGTGGTTCAGGCTGGAAATGTGAAGGTTTTGACCCAGTTTGGAAGAACCACAGGCGTGACTTTTGAACCCGGGCTCCATATGAAAATACCTTTCATACAGAATGTTGTAAATTATTCGACAAGGCAGGTTACTTACGAGACGAGCGACAATCCTGAAGTAAGCCTGTCCAATTATCCCGATTATTCGGTCGATACTACATCGTCAGACGGTCAGCAGGTGAAGTTAAAATATACTGTTAGATTCTCTATTGATGGCAAGAAAGCCGAGTGGATATATAACAATATCGGTGATATGGATGATGTGGTGGAGAAAGTAGTCAAGACTGAGACAAGATCGCTGTCAAGAAATATACCTAAAAAATACAGTGCTGCCCAGCTTTACTCGGAGCAGGTCTTTGATGTTCAGGACGAAGTAGGGGAGTCACTGAGGCCCATATTTGATGAAAATGGAATAATTCTTGATGAGTTTCTTCTTAGAAAAATAGATTTTACTGAAGAGTACTTCAACGTGCTTGAAGAAAAGCAGATTGCTGAAGAAAAGATAGTGGTGGAGATGAACATACTCGAGCAGGAAAAAATAAAAAAAGAGCAGGAGATAGTAAGGGCAGAAGCAGAAGCAAGACAGATTGAGATTAAGGGCGAAGCCCTAAAGGCATATCCTCAAATAATACAGCTCGAGTTTATACAAAAATTGTCTCCAAATATTTCCTGGGGGATACTTCCTGAAGGAGGGGTTATTCCAATTCTTGATTTGAGCAAGCTTCAGGAACAGACCGGGGGCAGCCAGAGCATAACGGGCGGCACATCTCAGGAAAGTAGTGCAGAAAGTAGTGAGTAGGCTATAAATATAGAGACTTAGGGGATATGTAAGAGTATTATTAAAGAATGAAACCCCCGGAGCAGCATGTTTTGCTCTTATAACCTTTATTAAACTACTGGACTTCTGATAGAGGACGTAAAAATATAGGAATCAAGTGTTTTGTGCTATTTGTCATCACTGGCTCTTTTTGCATTGCCCCTGTTATTCTATTTAAATTAACTGGTTAGGATTTTAAAAAAAGATATAAAAAATTATAAAACCTCAAGGTAAGAATCAAGTTCGTAATTTGAAACATGAGTTCTGTACCTTTCCCATTCGATTTTTTTGTTTTCTATGAATTTTTCAAATATATGTTCTCCTAAAGTTTCCCTTACCAGTTTACTTTTTTCCATTAATTTAACTGCCTCAAGAAGATTGTCCGGAAGGGTTTCTATTTTTGACTCTTCTCTTTTAAGAACGTCCATTTCAAAAATATTCTCTTCAATCGGTTTTGGTAAGGGGTATTTATTTTTTATACCTTCCAGTCCTGCTGCAAGCATAACGCTAAATGCGAGGTATGGATTGCACGCAGGGTCAGGGCATCTAAATTCAACCCTGGTAGAGGATTCTTTGCCGGGCTTGTACATTGGCACCCTGACGAGTGTTGACCTGTTTCTTCTTGCCCATGAAATATAAACCGGGGCTTCGTAACCGGGGACCAGCCTTTTATAAGAGTTCACCCATTGGTTGGTTACCGCAACTATCTCTTTGCAGTGTTTTAGTATCCCTGCTATGTAGTGCTTTCCTGTTTCAGATAGGTGATATTTATCATTTGCATCATAGAATGCGTTCTTATCTCCACAGAAAAGAGATTGATGGGTGTGCATGCCACTTCCATTTACTCCGAAGATAGGTTTGGGCATAAATGTAGCGTACACCCCGTGTCTGGTTGCAACTTCCTTTACTATTAGTCTATAAGTCATGGCGTTGTCGGCCATAGTAAGAGCATCTGTATATCTTAAGTCTATTTCGTGCTGGGAGGGGGCAACTTCGTGATGTGAATATTCAACGCCAATACCTATTGATTCAAGATAAAGTACAGTATTTCTCCTTAGTTCGCTTGCAACATCCAGGGTAGTCAGGTCAAAATACCCGCCTTTATCCAGTATCTCCGGGTTTCCTTTATCGCTTCTGAAGTAAAAAAATTCAAGCTCGGGACCGACGTAGAAAGTATATCCCATGTCCTTTGCTTTTTTTAACATTTTTTTGAGAACCCATCTGGGGTCACCTTTAAAATTTGAGCCGTCGGGCTCAAGAATATCACAGAACATTCTGGCAACACCGTTTTCACTGGGGCTCCACGGGAGTACCTGGAAAGTATTCGGGTCAGGCATTGCAATCACATCACTTTCTTCTATCCTCGAGAAACCCTCAATCGAAGAACCGTCAAAACCCATACCTTCTGATAGTGCATTTTCCAGCTCTTCAACAGTTATAGCGAAACTTTTTAAGAAACCCTGAACATCTGTGAACCATAGTCTTATAAACTTTATTTTATTTTCACGTGCTTTTTTTAATACATATTCTTTCATCTTGTCATTTTTTTCCATGTTGCCTCCCCTTTGTAAAGTTATAAATCTGTTATTGTGAATTTAAATACAATTCAGTTTTTATAAAAAAATAATTTCTAAATTTCATAACATTATATCTTAGTTTTTGCTAAAAATTTATATAAACCATGTTAAATCTATGTTAAATCTTAAATATCCTGCTCCTGAATTATTATTTAATGTTGAGAATGATTAATTAAGCTGTATAAAGAAACAGACTTAACTAAATTTTAGGCGAGAAGATATACCCTACATTTCTTACAGTTTTTAGCATCAGGTTGTAAGGAGGTGGTATTTTAGAACGCAGCCTTCTGACATGGACATCAATCGTTCTGCTGCCGCCGTAAAAGTCATATTCCCAGATGATTGAAAGAAGCTTATTTCTTGTAAAAACTTTATTTTGATTTTCAAGAAGAAGTTTTAGCAGCTCGAATTCCTTAAAAGTAAGCTCTACAGGAGTCCCGTTGACAGAAAGTTCGTATTTATCAAGGTTTAATATCAACCCTCCTACCATAATGCTATTTTTAGGTGGATATATACCAATTCTTAAAAGGACTGCCTTTACCCGGAGGGCTAATTCTTCTTTTATTCGCTCAGTAAAGCAGAAATCGTTGAATATGATGCCATTTTCAAATAGAAGTTCACTCTGGTTGGAACCCAACAAAGCAATCTTTGCTATTTCTTCTTTTTTTCTGTCTTTTAAGGCTTTTTTTATATCGGCTATATATACGGTATTCTTTTTTGTAAAATTCAGAATAATTAATTTTATAATATCGAGCCGGGATTCGAAATCTTTTGGACTATTTGTTATCTGTATGCCGAACCCATCCGCAGACAGAATTTTTTTTATTTCGTGAGCATTACCGGTATTATCTGAAAAAAGTAAAATTTTTATAGAGTAAACCATTTAATTATGTATATAAAGTGAAAATTATACTTTTATAATTATAAAGTAAACTAATTTAATATGAAAGTTAAAGAAATCACTAAGGTATGCAAAACAATTTTGGAATTAAATTGACAGGTTTTTTATTTATTTTCTAAAAGCAATATGTTAATATTATTGCGCAAGCGCTTTCATTATTTTTGCAAATCTTAAGGAGGGGAGGTCATGGTTAATTATAATGACATAGCAAAACTGGCAAAAGTCTCTCCTACAACAGTTTCACATGTAATTAACGAAACAAGGTTCGTAATGCCTGAAACAAAAGAAAGAGTTTACAATGCAATGAAAAAGTTAAAATACCAGCCGAATCTACTTGCGAGAAGCCTGGCAACAGGTAAAACTCACACGGTAGGACTGGTTATTTCGGACATAAGAAACCCTTTCTATCCGGAGCTGGTGCAGGGCGTGGAAGAACTGGCGGTGGAAAATGATTACAACGTGTTCCTGTGCAATACTGATTATGACATAGAAAAAGGATTAAGATCCATAGGTGCGCTTATAAAGAGAAAGATAGACGGTATAATAGTTGCTTCAAGCCAGGTGGATAGTTCTGTAATAGACCAGTTAATTGATACTGATGTTAATTTTGTTCTGGTTGACTGGTGTAAAAGAAACATAAGAGCAGACAGTCTTTATTTTGACTACAAGGTTGGAATAGCAGAAGCAATTTCTCACCTGATTTCTCTGGGGCATAAGAATATTTATTTTATAAGCGGTCCAAAAAAATTAAAAACAGCAGAGATAAGAATGAGAAATTTTATTGATGCTATAGAGAGTCATAAGGATTCCGGTTTAGGATATAAAATACTGGAAGGCAATCATAAAATTGATGGTGGTTATGAAGCTGCCAGAAGGGTGTTAAAGGAAAAAGGAGTTCCAACAGCAATTTTATGCTCGAATGACCTTACGGCAATTGGAGCCATGAGGGCTCTTCAGAACCAGGGAATCAAAATTCCTGACGATATATCTATTATAGGACTGGATAATATAGCACTAACCGAAATTGTTACCCCGGAGCTTACGACAATAGAGCTTGAAAGATATGAGATAGGGAAAACTGCAATGGAAATGCTTTTAAAAAGGATGAAAGATAAAGATTTGCCCAAGCAAATATGTATTTTTAAAACGAAATTAATCGTAAGGCAGAGTACAGCAAAAAGTAAGGAAACTTATTAATAACATATAGAAATAATATAAATTGAAAGCCGGAGCTTAATATTAAAGCAATTGGAAATAAATAGACAGCAGGTTGACAGAGGATTTATTTTTTTATATCATAAGAAAGCACTTGCGCAAGTGCTTGTTAGGCAGTGTTAATTATAAAAAATAATTGTAAAAATATGAGATATTAAAAAAATATTATTGGAATCCCGTAATTTAAAAATATAGAAATAAAATTTTATATGAAAAAATTAGAACACGATAATCATTTTAAAAAGTTACAGAACATGTATATTGAGAAGTTTACAGAAGGTGAAAAAGAAAGAAAATTTATTACGGAAAAGAAAGAACTTGTAAATATAATATCTCCTGGAAGAGTTAATATAATTGGCGAGCACACGGATTACAATCTGGGACTATCAATAACTGCAGCGATAAATAAGTATATATTTATAACGGGATATAAAAATGGGTCAGATTCTATTGAAGTTTATTCCGAGTATCTGGGTGATTCCGGAAAATTTCTTTTAAAAGATATCACTTTTGATAAAAGCAAGCACTGGATAAATTATATAAAGGGTGTTTTAAAAGAATATGTTGAAAATGGATATAAAATATCCGGTTTTAATATGGTTATAGACAGTAACCTTCCTATAGGTGCCGGTATTAGCTCATCTGCTTCTCTCGAGGTCGGGGTAGCAAAATTTATTGAAGAGCTTTTTGATTTGAGAGTTAGTAAGAAGAGAATTGTAGAAATGTGTAATAGCGCGGAAAATAATTTTGTTGGAGTAAACTGCGGATTTATGGACCAGCTTTCGGTTACATATGGGAAGAAAGATTATGTGATCTTTATAAATTTTAAAGACCTCTCTCACGAATATATTCCATTCAATATAAAAGGTGAACTGATTTTAATTATTAATTCCAGAGAGGAAAGAAATCTTGCACATACTGAGTACAATGAAAGAAGAAAAGAATGCGATGAGGCGGTCAGATTGATATCTGGAATAATAAAAGAAAGAGACATTAATTCTCTGTCGGACATCAGCAGAGAGTTATTATCTGAAGTTAAAGATAAATTACCCGATAAAATCTTTAAAAGGGCCAGGCATGTCGTAACTGAAAATGAAAGAGTTTTACTTGCAAAAGAGTGCCTTCTTGATGGGGATGTCAAAAAACTCGGTATTATATTGCTTGACTCCCATGAAAGCCTGAAGAATGATTATGAAGTATCAACTGATAGACTTGATTACCTGGTTCGAGAGTTAGGCAAAATAAATGGAGTTCATGGAGCAAGATTGATGGGGGCGGGCTTCGGTGGCAGTGTTATAAGCATTGTCGAAAAAGGTATAGCAAATGAAATAATCGATATAATAGGCAGAGGATTCTTAAAGAAATTCAATGATACTCCTGATTTTATTGAATGTCTTCCATCAGATGGAACAGGGAGAGTGCTATTTATGGATTAATCTCTTCCTGTAGATTTTAGGATTTCAAGATTAATAAAGGTAAGAATATTAGAAGTGTAAATTTGACAAAATAATAATAGTTAGTTAAAATGATTAACATCAAATTATTTAAAGATTCTCTTATCAAAATAATCTTATTCATAAAGAGGAATTATAATGCTCTTAAGCTTGTAATGTAAAAACTAATCCCTTAAAAACAAAATAATATACATAACTAGATACAAAAATAAAACCAAAAGAAAATTAAAAAAAGGAGGTGGTTTTCAGACCGTTATTAAGAGAAATCTGCATAATTTGAAAAAAAAATTTAATGCAGAAAATGTCTCGAATATTATTCCGATAAAAGTCGGAAAAAAGTATAATAATAAGAAGGGAGATGTAAAAAATGAAAAAGCTGTTATTATGGACAGTTATTCTTGCAGTCAGCATAGCAATGATTTTATCTTTATCATTGTACGGATGTAAGGAGGAAGAAGCTCCTGCAGAGGCAGGAGAAGTTGCAGCAGGGAAACACTTTGAAGGAATAGATATATGGTTCTTCCCCGGTGGGCCTGAAGGAGGGCCGTTTGCAAGTGTTGTATATAACGGCGCAAAGGCTGCAGAAGAAGACCTGGGTCCTAACGTTACGTATGTCTGGTCTGACTGGAATGTTGAAACAATGATTTCACAGTTTAAGGAAGCTGTTGCAGCAGAGCCCGATGGTATTTGTGTTATGGGGCACCCGGGAGATGTCGCATTGGGTCCTCTGATTGATGATGCTGTATCAAAAGGTATCATAGTAACTAGTCAGAATACCGAACTTCCAGAATCCGAGGCAAAATATGTAGCCAACGGGTTTGGTTATGCTGGTGCTTCTAACTATAATGCCGGACTGTCACTGGGAAGACAGGCAGTAATAGAATTTGATCTTAAAGAAGGAGATAGGGCTCTTGTCTGGGGTCTTCTGGCACAGGCAGACCGCGGGCTAAGATCACAGGGTTGTATAGATGGCCTTGAAGAAGCAGGTCTGGTGGTTGATTACATCGAAATAAGTGACGAAGTGAATGCAGATGCAACACTTGGTACACCTATTGTAAGCGGCTATGTATCAGCAAATCCGGATGTTAAGTTAATAATAACTGACCATGGGGCTCTAACTTCAACAGCCGAAGCTTATGGTAAGGGCGCAGGCCTGGATCCCGGCGAAGTGAACTTTGCAGGGTTCGATCTATCAGCAGCTTCTGTTGAAGCTATTAAATCTGGATACCTGGGACTGGTAATTGACCAGCAGCCATGGCTACAGGGATATCTACCAATCCTGCAGGTTTGCCTGACCAAGACATACTATTTCTCAGGTCTCCATGTAGATACAGGTAGCGGTTTTGTAAACGCAGATAACGTAGACCTTCTTTCTGAACTTGCAGAGAAAGGAATTAGATAACTTATGGAAAATAACGCAGTAAATTCTCCAGCACAAACTCCATCGAAAGATTTACCACTGGTAAAAATGGCAGGTATACACAAATCATATGAGGCAGTTACTGCGTTAAATGGAGTTGATTTTAAAGTCGGGAGGAATGAAATTGTAGGGCTGATAGGAGATAATGGTGCAGGGAAATCTACTCTTATAAAGGTACTTACGGGCGTAGAGAAACAGGATAAGGGGAAGATTTACTGGATGGGTGAAGAAATAAAGAGACAAACAGTTGAAAATTCACGGAATATAGGGATTGAAACTGTTTTTCAGGACAGGGCTCTTGCAGAGAAACAGAATATATGGCGGAATCTTTTTATGGGAAGAGAATTAACCTATGGACGAACGGGATTTATAAAGATTAGCGAATCGCAAAAAGAGGCTATTAAACTGTTAAGGACGATGGTAGGATTAACCCAGTCCGGGCTTTCTCCAAACCTGGGCGTAATAGGTCTATCAGGTGGTGAGAAACAGGGGATAGCTATAGCAAGGGCTCTTTATTTTGATGCTCAATTAATAATCCTGGATGAACCTACCAATAATCTTTCCCTTTCCGAAACAAATAAAGTGCTGGAATTTGTAAAGTGGATAAAAAAGAATGGTAAATCCTGCATTTTTATAACACACAGCATTTATCATGTTTACTCCGTGGCGGAGAGATTCGTGATTATGGATCGCGGCAATATTATAGGGGAGTTTCTTAAGAAGGACCTGTCACTTGATGAGCTTGTTGAGAAGCTGGAATATGTAGCCGTGCATGGCGTATTGAATTAAAATTGTGATATAGCATAAGAACCAGGCTATAGAAAAGATGGGTTTTGCCCTGGTTATAAGAAATTATGCCAGGGCAGAATTATTAATATGATAATTAAAAATGTATTGGGGGACTGAACCCCATTATTTTTAAAATGCAGATTCTGTATAGAGGTAAAGAAATGGGCATAAAAAAGGGACAGTGAAAATGATAGAAAAAATAAAATTAAAAATAAGTGAATCAAAATTGCAGTTGAGCATATTAGGGGTACTGATAATTGTATTTATGGTTTTTATTATTGGAAATCCAGATACTTTTCTTAGCTATAGAATATATTACGCATTTATGTCAACTATTCCCTTTTCAGCTATACTTGCATTATCATTAACACCGGTCGTAATTTTGGGAGAAATTGACCTTTCATTTCCATCAATTGTTGGTTTTTCTGCATGGGTATTTTCGGCTGTATTTAATCAAACAAATAATATTTACCTGGCATTTGTGGCCTGTCTGGCAGTGGGTTTATTTGCCGGTTACTTAAACAGCTTACTGATAGTAAGAGTTGGGATACCTTCTCTGATATTAACGATAGGAATGATGTTTCTCTGGCGCGGACTGGTTTACATAGCAAGCGGTGGTCATGGTATTTCTGTTGTTGGTGCAAAAGGGACAGTTCTTTATAAAGCTCTTGTTGGCAGGATAGGAGGTCTGGTTCCGGCCCAGGCGGTGTGGGCTATTTTAATTGCTTTGTTTTATGCCCTGATATTGAACCGCCACAGATTCGGGGCGCATATACTCTATACCGGTGATGATGAAGTAAGTGCAAAAATGATGGGTGTAAATGTGTCAAAGGTTAAGACAATTGTTTTTATGCAGGTTGGTGTTTGTGCTGCATTTGTGGGTGTCCTGGCAACTCTGGAGGTATTATATCTTTGGCCATCAACAGGTGAAGGGTATCTTATGAAATCGCTGGCATCGGTTTTTATAGGAGGTACCTCAGTTTTTGGAGGAGCAGGAACCATATTTGGAACACTTATCGGAGCTATTATCATGGGTTCACTGGAAGCAGGTATTATTTCGGGTGGAATTTCCGGATTCTGGACGCAATTTGTTTTTGGTCTGGTAATAGTTCTTTCTCTTACAATTTATGCATACATGAATAAAAGGATAAGGCTGGGCAGGAAGATAGTAACGGCTATAAAAAGCCTGGTCAGTAAGAACAGGAATTAGCTGCCTGTTCTTTGCAGTAAAAAGCAACCTGGATATTAAATAGAAAAGTGGTATAGGAGAGATTCAGTTTGGATAAAAGAAAAACCCCAGAAAAAGCAATGGAAATGAAAAGAGTTAGGAAGAACTACAGGGAAGTTAAAAATCTGGGTGAAAGAAAATTCAGTAAAGACCCTGCTATTAAAAAGAGAATAATGATAAAAGAAGACGGCAGGTACCTGATTTATTATGATTTTGATAAATGATATTGATGTAAATGATTGATTTGTAAAATTATCCTAAAAACCGTGGAGGGATAAAATATTAGAATTACGATATGACCCTGTTAAAAGCAGATGGGTTGCAATTGCAACTAAAAGGCAGGAAAGAACATTTCTACCGCCAAAAGATTTCTGTCCTCTATGTCCTACCAAAAATAGCAAAGTGATTACCGAAATTCCTGAAAGCAGTTATGATATCGTGGTCTTTGAGAATAAATTTCCAACACTTAGCAGAAATCCTGACAGGATTGATTTTTCTAAAATCACGCAAAACGAAGATAATTTTCTTTATTCCAGGATGGAGTCCAGGGGAATCTGTGAAGTTGTTTGTTATACACAACAGCACGATTTATTCCTTGAAGATATGCCGGTGGAAAAAATAAAAAATTTAATAAAAGTCTGGCAGGACAGATATTTTAACCTCGGGAACAAAAGCTTTATAAAATATGTTCTTATTTTTGAAAATAAAGGAGAAGAGATAGGCGTTACTCTTTCCCATCCCCATGGCCAGATATATGCTTTTCCTTATATACCTCCGGTTATTCTGGAGGAATTAAAGTCATCAAAAGAATTTTATAGAAAAAATAAAAAATGCCTTCACTGCAATATAATCGAAAGGGAATTAAAAGATGGGAGCCGTATTGTTATCGAAAATGATGATTTTGTCGCTTTTATCCCGTTTTATGCTGCCTGGCCATATGAAGTTCATATTTATTCTATGAAACATACTGGAAACATATGTAAGCTGGGAGAGGAAGAAATTTATTCACTTTCAAAAGTAATAAAAAAATTAATAAACGGTTATAATAAATTATTCGGTTTCAGAATGCCCTATGTTATGGTAATTCACCAGAATCCAACAGATGAAAAAGATTATGGCTATTATCACTTCCATTTTGAATTTTATCCTCCGTACAGGACAAAAAATAAGCTTAAATATATGGCGGGGTGTGAACTGGGAACAGGGACATTTATAAATGATACTCTGCCGGAGGAGAAGGCTGAAGAGCTAAGGAATATAGTTGATAAGACTTAATTTAAGGATAAAATTAATTATCTTATATTTTTAAAGAACAGATAAACAAAAATCGTATTTTTTAATTACTCTCAGGTTGCGTTCGGCGCTACCTAAAATCTTTTTTTAAATTTCTCTGCGTTCGTTATATTAATGGAATTAAAAGTATATTCGTAATGTAAGTTGTATTTAATAACAGAATATAATTAAATAAGAGTTACAGGAGAAGCTTAAAAGGGCAAGAAGGCGCTTTGATGGGTAATAGAAATCTTTACTTTCATAATATGGTTGATAAAATTTAATCAAGATGTAGAATATTTAGAAAGGATAAAATCATAAACCTGGAAAAAAATTATTAAGGAGTACAAATGGTAGAAAAAGCAGAGACTAAAGGTTCAATGATAGGCAACACTCAAGAAATGGATTCTCTAATGGTAAATGCTTTTATGGGGCATGTACCGGATGGTATTTATTTCAAAGACCTTAAAAGCAGGTACATGAGAGCAAATAAAGCTTTTGCGGAGAAATCCTGTGGGATTAAAAACCCCGATGAAGTTATAGGCAAGACAGATTTCGATTTATTCCCGGAAGAGCAGGCAAAACAGGCATATGAAGATGAACAGAAAATTATAAAGACTGGAAGGCCACTGTTAAACGTTGAAAGGAATGAATCAGCGAAAGGGAGAAAAAAAAGGAAGGTTAAGGTAACAAAGATGCCTTTTTATGATAAAAAGGGCAAAATTGTTGGCACATTTGGTATTTCCCGGGATATAGAGGTATGCAAAAGAGGATTATTAAAGCAGACACTTAAAGGGGGGGAAAGAACCTACTTTCAGACTTTTATGGATAACGTACCTGATTCAGTATACTTTAAGGATAAGGAAAGCAGATTTATTTTTATAAATAACGCACTGTTGAGGAATTTAAATATCAAAAACGATAAAGAAGTGATTGGCAAGACAGATCTGGACGTATTTTCAGATGAGCATGCAAAACAGGCATATGAGGATGAACAGAAAATTATAAAAACCGGCAGGCCAATGTTAAATTATGAGGAAAAAGAGACTTTTAAAGACAAACCTGATAGATGGGTATCAACCTCCAAATTTCCATGGTTTGATGAAAATGGTGAGATAATAGGAATATTTGGGATATCAAGCGATATAACTGATAGAAAGAATTTTGAAGCTAATCTGGAAAGACAAACGAGTTTCTTTAATACGTTGATGAACAACATACCTGATTCGGTATATTTTAAAGATACCAAGAGCAGATTTTTGTTGATGAACCTGGCATTAGCAAGAGTTCTTGGTTTAAAAGATCCGGAAGAAGCTTTAGGAAAAACAGATTTTGATTTTTTCAGTGAGGAGCATGCAAGACAGGCATTCGATGATGAACAGAAAATTGTAAAAACCGGCAAGCCAATATTAAATTATGAGGAAAAAGAGACCTGGGAGGGAAGGGAGCCCAGGTGGATTACATCGACAAAGATGCCTTTTTATGATAGGAGAGGGAATATCATTGGTACTTTTGGAATCTCAAGGGATATAACAGATAGAAAGAAAGCAGAAGAAAAAGTGGAATACCTATCATTTCACGACGTCCTTACAGGTCTTTACAACAGAGCATATCTCGAAGAAGAGATAAAGAGACTTGATACTAATAGACAGCTTCCCCTTTCATTAATAATGGGAGATGCAAATGGTCTTAAGTTAATAAACGATGTATACGGGCATGAACAGGGAGACGTATTCTTAAGAAAAGTAGCTGAAATATTGAAAGATGCTTTCAGAAAAGAAGACCTGGTCTCAAGGTGGGGAGGGGATGAGTTTATAGTGCTTCTTCCAAGGACAGAAGTCAAAGAATCACAGGAAATTATTAAAAGAGTAAGCAGGATGTGCAGGGAAAGAAGCACTCCAAATATGCCTATCAGCATATCGCTCGGAGTTGCAGCAAAAAAAAGACCGGATGAGGATATTGACGATATATTAAAGCAGGCTGAAGATATGATGTACAGGAAAAAGTTCTCTGAGAGTAAGTCTGCCCAGGAAACTCTTATAGAATCATTTAAGAGCAGCATAGAAAAAGAAAGTTCTGAGGAGGGAATTAGCCCGGAGAAAAAGGAAAGCTATGCACTTTCAATTGCTAAAAAATTAAAACTCTCCCTGACAAAGCTTGAAGAACTAAAACTCCTGATAAATCTTCATAATATAGGCAAGCTTGCACTGGTAGACGAAATAATGTCCAAAAAAGGCAGGCTTACAAAAGAAGAATGGAAGATAATAAAGGAAGTTCCAATGATAGGATACCGTATTGCAGAATCATCCTCCCAGCTTAAACCTATTGCAGAGGCGATACTATCCCATCATGAATGGTATGATGGTAACGGGTATCCGAGAGGAATAAAGGGAGATGAAATACCGGTACTCTCGAGAATATCTTTTCTTATTAATTCTTATGAAGCTATGATAAGTGATAGGCCATACCGTAAGAGGATGACAAAAAAGCAGGCGATAGAAGAGATAAGAAAATACAGTGGAAAACAATTTGACCCGAAGATAGCCAATCTTTTTATAAATATTCTGGAAAGGGAGTTAAAGGAATCATAATTTAAAGTCATTTGTTATCGGATATCTCCTATCCCTGCCAAATGCTCTTGGGGTTATCTTAACTCCTGGTGAGCCCTGTCTTCTTTTATATTCGCTTGAGTCAACCATATTAATTACTTCTCTGACTGTTTCTGGCTCAAACCCCTTCCTTATAATTGAGAGATAACCCAGATCTTCTTCTATATAAGATTTTAGTATAGAGTCAAGTGTTTCGTAGGGTGGTAATTTATCCTCATCCTTTTGGTCCGGTTTAAGTTCGGCGGATGGTACCTTGGTAATAATATTTTTTGGGATTATATTCTTATATTTTTTATTTAAAAATTTGCAGATGTCATAGACCATTGTTTTATATACGTCCTTAATAGGAGAAAACCCGCCTGCCATATCACCGTAAAGCGTGCAATAGCCGACGCTTATCTCACTTTTGTTACCTGTAGATAAAACCATCCACCTATATTCATTGGCAAGAGCCATTATAATATTTCCTCTTATGCGGGCCTGAAGGTTCTCTTTTGTTATACTTATTTTGGTGTTTTTGAATATAGAATTCAAATTTTTAAGATAACAATTATATATATCTGTGATTGGAATGGTTAGATACATTATACCGAGATTATTACATAACTTCACAGAGTCTTTAATGCTTCCGGTGGAAGAATAAGGAGAAGGCATAAGTACTCCATAAACATTTTCCTTTCCAAGCGCAAGAGTAGCGATTACTGCGGTAAGAGCAGAATCTATCCCGCCACTTAAAGCAATTACTACTTTATTGAATTTATTTTTTCTTACATAATCTTTTGTACCGAGAATAAGAGCCTGCAATATCTCTTCGTAAGAAGAAGCAATATCCAGGCAGCTTTTCATGGTACCATTTTGTTTTAAAAATTTTTTGTTTTTATAGACAGGTTTATATTTTAAGTCGATAAGGTTAGGAAGCTTGCGTACTTTTACAAGTTCTGACTTTTCTTTTTCAATTTTTTTCCTGTTTTTGTATTTTGAGGATTTTATTTTCTCAATATCAAAGTCGTATATTAAAACATCTTCAGCAAAAGACTTTGCGTGAGCCAGAATGCTGCCTTTTTCATTAATTATTAAGCTGTTACCATCAAATACAAGCTCATCCTGCCCGCCGACAATATTCAGGTAGGCAATATTTACAAGGTTATCCATTGCCGCACCAGACAGTACATCCAATCTTTCTTTTATTTTTTCTGTGTGATAAGGGGATGCAGATATGTTTATTATTATACCGGCTCCTCCAAGGATCGATTGAGCTTTTGCAGGTCCGTCGGGATGAAATATGTCCTCACAGATGTTAATCCCTATAATAATACCGGCTACGTTGAAAGTATAATTTTCACTGCCTTTACTGAAATATCTTTCTTCATCAAATACAGAATAGTTGGGAAGAAATTGTTTATTGTATACAGACTTTACCATACCATTGTAGAGTAAAGCTGCTGAATTATATATTTCTTTTTTTATCCTGTTGACAAAACCTACTATAGAAATAATACCGGGGTTTAGACTCTTTAACTTATCTAAATATTTTATATTTTCATTGATAAAAGCACTTTTCATAAGTAAATCTTCCGGGGGGTATCCTGTAATAGAAAGTTCCGGGAAGACTGCTATATCAGCATCATAATTTTTTGCTGCACGGATATGGGAAGCAATAATATCATAATTACCCTTAATGTCTCCTACGGTTGGATTAATTTGTGCTAGATACAGTCTCAAGGTTGAAAATTTTTTATCCATCTTCTAAAAAGAATGTTATCTGGTTTGGTAAAACTTCCTCTTAAAGTTTTTTAAAGTTTGCCCTGTTCAGGCGTTTTCTATATAGTTTTAATGTTATGAAGAAAAAACTATCATTGATTTTTAATACTGTCAATAATTTATGAGAAGGTACAGTTTAATTTATATTATTTTAAATCAGGCTTTCTTGTTTGCTGGTTTGGAATAAAATTAATTTAGCAAGATAAAGATTATGCATGATGGTATGAAATCTGATATAGAAGTATTAATGAACAAAAAATAAATGTAGAATGTTTTCTTAAATATGTTAAAATTTGTTAGTTTTTATCTAAACAGCTTGGATATATGATAAGAGGTTTTTAATACCGGGTTATTAATTATTAACAATTAGAAAGGATTGAGGGGTGAGGGTTACCCTGTGAATAAGTTAGCGAGGATACTCTCATATATTTTTGATGGTTCTATTATCTCGATACCGATTATTATAATTATTTGTTTAATGGTTGAAGATAATAGAATCGAGGCAGTTAGCTGGGCTTTTATATGTTTATTATTTGGGACAGCGATTCCCTTCCTTTACATAGCTCTACTGTACAGGAGGAAAGAAATAGGTGACATGCATATACCCGAAAAAGAAGACAGGATGAAGCCGCTGCTTGTTTCGGTTGCAAGCTATGCTGTATGTTTCGCTATTCTATATATTTTTAATGGACCATTATTTTTAAAATCCTTACTGGCAGTCAGCCTGGCTTCCGCTGTTATCTTTACCATAATTACTTATTTCTGGAAAATAAGTCTTCACGCCGGCTGGGTTACATTCGTTGTTATTACATTCAACGTTCTGTTTGGAAGATGGATGTTAATTATGATACCGCTCATTCCTGTAATAGGGTGGGCAAGGGTAAGGATAAAGAAACACACTGTCAGCCAGGTAATATTTGGTGCCGGAGTATCTACCATAACGAGCTTTCTGATTTATTATAATTATGGTTTTATTCATATTTCTTAAGAAATCTGAAAGACAGTCTATTTAAGACAGTGTATTTAAGATTTACTGAATCCTTTATATTAAATTCATTATCTGTAAATTAGAAATAGCGCTGTGGAAAATATAAAGAGCAACCAGTTCAGCAAATACCATGATGAGGGAAATTATAGAAGGCAGGATTAAGTATTTGCTTAATAGCTTTTGTGCTTTATGTGAGAATGGCGGCATTAAAAGAACTATTGTAAGATTGATAAAGTAGAAAGTGAATATAATCGAGAAGCCGGTAAGGTAGTAATAAAAATAACCAAGGGAACTGATACGAAGGAGAGTAACTACAATAAAAGTAATAATTATCAGAGTATAAATTGCAAAACCGGGTGGCTCCTTAAATATTTTTTTCGTTTCCGTATTTTTATAATACTGAAATGTAAAGATAGGATAGAGTATAATTGAAATTGAAGAACCAAAAAGAGCCCCGCTTATAAAACGCAAATTATTATTGGTATTGTAAAGGCCAAAGTTTGATGCGACCCCGTCGATAAGGAAAAATAAGAAAAAGAGCAAAAGAATAATAAGAATATATCTTGGAGGGAGATCGCTTTCTTTTTTTCTGAACATTATGAATAAAATAACTGTTGCAACCAGAAAGCCAGTATAGAAGCCGCAGCACCTTGAACAGACAGGCATGATAACATTACCAAAGTCAAGGCTTCTTATAGATAGCTGATGGCATACAGAGAATCCTATTATTTCTATTAAAGAGTTAATTGCTGATATCTTCTTAATCCTTTCTGTTAAAAATATATTTTTTATTTTTATAAGAAGTAAGATTATTTAATTTTAGTTGATAACTCAAGCAATACTGGAAATATTAATAAAATTATAGTTTTATAATTACATTATTGGTAGAATTTTAAATGGTTATTGAAAATATTTTTTTATTATTATTTTATTTTTTAAATTTGAAATTTATTTTATTTAAGGAAGGTTTTTATGATTTGCGATTTTCACACACATACGTTTCTGTCTGACGGAGAAAACAGCCCTATAGAGCTTATAAGATTTGCAGTTGCCAGAGGATATAGCTACATAGCCCTTACTGACCATGTGAGCTACTCCAATATTGATTTTATAATATCGAGTTTGAAAAAAGATTGCGAGCTTGCGGAGAAGTTCTGGAATATAAAAGCAATCCCCGGGGTAGAGCTTACCAATGTTCCTGCTAAAAGCATAGAGGAGATGGCAAAAGAATCAAAGAGGCTGGGAGCAAGAATAGTTGTGGTTCACGGCGAGACGATAGTCGAAAGTGTTGAGCCCGGGACAAATCTGGAGGCTATCAGGTCTAAATACGTAGACATCCTTGCTCACCCTGGTTTCCTTAAACTGGAGGAGGCAAAACTCGCTGCTGAAAATGATATTTTTATAGAAATTTCTTCAAGAGCAGGCCACAGTCTTACAAATGGGGTTGTAGCAAGTGTTGGAAGAGAAGCAGGCGTAAAATTCTTAATAAATAGCGATGCTCATGTTCACGAAGATCTTTTTATCTCAGATAAACAGAGGAAGATTGGTCTGGCATCAGGGCTAAAGGAAAGCGAAGTTGCTGAGATTTTTGATAAGAATATCGGGGAAGTTATACATAGAGCCGGTTATTGATGGTTTGTTTAAAATTTTGCTTTAAATTGTAGTTAGTGCTTTCTTCCTGAATGGAAACTTTCAAGATCCAGGCTTATGTACTTAAAACCCATTCTTTTAAGCATTTTTACTACTTTCTCTCTTTTTTCGGGTTCAAGCATCGTTCGGATTTCTTCTTCTCCTGCTTCTATTCTGGCAAAAGGGTATTCATATTTTACTTTTATTTGTTTTAGACCAAGGGAGCGCATAGATTCCTCAGCTTTTTTGATTTTAATTAGCTTTGATTTAGAAATGCTTTCGCCGTATGGAAATCTTGTTAAGAGGCATGAGAATGAAGTTTTATTCCAGGTGGTAAGTTTTAATAGTCTTGAATTACATCTAATTTCTTTTTTTGTTAATCCTGCATCGGAAAGAGGACTTTTTATTCCAAGCTCTCTTAAAGCCTTGATACCAGGGCGGTATGTATTTAGATCATCATGATTGGTTCCCTCTATAACGAAGTTATATCCATATTTGTTTTTGATGGATATTAATTCCTTAAAAAAGTTCTTTTTACAGTAATAACATCTCTCTTTTGGATTGTTCTCTATTTCCTCTATCCCGAGCTGATTAAAATTGAGTAATATATGTCTGCAGCCCAGGCTTCTTGCGATTTTTTTTGCATCTTCGGTTTCGTTTTTAAGAATTGAAGGAGATACAGCTGTTACTGCAATTACTTTTTTCTTTAATTCTTCTACTGCGATTTTTAAAAGGTAACTGCTATCCACACCGCCTGAAAAAGCGACTATTACAGAACCCATTTCTCTTAGCAGCACTCTTAGTATTTCAACTTTTTTATCAAGCATTGATTTGTTACCTGGCTTTATTTAGAATTATTTTCTAAAATATATATAAAGCCATATTTTTTTGCAATAGTGTTTGCAGCAGAAATAATGCTTGTTTGATGTCAGGAATGAGAAAGATGAAGGTAATTGAAGTTTGTTGTAGTTCTGACTTCGGTTAAATTTTTAAATGTGCGTGAATTTAAGCCTGTTGTATGGAGGGGAGTTTAGATAAATGAAAGAAGTTGTTTACATTGATTGTTTTTCGGGAATAAGTGGCGACATGATGGTCGGTGCCTTGATTGACCTGGGGGTAGATTTTGATTATTTGAAAAGCGAGATGGTGAAGTTAGGCATAGGTGGATATGATTTAACCCTGAGTGAAGTAAAGAAGGGTTCTATCAAGGCTAAAAAATTCCATGTAAATATCACAGCACCTCAGTTTGCCAGGAATTATAGGGATATTAAGAGGATAATTAATGAGAGTAAACTTAATGCGGAGATAAAAAAAGTATCTAAAAATATTTTCAAGCAGGTGGCAGAAGCAGAAGCTCTGGTGCATGGTTATGAAGTTAATAAGGTACATTTCCACGAGGTTGGGGCGGTTGATTCCATAATTGATATTGTGGGAACTGCGGTATGTTTAAATAAATTAAAAATAGGCATGTTTTATAGCAGTAATGTCCCTACAGGAAAGGGTTTCATAAATTGTTCACACGGTAAACTGCCGGTACCAGTGCCTGCAACAGCGGAGATACTAAAAGGAATTCCAATCTATGAAGGTGGTTTTGATTTTGAAGCTACTACGCCAACAGGAGCTGCAATAATAAAAGCTCTGGTGGACGACTTTAGAGGTATTCCCTTTATGACTATAGAGAAAATTGGCTATGGAGCCGGAGACAGGGAGAATAAAGAAACTCCGAATGTTCTAAGGCTCTTAAAGGGGTTTCTTAAGGAACAGCAAGATATAAGAGAAGAGAATCTTATTCTGCTTTCTTCAAATATTGATGACAGTTCTCCTGAAGTTGCCGGCTACCTGGTGGAAAAACTATTTGAGGCGAAAGCGCTTGATGTATGGATAGAGCCTATTTATATGAAGAAAACAAGACCAGCTTTTAAAATAAATGTACTATGCCAGAGGGAGGCAGAGCAGGAAATGACAACTATTATATTTCTTGAGTCATCAACTCTTGGAGTAAGAAGGGAAGAAGTAAGAAGATATTCAATTTCCAGAGAGATAAAAACTGCGCGGCTGCCTTATGGTGATGTAAAGGTTAAAGTAGGTACTCTCGGCGGAAAGCAAATAAACATCTCGCCTGAATTTGAATCGTGTAGAAAAATAGCACAAGAAACAGACAGGCCTTTAAAAGAGATATATTATGACGCTGTCCGGTTTTTCTCAAGAAGGTAGTATCTGAGTATTTCCTGGATAGCTGCAACTGTGGGAACGGCAATTATAAGCCCCCATATTCCAAACAGTGCTCCTCCCGCTATAAGGGATAGGATTATAATTCCTGGATGAACTCCAACCTGATATTTCATTATATTTGGTGAGATAACGTAGTTATCTATTTGTTGAATTGCTATAAAAAGAACTATTACAAGTACTGCTTTAAGAGGGGATATAAAAAGCGCAGCCAGGGCTGCTGGTATAGCTCCGATTATAGGACCAAGAAGCGGGACGATATTAAGGAGACCTGCTATAAAACCGAGAAGTATTGCAAAATCAACTTTTAGTATCAGGAGAACTACGGTGCATAATATGCCAACGATAACAGATACTATTATCTGTCCTCTTATGTATCTTCCAGCAACTTTATTGATTTTATCAAATACAACTATTACGTGGCTTTTAAACTTTTTTGGAACAACCTTTATAAAAGTGTTTTTCATTTTATCTGCATGCATAAGCAAATATACTCCCAGGAGTGGTACTATTACCACGTAAAGTACTATGTTAAATACTGATTTGCCAAGCGTGGTAGCTCTCCTGAAGATATCGATTTCTTCCAGATTCATTTTGCTTATTAAATATTGGGTAATGCCGGTGACTTCTTCCGGTATTATTTCTTTGCCTATCAGGTTTTTAATATTCTCGACCAGGATGCTATTTTGCAGGAAATTATTTATAAAATTTGTTAAGTTTTCTATATAGATAGGAAATCTATTTATAAAAGTTTTAAACTGGTCTATTATCACCGGGATTATAAAGAAAAAAACAGTAAAAATAACCCCCAGGAAAATTACGTAAGTTATTGCCACGGCGAAGGATTTCCTCATTTTTTTCTGGAGAATAACCACAAGGGGTCCCAGGAGATAAGCAATAGCCGCTGCAATAACCAGAGGTATAATTGCCATTCTTATCTGGTAAATAATGTAAAAGAAAAGCGCAACTATTAAAAGGAAGCCGATCAGGGACCAGGAAAAGATTCCTATGTTTTTGAGATTTTTATTGTTATCTGATATTTTTTTAAGTCTCATTTTGTTTTATTATAATATATTTTATGAAAAAAAATAAATTATTAAGAGATGCCCACACTCTGTCAGGTTTCGTAAAAAAATCATAATACAATATTTATATATTTTAAATGGTTTTGATTTCTATATAATAATTGTTAATGTTATAAAAACAGGTCATAAGCCCGGGAAAAAATAATAAAAAATTTAACAGTGCAGGAATCGTGAACATAGAAGAGTTAAGACTTTACCAATCTGAAGTAGAAAATGAATTAAAAACAAATATTCTCCCGTTCTGGGCATATAAAACACTGGATGATGAAAATGGTGGGTTCTACGGACTGATTAAAAATGACCTGACCATAGACCCTTTAGCACCCAGAGGTTCAGTTTTGTGTTCCAGGATACTGTGGACTTTTGCCCGGGCATATAATGCTTCTGGAGATAAACTCTATTTCGAACGTGCCAGCAGGGCATATAAATACTTGACCGATTTCTTTTTAGATAAAAAATTTGGCGGGATATACTGGAAAACAGATTATGAAGGAAGTCCTGTAGAGATGAAAAAACAGATATATGCGCAGGCTTTTGCTATATATGCCCTGGCGGAGTATTTCAGCGCAACAAAATTATACGAAGCTTTAAATCTGGCAAAAGAAATTTTCAATAAAATAGAGGAGTTCGCATTTGAAAATAAATATGGGGGTTACTATGACGCCTGTAACCGCGATTGGTCTCTTGCTGAAAATATGCAGCTGGGGGAGGGAGACATGAACGCTCCAAAGACTATGAATACTAACCTCCATATTTTAGAGGCGTACACAAATCTACTGCGTAACTGGAATGACTACAACCTGAGAAGTCAATTAAAAAGCTTGATAAACGTAACTAAAAAACACATCATTGACGCTTCCAGTTACCACTTCAAGCTGTTTTTCAAGGAGAACTGGGATGTGCTATCTTATGCTGTCTCCTATGGGCATGACATTGAAGGAAGCTGGCTTTTAGTTGAAGCAGCAGAGGTTCTGAATGAAGAGTCCCTATTAAAAGAAATTAGTAAGCTGGCTGTAAGAATGGCAGATATAACTTACAGAGAGGGCCTTGCACCCGATGGAGGTCTCTGGTATGAGGGGGATTCGAAAGGTGTGACACAATTTAACAGTGACTGGTGGCCGCAGGCAGAAGCAATGGTCGGGTTTTTAAATGCATATCAAATAAGCGGCAGAGAAGAATTCCTGCAGGTGTCGCTGAATAGCTGGGAATTTGTAAAAAAATATATAATTGATAAGCATTATGGGGAATGGTTCTGGTCTGTTGATAAAGATAGAAATGTAAATGACAAATTAGAAAAAGTGGGTATATGGAAATGCCCCTATCATAATGCACGTGCCTGTATTGAGATAAGTGAAAGGTTGGGACATATCCTGGCTAATAAGTGAAAATGATACCTGTAATATTAATTCGTGGTTTTGACTTATTAATATATTTAAAATAAAATATTTATTCCTTAGAAGAATAGATTTTAGAGGAAAAATCAGTGAAGTACGGCTATTTTAATGATAAGCAAAGAGAGTATGTAATCACCAATCCGAAAACACCTGTAAAATGGATTAATTATATTGGTAGTTTAGAATTTGGTGGTTTTATTGACCACACGGGTGGTTCATTAATATGCAGGGGTGACCCAACATTAAACCGTATAATTAAATACATCCAGCAGTTACCTTCATCGGAATTTAAGGGAGAGACTCTCTATCTACGATTTAAACAGAATGGGGTGTATAAGGTATTCTCGCCTTTTTATGTCCCTACTCTTGACCCATATGATGTTTATGAATGCCATGTTGGTATGGGTTATTCTCGTATAATATCGGAAATTTACGGGATACGGACTGAATGTACCATATTTGTTCCACTGGATGATGCAAGGGAAATAAGGGAAATTAAAATAATCAATAAAACAGGGATAGAGCTTGAAATTGATGCTGTACCTGTTGTGGAGTATACACACTTTGATGCTGTGAAGCAGTTTAATAATGCTGATTGGGTTCCACAAACAATGCAATCCCTCTGTATAAGAGAAAATGATGGATTAATGACGCTGACACAATATGCTTTTATGAGGCGTGAAACCAGTATTAATTTTTTGACATCAAACCATCCTGTTTCTTCTTTTGAATCAGACAGAAAGAGATTTCTTGGAGATAACGAATATGGAGCCTGGAGTAATCCCTTATCTCTTCAAATGGATGAACTCGGTAACTATGAAGCAAAAAGAGGTGATAATATTGGTGCTATTATGCATCACCTCGGGAAATTTAAGATTGGAGAAGAAAAAAGTTTTATTACTCAGCTGGGGCAGGAAGAGAGTTTTGAAAAGGCGAGGGATAATATTGAAAAATACAGGAACCCAGAGAATGTAAGGAAAGCTTTTAAAAGTGTTAGTGATTTCTGGAATGATTATTTGTCAAAAATAAAAGTAGAAACACCGGACGAGGATATCAATAGAATGCTTAATATCCATAATCCAAGGCAGTGTCTTATTACCAGAAACTGGTCCCGTTATCTTTCATATTATCAGACGGGGCTGGGCACCCGCGGTATTGGTGTACGCGATAGTTTGCAGGACATCATGGGAGTGGTTGACCGTATACCGGAAGACTCTAAAGAGTTTTTAAAATCTATATTGATGGTTCAGAGAAAAAACGGCAGTGCCATGCACAGTTTTAACCCACTGAGCATGGAAGCATCTGGGGGAGAGTTTAATGAAATACCCGATCGTCCACAATATTATGGCGATGACCACCTCTGGATTATCCTTGCAGTGACTGCTTATTTAAAGGAAACAGGTAATACGGAGTTTCTGGATGAGGTAATTCCTTATTATGATGAAGGCATAAAGAAAAAAGGTCCTGTTGAAAAGGGAACGGTAATGGACCATCTAAAGATGGCTCTTGATTTTACAATGAACGATAAAGGAAGGCATGGTCTGCCTCACCTTGGTTATGCCGACTGGAATGATACAGTTAATCTGAGGACAGGTGCAGAGTCACTGTTTAATTTACATCTTTATGGGAAGGGCCTCCTGGAAATGATTGAACTCTGCGGGTATCTGGGAAATGTAACACTGGCTAAAGATTATAAGAAAGAATATAGCAGAGTAAGGAAAATATTTAATAAAATATGCTGGGATGGGGAGTGGTATATTCGTTATTTTGATTCAGATGGTACATCTCTTGGTTCAGTTAAAAATAAATATGGGAAGATATATCTGAATGCTCAATCCTGGGCTGTGATTTCTGGAATGGCGACCACAGCAAGAGCAAAAAAGGCATTGAATTCCGTGAACAGACTTATTAATACTTCCAGGGGAATTAAGCTGAGCTGGCCCGGTTTTAACGGATATGACCCCGATAGAGGCGGTATTACCACTTATCCCCCGGGGGCAAAGGAAAATGGCGGTATATTTCTACATACCAATCCATGGGCTGTGATTGCAGAGGCTTTGACTGGAAACGGTGATAGGGCCTATGAGTATTATAAACAGATTAACCCGGCTGCCAGGAATGATGATATGGATGAGTATGAATGTGAACCCTATGTTTACGCTCAGAATATACTGGGTGATGAACACCCACAATTTGGGCTTGCCCGAAATAGCTGGCTTACCGGAGCAGCTTCATGGATGTATCAGGCGGGAATAAAGTTTATACTTGGTTTAAGGCCGGTATATACCGGAATGGAGATAGATCCCTGTATTCCTGCTGGATGGAGTAGCTTTAAGATAAGGCGGAAATACAGAGGTTCAGTGTATAATATAATGGTTACAAATCCAGAACATATTAACCGGGGTGTATCTGTATTGAAAGTGGACGGCAAAAAGATAAAGGGAAATGTGGTCCCTGCCTTTGGCGATGGGAAAACCCATCTGGTAGAAGTGTTGCTGGGGTAAGTTTTTATTTTAATTTGCTTTATGAAGTAAAATAAATTTTTAACCCTGTGTTATTAATTGATGTAGCATTTCAATTGTGATAAAGTTTAGACTCAAAAATATAAAAATTAGGTAAGCAAGGAATTATTGCCATGCCGGCGGAATCTATAGCAACTTATGTTAATAATGTCATATCCTTTGCAGTTTTTATTATAATTTTAGCTTTTATTTTTACCCTTCTTGTTTTAATGTCACGCTTTTTTACACGTAGAAATTTGATGAGAGATAAAATAGAAGGTATCAGAATTAAGGATAAAATACACTTGACTGATTACCCATTAGTAAGGGAGTATAAGAAAGACCCTTATCTTAGAAAGAACGCTTTTATACTCGGCGCAATGTTTGTAATTGTTATATCTTTTATAATTCTTATTTTTGCTGTTGTTAATTACAGCATAAACCCATCCCTTAATTTAAATTTATTTTTGATTATAGGAATATTATTTTATCTCACGTTGATGGTTATATTCATTATAAAGTCAGAGATTATCTGTTAGGAGCTTTATTTGATGTCCTCTGTCATTAAAAGGAATTTCAACATACTTGTTACCGGTTTTGGCGGTTGCAAGCAGGAAATATTTGCAGCACAGGGTGCCTTATATGATATTCAGAGATTCGGTGTAAATTTTGTAAGTACGCCAGAGAACGCAGATTTACTGGTTGTTCAGGGTTTTTACAATAAAAAAGGCATGATAAGAGTTCTGGAAATTTATGAAAGGATGAGTCGGCCCAGAAGTGTTATTGCTGTCGGTAGCTGTGTCTTAAATGGAAATCTTTTTAATAGAGAAAATGAGTTGCTGAGATTGTTCAGGAGTAAAGTCAGGATAGATGTATATGTCCCGGGGTGTCCTCTCAGACCTGAGGCATTTATTTATGCGGTTTTGAAGTTACTTGACAGAGCTTAAATATAATAAATAAAAGACTTAATTTTAAGTAAATGTTTGGTGATATCTATAATAAAATATATCCTTCCACGAAAACAGTATTTGTTGAAGAAGTAAGAAGGAACGTAGATTTTGTTTTAAAGGATAAAATAAACAGCGTTTCTAAATCCGGGTCTGATTTGTTAATTGATGTTTCGCAGGGTAATATTAGCGGAGTTTTAAAGGAATTAAAGGAAAACCCCGAATTCAAAATTGATAGTTTTAAAAGTGTTAATACCTGCAGGAGCGATGATAAAAACTTCCTTATTATAAATCTAAGCTCAACAATTAGGGATTTTTCGGTTCTGCTGAAGATAGAGGTATCAGAAAGAGAAAGGGAAAAAAATTATTTTGAAATTATAGATATCTTACAAAGCTTTTATGAGGCAGCCGGATTCTACCAGTATAGAGATAAAGATTTCTTAAATAATGCTGATATTAATATTCCACCGGGGATTCTTGACGGGCTGGACTTCTTTGATATGGATGTTTATGCCGAGGATGATGTAATTAAAGAAGCTTATATAAATTTAGATATAGGCAGGGTTGTTAACAGACATTATTTTAAAGGTATGAAAATTTTTAACCTTATAGCCTATATAAGCAGATTTGACTGGAAAGCCGGTATATTTCCCGAAATATGCCTTTGCAGGGCTTTTGAGGAACTATTGCGGTTAGAAGTGCCGGAGAAGGCACAATATATAAGGATGCTGCTGGGTGAGTTATACAGAATATCGAACCATATTTATTTTATTTCAAATCTCTGTAATGTTTTGAATTATGATGTTCTTTATAGTATCGCACTTCTTGAAAGAGAGAGGGTTTTAAGACTTATCGAGACAATAACGGGTTCAAGAGTTGTTCCAAATTATATAAGAGTAGGCGGCGTTAAGGAAGATATTAGTGCTGAGGTATTAAATAAAATAAAGAGAAGTATTTTGGTTATTCTCAGGAATGTAAGGAAGATTGAGAAGATGATGATGAATGACTTCATGGTAATAGAAAGGCTGAAAGATGTGGGTATTATTTCCAGGGGAGAAGCTCTGGAATATGGATTAAGCGGGCCGAATCTTAGAGCTTCGGGTATAAGGTTTGATTTGCGTAAGGATAAGGAAAGTTTTTATTACAGGGATTTATCATTTTCAATACCTGCGGGTAAAAAAGGGGATTGCCTTGATAGGGTTGCGGTTAGATTTGCTGAAATATATCAGTCCCTGAGATTGGTGAATCAGATTATTGATAAACTCCCTCATGGCGACTATATTAAGAAGATAAATCTGACGAACATCGAGTTTCAGCACGGAACATTTTCATACGATGTTGAGTGTCCTCACGGCCTTTTTAAAATTTACATGGAGGTCGATAGAAAAGAGATAAAATCTCTTATAGTAATGGGCCCATCGCTCAACAGTCTTATTTTAAGCGAGAAGGTTCTGAGAGGTAGCAGGATAGAAGATATTAACCTGATTTTAACGAGCATGGATATAAGTCCAGGGGAAATAATGAGCATATAAGAAAGTGAGATAATGTTACTTATCTTAAAAAAGATGTTTTATATACTTTTGTTGCTGGTAGTAAATTTATACATTTATGAATATTTCGGCAATAAAATCGCAGCCCGCATGGAATTAAGAAGAGGCTACAGGATGACCGGCATGGCCGGTATTGGGTTCCCGGTAATTAGATTGGTCAATAATTTATCCTCGGGGAGCAGGGTAAATGTCTGGACATTTTTTATTTTTATGCTTTCTTTTGTGATGTGGGGCGTGGTCCCGCTGAGTTCGAATCTTGTTCTGGTTGATAAGGATTACAGCCTTTTAATTGCTATAGTTTTTTACGTTGCTCTTTTGATAATGTTAGTTATTAATTCAAGCAGGTCTTGTTATACCAGGGTCTTTAGTGAGGATTGCAAGAAGATATTTATTCTGCTTTCTTTTTTGGCACCTCTTTTGTTGAGTATTTTAAGCATAGTTTTATTGAATAAGACACTGAGCTTAAAAGATATCGTTGATTCCCAGCATAAATATTGGAATGTAATGCTACAGCCTCTGGGATTTCTGGTTTTTTCTGCTTCAGCCTTCTTTCAGATAAAGCTCCTTGGCATCGTAAGAAAAGGTTACATAACAACAGGGTCTTATAGAGGTAAGGAAGGCAGAGGATTGGGAAAAACAATTGAGAGACTTTCAATTTATATGATTCTTTTCTTCTTAATTATAATTTTAAATTTACTTTATCTGGGAGGATGGCAGAATCTCTTTATAATAAGGGGAGAAGTTATGCTTGCCTTTAAGTTTTATTTCATTTTTATTATTTTTTTATTAATGGACAAGATAACCGGCAGGATTGATAGCTATAAGATTATGCTGAGGATTAACTGGAAGTTTTTAATTCCTGTTTCGCTGGTTAACTTTATTATCACTCTCGGGTTTTTTGTAGCAAGGGACGTATACGGTTTAATATTGATTTAGTTTTTTTTATATTATGAACAGGTTTATAAAAAACTTTTTTTTCGTTCTGGGAAATTTGTTTAGAAAACCCAGAACCGTTGTTTACCCCAAGGAGAAAATAATAATTCCTGAAAATAGCAGAGGGGTACTTCAGCTTAAACTCGACCCGGACTCACTGGAGGTTATTTGTAACGGATGTGGTTTGTGCAGTATAATTTGTCCGCAGAATTGTATAGAAGTAAAAAAAAGAGTTGAAGAAAACGGAAAGGAAGTTCTCGATGCTTTCTCTCTTGATTTAAACAGCTGTATTTTTTGTGGTAACTGTGTTGAGTTCTGTGAAATGAATGCTATTAATATGTCTTACCAGTATCAGCTGGCAGATTATAAAGAGGAAAGTTTAGTTTTGGAGAAAAGTGAGTTAATAAAACCATCAAGCAAGATAAGAGATTTCTGGTAATATAGATATGTCGTCCACAAGCCAATTAACAATGGTAATATTGAACTATATCGGTATCTTCGGGTTACTGATATCCTGTTTATTGTCTATTTTCTTGACATACAAGAGAAAAAAGCTGCTGTTTTTGTTTTTATCCTTTTTGTTTACAGGAGTGTTGAATTTTGTTTACTATTCAGGAGTCTTATTTTTTGTAGTTGGTCTGGTTATGATGTTTTTTTTCTTATTGTTGTATTTGTTTGTCTTTCAGCTGGAGGTTTTCAGAGGTCAGGAAACCACGGGAATAAAAGTAAATTTAAAGGTTTCAAATAAAGATAAAGCTTTAGATATAACTACTGCTCTGTTGTTCTGTGCGGGTTTTGCATATTTTATATACATTTATACTTCTGATTTCCTGAGAATAGCGAAAACGGCTGGAGATAGCGCTGAAATACTTATTGCAAGCTGGAGCGATATTGGAGGGCAGCTTTTCGCGGAATATGGTTTAATTTTGATAATTGTAGCTGTATCATTATTTTTATCCTTTTTATGGTTCGTGGCTATTGGGGGTAAGAAAAAATGAGCTTTTCGATGATAATATATTTCAACCTCTTAATTTTACTTATTGGCATTTTTGGGATGATTTATAGTAGAGACATAATATCTGCTATTGTTTCTCTTCAGCTTGTGGTAATTTCCGGATTAATGAATTTTTTAGTTTTTTCACATTTTTTATACAGATATTCTTTGTGGGACAGAATGTTTATCATACCCGGGGTTACTGTTATATACTTAGTTATGTTTTGTCTTATTTACTATCTTTATTTAAATAAAGATAAACTTGACAGGCAAGAGCTTTATAGGGATTTCAGGTTATTCAAAATCACAAAGAGTGACTGGTGGGGAGAGGATATTATATAAATATGAGCTTTTTAATTCAACTCAGCGAGAAAGTAAATCCTTTTCAAAGTTTGATTATTTTAGCCGCCGTTTTTTTTGTTTTATCTTTTTTCGTGCTTTCCAGGAGCAGGGCGGTAAAGAATTTTCTTGTGGCTCTGGTCTCGGTTTCTTTAATAGTTGCTTTTTATCTTAATATCTATTGTTATATATCAATGGGCAGCTTTTCCAGTTTCTTGATTTTTATGGGGGACCTGCAGGTAATAGAGATAGGAATTGTTATATTCAGCGCCCTGAATTTATTGTATTTTATCTATATATATCATGCAGATAACGAGAATTTTAGCAAAATCCTTATAATTTTTCTATTTTCCATAATAAGTGCAATTTTTTTGATTTTGAGCAAGAACTTTCTTCTTATATTTACAAGCATTTCGGTATTCATACTGGCTATATTCCAGCTGGTATCTGTTATGAATTCAGGAATTGATAAAATAAGTCTGAATATACTTGAATATTTTTTAAGGCCGGTACTGACAATTGTTTTGTTCTTTTTAGGGTTCTCGCTGCTGTACGGAGTAATTGATTTTAAAGATTTCAATCAAATTTTGCAATCGGAATATATAACGAACCCGTTGATTGTTCTGGCACTTGTTATATTTGGAGCTGCTCTTTATATGTATTTTTTCCTGTTTCCTTTCCAGGGTCCGTACCTGAGATTAATAAAGAGAGGGAGCTTATCTACCGGTAGTTTAATATGGTTTCTTTATTTTCCGGTTGGCTTTTTTACTTTAATGAAGCCTGGTGAGCTGTATATTTTCTTTATAGAAAAAGATAACCTTTTTCTATCTATATTTTTAATAGCAATAACTTACCTGTGTATACTTGCAGGTAGTATAGGAGCATTTAAGACCAATAACTTAAGAAGAATAATGTCATTTATGTTTTTATTTTTTGTTGGTATTTACTTGCTTAATATCTCGATGTATTCAACAGGGATTATAGACATATCTTCTATGGTTTTATTTAGTTTCGTAAATATTTTTATAATGCTATTAAGTTTCATGTCAATGTCTGCAATCTTTTTCAATGTTGAAAAAAATACTGGAATAGGAAGCATAGATAGCATAAGAGGTCTCGGGAGAAACAATAGATATATGGGTATAAATCTTGTGGTAATATTCTTATCCTGGCTGGGACCTCTTTATTATATAGAGCCATTTATAAAGTATATTGTTAAATCAGGGTTTCCTGGCATGGGCGTGGATAATATTATATTATTAATAGCTATGGTAGCTGGTTGTGTATTTCTTTTAGTGAATATCTTAAGGATTCTTATAAGCGTTTTTAAAAAAGCTGAACCGGGAACATATAAGAAGATTTTATTTTCGTGGTCCTTATATGCCTATGTTACTTTTTTTTCACTGGTTATAATAATTTCCCTGGCAATGGGTTTGCTGGGAATATTGAATGTAGATATTGCATTTCTGGATTTTAATATAAGTGGAACTTAAATTTTAGATTTTTTATACTTTATTTTTTTAAACCCTTGGAAGAACTTGAAGAGAATAAAAAAAGATTTAATATCAGACATTTTCTAATTATTATATTATTTCTTGTTATAATAATAGCCATTATTATAAGTGTGAAAAGTCTTTCTTTTAAAGAGGAATACGAACCTCCAACCTCACTTTCTGAACAGCTTCCAAGATTCAGGTTGATAGATATGGATAACACAGGCATTACTACCGATGAGGATAAAGATGGTATAAATGACCAGAAAGATATTTTGCTTGGTGCGAAAAAACAGCTTGAAGTGCCTGCCAGAAACATATATCTGGATGAAGATGAGCCGAATTACTATGAAAATGGAGATCCTCCTGGTGATTTAGCAATAGCTACAGACATAGTTGCAAGAGCTTTTATGGAAGCAGGTTTTGATTTAAGAGTTCTTGTTTACGGGGACATAAAAGAAAATTTTGGAAGTTATCCTTTAAGGGAGATATGGGGTCAGACTGCATGCGATCCAGATATTGATTACCGCAGGATTCAGAATCTGGAGATTTTTTTCATGAGGAATGCAAAGTCCCTTGATATTTTATTTAATCACTCCGACATGAATAAATTGAAGCAGTGGCTTCCTGGAGATGTGGTTTTTTTTGATATGGACAGCGACGGATTTACCGATAATACTGGAATAATCTCGGATAGTACAACAAGAGAGGGTGTTCCCAGGGTCATCTATAATTATATTGAGCCGGGATATACAGTTGAGAGGGATATCTTAAAAGAGGAAATAATAACCAGTCACTATAGATATCCGGATGATTAATAGATGAATGGAAGAAGGTCTTTAATCGCTACTTTTAACTCTTCTATATATAACTTTGGTTTAAGTGTAATCAATACAATGTATAAAAATACAAATAAATATATTAAAATACCTTAAAAAGGTTATGTAGAGTTGTTATTTTCCTGTTTATAGTTTGACATTTCATGTGCTGCAGGAAATAAATGAAAAATTTTAAAAAATGTGTGAAAAAGTTATTAAAGAGAAACAGAAAAATTTAAAAACACACTTAAATGACTTTATAAGAAAACCGGCGCTCCTGCTTGTCTTTTTTCTAATCATTCTATCTTTATTATTTTCTTCTCCTCAACAAATATGTGCGATTACATTAAAAGAGCTGGGTAATTCTGTTGCAAAATTAGCCCGGGATGAAGAGAGCTTGATAGAGGAAATAATTGCATCTGAAACAGAGGTTGAAAATAAAAGAAGAAAAGTGGAGTCTTTGAACGAGGAGCTGGTAATTCTGGGTGAAGAGCTTGCTATGCTTGATAAAACCAGAAAAGAACTTGCTGAAAGCATTGAGAATAAGAAAGAAGCTTTAAAGGAAAAAATAGTTTTTTCCTATAAGTATAGCAATGACGATGTTACAAAGATTGTAACAAGTGCAGGAGATTTAAATGAAGTACTGAACAATCTTTACCTTTTAAAGAATATAATGGAAGGTCTGGCAGATAATATAGAAGAACTTCGTTTTGAGAAAGAAGAATATCAGAGAATTTCCAGAAAATCCGAGGAAAAAAGGAAAGAAGTCGAGAATATGAGAGATACTGTTAAGAAGGAAGAGGAGGAGCTCTTAAAGAGTATAGAGGATAATAAAGTATTGCTGGAGAAGGTAAAAGGCGAAAAAGATGAAGTCCAGAGTCTTTTAAATGAGATAAAAAGAAGGATAGCCATGATTCAGCCCCCCGGGCTTACCCTGATTGGTGAATGGGATATGCTGGCTACTGCATATTATGCTTTTGGAAAGGGAGGAAATGATATAAATGGTAACGGGATAACTGCTATCGGGTTGAGAGCGAGAAAAGGTATAATAGCCGTTGACCCCCGGGTTATACCTCTCGGAACGAGGATATATATTCCCGGTTACGGTGAGGCTCTGGCAGCAGACACAGGTGGATGGATAAAAGGTAACAGGATAGACCTTTGTTTTGAGACATACGAAGAATGCTTTAGATGGGGCAAAAGAAGAATAAAAATATATCTTATCGAAGATTAAATTTTTAGACTGTTTTTAAAAACCTGGCAAGAGATTCAAAATCCTTTAGGTACTTATCTTCTTTTATAGTTTTATTTATGAGGACTTCCTTTATGTCAAAGAAGGGGACCATTTTAAAAGAGGGGTTTTCAAATACTCTCATATGTATTTTTTCAATATTTTTGTATTTTTTTTCTATGGAAAAAAATTTCTGTAGAATGACATTGGAAACGTCGAGACCCATTGAGACGATTATATGGGGCGTAATTATAGAAATTTCTTTGTTAAGGTAAGGACTGCAGTTATTTACGTGTTTCTTAAGCGGTCTTGCAGGTTCTATCGCAGGTTTTTCATTGTCTTTCGAGGACCTGACAGGCGTGCATTTGACAAGATAGGTAATATATGTGTCCCTGGTTAATGATAGCCCGGTTTTACTTAGAATTTTTGTTATAAAACTATACTGTTCTGTATTGACAGAAGAGATACTCCCGACCTCCGGGTTGCTAATTATAGGGTAATGAAAAACTATTATTATTTTTGCTTTAGCAGCACCTGTCCCGGGAAAAGGTGGATGTTCTCTTAATTTTGCAAGGTCAGTGCACTTTTTACAGCTGACTATTTCTTTATTTAAGTTATTTAAACTCTCTCTGGCGCTTATAGGCATGTAAATTGTTTTAAAGTATCTTTATTTACTCTAAAGTACACAGTGATTGAATCTTTAAATCACTTACATTTAAAAGTATACATTATAAAAAAGTTTGAGTAAATAACAATTCTTCTGTTATTTATTTCAGAGCCTTTATTTGTTTGAATAAATTTGCCATTTCAATTGCGCATAATGCTGCTTCCCAGCCCTTATTCCCTCTTTTGGTTCCCGCTCTTTCAATAGCCTGCTCAAGACTGTCAGGAGTTATTACGCCAAATGAAACGGGGATATTAAGGTCCATGGTAATCCTGGCAGCTCCTTTGATGGTTTCACTTGCAATGTAATGATTGTGTGAAGTATCTCCCTTTATTACTGCACCGAGGCATATTATTGCGTCGTATTTTTTTGATTCTGCCAGAATTTTAGCTGCGCCCGGTATCTCATATGAACCCGGAACCCACGCAATTTCAATGTTTTCATCTTCACATTGATGCCTGCGCAGGCAGTCAAGGGCACCTTCGAGAAGCCTTGACGTCAGAAAATCATTATATCTACTTACAACAATTCCAAATTTAAGCTCTCTTGCGTCAAGTTTGCCTTCATATTTTTTCATATTTTTTTCCTTTCTACTTATATTCATAACATATGATTGAGTTTATCTTTTTTGGTGGATAAGTATTTTTTATTATTTTTGTTCGGGGGGACAGTTAAAGGTATTCTTTTGGTTATTTTCAGACCATATCCTTCAAGACCGACAATTTTTCTTGGATTATTGGTCATTAAATGAATTGTTGATAGACCGAGGTCTGAAAGAATCTGTGCTCCTATACCATAGTCACGTAAGTCGGCATCAAAACCGAGATATAAATTCGCCTCGACCGTGTCCAGTCCCTTTTCCTGAAGCTCATAAGCTTTCATTTTGTTGCAAAAACCTATTCCTCTTCCTTCCTGGGACATATAAAGCAGCACCCCTGAACCATTTTCATTTATTTTTTTAAATGCTTTGTCAAGTTGTTCACCACAGTCACATCTTTTGGACCCGAAGGTATCGCCCGTGAGGCATTGTGAATGAACTCTGACAAGAACATTTTTCTTGCCACTTACCTCCCCCTTAATAAATGCGATATGAAATTCGGGTTTTATGGTGGATTGGTAAGTTATTGCTTTAAACGTCCCCCATTTGATGGGTAATATAACTTCGGCTACTTTTTCAATTAATTTTTCTTTTCTTTTCCTGTACTTTATAAGTTCTTCTATAGTTGTAATTTTTAATCCAAATTTTTTGGATATTTCTATTAATTCTGGAAGGTGTGCTACTCCGCCATCTTCTTTGATGACCTCACATATAATCCCGGCAGGATATAACCCGGCTATTTTTGTGAGATCTACGGCTGCTTCTGTGTGCCCGGCTCTGGTGAGTATACCGCCTGCGTGTGAATATAACGGCAGTATGTTGCCGGGTATTATTATATCTTCCGGTGCAGTATCAGGGTTTATAAAAGTTCTTATTGTTTTCAGCCTTTCGCTGGCAGAAGGTCCAGTACCATTTACGGACTTTGCTTTTATTGATATGGCAAGAGTCCTGACTTCGGCAGGAGGAAGTTTACTTTCATAGCTTATTACCGGTATTTTTAATTGTTTTAGCCTTTCCTGTTCACAGGGAAGAAAAATCAATCCCCTTGCGTTATTTATGAAAAAATTTAAAGAAGATAAGGTTACTTTTTCAGCAGCCTGAAAAAGAACCCCTTCGTTGCTTTGTGACCTGTCATCGACGATAATTATTATTTTACCTTTTTTCACATCGCTGTTTATGTCCTCAATAGAGTAGAAATGGTTGATTTTATTCTGTGAATCCATGTTCTCTTAACTTCTCCCTCAATATTCTGTCATTTAATTTATAATAATTTTTATTTTCAAGTCCCCCGGACTTGAGAAAGTTTATTACATAACGGGCCAGCATATCTACCTCAATATTAACCACATCTCCTGGCTTTTTTACACTGAAGTTGGTGTTTTTAAAAGTGTATGGAATAATTACAACACTAAAACTATTATTGTTAACTTCAGATACTGTAAGGCTTATTCCGTCTATAGCGACTGCTCCTTTAAGTGCTATAAAATCGCGGATACTTGGAGGTAATTCAATCCTGGTTATATAAGATTCACCGGTTTTTGAGATATCAATAATTTTTGCCGTGCAGTCTACGTGACCATTTACTAAATGCCCTCCGATTTTATCTGCAGCGGTAAGGGAGTCTTCAAGATTGACAACCTCTCCTGCTTTTAAATCTCCCAGGGAAGAGTTTCTCAAGGTATTAAAGGAAACGTCGCAGTAGAAACCACCGACGTCAATTTCAGTGACTGTAAGACAAACACCATTTACCGATATTGAATCACTTTTCTTCATTTTTTTTAGAAGCTCGCTGCAACTTATCTTTATTTCCCTGTCAATTGCCTTATCTTTAATTTTTACTATTTTGCCTGTTTCTTTTATTATTCCTGTAAACATTTAAAAATACCTGCTGTTAATTTTGTTATTTTTGTTTTTTTAAAGGGTAAGCAGTTATAAAAATATCGCCGCCAACCCTTTTTAAATCTGTGAATTTAAGATTTTTACATTCTTTTAATTTATTTACTCCCAGATCTTTAAACATGTCATAGCTGCCATCACCACCAATAATTATCGGTGCAAGAAAAAAAATAAATTTATCAATCAAATCCCTCTTTAAAAAAGATGTAGAAAGAGCCGGTCCGCATTCCAGAAGGATTGATGTTATACTGTATTCACTGTAAAGAATTTTAAGGATTTTAAGTATGTCAAGACCTTCTTTTCGAGCTGGTTCGCTGTCTACCGGCAATATATCAATATTATTTTTCTGTAACTCCTTAATCCTGGATGAAAAGTCGCGATTGTTATTTTTAGCTGTAAAAATAATGGTTTTTATATAATTAGAGGTTTTTACGATGTTGGAGTTCGGGTTGATTCTAAGATTACTGTCGAGTATAACCCTGAAAAAATTTTTTTTAGTTGAAATTCCCGCTTCCTTTAAGGGCTCATTTAGTTTTTTTCTCGGATAAAGATATGGGTTATCTTTTAAAATGGTATTTATACCTGTTAGTATGCAGTCATATTCACTGCGTATTCTCTGCACCCCTTCTCTTGATTCTTCCGATGTTATCCATTTTGAATCAGAAGACTTTGTAGCTAATTTCCCGTCTATACTGGAAGCTATTTTATAACAGATAAAAGGAACTCCTGTTTTAATTTGCTTGAAAAATATTTCGTTCTGGAGTTCAATTTTTTCTTTCATAAGTCCTGTTCTTACTTTTAATCCTGATTTTTTCAGGAACTCCACTCCCTTCCCGTTAACTAGAGGGTTCGGGTCAATACATCCTATCACAATTTCTTTGAAATTATGTTTGATAATCTCTTTTGTGCAGGGAGGTGTTTTTCCCTGAAACGTACATGGCTCAAGAGTCACATACATGGTGGAGTTATCAAGCGGCTCTTTCGAGTTCTTTATGGCTTCTATCTCGGCATGCGGAAGTCCAGCCCTGTGGTGGTAACCTGATGATATTACGACTCCGTCTTTGACAATAACTGTACCGACCATAGGGTTGGGGCTGGTTTTACCCCTGCCTTTTTCGGCAAGCCTTATTGCCTTTTCCATATATTTTTTGTCTTCTTTACTGAAATAGTCCATATAAATTATTTACAAATAAAAAAATAAATAAAAAAAAGCCATGGAGAAAACCCATGGCCAAACACAAATAGAGTCACAAATTTTCTCCCATCCAGACTATAACTGTCGGTCCCGGGATTTCACCGGCTCAGCCTGCTTGTTCAGCAGGGTTGTGGACTATAGCCACCGATAAGGAATTTCACCTATCCTCGAAAATTATTTAAATTTTAAATTTTCAATAAGATAATAAATTTATGTTAAGAATATACTAAAATTGAATTAAAATGCCAAGCTTTTTCTAATTAAGTAATTAATAGAATATTAAAGTTCGGCTTTTTGCTCTATAAGTAAACCCGGTTTTTATGCTATAATCCATATAATAAATTAGAAGGGTAACAAATTATGAATAGCAGAAAAGACTCAATAAAAATATCCGCTTCCATCCTGAATGGAAATTTTGCAAATCTTGGCAGAGAAATAAAGATTATTGAGAATGCCGGGGCAGATATGCTCCATATTGATGTTATGGATGGTTATTTTGTTCCCAATTTAACTATTGGCCCTCCTGTTATAAAGTGTTTAAGAAATGAAACGGGACTTTTTATGGATGTACACCTTATGATTAAGAATCCGGACAGGTTGCTGGATAGTTTTATTGAAAGTGGAGCAGACCTGATAAATGTTCATGTTGAGGAATGTCCACATCTCGACCGTACTCTGAATTATATTAAAGAGGCAGGTAAGAAGGCAGCGGTAACACTGAATCCTTCAACTCCTTTATGTTATGTGGAGAATGTTCTTGGACTTGTGGATATGGTACTGGTGATGACTGTTAATCCAGGATTCGGTGGACAGAAGTTTATATATAATATGGTACATAAAATCAAAAGGTTAAAAGAGATGATAGAAGACTATAAGAAATATTCATCTGACTTGAGTAAAAGCATTGACATCGAAGTTGACGGCGGAATTAATATTGACACTGCTCAAGTTGCCGTGAAAGCTGGTGCAAGCGTTCTCGTAATTGGCAAAGCAATGTATGATGCAAAAGACCCGTTAGAATTTATTAAGAAGTTAAGAGATAAAGTATCTACCACTATGAGAATTTAAATAAAGGTATGGTTTATTTAAAGAGCAGATACAATTGCTTTTATAATAGATGATGTAAAGTATTACATTAGCCCTCCGATTTCTGACAGGGCTATTTTTTATGTTCCGTTATTCTTTAGTGTAGGGTTAATCCTCTAATGATATGGCCTCGGTCGGGCAGGTTTCGATAGCCTCTTCAATGCACTCTATGTCATCGTCATCGTATTCGGTTTTTATTAATTCTGTCATGTCACCGTCTTCATTTAATTTAAATATATCCGGGCATGTTTCCTCACATAGCCCGCATCCGGTACATAATTCTTTGTCGATCTTTACTTTCATTAATTCCCTTTCTATTTTTTCGTTAAAATGTTCTAGTGTAATATACAAGAAATTTTTTTGTATTTCAACAGGATAATTTTATAAGGGTTTTAAAATCATTCGCCATTTATTCCTTTGAGTTAAAATGCATGGCACACGGATTAAAGTATATAAACAATTAAATAATCCAGGCATATTATTTTTAAAATTTTGAGACCGGCAGAGAAATCAGTGATAAAATTGTATGGTGATTCTATGAAAGATTTGCTTGGCAGGGATTTTTATAACAGAGATACTTCAAAAGTAGCAGAAGATTTGCTGGGCAAGGCTCTGGTAAAGAGTGATGCCGAGGGTACGGCAGGAGGAGTGATTGTGGAAACAGAAGCTTATTACGGAGAAGATGACCCGGCAAGCCATGCCTATCCAGGTAAGACCCCGAGAAGCAAGATTATGTTCGGGGAACCCGGCCTGGCTTATATATATCTTTGTTACGGTATGTATTACCTTTTTAATATCGTGACTGAGAGCGAAGGAAAGCCCGGCGCGGTTTTGCTGAGAGCTTTAGAACCTTTATGGGGGATTGATATTATGAAGAGAAGGAGAAGAAACGGTAGAAACCTTACAAATGGGCCGGGAAGGCTTACTATGGCACTGGGAATTGATATAAAAGATAACGGCGCGGACATTGTAAATGGGGATAGAGGGTTAAACGTATTTAATTTAAGGGAAAAAAGAAGAGGATTTAAGATAATCAGGACAGGCAGGGTTGGGATAAATAAGGGCAAGGAAAAGTTATTGAGATTCCTGATGGTTGATGAGGGAACATAGATAATATTTTTTTAATTGCCAAAGCTTTCATTAAAGTGATAGATTAAATAAACGGGGGAATAAATATAATGGATTTTAAAAAAATAAATAAACTGCCCTATATGTCTAAAAGGATGTATATTCTTAAAAAGATATGCGAGCTGAAAGAAATTGATTTGGACTATTTGTTCGGGCTTTTTAACTTATACAATATGAAGAACAGCGGAAGATGGTTCTGGCAGAAGGCAAGGTTTACAGGGCTTCTCAAAGATAGCTATGATAAATTTAATAATGCTCTGGATAAAACGGTGAAAGATTTAAAGTATTCTGATGAGGGGAAAATTAAAGAAAATATAGAATCGAATTCAGTTATACTGGAAGAGCTTCTGACGGGTATGGAAACAAACTGCGGTGTGGAAAGGAAAAGAGACTTTAATTTTGTTAGAAGTAAGCTGGGAGAAAATTTCAGGCAACTCATTAATAGTAGCTTAAGAAATATTGACACGTTTATTTTTTAGTTATTTCATATTCTTCCCTGTATCTCTGTCCTTCATCATAATTTACTTTCCCATATGAAGGAAGAATATCAATATTACTCGATTCTACGGCGGCTTCATAACTACCAGCTGTGATTTCTGTCTCGGTGGTAGAATTTTTTCCGGTTTTTATTATTTTATATTCAGGACCTTTAAGATATATTGTTAGGTCATATTCAGTGTTGTTCTCAATTATAAGTATACTTTTTCCAGGACCCCAGAATCTTCTTTCAGGTTTGGTTTGTTCTAATAAATCGTGTTCTGAAGAAGAAATAATATTTATTTTTGATTCAATTAAAAAAAACTTAACATCTTTCTCCAGACGTGGGTCATAATCTATGATTAACTCGCACAAAAATATGGTTTTTTCATACTCCCCAGAATAGTAGTTGTCTGTTACTGCTGTTTTAAGAATACCGGGCGGGATATTTGAAGATATGAAGCTTTTCTGGTAATAATTAAAACTGTCATAGTCATAGCCGGGAGATTCCAGTTCCAGAATCTTAAGGAACTCCTCAATTCCTTCCTGGTAATAATTGTCTTCTACAAGAGCCATTGCTTTATTTACATAAGTATTTGATAAAAGGTAGCTTGCATCCTGGAAGGCAGAACTTTCTTTGTAATCGCTGGTAATTTTTTCGAGGAGCTCTATGGATTCATCCCAGTTCTTTACTCTGTTAAGATTAAGAGCTGCATTGTAAAGAAATTCAGGAATTTTGTCTCTGGAAATAAAGGCTTCATTTGTATTAGGAAAATTATTTTTAATTTCTTCAAGTATCATTACGGCATTTATGTAATTTTCGGCAGCAAGTTCGTATTCTTTGTTGCTGGAATAACCTTCGGCTAACTTTGTATAGCATTCTTCAAGTTCTTTTTTTATTTCAAGTAAGTCTCCATCAAGTATCTCTAATCTTATGGACCTATTGAAGTATTCTACTGCTTTTAGATAATCATTATGATAAAAGTAAGCATAGGGCAATTTTTTAAGTGCCGAATCCGCAAACCAGCTGTCCGGGTAATTATCTAGAAGTGTTTCATAGTGAGATATTGACTGTTCATAATTTTTATTTTCATAGCTTATCTCTGCTTTAGAGTTTAGAGCGCCAGGACCAAAGAAATTTGAGAGTATAAGTCCTATTACAGATAGCATAAAGGATAAGATAAAAAACCAGGTCCCCTTTGTTCTCCTTATATAATTTATTATTACCAGTATAAGGCTGATTATTATAACAGATATACAAACAAGAGGAATGATATCCCAGAACACGCCTTTTTGCGCATAAGCAAGATAACCCAGAACTATTGAGGTCAGTATAAAAATAATTATAAACAAAATGGAGCCGGCATCGGGCCTGGATCTTTTCCTGTATATATACATAGCCTTACCTTCTATTAATGAATGTAAGAATGTTAGCACAAAAATGCATTATTAAAAACAAAGAGGTCAATATTAACAGTTAATATAAATTAGTAATTTATATTTAAACTATTAGATATGTCCAGTATCACGGGGATTCTAATTATTAAAAACAGGTTAGCGGGACTTTAACACCACTTTATCTTATAAAGTTTTAATTGGACTTCTTTAATTCCATTACCAGGGTATCCCAGTATTTTCCATTGTAAAAATGATTTTCTCTTTCGATTTTAATTAGCCTGAAACCACAATTTTTATATACTTTTATTGCACGGTGGTTATATCTGTAAACAGTCAATCTTATACTTCGAAGGTCTAGTTTGTTGAATGCAAATTTAATAATACTTTTTACTGCATCTGAGCCATAACCTTTATTCCAATGATTTTTTTCACCAATAAAAATACCTAATTCGCAGCTTTTTTCAACCCAGTCAATTTTGTGTAATGCACAGTTGCCTATGTACTGATTGTTGTAATTATCTTCAATAGCGAAGACTATGTCATTATTGGATAACTGAACGAAATTAAACCATTTAAGTTCCTGTTCTTCGGTGTAATCGCGGAAATTATGGCTCAGGTACATATTTACGGAAGGGTCTTTTAACCACATAAGAGATTTCTGCAGGTCTTTTTTTCCAAGTTTTCTTAAGTTTGACTTTGCGCCATAAATCTTCTGCACAGAAATATTGTTTATGAGCTTTTTCTCATCTGTAGTCAAATACAACCTCTTTTTTATTTGTTTTCTAAATTTTTCTTACCAAACCTGTCCATAAAGGCTTCGACGATGTCTATTGGGACTGGGAATACGATAGTGGAATTCTGCTCTGTAGCTATTTCTTTCAATGTCTGGAGAAACCTCAGCTGTACCGATACAGGATGTTTACTGAGTGCTTTAGCAGCCTCAGATAATTTCTCAGAAGCCTGGAACTCTCCTTCGGCATTGATTATCTTGGCCCTTCTTTCCCTTTCCGCTTCAGCCTGTCTGGCGAAAGCCCTCTGTATTGATTGAGGTAATTCGACATCTTTAATCTCAACGTTTGATACTTTTATTCCCCATGGGTCTGTTTGTTCATCTATTATTTTTTGAAGTTCCTGGTTGATTTTTTCTCTTCTGGCAAGAAGGTCATCTAATTCAGCCTGACCGAGTATGCTTCTTAATGTGGTCTGCGCTATCTGTGATGTTGCAACCATATATTTCTCAATTTTAATAACGCTTTTTGCAGGATCCATAACTCTAAAATATACTACGGCATTCACTTTTACCGGAACATTGTCTCTAGTTATTACATCCTGCGGCGGAACATCCATGGTGACAGTTCTTAGGTCAACTTTTGTCATTTTGTCTACGAATGGTATTATAAGAAAAATACCGGGCCCCTTTACTCCTTTTAGTCTTCCAAATCTGAATATTACCCCTCTTTCGTATTCTTTCAGGATTTTAATGGCCGAAGTCAGTAAAATTATTACAATAAATACGCCAAATATTATTGCTATCACCGCTTCTATTGACATTTTAACCTCCTTTTTTATTTATATTATTTTGTTTGCTTAATAAGCTTACTTTTAAAGTTAATCCATCCAGTGTAATTATTTGAACTTTTTCACCTTTTTTTATTTTTTCTCCATTAATTGAAAATGCCTTCCAGATTTCTCCTGATACTTTGACCAGTCCTTCAGGATTTAAATCCCTTATAACTACAGCGGTTTCTCCTATAATTCCTTCCATACCGGTAGCAGGTTTCAACTTATGAATCCTGTAAGTTGCTCTGGCTGCTATAATTATGAACCCTGATACTACCACTGATGCACTAATTATAAGACTTCTTGCGATTTTAAGATACGGGGCGCTTGTATTAATCAGAAGGAGAGACCCGATAATGAGCGAGGCGATACCTGCTATCGATAGAATGCCCCCGAGGCCGAGTGCTATATCAAGTATAAATAAAATTATGGCTAGGATTATTAATGCAAGTCCAGCATAGTTAATGGGGAGTACGCTAAATGAATAGAGTCCAAGAATTATAAGTAAAACACCAACAGCTCCCGAGATGCCCAGGCCAGGCTGGGAGAACTCATAGATTATTCCGAATATTCCTATAATGAATAGTATATAGGCGATGTTAGGATTGGCAATAATGTGAAGAAATCTGGTAATAAGATCAGTTTCAATTTTTTCTGTGGTGCTATTTTTGCTTTTAAGGATATAAGTCTTTCCAAGCTTATCTATAGTTTTACCGTCTATATTTTCAAGCAGGGTTTCAGTATCTGATGCTGTAAGGTCGATAACTCCAAGCTCAAGAGCTTCCCCGGATGTGATGGAATCACTTTCCCTTACAGCTTTTTCTACCCACTCCTGATTCCTGTTTTTGGAAGCCGCAAGATTTTTAATGTAGGAAACAGAATCATTGGTTACTTTTTCAAGCATGTCTCCTGATATTTGCTGTTCACCTCCAATATTGACGGGATGTGCCGCGCCGATACTTGTAAAAGGAGCCATAACAGCCACATCTGATGCCATGGTTATGAATGTACCGGCGGAAGCTGCCCTCGCTCCTTCGGGGTGAACAAAAACTATAACAGGGATACCTGTATTTAGAATCCCGGTTATTATATCTCGCATAGAAGTTTCTATACCGCCTGGTGTATCCATTAATATAATAAGGCCATATCCGGAATCAAGAGATTTTTTTAAGCATTTAGTAACAAAGTTAGATATAGGTGCATCTATTATTCCTTTAACCTCGCAGGTGTAGAAGTTTTTTATTTCTGTATAATTTTCATTATCGCTATCTGGACTGTTGTCGGATATACCTGTATCACCCAGCAGTGTTCCATTTTCACTTACTATCGTGAGTAGAAGCACGGAGATAATAGGTATCAGAAATATTAAAAATTTAACATTTTTTTTTCGCATGTGGGTCTCTTAGCTCAAAGTGGCCCGTTATAGTTGTATTGAGAATGTTTTTATCTTTTATTATAATACAACGTATCTGATGAATTAGGAAGTTTGTTAGAAAAATGGCGAAAGCTGGCTGGTTTATCTGGTGTTTTGAATAATCCTGATTTTAAATTCTTTAAAAGTGGGGGTTTGAATGGAAAAATGGGTATGTGAAGTTTGTGGCTATGTCTATGATCCTGATAAAGGTGACCCGGAATCCGATATAGATCCGGGTACAAGTTTCGAGGATTTGCCGGATGATTGGATTTGTCCTGAATGCGGCGCACTGAAGGATGAATTTGAACTATATGAGGAGGAATAAGCAGTCCTTTAATTAATTGGTTAAGATTTGAGATTAATATATTCTGCAGTTATATATTTACTTTGATTGCAGAAAGAGGACAGGAATCAAGACATAATTCACAGAGAATACATTTTTCTTTATCAAATTTTAATTTGTGTGTTTTGCTATCAAGAGTTAAAGCCTGGGTAATACATATAGAGGTACAGACACCACAGTCTATACACAGGTTTTTATCTATTATTATGTCTTTTGCAGCTTCCTGTACTGTTACGCCGGTGTCAGTAAGATATTTTATTGCCTCTTCAATTTGAGTTTTATCGCCCTTCAGTTCAATTAGCATCTTGCCCTCCATGTTGGGAGTTATTTCAGCTCTAAGTATGTTGAATCCCAGGTTAAACTCTTTTACAAGTTTGTAAGTTATAGGTTTCGTGACAATATTTTCGGGAAAACTTAAAACCAGTTTTCTTTTTATCATCAGAGTTCCTCCTTGCTAAGGATGCTCAGATCGCTATATTTTTCATCCAGGGGTATGGGGGCAATGAAGTTTGTCAGATAGAAGTTGCCCGTTTTTATTTTATTTTTTAATAGGTTTGATATCTCAAGGGCTATAAAGTAGCTTGAGATAGAACCTGTTTGAACCGTTTTTCCGTTTATTTTTATTTTGCCGCTTCTTAGTTGCTCATAATTAACTTTTCCATAAGAAGGTTTATTTCTTCTCTGGACCGAGTAATCAATGATTTCTGTATATATCTCACTGTTTTTAATCTTGAGGAACTCAACCATTTCTTCATCAAGCACCGGTATAGGTATACCTATACCAATGAATATGGAAACACCATAACCACGGAATGTGCACGCTCTAAGGTATTTAGACGACATATCCTTCAGGTTACCTATGACAGCGAGAGTTCCACCGGAGCTGAGGGGAATATTGTTAGAAAGCCTCTCTTTGCCTGGATTGTGTTGTGTGCCATACCATGATACATAGCCATCGCTACCTGCAAGGAAAATCCTGGTTCCTATACCAATTGTCCTGTAATATGGGTCGTTTATAAGCGGGCTGAGCTGACCGGCGGTGGCGTAAGTAGCGTTTCCGAAATTAGGAAGCAGCTTACCCATATAAGTATAAATAGTTTTGCTGGAAGAATTGGTGGCAACATTATAGTTCTGGGAAGAGTTTCTCGGGTTGAACATATAAGCCTGATTTATTGTATCCTTGGTTATATAAGTTTCGATTTCCCTCCTTGGATAACAATCAGTACCATATGCAATTGCTCTTAATTTTACAGGTTTCCCGGATATCAGGTCTTCAATTACATGAGCTCCTCCATAGTTTAAACCTTCTGTTTCCGAAGGTTCAGCAGCTCCAATGAATGCATCGACTGCGGCTAATCCTGTGTATGCTGGAACATCATTTAACCAGACCTTGGTCATTTTTATGGGAGGGTCTGCATGACCAAAATTTAGAAATGCTCCCGAAGAACACATTGGGCTAAAAGTTGCTGTTGTAACAACATCAACTTCTTTTGCTGTTTTTTTTACTCCCTTCTCGGCTACATAATCAATTATCTCTTCAGCATTTAAGACAAGGACTTCGCCTTTTTTAATTTTTTCGTTTATTTCTTCAATAGTTTTCGACATAGCTAATTTATACTGATTTTAATTTGGAATTATAATACTCTAATATTTACCTTTTTCCAATAATCAACTATTTTTGAGATGGATTTTTAACTTTTCGAGTAATATAATTTTTTTGTGAGGTTACATAACAGGAGGCAGATTTTTCTAGTGATTTGAAAACTTTTTTTAAAGTCGCGAATACCTGGAGATAATTTGTGTCATGAAAATTAACCCAAAATTTAGAAATCCACTTATATTAAGTACTGTTGCAGCTACTTTTTTGATTCCCGTTCTTATTTTGACTATGTTTATTTTTAATTCAATCAACTGGATAATGCTCATTGTTACTGTTATTATCTATCATATCGTTATTTTTCTTGTATTTTTATATTACAGCTTAAAGAGGAAATAATAGGAAACTTTATAATGAGTGATTTTGAGTTAGACATAGTTAAAATATTTGCAGGCAGTCCCGATATAGATAAAAGTATTTACAGAAATAGAATAAAGCACAGAGAGAAATACAACTGGCATATAGTTTATAAATACAGCGACCTCCTGGTTAGCTGTGACAGGGATGTGACCATAAGACTTGAGAAGGCGGTCAGGGAAATATATAATATTCTTGAATCCCTTATTAAAGATGAGCCTTCATTTCAGAAGAGCCTTTCTCCAGTTAGAATAAAGAGGAATTACCCGCCTATAGTAAAAAAAATGTGCCGCAAAGCATCTTTATTTAATGTAGGTCCGATGGCAACGGTTGCCGGAGCAATGTGTGATTATATAGCTTCTGAATTAAATGAACACTGCAGCAATCTTATAATAGAGAACGGAGGCGATGTTTTCATAAAGAGCAAGAGGAATATAGATGTAGGTGTGTATATCAAGAATGAAAATTTTACAGATAAAATATATTTGAATGTAAAAGCAAAAGATACACCGTGCGGGATATGTTCTTCGTCTGGTATGTTTGGACATTCGCTGAGTATAGGTAAAAGTGACCTGGTTGTTGTTTTATCTAATTCAACAATAAGTGCAGATGGAGCAGCAACATCAATCGCTAATCGGATTAATAATCCAGGTGATATAGCTGTAGCAATAGATTACTATAAAAAGATAAAAGATATAAAAGGTATCCTTGTCATAAAAGACGATAAGCTTGGAATATGTGGAAACATTGAGCTTATTGATATTTAGCCCTTTTTGGATTCGTTGTTGACTAAGTCTTCTTCTTTATCTTCCTTTGGGTTAAAAACTTTTGAGTCCGAGCTTATGGAACTTTCTCCTTTAAAAAGTCCACCCTTTGATACAGTTAGAAGCGCATCCTTTTGAGTCAGGTTTCCAATGAATTTTCCGGTTTGAGTGATTTCGACTTCTCCTGTAGCTACCATATCCCCTTTAAAAGAGCCGGCTATAATAGCATTTACTGTTCTGATGTTAGCTTCAACATTTCCTTCTTTTCCAATTGTGATATCTTTGCCTATTACAATGTCACCTTTTGCCGAACCATCAATCCTCAAAGAGCCAGGACAGTTGATTTTTCCATCTATCTGTACCCCTTCGGCGATTATTGTTATATTTTTTATACCTTTAATTTCATCTCCCCTTCTAGGTAGCATTGGACTTTTCCTTCCTCTTCAAAAAAATAAACTTATCTTTTTATAAACTTAGATATTTTTGCAATATTATAACATTTTAAACTAAAAATGATGACAGAGATTATAATAATTAATTATTTGAATTTTAACTTTAAAAATATAGAATTATTTTAGTGGCAATTATGCCAGTTAGAATTATATATAAGTCAGTAAAAATTATTTAAGAAATGAAAGAGAAAAAATTATTTAAGTCTTTATTTATACTGATTCCAGTAAGTGCTTTTTTAGCAGGTGGAATTCTATCATGTGGGATTTATCATTCTGATGAGGACTTTATCCGGGAAGAATATGAGGATGAGTCAGGTGTTTCTGAAGATAAAATACAGGATGAAGATGAGACAGAGCATGAAATAGCTGAGGAAGAGGCAGCTCCTGTGAGAATCTGGATAGATGAAGAAGTACCCGGGGACTTTTCGTTAAAGATTAGAAGCCAGCTCTCGGAAACTTTTGATGAAATTGAAATTGTGGACGGAAAAGAAGATTCAGATTTATGGGTCGAGGTTGATAAATACGCAGATAACCCAAATTCGATAGGGACTTTTGTACTGGTTCCGGTGATTTCTTTTTTTAGAACCCCTGATTATATCTCTTATAATGATTTTGAAAGATTCTGGCTTGGAGAAAAGGAGGCGCTTGGCTACCTGTCACCAGACGGCTCCGAACCGGAACTTATTTTGACAGGGGAAGTTTACGGTATGCTCAAAGAGATCTTAGGAGAAAGCGGGAATGAGAATATTAAAGTAGTGGATAAGGGGGAGCTCTCAATGAGCATGGAAAATGATAATTTTTTCTCGATAATACCTTTTGATAGAATTGAAAAAAAATGCAAGGTACTTAACCTGGATAATATGTCCGTGTTTGACAGGGAACTTGATATCAAAGATTATCCGCTTGCCTTAGCTATAAATATAGGTAGTAATGACGGTGAAATCAAGTCAAGGATGAAGGAGTGTTTTGAGGAATATAAACTCATCAACAGGAATATGGATAAGATGACATCTTTAGCTATGACAGGGGTAACCGCTATGGTGAGGGGCACTGCAAACCGGATGGAAAGGTACGGGGTTCTTTATCCTGGAGAGAAGATAGCAGAGATTTTAAAGAGTGCGGATATAACCCATATCAGTAACGAGGTCCCGTTCGTAGAAAATTGTGATGTATCGACAGATAGATTTCCGATTTTTTGCAGCAAACCATCATATATAGAACTTCTTGAATTTGTCGGTACCGATGTAGTAGAGCTTACAGGGAATCATATGAATGATTATGGGCACGACTGGTTTGTTTATACGCTGGATATGTATGACCAGAAGGGCTGGCCTTACTATGGAGGAGGAAGGAATCTGGAAGAATCCTATAAACCAGCTATTCTAGAATCTAACGGTAATAAATTTGCATTTCTCGGGTTTAATTGGTGGGGTCCAGAATATGACTGGGCTAAGGTGGAATCACCTGGCTCGGCACCTCCTAACTTTGAGGATTTTGAAGAGATAGTCAGGGAGCTTAAGAGTAAAGGTTATATTGTAATATTTACTTTCCAGTACATGGAAAGTTATCAGTATAACCCTACAGCACAACAGATAAAAGATTTCAGGAGAATGGTTGATGCAGGCGCTGCTATAGTCAGCGGAAGCCAGTCGCATTTTCCTGAGGGAGTCGAATTCCGGGGAGATGGATTTATAAATTACGGGCTCGGGAATCTTTTCTTTGACCAGATGGATAGCCTGGGTACACGCCAGGGTATTATTGCAGAGCATATTTTTTACGATAGAGAACATATTAATACCATTATGATTACTACCATGCTGGAGGATTACAGCCAGCCGAGGCTTACCACTGATGAAGAAAGAGAGGAACTTCTTGAATCAATCTTTACCGGAAGTATAAGATAATTTTTATTCCCATTTAAAAAACTTAATTGAAAGGCCAAGAGTTACAATAATCCAGCCCCCTGTAATCAGGAGCTCTTTATACATGGATGATATTCCCAGCCCTTCAATAATCACCATTCTTAATGCATCATTCAGTTGCGTGCTGGGGAGAATATTTGAAATTACTCTGAGGAAATCCGGCATTATATTTAAGGGGAAAAAAATCCCGCCCAGAAAAAGAAGCATAAAAAATACTATCATACATACGGGTGTAGCAGCTCTGGCATTTTTGACAAAAGTAACAAGGAAAAAACCAATGCTTAAAAAACAGACGGCGCCAAGAGTTATTACAAGCAATAGCAGGAAATAATTCCCGGATATACTGACATTAAACAGCAGGACGCCTATAATCATTATAATAAAAGTCTGGATAAGCATTATCATATAGCGGTTAATAATCTGGCTGAGTATTATTACATATTTTTTAAGCGGGGTAACAGAAAGTCTCCTGTATATCCCCTTCTGCCTGTCTTCTATAAAACCTGTTGCCGAAGACATGATGCCGGTTACCATTAAAGCCATGACTATTATTCCGGGCATAATATAGTCTATGGCTCTCATCCCGTAATCCTCCCACATCATATCCTTATATATAAAGCCGTAAAGCAGTATAAAAAAAAGTGGAAATACTATTGTCCAGAAAAGGTCATCCATGTTTCTTAAGAATAATTTATTTTCCATTGCAAGTTGTTTTGATAATGATTTCATGCTCTAATCCCTTAGTTTCCTTCCTGTCATAGAGATAAAAACGTCTTCGAGAGTTGCTCTTCTTGTATTGATATTTTCAATATTTACATTGTTTTTTTCAGCAAAACCCGATATCTCCTTTAGTGCACGGGAAGGTGTTTTAGTATAAATGGTAAACTTACCTTCACTGGTTTTTATAACTTTTCCCAGGTGAGAAAGTTCGTTTATTATTAACTCTTCTTTGAACCCGGTTGCTTCAAATTCAACAGTTGAATCAGTACCAGCAGCTTTTATAAGATCACCCGGGGTGTCAATTGCAATTATTATGCCCTTATCTATTATAGCAACCCTCTTACAGAGTTTTTCTGCTTCTTCCATATAATGGGTGGTAAGAATGATGGTTTTTCCCTGTTTTTTTAGATTTTCTATAATATCCCAAACGTTTCTTCTCGCCTGGGGATCCAGACCGGTGGTGGGCTCATCAAGAAAAAGAACAGAAGGATCGTTTACAAGAGCCAGTCCGAGAGCAAGCCGCTGTTTCTGCCCGCCAGAAAGGGTTACGTAATAAGCATTTTTTTTCTCATCCAGTGACACCAGTTCCAGTATTTCAGATGGAGGCAAAGATTTCTTATAATAGCTCCCAAAAAGCTCGATCGCTTCTATTACCCTGATTTTATTATAAAGAGCCGTGGTCTGAAGTTGAACCCCTATAACCTCTTTGATAGCAGATAAATTAGACAGAGCATCTATGGAACAGATATTTATTGAGCCGTTATCGGGTTTTCTAAGGCCTACTATCATTTCAACAGTGGTGGTCTTTCCTGCTCCATTGGGTCCCAGCAGACCAAATATTTCTCCCTTTTCGATTGAAAAGCTAACGCCGTCTACAGCTTTTACGCTGCCATAGTGTTTGGTTAAATCTTTAACTTCCAGGCTATATGCAAACTTGTTTCCCATTTTTAAGAAATTTAAATCCCATGAAAACTAATTTTAGTTTTAGGCGTTATTATATAATAAAAAGTATAATAATTATAATTATAGTTTAAAATATGAATTAATATTAAACTATTTAATAATATAGCAGGTTATAATGGTGGCTGGATTAAAATATCCGGTTATTTAAATATGATATTTCAGGCAGGCGATTTTTTATTATTTAAATAATAAAATGGAAGAAAATAGATTAAAGAGAAAAAAAAGTTTTGCACTTGTTACTGATAGTGCGTCCGATATACCGCCTGAAATTGCAGAAAAATATAATATAAGTATTGTCCCCATTTTAATACACTACAACGGTAAAGAATTTAGAGACGGAATAGATATTGATTCGAATAAGATTTACAGGCTCCAGAAACGGGATAAAGCTATTTTTACTTCGTCCTCGCCATCCCCGAATGATTTTTTACAGGTATATAAAAAATTGCTTGAGGAATATAACAGGATATTTTCTATTCACATAAGTTCAAAATTATCTGCCGTTATTAAATCAGCTAGAATTGCGCAGGAAATGCTTAAAGATGAGAAAAGAATTAAAATCTTTGATTCATTTTCGGGTGCTATGGGTACCGGTTTTATGGTAATAACAGCAGCAAGAGCTATAGCCCGGGATTATTCCTATCAGAAGATTTTAAGTATTTTGAAATTTTTAAGAGAAAATATCAGTCTGTACGGAACGATTGATACCCTGAAGTATTTAAGAAGAAGCGGCAGGGTTCCGGCGGCAGCCAGTATTATTTCCGGAATGTTAAAAATAAAACCCATTCTTGGCATAAAAAACGGAATGGTGGAAATGATGGGCATAGCAATTACGAGGTATGGCTCAATAATGGAGATAACCCGCAGGGTTATAAGAGACTTTAAAAAAGAGAAATGGTTGGTAGTTTATATAATTCATACCCTTTCTTTAAGAGAATCAGAAAAGATTATGAATAAAATTAAATCTTCTTTAAAATGCGTGGATACGATGATTGCGGAATGTACCCCGGTTATAGGGGCTCACACAGGTCCGGGTTTAATAGGTATTATTGTAAGCAGAATAAATAAAGAAATAGTGGACCTGTATGTATAACTTTTTTATGTGATTTATTCTGAAAGTTCCGGGTCTTTCTCTCCAAAAACAATTGCAGAGAAAATAAGAATCTCAACATCTTTTTCTTTATAACAGTTTTTGCCAAGGCCGGCTTTATAACAGGTCTGCTCAAGGAATTGAATTCTATCCCAGCTGTAATCTGTTGCCACCTGTGGAAGAAGCAAACCCTGATAAAATCCCTTTTTTATAAATATTCCATGTTTTCCTACTATTATCTGTTCAGGATTATTTATTTTTTCTAAAGGCGAGAGGACGGAAATTTCAATGTCGGTTTTACTTAGCTCGGCAGGAGTAAGAGGATAAAATCTGGGGTCTTTTTGTGCTGCCTCGACTGCCATATTTCTTACCGTCATCCATAGAGGGGTATCAGCTTTTATATTGCCTATACAGCCTCTTAAGTTGTCATTAATTTCAAGGGTTACGAAAGCGCCACATTCTTCATTTAAAGCTTTATCACCCGGGCTAAATTCAGGGGCTTTCAAACCATTAACTGCACTAAAAATAGACTCACGGGCTATTTTTAAGAGTGTTTTTTTATGCTCGAGGCAAAGTTTGATATCTGTCATAATTTATTATTTATTTTGGATATTCTTTTTTTAGTTATATTTTTTTAGAGTTAAAAAAATACTAATCAAAAGCAATTAGACTAACTTCAATCATTCTTGATAAATGACAGCTGAAAGATACCCAACTACAGCACTTTTATCACCTGTAATATCTCCGGAATTTTTATATTCGAGGACTTTAGAACTGTTTGCTCCCATAATTTTTGAAGCAATCATGGCAGAAATAACGGGTCCTCCACCGCACATTTCTACCGAGCCATTAAAGAATTTCGATGATAGATTCACTACATCAAAGCTATTAATAAGTTCTTTGACCCTGCTGTCGAGTGTGACTGCAGAATCATAGGAATGATAGTGTGATAGGTCAGTGCTTGCTACAATCAAGATATTATCATCTTTGAAAAGATTTCCTATGGTATCTCCAAGCTCATGGATATTTTGCAAGTTCTGTTCACCCATTACAATTGGAACAATTTTTAAATCATTAAATAAAACCTGGAGGAATGGAAGCTGAACTTCAATGCTGTGTTCATTTAAATGGCCATCTCCTGATAATTTTATATATGGGCTGTTATCCACAAGCTTACCTGCTCTCTTTCCGTCAATGGTTACTGTTCCGAGAGGTGTAGCATATGCATCTCCGTTAAATATCGAGATGTAATTAAAATAGTCTGAATGAGATGGAGCTATAATTAATATACTATCGAATTTTTTATCCGAGACCTGCCTGTAGGAGTAAGCCGCAACCTGACCTGAATAAATATATCCTGCATGGGGGCATATAATTGACTTAATATTTTTTAAGTCATATGCTTCTGTATTATTTAAAAAATCTTTTATTTGTTTACGAAGTTCTTCAGGTTCATCAGGATAGAAGCTACCTGCTGCGATACTTTCTCTTATGTTTTTATCCGGTGTCATTTCTTCCTTTCCAGGCACTTATTATTTTATTAGAAATTTTAAAGCTATATTTAATATTGCAGTAATAATTACACTTATAATTATGCATGTTGTAAGCGGAAAATAAAAAGTAAAATTTTCTTTCTGTATTTTGATGTCACCGGGCAACCTGTCTAAAAAGGGAATTTTGGAAAAGAGCATTATTAACCCTCCAGCTATTACTATAAATACTCCAACGAGAATTAAGGTTTTTCCTAAAGATGTAAAATTCATTTTATTAAATGATTATTAATAAATAATTATATTAAATTTACAGTTTTTTAAAAAGCATATTATTATTAAGCAGGAAAATTTGCATAAGCTAAATAATTTAGAATTATTCGCATGGGTTTTATGATAAATTTTTTTTCATTGGATATGTAATAGAAAATAGCTTAAATATTGAAATTATTGGCTGTATTAATTTATGAGGTTAATGTATTATTATTAATAACCGGTATGTATTATTAATAATTTTATAAGTAATTTAATTTGCTAAAAAATATATCACTTAATTTATAAAGGAGGATTTAAGTGGTAGATAAAAACATATTGTTTGTTGGTGAAACATGGATTATAACCAAATTTCACACAAAGGGTTTTGACGTAATCCCATTGGGTGGATATGAAGACTATTCAGTATTTTTTAAAGAGGGGCTGAAACCTTTCAGTGATATTATTATCAGCCATATCCCGAATCACCTTGTTATGAGCGCATTCCCCCAGACAATGGAACAAATTTCTAAGTTTGATGTAGTAATAATAAGTGACTGCGGAAGAAATAACCTGACCATGTATCCGGACATGTTTAAAGTTCCCATGGGAATAAATAAGGTTAAGTTAGTTGCAGATTATGTTAGAGAAGGCGGTTCACTTATAATGGCAGGCGGATGGGTAGATTTTCAGGGATTCCAGGGGAAGGGGAATTACCACGGAAGCGAAATTGAGGAAATACTGCCGGTAAATATTATGGAAACGGATGACAGAATTGAGCGTACGGATGCTGTACAGCCAGAGATTATAAAAGGAGAGCATAGTATATTAAAGGATATTTCAAGAGATTGGCCGAAATTCCTCGGTTATCAGAGGGTTTTCCCCAGGAAGGATTCAGAAGTGTTGGCGACTATCGGGGAAGAGAAAGATGCATTTATAACAATAGGCAGAGCCGGGAAAGGAAAATCCATGGCTTTTGCTTCCGATCTCGCACCGCACTGGGGAGTTGATTTTATTAAGTGGAGGGATTACGGAAAGTTCTGGTATAATGCAATTAACTGGCTGGCAGAATAAATAAGAGTATAAATATTTCAGGGTCTCCAGAAAAAAGTGTTTCCTATTTTCTATCTCTTTCAATAATAAATAGTAGATGGAATTTTCCCTTAGTAACCTGGAACTTTGATATAGATGGATTGCAATGATTGGTAGGTTAAGCCCTTGCTTATGATAAAAAACGGTGGTATATTCTTGACTTGTTTTGTGTGAAATCAATTATAATATTATAAACCAAAAATCAATAGTTGATTTTTATTAAAGTTATTTATATATAGGTGAAAATTTAAATTATCGGGAGTGTTAAATGGAGTATGTTCTCGGGGTTGATGGAGGAGGTTCAAAAACTACCATTTTAATTGCAGATATTAATGGTAGACATATTTCAAGGGTTTTTTGCGGTGCAAGCAACTATAAAAGTGTTGATAAAGAAAGGTCAATTGAAAATTTAAATAATGGCGTTTTTAAAGCAATAGATAATCTGGATGGTAAAGGAGATATATATTTTATAAGCTCATGTTTCGGATTTGCAGGCAATGATACCGCAGAGGATTCAAGAATCTATAAGGAAATTGTATTCAATGATAAACTTACCGGTTACCTGAATCCCGGAAAAACCATTATCTGTAATGATACCAGAATCGGTATTGAAGCGGGGAGCAATAACAGCAATAAAATAATAATCATTGCCGGGACAGGCTCTAATTGCTTTGGGGTCAATGAATACGGGAAAGAGGCCCGGGCAAGTGGCTGGGATTATATTCTTGCAGATGAAGGCAGCGGCTATATGGTAGGTCTTAAAGCGCTGAGAGCAGTTATCAGGGCTTATGATGGCAGAGGTGAGGATACTCTTCTCACGAATTCCTTATTAAAAGAATTAAATCTGGATAGCGCACCGGATTTAACAAAATGGGTATACGGAGAGAAATTTTCAAAAGGTAGAATTAGTAAACTGGCGATAACTGTGTGTGAAACTGCAGGGATGGGCGATAAAATAAGCAGAAATATAATGTCTGAGGAAGCAGAAGAAGCTACTATCTCAGTGATTGCTGTTGCAAAAAAACTTGAACTTGATGATAAGAACTTTGACCTTGTCCTTGTGGGCGGTTTGTTTAAATGTGAGAAATATTTTAAGAGTATTTTGATAGATAAGCTGAGAGAGAAATATAAAAAAATTAATTTTATGCCATTGCTCGCCGAACCTGTAGAAGGAGCTATACAAATAGCTATAAAAAAGCTAGGGGCTCCTGATAAGTAGATTAAATTTCCTGCCTTTTGAGCTTAAGATTCTTACAGCTTGACATTATCAGGGTGTATAATGATAATTATTAGGCGGTAGAAATGCCGGTGTAGCTCAACTGGCAGAGCAGCTGATTTGTAATCAGCAGGTTGTCCGTTCAAGTCGGATCGCCGGCTCCAGGATGGAGGGGTGCCCGAGTGGTTAAAGGGAGCAGACTGTAAATCTGCCGGTGTATGCCTACAGAGGTTCAAATCCTCTCCCCTCCACCATATATATGCAGGTTCCAGACATAAAGCATGCAGCTGGTTTTAAGTGTATAGGGGAAATCAAATAAGGTATAAATTATTTTAATCAGTACAGAGATAACCACTTTTGCCCGTGTAGCTCAGATGGTAGAGCATTTCCTCGGTAAGGAAAAGGTCATCGGTTCAAGTCCGATCGCGGGCTCCATCTTAAAAAAAGCATACATTGTATATTTTTTTAACTTCGTTAAGCCGTGAAAAAGTTCAGTTCGTAAGTCAATCCATAATTTATAAGTATGATAATAATAAAAGATATTTCTTAAAAGGGCGGAGTATTTAGTAAATAAATCAATTGAGATTTTTAAATTCTGCGGGGAGTAGAAATAATTATAATCAAATTATTATTAATACATATATATATGTGTATCTTAATAATAATAATGGTATAATATATAAATTATGTTTTACTTTATTAATATATATTTGTATAATAATTAATTGTATTTATGTAATTAAGGTTTGAAGGGTTTTTAAAATGAATAATTTTAGAAGAAGTGCAGAGATTAATCTTGAAAATTCTAAGAGTTTAAAGGCTGAAGATTATTTCCTTGATGGTAATGGATATAAAAAGCGTAGAGAGCTTGCTGAAAGATTAAATGAGATGTTTGTGGAAGTGAACAGGGTGGGTGTTATTATTTATGCCAATAAGAATGTGCTTAAAAAAACAGGATACACAAAAGATGATATTAAAAAAGGGTTTAACATAAAGGAGCTAGTGTCTCTTGATGATAGGAATAAGGTTAAAGATAATTTTGATGGGCTCCTGAATGGTAAAAAGTTAACAAGGTCTGTTTATTATTTAAAGAGGAAAGATGGTACTGAATTCCCTGTTATAACTTATCCTGATTATATACTGGATAAAGATGGCGACATCATGGGTGTAAGAGAGATTCTTGTAGATGTTACCAATATAAAAGTAGCAGAGGAAAAGCTAAAAGAAAGCGAGGATCGTTACCGTTCTCTTTTTGAATATTCACTAGATGGTATCTACCAGACAACTCTTGATGGAAAGTATATTGATGCAAATCCGGCTCTGGTAAAAATGCTTGGTTACAGCAGTAGAGAGGAACTTCTAAAGATAGATATTCCCACACAATTATATGTCCGAAAAAGCGACAGGCCTTCAACGGAAGAAAGAGGAAGAATATTTGAAGCGGAATTCAAGAAAAAAGATGGCTCAATAATAACAGTGGAAATTAATTCACGTGTTGTCTATAAAAATGAGAAACCCGTATATTATGAAGGAATAGTAAGGGATATTACCCGGCGTAAACTAACCGAAGAGAAACTTAAGGAAAGTTACAGGAAACTGCAGAAAACTTTAAGTGACATTATTAATACCCTCGCATCTATAATAGAAGTAAGAGACCCGTATACTTCAGGTCATCAGAAGAGGGTTGCACAGCTCGCAGTTGCTATCGCGGAGGAGATGGGTCTGGATGATAACAGGATAGAATCCATAAGAGTTGCATCTCTAATTCATGATATAGGTAAAATGAACCTGCCCGAGTCAATATTAACCAGGCCCGGTAGGTTGTCTGAAATAGAATATGACATGATAAAGACTCATTCACAACTGGGTTATGATATTATGAGAAGGGTGGAATTCCCCTGGCCCATAGCGGACATTATCCTGCAGCACCATGAGAGAATGAATGGTTCAGGTTATCCAAAAGGATTGAAGGGTGACGAGATAATGCTGGAAGCAAGAATAATTGGTGTTGCTGATGTAGTAGAAGCAATGGCCTCGCACAGACCCTACAGGCCTGCTCTGGGGATGAATACTGCTCTTGAGGAGATTAATAAAGGTAAGGGCAAGTTATATGATGTAGATGTCGCCAAAGCCTGCAAAAGAGTTATAAATGATAAGAAGTTTAAGTTTAAAAATGATTTCAGACCTCATTTTTAATTCACGATATCGGTTATGTCAGTAAATTTATAGGGCGCAAATTCAAAAGAATTATAATTTGTATCTTCAAGTAAATCATAATTTTCCCCAAAAAGAGTGTTAAATACTACTCTAAATGTATTAACGGGAGTAATTGAATCATACAGAAGGTCATATTTCTGTCCAGGTATATATATGGCATTAAGTATCCTCATTCCTTCTTTGAACATATCTTCGGTCGGGAATTTCCCATCTATAAAGGTATTTCGTGGTCCGTGGTCTGCCTGCAGTATAATAACAGGGGGATTTTCAGATTCGTCAAGTATTTCATCAATCATTTTTTTAACTTCTTTATTGGTATAAATTAACTGGTCAAGATAATATTCTTTTTGCTCTTCACCCTAGTTATCCATATCAAATTCCGCTTCCGGAACTGAATTGCCTTCTCTATCAAATATATATGGTGGATGGGGACATACTATGTGTGAAAATATGAATTTTCTCCTTTCAATCGTATTAACCTCTGCCAGGCCGCTAAAGGTATTAAGAACTCTTCTTCTCCCTACATCCTGGAAAAATTTTTTCTCAAAAGCATCCAGAACAGTAGTCTGAATGAGAAGTGTGTTAAATTCATTCCATCTGGTATGGCTTATAGCTATGTTTAAATCTGCGTATTGATTGTAGTTTGTTGGACCCCAGCCAGAGCTGAAATGGATGACTTTGTAACCTCTTTCTTTTAAGTAATTTAATACCCTGTTATTTTCAATCATTTTATAGGGAATGGACCTATCGTTAGATTCCACTCCCAGGGTTTCACTTAAATAGTTTATGTATTCCATATTTAACGAGGATGCCATAGACAGAAAGGAGTTGGGATAGTTACTTGTACTTCTGGAGGCGAGATAGAAACCCTTATCTATAAGATAGTTGTCAAAATCGCTGTTATCATAGTTGTATATTTCTCTTAATGTATTTGAACTGGCATAGCCATCCAGAATTATGTAATAAATATCGGGGAGTTCATCCGGGCTTTCTATGGTATTGTAATCAGCTGACCCAGTGGATATAGCTGCATCATTATTATCTGTAACGGGTTTTTTTATCCAGGAGATTCCTATAGTAAACAGGGGAATAAGAATAAGTATTACAGAAATTATATTTAGCAGTTTTGTTAGATTATATAAATTTTTTTTGGTTTTTATAATAAAATAGGCACCGAGGGTAAACAACAATAACCATATAATCATTAAATACCTGTGTCTTCCTATTATAAAGTTACCTATTTTCAATTCTTTTACCAGGGAGTAGATATGACCGTAAGAAAAGAATAGCACCAGACCAATAGAGGTTATAAATCCTGCTTTATATGTTTTTCTTTTTAAAATAAGCCATAAAACAGTCATAATTACTGCTGTGGATGCCAGTATAATAATAGAAGGCAAGAGAATTTCGCTAAATTTTAACTGACCAATATTGTATGAGTAGAGAAATAATACCGGGAACAGTCCGTATAGAAATGGGTGGAAGACTATGTTTTTTTTCAATTCAGTCCCCCTTTTTTTTCATAAGATACAATATTCTTTCTGATTCTTTGATTTTTTCAGTCATTTTTATATCGAAGTAGCTACCAAACACATTCTCAAAATTTTCTCTATTATAATCAGTGAATATATCTTCTCTTGTGTATAGCAACCTCTGTATCTGTGAGTCATTTTTGGGTATAAACTCTATAATAAGCCATCTGCAAATCTGGTTTAAGAAGTTTGCTATTTTGTAAAAGGGCAGGTTATTGGAAATAGCGAGGTGGTGTATTAAAGCAAGTGCTAAAACTGTATCTGCGGGCCCGCGCCCGATAAGTGACATTCTTTCTCTGTTTTCCCATCCAATTGACGGGCTGGGGTTGCTCAGGTCAAGGATTAACGGAAGAATAAATGTCTCATTATTTTTGATACTTCTTAGATAATTTTTTTCTACTGCAGCATAATCAGCGTCAAAAGATATGGTAAGTATTTTCTTATCAGATGCTATCCGGCTAAATAAACCGTCATTTGCTCCCAGATCCCAGAGCAACCTGGTTTTTGTTTTTTTTAACATCTCGTAAATAATCTCTTTTTTATTCTCTATTGCTTTTGTTGAATAATTGGTATCATTGTAATAATCTGCCCATTCGGTACCTGCAGCCTGCCATTTTATTTTTTTTATCGCGGATTCCAGGCTGTCTATTAAACCAAGGAAGGATAAGCGGCTTATTTTATGAGCGTTAATTTTTACCTTTTTGTCGGCAAAATATTTCTGGCTTCTGGCATGTAAGTGTATATGTGAAAGAAGTGAAAAATTAAATTTGGTGGAGGCAGGAAGAAGTGAGCTTGCTAAATCCAGCGGAATGCCATCAAGATGTATTCGTAATAACTGGTTAAGTCTGACATCCCTGTAACTCATAAGTGAAAGTGGCGCCAGAAAGTGCTGGCAGGCCTGTTTGTAGGCAATCCAGCTCGAGCCTTCTTTATATTTTTCGAATGATAGTGTATCTATAAATATGGGCTTTCCTCCTGCAAACTGTATGTTATAAGCACTACAGTCCTTTATGACCATCCCGAAATCCATTGATATTTTTTGTATTTTTAAGGTAGTAAGAGCAGCATCTTTTAGCTGGCTGAAACACCACTCATAGGGGTATGATATAAAAGGTAAGGGCTCGGGTTTTATTATTTTATAAGCTTTACCGGGCTCAGGACTATCAATGCTGACTTCTTTATGCTGAATAAGTAAATCCCGGCTTATAAGAGCTTCATACAGGCCGGAGTTTATCAGATGGTCATAGTGCTCTTTATAAATGTTATTTATCTGACGGTAAATAATATTATCTTTATAAAAGAGGAATCCAGACGGGTCTCTAAAAGAACCGGGGATATATTGTTCAGTTTTCTTTATCACTTTTATTCACTCTGGAATTAAGATTTTTAAAAAAGTGGTAAATCCTGCGCCAGAAAATTTTAATACCGAATGCTCCTCCTGCTATTACAGCTATGATTATCTGGATAATATAACTGCCGCTTCCTGCATCAAGGTAAGCATAAATTCTATTGGGGAAAATGAAATAATATATTAAAATTGCACCGGTGGCTGTTAAAAAGATTTTAAGATATCTCATATTGGTACGGTATTTTTATTTTTTAATAAAAATATTTCAAAAAAATATTTCAAATTTTTTGTCTTATTATACAGGATATATTAAAGATTGTCTTATATCTAATTAAGGTAATAAATTTTTTTTTAAACTTTTTATATGATAGATTTTTTAATTTAGAATGGTGTTTTATGTGTAATTTAATTCTGTAATTAATTGTAGATAGAATTTTAATTTGACACGAAAAATTAACTTTTATAAAATTTATCCCTGCTTTAAAAATAATAAAAAATAACTATAATTAGTTTTATGGTTCAAGTTTTATGTGGCGGTGTAGCTCAGCGGTTAGAGCACACGGTTCATAACCGTGAGGCCATTGGTTCAAATCCAATCACCGCTACCAGCTTTTATAACTTTTTAACCATAGAAAGGATATATTATGGCTAAACAAAAATTTGAAAGAACAAAGCCGCATATAAACATAGGAACTATAGGTCATGTGGACCATGGTAAAACAACTCTTACCTCAGCAATAAC
>Ga0307431_1000067_pt1 | contig 82784 bp, 60 predicted proteins | sample SalMarWE160170MG_FD_202155 | JGI IMG/M metagenome (GOLD analysis project Ga0307431, IMG submission 202155) | Salt marsh sediment microbial communities from the Plum Island Ecosystem LTER, Massachusetts, United States - WE1603-170 | ecosystem: Environmental > Aquatic > Marine > Intertidal zone >...
TCGCCACCCCGTGCTGACCGGCACCGGTTTCTGCAATGATAAATTTCTTCCCCATTTTTTTAGCCAGAAGCACCTGACCGATAGTATTATTAATCTTATGAGCTCCAAGATGGCACAGGTCCTCGCGCTTTAAATATATCTTTGCTCCACCAAGTTTCCTGGAAAGCCTTTCTGCATAATAGAGAGGAGTCGGCCTTCCGGCATAATTTTTTAAATAATATCCCAGCTCTTTCTTAAAATTTTTATCCTTTTTGTACCTGAAATAATTTTTTTCAAGCTCCTTTAAGGCATTGACCAGTATCTCGGGTACATACATACCTCCAAACATCCCGAAATAGCCATTTTTAAAACTGTACCGTTTTTTTTCTTCTCCCATGTTAATTAAAACCCCATTATATTTTACAGCAACCTGTATTTTATTCTGTATAATAATTAACCATTTATAACTTCCTCCGATAAAGCAGGCTACTGCATTTTTTTCACAATATTAACAAACCTTCTCACTTTCTCTGCATCTTTTTTCCCGGGATATTCTTCCAGCAGGGAAGACGCATCCACCCCGAATGGTTTTGCTATACTTACTGCCTCCCCGACATTTCCAGGCTCAAGGCCCCCTGATAATATAACCGGCAGAATACCTCTGAAATTCTTTACAACTCCCCAGTTAAAAATTTGCCCCGTACCCCCGTAAACATTTTTCTTATAACTATCCAGCAGAATAAAATCTGCATATTTTCGCAATCTCTCCGTTTGTTTAATTATGACTGGTTCATCCAGCCCGTTACCAGAATAAATTTTATTTATATCCCGGATTCTTAAAGCTTTTATAATTTTTAGCCTGCGTGCCTCTTTTCTTAGTGTTCTCAGGAAATCTATATCTTCGTCTCCTGAAAGCTGAATATAATTTAGCTCCAATTTCTCACAGTACTCACGAATCAATTCCACTCTTTCATTTACGAACACACCGACTTTTGAAATCCTGTTTTCCTCATCACGCAGCCCATTATTTATTTTTTCTGCTTCGCTCAATCCTATTCTCCTCGGACTGTCCGTGGAGAATATAAAGCCCAATGCATCAGCTTTTAATCGCGATACCAGCATTGCATCTTCTAAATTTGTGACTCCACATATCTTAATCCATACCATATCTTAATTCACCCTTGAATTTAATCCTGAAGTTATATTTTTAAACTTAAATTAGACTGGCCCTCTTAAAATCCATCTCCATATCATTTAAAGTTTCTTCCAGATTACCGGCACTCATAAAAAACTCTCCAATTAAAAAAGTGTTTATGCCCTCTGAGAACAGGTCTTTTATATAATTGACATTTTTTACCCCGCTTTCACAGACAATAATTCTATCAGTAATGCTGATTTTTTTACTATGTTCTATAAAATCATAAATCAGCCTTTCATTAACCTTCATATCTTTAAGGTTACGGTTATTTATGCCTATAAATTTTGCTCCTGTATCCAGAACTTTACTCAGCTCCTTTAAAGTATGCAACTCAACCAGCACATCCAGGCCCAGGCTGACTGCAAGGTTATATAATTTTTCCAGCTTTTTAAATCCCAGAAGCGAGCCTATGAGCAGGATGCAATCTGCTCCCAGCTCCGCGCTCCGGTAAACCTGAACTTCATTAAAAATAAAATCCTTTCTCAGGACAGGAAGTGTTATCCTTTCTTTAACTATTTTTATATTGCCTGGATCACCTTTAAAATATAAAGGTTCTGTAAGAATAGAGACACCACAGATAAAACTTTTAAATTTTTCATAGAGTAAGGCTACTCTTTCAATATCAATTTCATCATTTATAATTCCTCTGGAGGGTGAAGCCTTCTTAATCTCGGCAATAATATTAACCTTCCCCTTTTTAATATTTTTAATAAAATGCCCTCCACATTCTTTAACATCTTTTCCTGCCTCTGTTGTACCTGCCGCTGGTAGACGATAACCCTGCTTTATTTTTTTAATTTCTTTAATCTCTTTCTTTTTCACGAGCAAAATTTCTTTTAGATATTTCAAATTGACCTCTCCCTGACCAATCTTATCCGGCTATTGTTTTTACTTCAGTCCTGGCCGGCTTTTTTATTTGTAAACCTTATTAAACTTATTAACTTATCATATGCCCTGCCGCTCTCAATTGAATAGCTGGCCAGCTTTAGAGCTTCTTTAAGGTCGCCGGCCCTTTTTCCCGAGACAATTGCCGCTGCAGCATTGACCAGGGCGGAATCTCTTTTGGGTCCCTTTTCTTTTCCGGTAAGAATATCGGTAAGTATTTTTGCATTTTCTCTGGCATCTCCACCGGCAAGGTCCGAAATAGTTGATTTTTTAAAACCAAACTCCCCGGGATCAAAAACATACTTCATAATTTTCCCGTCTTTTAGCTCCGCTACCATGCTTTTACCCGAAACAGAGAACTCATCAAGCCCTTCGTCACTGTTAACTACATAGGCCCTTTCAACGCCCAGATTTTTTAATGTATTTATCATAATGTCAATTAACCCTTCATCAAATACTCCGAGAACCCTCCCCCTTGCCAGAGCCGGATTTGTTATGGGGCCAAGAATATTAAAAACAGTTCTTATTCCCATATCTTTTCTTGCCCTGGCCACATATTTCATAGCCTTATGCGCCCTGGGAGCAAAAATAAAACCAATACCAATACTATCAAGACACTCTGCAACGTCTTCACATTCAAGGTTTATATTTACTCCTAACTCCTCAAGAACATCGGCACTTCCGCTCCTGCTTGAAACACTCCTGTTGCCATGCTTTGCAATTTTAACCCCCGCACCTGCAGCTATAAATGCTGCGGTGGTTGAAATGTTAAAAGTATACAGCCCATCTCCGCCTGTTCCGCAGGTGTCCACAAGGTCGGGATATCTGCTTTTTACCTTTACCGCCTTATCCAGCATTGCTCTCGAAAACCCGCTTATTTCAGTAGCTGTTTCTCCCTTCATCTTCAATGCGGTAAGAAAAGAAGCAATCTGACAGTCATTTGCCCCGCCTTCCATTATAAGCTCCATTGCTCTGTATGACTGCTCTTCGCCAAGGTCTTTTCCATTTAAAATTATATCCAGGAAATCTTTCATTCTTAATCTCCCCGCTATTTTTTATATTGTTATTTATATATATTGTTATTTTTTAGTTTATTTAAATAAACTGATAGCCCTGAAAATAGCAGCTGCCTTATTTAAGGTCTCATCATATTCATTCTCAGGTCTTGAATCATAAACAATACCCGCACCAGCCTGGATATAGGCCACCCCGTCTTTAATCACTGCTGTTCTTATGGTTATACAGCTGTCAAGACTTCCATCATATCCAAAATATCCCACTGCTCCTCCATATGGCCCGCGCCTGTCAGGTTCCAGTTCACTTATAATCTGCATCGCCCTTATTTTTGGGGCTCCCGACAGTGTCCCTGCAGGAAAAACACTTTTCAGCGCGTCGTATATTGAACGTTTTTTTTCCAGAACCCCTTCCACCCTGGATACCAGGTGTATTACATGGGAATATTTTTCCACACCCATATATTTCTTTACTTTTACACTGTTATATTTACATACCCTCCCCAGGTCATTTCTGGCAAGGTCAACCAGCATATTATGCTCCGCTTTTTCCTTTTCATCATTTAATAAACTTTTTACCAGAATCCTGTCTTCCCCGGGGTCCCTGCCTCTTTTTCTTGTACCTGCAATGGGGCAGGTTAATATTTTTCTGCCTTTAATTTTAATAAGAGGCTCCGGTGAAGCGCCTGCAATTTTAAACCCGCCAAAATCAAAATAATACATGTATGGAGAGGGATTTACCGCTCTGAGGCCTCGGTAGACACTAAAAGAATCTGAAAATATTCTGGTGTGAAACCTCTGTGACAGGACTATCTGGAAAGCATACCCTCCAGCGATATATCTTTTTGCTTTCTCCACTCCTTTGAGGAATTCATTCTTACCAAAATTTGAATTTAATTTTAAATCCATTCCGGTATGGTCAATACCCGCAGGGTTAAAGCTTTCTTTAAAATCATTTTTAACATTTTTATTAATTTTATCTTCAACACTCTCAATATTACCGGCTGAAATATCATAAGCCTTCCCGGCACTAATTTTACCTCCGCTCTTAACTGTTGAGATTATTTTTACCCTGTTAAGCAGGTGGTCAAAAACAACTACGAGGTCTGTAAGATAGAGCATGATTTCAGGAATAGACAGATTATTCTCGGGCAGGGGAATATTTTCAAAATTCTTTACCAGATCATAACCCAGATAACCTGCGGCTCCGCCCACAAAATGGTTGAGCCGGGGATTTTTATAAAGATGGTAACTTCCCAACACTTTTCCCAGCTCCCCGAGGGGGTTTTCTGTTTTTATCTGATATAGCTCTTCCCCATTGTTTATTAAAGAAAAAACTCCGTCATTAAACTTAATTAAATTACTGCATCCAATTCCTATAAAGGAATATCTTGCCAGATTCTTTATACCCTCAATGCTTTCCAGTAAAAATCCTTTCTTCCCCGGTCCCACAGTTTTTATAAATAAGGAAGCCGGAGTTTCGGTGTCAACAATATACTCTTTATATACCGGAATTAAATTATAATTTTCTGCTTCTAAAATATATTCACTTTTATTCGGATAAAACATTCTTTTTATGCCTTCTCTGTATTTTCATTTATTTCTTTAAGTATTTACCTTTTAAGTATTCACATAATTTAATTAAATCTAATATTCATTATTTATTCCTTAAAAGAAGATAGTATTCCCCCCGGGGGTGTTTTTACCTGGTTAACACAGGAATTTTTTAGAATTTTTATTTATATGTAAATAAATTTGTAGATGCAGTTTAATGGAAATATATATATAAAATAAAAATTCCAGCCGGCCAGGCTTAGAGACTTCGCCAGCAGGAATTATCTTTTAGCCATAAAAACGTACTTATTAGCTTTTTTGTTCGACTAAATTTTATTTTACAAATTCCCATGACCTGTTAGTGAAACACGCTTATTAATGCTACTTTTAAAAAGTTTAGATATAATAGCATAACTACTGTGCAAGTCAACTCAAAAAAATATTAAAACTAAAACTTTTATCTAAAAAAATAATGGCACATATTTTATGAACAAAATATGTGCCATTATTTTCATTATTTTTACCGGTAATCCAGGCTGCCTGCAATATTTTATATTTTTTATTTCTTCTGATTCTTTTCTTTTTCTGCAGCTTCCAGCATTTTTTTTGCTATTCTGAGCTCAGTTTTTCTCCTGGTTTCTTCGGTATAAACTCTGAGCTCGGCTACCAGCCGATTGTATCTGGTAATATATATAGTATCCCCTAAATTTTCTGTTAAATACTTCGTAAGATTGACCCTTAATTCATTGGTATCAATCTTTTTTACTTCTTCTTCGTAAGTCATTTTTCACCCCTTAAAATCTTTAACATATACAGAAATTACCCTTTACAATATTTTAAAAATATAAATTTTTATCATTATCTCATATTTAAATAATAATATCTATAATAAATTTATTAAATTTTATATTTTAGATTATATTATAAAACAAATTCAAAATTATTTAAATACTTTTTTGAAAATTATATTTTTAATTTATAATAATTATAAATTAAAAATATTTTTAACCGGGATGTCTGAGCAGTACATATATATACCCCAGCATTTTTGAGATATCAATATGGATAAGTAAAAGAGGAACAAAAAGAACCGATAACAACTTTTCTTTCAGGTTAAAACTACAGCCATCTTTATTTTTAAATAATTTAAAGAGCCTCCAGTACGATTTATATATATAAAGAGCAAAAAGAGGAATATATACAAACAGAATCCAGCCGCTTATATAAATCGCCATCAATATAATTAATACAAATACCAGAAGTGCAGCAAATCTTATAATGTGCCGGTATGCATACATCCTGCCCGCCGCATCTCCTCCTGCATACCTGAAAAACTGTTTAAATATCTGTACAGGATTCTTCCTCATTATCCAGTAGACTACGGCATCAGAATTAAACTTTATCCGGTAGCCTGCTTTTTTTATTTTAAAATTAAATTTCATATCCTCGCCATAATCCATATCCTCGGGGTAACCACCTGCATCAGCCCATACTTTCTTTTTAAAACTTGCATTTCTGGATGAAGGCATATAATTACCACTTTTTATTTCTTCTTTAAAAGGCATAATACACGCGGCCAGGCACTTCTGCACAAAATTACTGCAGTATGGTATACTCAATCCTCCTATTACATCGCATGAAGGATCATCATAAAACTTCGTAATTTCCACTAGCCAGTTCCTGTCAAGGATACATCCGGCATCGCTCACGCAGATAATCTTGCCTGATGCATTTTTTATTGCTTCATTTCTTCCCCTGGAAATATTTGCCCCGTCTTTCTTTATTATCTTCACCTTTACCGGCCCGGAATCATTCTTAATGTTTTTAAGCTCTTTCTTTTTTTCTTCTTTCATTTTTCGGTCCGGCAGTGCTACCGAAAATACTTTATTTTTATCCCTTGCTGCCCTGTCTTTAAAAAAGGTTAATATACTCTCACGGGTACCATCTTCCGAGCCCCCGTCAACTATAACTATTTCTCCCGGGATATGGCTCTGTTCAACCAGGCTTTCCATAAATTTAACAATGCTTTCCTTTTCATTGTAAACTGTAGTTACAAAGCTGACATTGCCAAGAATTTCTCTTTTATTTTCTTTCCCGTTCATATTAATTTTCTGTAATATAATTTAAACCCTTTAAAATAAGAAAAAAGCCTGGGCCTGTTTTCCCCGCCCGGCCTGAATACGGTTAATATTGAAAAAAGCAGTATCCGGTTTAAAATTCCTGCCTGATAAATCAGGCTTAACAACACAGCATGCATCCTGGAGTAATTCTTTTTAAAATATAACCTCCTGCTTTTCCATATCCCGGCTTCCCTTGCAGCCTGGTTTCTGGAAGCAATACCACTATCGGAATGTTTTATCACCACACCGGGAAAAAAATAATTTTTAAAATTTTTCCGGTGTAATTTCAGACAGAGGTCGGTATCCTCACTGAACATAAAATAATCTTCATCAAACATGCCAGCCTGAAAAAAATAATCTTTTTTTATAAACATAAACGAACCTGTCAGCCAGTCTACTTCTCTTATCCTGCCATGGTCCCACCGGCTTAAAAAATATGCACCAAAAATGCGGCTTTTTTTAAATATTCTGTAAAGGAAATAGCTTTCATAAAACTGGCGGGCCAGTGTAGGAAAAGACCTCGGGCTATATTGCAGGGTTCCGTTCGGGTTTAATGTTTTTGCTCCAACCACACCCACCTTTTCACTTTTTTCCTTTTCATTATAAAAATTAATCAAATCATTAAGATTCCCGCTTATAAGCTCCGTATCAGGATTTAAGAATAAAAGGTATTTCCCTTTCGCTTTCAATACGCCTGTGTTTGAAGCTTTTGAAAAACCGGGATTACTTTTATTTTCTATTAAATGTAGTCTGTCCTTTCCTTTGCTCAGTCTTTTTAGATATTCAACACTTCCATCATCTGAGTTATTATCAACAACCAGTATTTCACAGTCAGGTCCCTTTTCTTTTGCATCACAATCAATACTTTTAAGACATCTCTTTATAAAATCAAGACTGTTATAATTTACAATTACAATACTAATATCCAATTATTATCCCCGTATTAACTCATTTTTATTATTTAAATTAATTTCCTGCCTGATGCTCTTCCATGATTTTATTGATTATTGAAATCAAATTCTCCTCAAATTTAATATCTGAAAACCTCCTGCAGCTTAAAATTGCATTATTTATTATTCTCTTTACATCTACCTTCCCTTTTATTATATCCAGAGTTATATCCTTAAGCTCCTTCCGGCTACTGAATAAAAATCCATTATATCCGTGTTCAATAATTTCTTTCTGCCCGCCTTTATTTATGACCACAGGGATACAGCCTGCGGCCATTGCTTCTACGGTAGTAATCCCAAAATGCTCAAATTTCTCGGGATGGGCTTCTTCGTCCTCCCCCATTCCCGAAGCATGCCAGAAAATAAATGACCCGGCAAAAACTTTAACCAGTTCTTTCCATTCAATATTGGTAATCACTTTTACAGGATAGCCTCTGGCTGCAGCAATTACCTTTTCTACATATTTCAGGTGGTCCGGCCTTTTGCTCGCTCCCCCCGCCAGGTACAGGGTATATCCCTTCATTTGCCCGGGATATTGTTCCAGCAGCTGCTTGAAAATCTCTACCATCTCAAGCTGCTTCTTATTATGATGCTCGGGGAAAAACCTGCCGACGCTTAAAATAATCTTTTCTTTCTTTTCTACCCTGAAACTGTCCGTATCTACAGGGGGATAAAGAATCACACTATCCCTTTTCCATAATTTCTTTATCCATTTTTTTGAGTACTCGGATATAGTAATAATTTTATGATAAGTTTCAAGAAACCTTAAATTGTCGGGAAAAGTTATCAGGAATAAAGGGATATATCCCAGAACTTTTAAAATAAATTTTTTTAAAAGGTTTATTTTCCTCTCATCATATATAACCACTCCCAGACTCCTGGAATCTTCTGAATCACTGTATTCTTCAGAGGGTTTAAAGGTGCTGGATGAAACCTGTATAATTGTAAATTCATTTCTGGTATCCAGTGGAACCCTGACAATTTCCATGGAACCCTTTACTAAACTGATATCCTTATCATAAATAGGTCTGTTCTCTTTTGCCTTCCCTTCAAAAACCTTAATGTTTACTTTCATCAGGTCCAGCGCGCTCGCTTCCGGATTCTTTAAACCCAGCTCCATATACTGTTCGGATTTCATTACCTTTAATTTAATCTTTCCGCTGCTCCAGCTGCCCCTCCTGAGTAAAAATCTTTTGGGCTCATATATACCCTCTTCCACCTCTATCTTATCAAAACCCTCTATCAACCTGCCTGCAACCTTAAACAGCCATATTGCCGGTTTTCTGAAAAAAAATAGTAAAAACCGGTGAATAAATTTGAAATCTACATCAAAAGGAGTCGGGAAATAACACAAATATAAATTCCCGGAGCTATACGCAGGAAGCGAGCTTAAATAAGTGGCATTTATAAAGAGGTCATATTTTTTAGTTATTTTTGCAGCATAATCTTCCGATATAAAGGGAAATATTTTTAAATTAACTTTATTTAAATCAAGATTCAGCCTTCTTGACACCTCTTTAAGGTCGGCAAATATATCGGTTATTATATCTACACTGTATTCTTTTTTTTTAGATAAGACTTCTGCAATTTTGCAACTGTATCGTTCCCCGCCTCCGGCCGTTGAAAGGTACCTATCGTAAATAGCAATCCTTTTCATAAAAATACCCGCTAAAAATTTCTAATCCAGCTTTTTATAATTTTATCCTGAATCCTGTGGTCAGTTCTTATTTTAATCCTTCCTGTCAGATTTTTGGGCAATAAATAGAAAAGTTCAAAAAATACTCTAATTCTTGCAGGTATGTCAACCCTTTTTTGCCTCATACCCTTTAACAGACCTGATAGATAATATAAAATATGAATCAAACCTGAAACAACAAACGTCAGATAACACCTGATAAACAGGAGCGGCCAGCCACACTTGAAAATCATTAGAAGCCTATTTCTTATTACATAATAGGTAAAATCATAAGACCATTCCCTGCCCGTGCCACAATGAAAATGCCTGGCAACAGAACCGGGAGCAAAGAAATTTTTCCAGCCTGCCAGTCTTGCCCTCCAGAACAAATCAATATCCTCATAATAGGTAAAAAAACTTTCGTCGAAATAACCTGTTTCCTCCAGCATTTCCCTGTCAAGCATAATACTGCTTCCGGAAAGGCCAAAAACTTCCTCAACGCGATTATACTGGCCTTCATCAATACTTTCCATACCCCTGTCTCTGCTGTAAAAAGATTTATTTATCTTAACGCCACAACTATTGATTATATCCTTACAGTTAATAAAATACTTTTTAGGGATTTTTATTTTTATTGTCTTTAATCTTTTTGAGAGTTTTACATCCTTTACTATTTCTTCACCTACTACTACCTGTAAGTTATTCGGTGAGATATAAGTTGCCGCTTTGAACTGCAACTCCATATCTCTTTCAGTGTTTGCCACCGGTATGGCAAGTATCGCATTGTCCTGTGTCCAGTGATAACTTCTCCCGTTACTGTCAGACTCAGCAGGATAGAACCCGTCCAGGTACTTAATATTATTTTCTAAAGGGTTATTATAATCTACGGCACCATTACCATCATTTATTATGGTTAAGTCACATATTTTAACCCCCAGTCTTCTTGATTTTTTGCTGTTTTTATTTTCACTCTGGCCGGTACAGCGGGTAATAATCTGAAAAGGAAGATAACTGTAATAAAAAACCACTTTGGAGCCCACAGCTCCTATTTTTGAATCACCGGTTGATTGTTTGAAAATAGACAGCATTTCAGACAACCAATCTTTTTCTACGATACAGTCATTATTTATTAAAGCTATATATCTGCCTTTTGAATGTCTGAATCCTTCATTATTCCCGCCGGCATAGCCCCTGTTCTCCCCGAGTGCGATTACTTCCACCCACGGAAATTCTTTTTTTACAAATTCTACTGAACCATCGGTAGAGCCGTTATCGACCATTATTATCTGAATTTTATCAGCAGAGTAATTAAGACTAATAATAGAATTAAAAAGATTTTTTAAAAATAATTTGCCATTAAAATTTACTGTTATGATTGATATTAAAGGGTCATCATCCTCGCTCAATTAAAACCTCACCTTACCTTTAATCAGGATACTAGCTTCTGGAAATTACAATTACCCCGATCGTTATTACAATTGCTCCTATCCAGCGCACAGGATTAACATCCTCTTTCAATATAAATTTTGAAAGAACAAGCACCATTACATATGTAAAACCAATAAATGGATAAGCAAAGCTCAAATCCACTACAGATATTACTATAAGCCATATAGCAGCAGAAATTACATATAAAAACAGGCCGGTTAAAATCAGGGGGCTTTTTATCACCCCCAGAAATAATTGCTTTAAAAAATCAAACCCTTCAATATTGACTATTCCGATACGATTTATCCCTATTTTTAATAGTAATTGTCCCCCGACGGCTATGGAAATACTCAGCAGTATTAGAAGTATAGAACCTGTTAAACTCAAATGCCCGCTCCTTTTAATCATAATTTTAAGTATTTATTCTTATTAAACCCGCTTTTAGAAAAATCACCAGTTAAAATTATATTTTCTTTACAAGATAATATCTATTGGAAACTGAAAGCCCGATTATCCTGTCAATATTCTCAAAATCCCGCAACAGGACTTCCAGTTTCTGGTCAATGTCTATAACCGTTCCCGATTTATTTCTGGGTTTAAATCCCCCCAGAATTTCTCTCAGGCTGCTGATATTATAACCCAGATTTTTAACTTCTTCATAAAGAGTCCTGAAAATATTAAAGTATATAAGTAAGAGCCTCTCACGGTTTTTACGATTTAGTTCATTAATTTCCCTGTTTATCTGTAGCTGGATATTATTATTAATGGCTTTAATTGATTCATTGTAGCTCTTTCTTAAATTCTCAAAATACATACTGGTAAGAAGATACATATATCTTCTTAGCTTTCCTTTTATGGTTTTATCTTCCGTAAGCTCCTCTGAACCCAGAATATCCAGCCGGCTCAAAAGTTTCAATTCATCAAAGTTTTCCTTATTTAATTTTATTTCAAAAAGTTCAAATAATTCATTTTCTCCATATACCTCGTCCGTCTTATTACCACCGACAAATACCGGATTCTTTTCAAACTTATCCCATATTCCTTTTTCCATGATTTCAAATCCTGCATTTTTAAATATAAATTCAATGGTAAAATCATCAATCCTTGAACCTGTTCTATCTTCCCTGCTTCCCTCACCCAGAAGTTTATAAATTCCTCTCTTTTCTGGCATGGAAAAAAATAACAGGCCTTCTTTTTTTAATTTTGAAGCCAGCACATTTGTCAGGTCATAGAAAAATTTTGGAGTAATTTTTAGAAAAGCGTTATTTAAAATAATTCCATCAAACTTTGTTCTCTGGGTTATTTTAGATTTCAAAATCCCGACTTTATCCAGGCCCGAATATTCATCTTCATCATCAGATAAAACAAAGTCACCGTCCACTTCAAGATTAAAAATTTTACCCACATCTTTTTTATTTATAATATCTTCGTCCCTGTATTTATTAGAAGTTATTTTTAAAACATTCGCGCAACCCTCAAAATTCTTCTTTATAATTCGCGAAATCTTACTATTCTGTAAATCTATCATCTCAACTATTTTTTTCTTATCCAGTGAATAATAAGAATTAACACAATATTTAACCAGTGGTTCAGTTACATTTTCCCAGTAAAACCGGGGAGCAATCCTATTTAAATTTTTACTATAAATTTCTTTTAAGCTTTTATTGGTAACCACACTTTCTATTACTCTGGCAAGCTGGTGCGTATCCTCATAACTTACCACCTCACCAATATTCTCGCTCTTTACAATTCGTGCAATAGAATCACCCTCGGTGGTTATTACAGGAAGCCTCGCCCATATGTAATCAATGACCCTGGTCCTGTAGGAAAATTCCGTTTCAATCCTGTCACTATGAATGGATAATCCCGCATCCGAATCCAGCAGAACAGCCTGCCTCAGGTCATACGGGGTCCATTCATTAAAAAATATATTTTTATCATATAAATCCAGCTCTTTTGCCAGATTTATAGCTTCCACACACTTTTTCATCCGGGGAAGCTTGGGGTCAGGGTGATTTACCCCCATAAACACCAGCTTTATATCTTTCCTGTTTCTTGTAATTTCCCATATTGCTTTTATCGCTGTGGTAGGGTCAAGCCAGTTCCATATTCCACCTCCCCATAAAACTAACTTATCTTCTTCACTAACGTCAGGTACAATATCCCTTATGGAAAAATTATTGCGCCGGGGCGGTTCGGAAGGTATGCCGGAAGGTACTATATCTATCAAATTTCTTAAAGTATTGTCGGAGTCATAATTGTATGGATTGATCCTGCCCATAGCATTCAACATTCCTACCCAGTAATCCCTCTGTTTTTCACTTGCACAGATAAAAAAATCTCCAATGGTAAGCTGGAGCTTTAATATATTTAAATTATTCTTATCAATCCTGAGTCTTTCTACCATATCACTTTCCCTGAACATCTCCAGGCTCTCAAGATTAAAGGGATTATAAAGGTCTACAATAATCTTTCCCTTAAAGTTTTTCAGGAAAGGAAAATAATAAAGGATATGCCCCTGTATTAATATAATTTCAGAATTCTCAATGCTTCTCTGCAGGCTCTTATAGCTATTTAATTTATACTGCCTGGTTCTAAATCCTTCGATATCAATATCTACTCTGTTGGGAGTAAGTAAAGTAACATCAAGATAATTGGATAGAATCTTTGCAAATTCATAGAAACGTATGCCGGGCCCGGCCATTTTTTTACCAATTACATCATAGCTTATGATACATATTCTTGATCGATTTTTCTTGCCAGGTTCAACAACTTCTTTCTCCATTATTTCTCCTCTGCCGCTTTAAAAATTATCCAAAAGCCTTTTTACGTTAAAAACTCCAGGTTATTTCTTTATTTCAAGATTGCAATCATTTTAACTCTAATTTATTTAAGATTAAATGATTTTTTAATTTAATTATCAAATTACAGGGTAGAAACAGAAAATTTATAAAATAAGCATAAAATAAAGGCAGAAACTGGTCAACTGTTGACTCTTTCTTTAACCATCTCAGCTCGGCTCTAAAAAAAACTTTTAAAAATGTCAAAAAATCCATATTGATTATTGCACATCTGATTCTGTTTTTATGGTAAAACCTGTAGAAATTTCTGCTGAATTTTTTTACTGAAGCTCCTTCAAAATGCCGGGCAACAGAATCGGGGTTTACTACAACTCGCCTTTTAATTTTTTTAAGTTTAAGACAATAATCAAGTTCCTCAAAATAAGCAGGGCGATACCCGGCATCAAACCCGCCCAGATTACTGAATAACCTGAAATCCGTAACAAAAAAAGCTCCGGTAACATAATCTACATCTTTTATTCTATCTTCACGGTACAGCTCGCCTTTCCCATTTTCAGTCTTCCCTGTTTCATTCTTAATAACAGAATAATCTTTTCCGGAATTTATATGATAGGTAATGAAATTATCTCGTATTCTCCCTCCATAATGCTGGATGGTGACACTGTTATAATCAAGAATGAGTCCTCCTGCAGCTCCTATCCTGACTGACCGGGATTGTCCCCTGTTTATTTTTTCATTTACCGCTTTATAAAAAGAAACCATTTTCTTTAAAGAGCCCCTGTTAATATAGATATCCGGATTTAATAAAATTAAAAACTCCGGCCCTCTGCCGGTATTTTCCTTTTTTGCTTTTATGAAATTAAAAAACGCATGATTAACCGCACCTGCAAATCCGATATTTTTCCTGAGTGCAATTAGTTTGAAATTACCGGCATCTAACCCGGGATACATATTCCTGAATTCTCTTATTTTTGTAACTGTTTCATCTTTAGAAGCATTGTCGGCTACAATCAGAAACCACTCTGTATAATCCTGGGCAATTATTGAATGAAGGCATTTTTCAATAAAATTCTCACTGTTATAAGTAACAATTATTATCAGGCTTTTATAATTCATAACGAAAAAATTAATAACAGAAATATTTTGAATACTTGCATCTTTTTAAATATAGCATCCGTGCTTGCTTAAATATTCAGTGAAATATTCTCCTTTTAGCAACTTTAAAATAACCATATATTTTATAAATCAGATTCTTGCTGACGATTCCTTCAAGCTCGGATATTCTCCTGTCCCTTTCTTCTATCATTTGCTTCTGCCGGAGAACTATCTCATCAATATTCCTCAGGGCTTCTTCTCTGTTTAGAAATAATTTCCTTTCCTTCCCTTTATCCGGGGAAAATACAGGGTTTCTAACCCATTCTCTCAATCTTAAGGTAGTCCTAGTGAAATTAAAATTTTTCAATGCATAAATTTTTCCCGCAGCTGCAGTTTTTTCCACCTCACTGCGATGTGCTGCCATGTAAATTAATTTATCGCTTAATTCATTATAATCATAAGGTTTAAATGTATAACCAATTTCTTCTTTTTCTATAATATCTGTCAATTCACACACATTTGAAGACAGCACGCACAGACCGGCTCTGAACCAATCCATAATACGGTTTTTACTGCCCAGCCTGACTTCATAAATATCTTTATCAATGTTTATACCGGCATCAGCTTCAAGGTAGTAATTCGGGACATCTTCTCCGGGTACCCATCCTTTCATTATAAATCTATCTTTATAAGAGCTTTCATTTATCATGGAAAGAAAATGAGGATAAGTTTTCAGGTCCTGTTCGGGAATCTCGCCTCCAGTTGATACAAATTTAATATCAGGATTTCTTTTCATGGCAATTATCAGTCCTTTAAACAGGGTATCAACATCTGTCCAGGTGTTATATCCACCGGTCCAGAGAACCACGAAATCCCCTTCTTTTATGCCATATTTTCCCCTGATTACTTTTCTGGTATGTTTATACCCCGTTTCAGGGATACCACATGGAATCACATCTGTAAAATCATAACCGGCGGTATAGCGGTTAAGCCTGCCCGCGGCTCCCAGCTCTCCTATTAAAGCATACTTCTGTCTTGAAGATACACAGGAAAAACCATCCGCCGCGGATATAATATTATACTCACTGTTCCAGTAATGGAAAAGACACTCATCACTGCCGTCCATACAGGCGCGCGCCTGTGCTTCGGCCATTACATGGCCAAACAAATCAGCCCGAAACGGTATATCTTTATTAGAATAACTGATTAGTTTGGACAGAATATATGAAGGATAAAAAGTACATCCAATAGCACAGTCAGGTTCGAATTCATTAAATATCCGGGACATAATTTCAACATTCTCAAAATCCTCTTTTCTCAATATGTTGTACTCAAAGCTATATTCAGGACTGCCCTTTATCCCACTATCAACACTGACAGAATTACCGGCATACGCTTTCCTGTCCCCCATGCCTCCGGAGTTGCTGCTTTTAAAATAACCGGAATTCTTTTTATTTACCGGGCCACCTTCACTATAAACAAAATTTTTCTTATGCTCTGACTTGTAACCATCAGGATATGCTGAAGGAACAGCATAATTACATACACAAATTTTATGGCCCTCCTCTAACAGTGGCAGCAAAAACTGCCATGTTCTTATACCGGTTCCATATACCTTCCTGTCATTTTCAAATGGAAGGGGGCTCATGCCTGCTATAAATATTCTGCTCATATTAAAAAATTAAGAATATATTACTTTTTGGTTTATTTTTGCTTTAATTATAATAATTTATCCCGGACTTATCACTTTACTGTTTTTATTTTTTAAAGATTTCTTAATTATAATTGTACTAATTAAAAATTTATACTACCATAACAAAAACAATAAAATTATTGTAAACAGCCTGAATCCTATATGAGATTTATAATAATAATACTTCTAATTATTTTTTTATCAATAAGCACCCTTTTAAGCATCGCCGTAATCAGTACAACAAAAGACGCCGAAAGCCGGGAAACCACTGCAGAAGGGCCGCTATCAGCAAAACCAAAAGATAAAAATAAATTACCTGTCTCAAGGGTAGAAACAATAAATGATATACAAAAATTTTTTATTACTAATCGCGAATACATAAGTAAAGATATCAGTGACACCCCGGCCGGGGATACTGCTGATGGCCCTGAAACTCCGGATGATAAGGATGACAGTTCTTTAGATTCTGCAAACCAGGATGCAGAAGTAGCTGATAATAAACAAAACGAAGATAGAGAAAATACGGATGAAGAAGAAACTACGGAAGAAGAGGAAGAAAACAGAGAAGAGATAAAAGCCGGTACCATAAAATTTTTTCTGGATGGAGATATGGAAAACGGCATATACCTCGGGGAAACAACTTCAAACCTTGAATCTGCGGAAGCATTACAGCTGTACGGTGAGGATTTTATAAATACAGGTTTTAAATTTAACATTAAAAATGACAGTAATCTTAATCTTGAAGCCGGCTCTAACCACTATATTTATATTTACTTTTACACCCGGCAGTCAGAATGGGGCTACACAAGACAACAGGTAAGTTTATCCGGAGAAGAAAAATGTGAGAAAAAAATTACCATATTTGTAGAAAAACCGGAAGATAAGATTATAACCTCCAGCCTAAAGATAATTAAAGGATGGGCTGTTGACCTTAGAAACAAAGAAAACCCCGGAATATCAAACATTGAAATCTACCTTGATGGACCGGAGAGTTATGGAAAATTTATCGGGAACGCTGAATATGGAACCCCTAGAGAGGACGTTGCCGGCTATCTTGAAAATTCAAACTACTTAAATAGCGGTTATACATTTGAAAATCTGATTGACCTTGAGCCCGGTTCCACCCACACTATATTCATTTATGCCTTTAGCTCCGTGGACAATTCGTTTAATTATGAAACAAGAGATATTTACTTATCCGGGATAAGAGAAGAAAAAGCAATAATTAATGCCAGGATTGACACACAAAAGTTCAATGATGAGAACATTATTGAAATAACCGGACTGGCAATTGATAAAAATGTCCTTGAACAGTACCTTGAAGAAAAACGAAAGGCCGTGGAAGAGTCTTCAACAGATACCGGCCGGTACAATACCAAAAAAATAATATTTAATTCCAATAGAGATGGTAATGAAAATATATACAGTATAAATATTGACGGTACAGGACTCACCCGCCTGACCGGCAGCACTGGCAGCGACCTGTATCCGGAAGTATCGCCTGATGGAGAAAAAATTGCCTATACTGCTGATATAGGCGGGGTCTGGCAGATTATGGTTATGGACTGGAATGGTGATAATAAAAAGCAAATTACCACGGGCAACCATAGATGTGCCTATCCTTCCTGGTCTTATGACGGAAAATATATATATTTTGAGATATATAGTGATGGAGACTGGGAAATATATAGAATTAAAAGCGACGGAACAGAGCAAAAAAGGCTTACCTTTAACCGCGACTCCCATGACTGGCACCCAACCGGGCATCCTTCTGAATATATGGTTATCTACGAATCAGGAACTACCGGACATGAAAATATTTATGTAATGAATCACGACGGCTCCGGAAAAAGAAAAATATGTACTGATGGGCCAAGAAGAAGGGTCCCGGATGTATCACCGGACGGAAGTAAAATAACTTATATGAGATATTCTGATAGATACGCTGATATCTGGATTATGGATTATACCGGCCAGAATGAAACCAGGTTAAACAGCAACCCTGAAGAGGACGGCCACCCATCTTTTTCACCTGATGGGAAATATATAATTTATGAAGAAAGAAAAGGCTCCCGCGAAGATTTAATTTTAATAGATCTTGTCACTGGAGAAAAAACCAATCTGACTAATTCTTCATATATTGATAAAGATGGCAGTTTCCTTTACCGATAATAACTACCTTTTGCAGTTTAATATATTTTCCGGGTCCACTGTACTGCATTTAATCGGTAACCTGATGCCTGAACCTTTTGCTTGAAGCTCTGAGTTTTAATCTAACCGATGTACCCATGGAAATACCGAGCCACAGGCCCCAGACAGTTTCCCTGGAAAAGAAATAAAAAGCAAGCTCTGAAATAGTAAGACTGGAGTTAAACAGTTCAGTTACTACTGTATTTACCAGACCGGTTTTATATAGCAATAGCGCAATAGCAGGTATACAGCCTGAAATCAAAAATGTTTTTATGTCAAAATAGTTCCTATTTACTATCGGCTTCATACTGAGAATTATCAGTAATCCAATCATAAACCCAAGAATAAGAACAATAATGAGCCTCAAAAAACTTAAAAAACCGGCCGGCAGGCTGTAAGCTGCCAGTGCGGCGGTAATATTATCAAAATATGCAAAAGCGGTATAATAGAGAATTATATTTATAAAACTGAATATGATAAGAAAAATTCTCATTTTTTTATCCGCTGTCTTCTTTCTATTTATATCATTTTTTTTAAAATGACTGATAAGCAGATGTTAACTTAAAAAAATACTAATTTCAATTAATATTGTATTCTGTTATACTTTAAAACTTGAAAAAATATTAAATGCATTTATAGTTTATAATTATTATCAGTTTATTTAACTTAATCTTAATGTCCAAATCCTATAATCTGTAATATAGATAAAAAGGTATAAAAAAAAATGAGAACAGTAACTACAATTATTATAGTTTTGCTCCTGGTAGCTGTTATATTCCTCGGGTTTATAGTCTTAAAATATTCCGGAACAGGAACTCCTGCCGAAGAAGAAACTGCCGGGCCTGAAACAGGCGAACCCATAGTTGAAGAAGAGGAGCCAGAGCCTGTAGTTGAAGAAGAACCGGTTCAGGAAGTGAAAGAGGATGAAATCGCAGTAATCGAAATATATCTTGATGGTGACAGGAATAATGGCATACTGCTGGGAGAAGCAGAATATGGTATGGCCTCCCCGGAAGCTTATAATATCTATGGCGGGGAATTCTCAGAAAGCGGTTTTCTCCTGGCCGAAAAAAACAGAGCATACACCTTTGAGCCCGGCTCTACCCACTACCTTTATATCTATGTTCTTATACCGGAATATGGATGGAATTATACCCGCCAGAAGGTTAGCATCCCGGGCAGCGAAGAGACAGACGAAAATATCAGGTTATCTATAGATGACCCTTCCCACAATGAAACAATAAAAGAAGCTGATAAATCAAATATTAAAATTTCAGGCTGGTCAGTTGATGTCAGCCAGCAAAGTGACCCCGGTATTGACCGTATTGAAATATATCTAAACGGGCCTAAAGAATTCGGGAAGCCTGCCGGTGAAGTGGACTATGGAATTGAAAGACAGGATGTAGCCGGCGCTCTTGGAAACGCCGGTTATACCAGTTCCGGATATTTATTAAATTTTGACGGTAGTAATCTTGAAGCCGACAGCGAAAACACCCTGTATATCTACTCTTTCTCTACTTCAGGAACATATAACCTGGGCTTAAGAAATATTGTAATAGAAGGTGAAAAGAAGGAATCAATAGCCCTAATTTCAGCACAGGCTAACCTGAGCAATGAATCCATAGAGATAAGCGGCTGGGCAATAAATAAAGACCACATTACCGGAGGCAGACCGAGAGACCCCGATACAGAATACTCAACCAGAAAGATAGTATTTGCTTCCAGCAAAAATGGAAACGAGGATATATTCAGCATGAACATAGATGGTACCGAACTTACGCAGCTGACAGATTATTCCGGAAAAGACAATTACCCTGCTGTTTCACCCGATGGTAAAAAAATTGCCTACACTTCAGATATCAATGGTGTCTGGCAGATAGTAGTTATGAACTGGGATGGAACCGAAAAGGAGCAGATTACCTACAATCCGTGGAGAAGCGGGTATCCTGCCTGGTCCTTTGATGGAAGATATATTTTCTTTGAAGCATACATAGAGGGCGACTATGAAATATACAGGATGAACAGTGATGGAAGCAATATGAAGAGAATTACATTCAATCCAAATATCCCGGACTGGCATCCTTACGGTCATCCTTTCCAGTACAGAGTCATTTATGAATCAGGGACGTCAAGGAACGAAAAAATATATATGATGGATTATGACGGTACTAATATTAAACAGCTATCAGACGCAGACATGCGGCAGAGGGTCCCTGCAATTTCTATTGATGGAGAAACTATCGTTTTTAGTGACAATGAATCCGTTTATACTATAAATATCAATGGAGAAAATTTACAAAAAATCAGCGGGAACCTCTCAAACAGCAGACACCCTGACATATCTCCGGATAATAAATATATAACCTTCGAGGGCAATGTTGACGGCCAGCTTGAAATATTTATAGTCAATGCCGATGGTTCAAACCTAAAGAGACTTACCAGTATTACTGGAAGTGATTATGACCCTGTTTTTCTGTATCAGGCTCCCTAGCAAGTGATGGAAGCTCTACTTTTTCTTTTCCTTCAATTGAAACATGTTTGTATTTTCTTCCGGGAAAACTGAATCGGATTGATGAACCTATAGAAAAGCCCAGCCATATGGACCATATAGTCTGCCTTGAGAAAAGATAAAATACAAGCTCACTCAATCGTTCACTGGAGTTAAAAAATTTATTAATAATAAAGCTGGTAATTGTACCTTCAGATAGCACCATACAGATAAAAGGGAAAAAACCGACTATCACCAGGTTCTTAAAACTAAAAAGGCTTCTTTTTATTTTTAATTTTAATACAAGCATCACTATTACACCTATACAGAACCCGACAATTAACAGGACCGCCAGCTTAATATAATTTGCTGCTATTGCTGATATATCTAATCCTTCAAGAATCTCCAGAATCTTATCAAAATAAGAATAAATAAAAACATAAAAAACAGCATTAATAAAAGAAAAAACTATTAAAAAAACTCTCAAAATCTATCACCTTCCTACCTGGTCTTGTTCTTCCAATATATTAATTATACTCCGATTATTTTAATAAGGTCGCATATCTTCTACAGCCAGACTATCTCCTGTCCTATAAATCAAAGTCTCTGTCCGATGCTGCCGAGATACTGGGAAACATAACTATAGACTGTATGCGCCACAACCGAAGCACCTGCTGAACTGTAGTGCATGCCATCATTTAGATAGCCACCGGGATTCTGAGAAAGCGGAGTTGTAACATCTATAACCACTGCACCGTGCTTTGCAGCAATCTGCCTTATTGTGTCATTATATTTAGCATAATTTTCTTTTTCCGGCCAGTTCAGTGGCCCGATAAGGTTAACAAATACCCTTGCGCCAAGACTTTTTGCTTTTACAATCAGGCCCTCCATGCTAACCGAGAATCCGGAATAACGGGGACCCACATCATTGGTTCCATAGGCAATTATAACTATATCCGGATTATGCACAGCAACGGTGCTTTCAAATCTCGCATTCCCCTCACGGGTTAACTCGCCACTCTTCGCACTGGCAATGGTATTATACTCTGCATAGGGATAATTAGCCTCCAGAAGCTGGTCAAATGTCTGCACCCAGTTTGATTTAGCTATCAGTGAATCGCCCATGGCTACAATAGTCACACTGGCATTCCCCCTTACATTCAGGCTTTTAGGCGGCAGCCCAACAACCGCATTGCTGCTTTCAATTTTAAAATGAGTGGTTATTGTACCGCCTGAATTAGCCAGATTTTCATTCACCATTATCCTAAAAGTAATCTCTTTTTCCTCTTCTACGCCCAGGTTCTCAAGGTCCCAGATAAGCCCCCTTATATCATCGCTCCACCTTATACCCTCCGCGGTACCGGACCGGCTGACGTAAGTAGCCCCTTCCGGCGTGGGGCAGATAACACTATAATTTTCTTCTTTCTTCATACCGGTGTTTCTGACAATAATTTTTACACTTATAGTCTCTCCCGGGTATAGATTGCCTCCATTTGTATCGTATATATAGTTTTCCGATGTAGTTAAATCAGAAAACAGGCTCAGTTTTTCTTCCACTTTTTTTTCTATTACAATTGACCCGTATTTTAAAATACTTTCACCGGTTATAACTTCTTCGCCCATTAAGTCTTCTTTCACCCTGACCTTAAAGGAAAGAACCCTTTTTGTATTCACTTTAAGGTTGTCAATTTCCCATAATACGCTGTTATTGTTGTATTCCCCCTGGCCGGTAATAGAATCTTTGATTATGTCCGTGTATTCTGATATAGCACTTTTTATTTCAACACTGGATGCACTCATATCGCCATCATTTTTCACTGTTAAATCATACCTCAGAACATCACCCAGCATGATGACCCCGCCATTCTCATCTACAGCTTTTACACTGAAGCTACTCAAATCAGGGCTGCTTTCAACTTCGGCGGTCAGAACGGGGCTTATGGTATTATTAAACGTCTCTATCCCTATAAGGTAATTAAAATTCACCTTATCCAACATGATTACAGTACCATCATCCAGCGGGCTAATTACTTCCACCACAAAACACAGAGTACCTCTCTCGTTCTTCTTAACCTCTCCAATGTTAAAACCCAGTTTTTTGCCGTCCCCGGCAATGTTTAAAACGTCACTGCGGTCCGATGACACAAAGGAAGTATGTTCCGGTAAACCAACTTCTATAACCAGTTTGCTTACATTCCTGTTACCCGTATTTTTGTAATTTACTGCATAAGTAATCCTGTCCCCCGGTTTTATATTATCCCCTGTATCACTGTATACATAATTAAAATTTTCATCATCAAAATTGGGTTCTGTCAGATAGAATTTAAAATAATAAATTAAAAAAGCAGCTGCAGCTATGCCCAGAGAACCGGCCACAATAAAAATCCACTTTTTATTACTTTTTATATAATCCAGTATTTTTTTAATTATCTTCATTATTAATACACAATTATTTTTACCACCATTAAATTCGTTAAAAACAATTCCAATATTATAGCAAAAAGACAACCTCTAGATAAAGTATTATTTGAGCGGGCTTTTACCTTATCTCTATTTCAATATCATCACAATTAATATAATTATTTTTGTAAGTCGCCCTGAATTTTACAACAGACCGTCCGGAATCGGTGCCCCTGACTTTAACCATTAAATTAATCTGACCATTACTATCTATAATATATGAATCGCTTACCCACATATATACACCCTCACTTAAACCCGGATATTGTTTTACGTATCCTTCAGGGCTGACTCCGGTCAGCTCAACGTTATCCGGAAGCTCAAGTTCCAGTGAAGTGATCCCGGCCCCATCTTCACCGGTATTGCCTATAATAAATTCTATGATAAATTCTTCTCCCTCTTTTTTTATCTTATCACCAGCTTCATAGCTAATTTCAATACTTCTATCCAGATTTAAATAATTAACATACTGTTCGGGAGAAATCAGGCTGTTAAACTCCACTCTCTTCATATTAAAGAGGTCAATTGTCTCTGTATCCTCTGCCCCGCCGGCATGCCTTAACGCACCTCTGTAGCCGGCTTCCACAAATAAAGGCGTTTTATCAGGATTATAATTTCCCTTTGGTAGCGCAACAAATAAAACTTCATTTCCCAGATGGGATTCAATATCCTCTTTTGATCGGGTAAGTTCATATAAAATTGTCTCATCGTAAGCAATTCCCAGCCTGACATGATTTACTGTATGGGATTGAAACTCGCAACCATATTCATACATTTCTTTAATCTCGGGCCATATAAGTATCGGGCGTATGGGCCTGTCCGCACTGGCTTCTTTCTCAAAATATGCATTTGTTTTTCTATCAGCTTCAGTATCCCCTATTGCGCCGGTTACCAGAAATACAGTCATCCTGTACCCGTACTTTTTAAGAATGGGGAACCCATTGGTATAAACATCCTGAAACCCGTCATCGGATGTTATAATTACCGGTTTTTCAGGCAGCGACCTGCCGAAATCTATGTAATCTAAAAGCTCCTTCAACGTAATAGTCTCGTAACCATACTCTTTTAATACGCCGCACAGTTTGTCAAAGTGGCCGGTATAAAGCTCTATCGGCTCTTCAATATGATCCTCTATGGCATGCATGCCTATTATGGGAATAAAAACTCCATCAAATTGTCTTTCACCGTAAACCAGCATTTTACAATCAGGACCTATAAAAGAGTCTACTTCATCTGAAGATATCTCCAGCCCGACCTCAGCCCGGGTGTCCTCATTTATATCATCTATTAAAGTCAGACCGGTTACAAAATTACTTTCTTCCCCCGCTCCAAGAACATCTATATTCCATGATGTCCGCCCGATGCCTGGTTCAAACAGGTCGTGAGTTATAAGATTAACTTCCACATTTTTTGCTTCCGCACCGCCGCTATTTACCACACTTATATTTACCTTTATATCTTCACCTCCATATGTATTTCCGCCATTTGCATCAATTAGTTCTATATAAGAACCGGAAAATGATGGCAATGGCCCCTCTCCGGACGAACTGGCGTCACTATCACCGCTGCTTATAACCTGTTCAAACCCAGAACAGCCGGTAAAAATTACCGGAAAAATTATTATAAAAGCAAATAAAACTTTTATATTATTCTTTTTAATGAGTTTTCTCACTGCAAACATTACATGCTTCCATCTTTTTACTTTATCTATTTACCCGCCTTATTTTTTATCAATATAGCAGAATAAATCTAATAAACTAATAAATCCAGGTTAATTCTTTTTAATTTAATCTTTTATCTCTATTCCTAAACTGTCACAGTCAACGTAAAACCCGCCGGTTGTCAGTCTAAATTTTATAAATGACTCACCGGGCGCCATTCCTTTTAGTTTTACAATCAAGTTTATCTCTTCCCCGCCCTCTATGACATATGAATCACTTACCCACATATATATACCCTGGCTCAGGCCGGGGTCCTGGCTGATATACCCTCCGGGGGAAGTTTCTATGAATTCAATATTTTCAGGAAGCTCAAGCTCAAATGATGTAATCTTAATTCTTTCTTTATTCTTATTCCTGACAATATATTCAATGGTGAATTCCTCCCCGAACCTTCTGGTATAACTATCGCTAAAGTAGCTAATTTCAGGAATAGACGCTGCAGGTTCAGTAACCCTGAACAGTCTTAACCATTCGTCATACCTGCTCCATAAATAACTTTTCCCCACCTGTTCGGCATTAAATAATTTTTTTATTACCTCTTCATTGCCCACATAATATACTGTAATACCATCTTCAAGAGCTTCCATCATATTGCTTGCCGTATATTCCGGCACCTTATGAGATATATATTTTATGTTTTTGTCTCCATACTCATATTTGTCCACAAACATCCCGATATTTGTTGATTTAGCCAGGGCATACACCCTGGAATTACTTTCCATATTCTTAAACGCTTCATCCCAGAATTTATAAACGTAAGAAACCTCCGAATGGTCAAGCGAAGGATAATTTTCTATTATCAGGCCGGCCGGTATAAAAAGAAAAAACAATAATATGATAGTGACCAGAAAATATTTTAAGAATTTATCAATCCCCAGAACCTTTCTTCCCATTAATGACTTAATAAACAGCAGAATCACCCCATCCAGTATAAACAGCAACCCGAAAGCAATATAAAAAGAAAATACAATCATTGAATACAGTAAATAATTTCTGAGTGCATGCCCTGCATATAATGGAGGAAAAACAAAGTTTACAATCACCAGCAAAAATGTGCACAGGGCAAACTTTACATTTTTTTTGACCAGAATGATAAATCCTATAAGCGCTATGATAAGAAGCAGGATACCATAACTTTCATAAAACATACCAAGGTAATCTTTAATTACCTTTAATATTAATGAAATGCTCTTGTCCCCAAAACTTCCTCCATGGACTTCCCCTGTTACACCCCTTCCGGTTATATAATAGAAAAATTTTAAAGGGCCGGTTACTTCCCCGTAACCCTGGAGCGACCTTATGGGAAGATACAGATATGATAAAAGAGGCAGAATAAAATATAATATGCTGATTATAATTGCCTTTGCGCTTTTAAAAATCCCCGGATTCACAATAATAACATATAAAATAATGACCGGGACCAGGAAAAAAACAAGAGGGTGGTTGGTTAAACTTAACCCCAGGCAGAAAGCAAAAAAATAAAGATACTTTCTGGTTTTATTTTCATTATAGGTAATAGCCGAAAAAAACAATAAAGTCATAAAAAAAGTCTGTAATGTATCAAATTCCAGCCTGTTTGCCACTTCCCAGAAAGGCACGGCAAAAGCAAATATCATTGAACTTATAAAGCTTACGAACACATTTTTTACCAGTTTATTAATTGATAGGAATAAAAATAAAATGGTAAGTGCGCCGAAGATTGCTGAAAAAAGATTGAGCCTGTAAGCTATATCTCCAACCGGCAGTAAGGTAAAAAGCTTTTCCAGCATGGAAAAAACCGGATATCCGGTAGGAACCATAAGACTCATTTCGGTAACCTGAAGAGCGTACCATGCAGTATCCCCGCCTATTAGTTTACGTTCCAGAGTCATAAGATAAATAACCAGGGGAACAGCAAAAGAAAGAATTGATAATATAACTGCCTGTTTTCCTGTTATGAATGCTTTAACCTTCTCCAATATATGCTTCCTTTTATTTTTTTATTTAAAAATTTAAAAACCGACATTTACAGATTAAATATTATAACTCCGGCAATAACCAGGATATTGCCCGCAATTCTTAACCTGTCAATATCTTCTCTGAGAATACACCATGAAAATAACATTATAAAAAAGTAGCTCAGCGCCGTAAAGGAATAAAAATTTGAAAAATCAATCACTCTCATAGTGATTATGGAAAGAACCGGAACAAGCAAAAATAAAAATATACTTATTAAAAGATATTTATTCTTAAAATTGCAGGTAAAGGGCTTCCTGAAATCTACCTTTTTTGCTCCTATCTTGAGTATAACCTGGGCCAGGGCAACCAGAAATTGAGTTACAACCGCCAAAAAAATATAAAGCATAATTTATACCCCTTCCAGCTTCTTACTGGACATAGTTATAATAAAAACTCCTGCTACTATAACAGCCGAACCGATAATTTTTTTTAAAGTAACGGGCTCGCCAAATAAAATTTTGCCCAGGAACAAAGAAAAAAAGTAATTTAAGCTCAGGAGCGGATATATAAAAGAGAGCTTAAACTTCCTGTGCAGGATAAACCATAACACAAATTTAAGGCCGTAAGTCAGAGACATCACAGACAGCCAGAAGGCAAAAACCCTTGAGAGTTCAAGATTCATGCCTATATATTTTCCCGCAATTATACTCAGTAGATTAATGCTGATGGCAAGAATAACTATAAGAATATAAAAAATTTTTTTATCGGTATCCCTAAATTTCATTTTTGATTTTTCCCCTGCGAAAAGGGCCAAACTAATATTTTGAAACACATTTTATACTAAAACTAATGAAATTATAAGTTTTTATAATTTTTTTCAAATTAAAGGAAAAATATAAAAACATCTTAAAGCCTACTATTTTTTATGTTATAGTAATAAAATTATTTTAGTTAAGTTAAAGTCTGTCAAAATATCAGGTAATTTTAAAAAAGGAAATATGGCTAAAAAACTGCTGGTTGCGATTCCCGCATATAACGAGGAAGAAAAAATAGGCGAAGTAATACTGAACATTCCCAAAAAAATTAAGGGGATATCAAAAATCCATGTCCTTGTTATTGATGACGGTTCCACAGATAAAACGGCAAAAATTGCTGCCGGCTCGGGTGCCGAAGTAATAAAGAACCACTATAATATGGGGTACGGAGTGGCATTCGGCAGAGCTCTTCAGTACGCTGTTGAAAATAACTTTGATTTAATGGTCAGTATTGACGGAGATTCACAATTCAATCCAGAAGACATACCCCTGCTCATTTACCCTATCATTAAAAACGAAGCTGATATGGTGACCGCCTCCCGTTTTATTGACAAAAAATACTATCCCGTTATGCCCCTGTCTAAATTCTGGGGAAATAAAATGATGTCTATTTTAATCAGCAAACTAATCGGGAAAAAATTTTATGATGTATCATGCGGCTTCAGGGCATATTCACAAAAAACCCTTCTTTCACTGAACCTGCATGGGAAATTTACTTTTTCCCAGGAAACATTTATTGACTTATCTTTTAAAGGAATCAAAATTATGGAGGTCCCCGTGAAGGTAAAATATTTTCCTTCACGTGTCTCAAAAATATCTTCCAACCTTTTCACATACGGTATAAATTCACTCAAAATAATTCTTGAAACTTACAGGGACCACAGGCCATTTACCTTTTTTTCATATATTGCCCTGTTCTTTTTTATAGTAAGCATCTTCTTCGGTTCTATTTTGCTGTACACTTATATTTCAATTGGCTCATTTCACCCGAATGTCTGGTCGGGATTTGTAGGAGGAACTTTCCTGTTCATTTCGGTAACTTTTTTTATTATAGGCATATCGGCAGATATAATTAAAAGAATCAGAGTTAATCAGGAAGAAATTCTATACCTTTTAAAGAAAAATTCTCAAAGAAAATAAACTGATAACCGGCTCCGGGCCATTTTTTTTGATAATTTAAGAAAGATAATTATAGTGCTAAAAGTAGTATAATATTAAAGAATACTAATAAAACAGAGCTAACCTGTAAAATGAAAAGCGTTTTAATAATAAAAATTTTATTCTATTTATTCTTTGCACTGGTTTTTATCTTTTCACTGATTATTTTTTTTGAGATAACAAACGTCAGCTTTTATAATTACCACTTAAAAGATTTTTTCCATAAAATTTTAAATATCCTAAATTTTTAAGCATCCCTGTCGTCTTCTTCCTTAAATTTTCTTTCAAAATAAGGCCTTACTATATACACAATCCCACCCACCAGTCCGATCAGAATTAGCATAAATAATATTAATAGAGAGCAAAGGGCAGCTTTCTCATTTACCACACCCATGGCAACCATAATAAAAACCAGTGAATTTTCCCTCAGGCCTATACCGCCGACAGAGATGGGAATCATAGCTATAGTTGACACCACCGGAACAATGAAAATAAATGCAGCAAGGCTGAGCTCAATTCCAAGAGCCCGGGCAGCCAGATACCAGTTCAATATAACAGCAAACTGGAGAAGGAAGCTATAGACTAAAACTTTTAAAAGCACTATTTTATGGTTTTTAAAACTCATAAGCGTGTTATAAGCGCTGGATAACTTTTCCTTTATTTTATTTATAAATCCGAACCTTTTTAAGAATTTGCCTATGCCAAAAATTGACGGTTTAATAATTATTAAAGCTATAATTACAACAATTACAAAAAAGATAACTATAGGAATTATCACAGGCTGATTCCCAATAGCGGTAAAACCTAAAAATAAGGCTGCTACAGCATAGACAGACGCGCTTACCACACCGGAAAATCTTTCTACCAGAATTACAGAAGCCGATGAGCTTAAGGGAATTTTTGCCTTCTTTGAAGCATCAATAGTTCTGAACACATCGCCCCCTATACTGGTGGGCAAAAAATTATTAAAAAATAAACCTATAAGCACCGTAACACTTAAACTGGCTGTGCTTAGTTTCACATTCTGGGTATCTAAAAGTGCTTTCCACCTTAATGCTGTTATCCAGGTGCCAAAAATATGAGTGGATAACGAAAGAAGAAGCAGAATTTTACTGGATGATTTTAAAATCTCAACTATACTGGAAAAATTTTTAAACTGTGTCTTAACCAGATAAAAAATCAGTAAAATACTGATTACAATTCTTAATGTCAGAAGTATTGATTTTCTATTCTTCTTATAGAAAGAAATAAACTTGTTCTTCATTTTATTATGCAGGTAAAATTTAATTATTTTCTGGACTTTGTAACCTTCGCTGGCACCCCCGAGGCAATACAGTAAGGCGGGATATCTTTTGAGACTACAGCTCCTGCTCCGATTATAGTATCATTACCTATAGAAACCCCATCAAAAACTATAGCCCCTGCTCCTATCCAGCAATTCTCATCTACTTTTATACCATAGAATGTTTTTTTCTGCTCCGATACCGGGATATCCACCCTGGAATAGTCATGCCCTCCTCCAGTGATATAAACATAGGCTGCAATTAAGGTATTTTCCCCTATAGCCACCCTGCTTCCCGAAAATATTTCACTATTAAACCCTATAACCACATTATCTCCGATGCTTATATCTCCATTTTTACAGCTCAGTATACTATTTCTACCGATAAATATATTTTTGCCCAGATTAATACCATTATTATCCAGCCCCTTGGCATCCAGAACGCAGTAGTCGTCTATCACAACATTATCATCAATAGTTATTTTATGGGGGTGCCTTACAGTTATTGATTTTCCAAAACTTACTCCCTTTCCCACCTTTTTAAATAACGCCGGATAAAATAAGTTCCTAAAAAAGATGCCGATGGCTCCGGGCATATCCTGGAAAAGAATGGTTATTATTTCGTATTTTAATAAGTTAAAAAAGCCTTTCTTTCCCACAAACAGGTCCACATACTTGGCAATTTTTGACTTTTTTCTGGAAAAAAGTTCTTTTTGTATCCTGTCTTCATATCTTTCTATTACAATCAACCCCCTTTATGCCTGAATTTGACTTTAAGTCAAACACCATGAAAATATCGGGCATAATATCCCGATTTTTTAAAAATAAAAATACCTTTTTCTAATATAAACTTTTTTCAGCGTATATTTCTAAAATCCTTAAATGCTTCAATTCAAGATACCTGAAGCTTTAATTTATTTATTATAGCAAAAATATTTTATTTGCCCTGCAATTAATTATTTTTATTTAATTTAACATTAATATTTCTTACCTAACCGCCCAGATGCTCCCTTATAAATGCCCCCAGATACTCAAGAGGTACCCCGAGAAATGTTTTCCTCCTGATTCTGTCACAATCATTGCACGGAATAAGACCATCAATTGCCCCTGACCTGAATCTTTCCCTTATATTTTTTATAATCTCACCATTAAAAATTTCCCCTATCCGTTCACTGCAAGCATCACCCAGGCAGATTTTACCTTTAAAATCCTGTGGACATAAGAAGACCCTGCCATCATAGAATACAGTCAGTGAATACCAAGGAAAAGTGCAGGCTGTTCTGCGGTTACGAAATTTACCCCGGGGTTCCTCATTTATTTTAATCAGTCCGCCCCAGTTATGGGGAGTCCTTATTACCAATCTATCCAGAGGGAGATTTTTAAAGTATTTTAAAAAATCTCTTTTCTGTCCTGATGCCTCATCACGTGGTAAAGCTTTATCATCCTGCATAACCTGGACAATGGCATATGGTTTTTTTGATTTTAACCGCGCCTTTACTTTCAAAAAATCAACTATATTGGAAAGGGTCTTTTCAAATTTTGCCCCGGACCTGTTTTTTTCATAAACTTTCCTAGTATACCCATCAAATGAAAAAGAAATCAAATCCAGGCCGGCCAGTATTATTTTCCTGTCAAGCTCCTTATTTAACAGAGTAGCATTGGTATGAATTCTGGTCCTGACTCCTTTCCTATTCGCGTAAGCAATCGCAGATACTAAATTTTTATTAAGAAGTGGCTCGCCCCTGTGAAACAGATTAACATCATAAACATTGCCGGCAATCTCATCAATTATTTTTTTATAAAGGTTAAAATCCATGTCCCCTTTTTGAGAAGACGGAAGGTCCTTATTTACACAAAAACGGCATTTAAGATTGCATCTGCTTGATAGCTCAATCCAGATTCTTACAGGATAATAATTGCAGTATGTTTTTTTTAAGCAATAGTTTATATAGACTTTAAACAGTTTAAAAAGGTGGATTAATTTATTCATTATAAATTAAAATTTATTTAAGAACCGTCTCTTTTATAACATAGGTAGTCCTATTTCTAACTTCATGATGTACACGCATAAGTACTTCTGCAAGGAGTCCCATGGTGATAAGCTGCACCCCTATAAAAATCATAAATATTGACAGGATAAATAATGGCCTGTCCCCGAGTGGCTGGCTGAAAAATACCCTCATTATAATAAGATAAGCTGTTATAATAAGACCTGCAGTGGATGAAAATAAGCCCAGCACACCAAATACCTGAATAGGCCTCTGAGAATAACTCAAAAGAAATTTTAAAGTTATTATGTCAAGAATTACTTTTATGGTTCTGGAAACCCCGTACTTTGATTTGCCGTATTTCCTGCTGTGGTGCCTTACCGGTACCTCGGCTACCCTTACTCCCATCCAGCTTGCTATAGCCGGTATATAACGGTGCATCTCGCCGTACAAATCAATGTTTTTTATAACTAACTTTCTGTAGGCTTTTAATGTACAGCCGTAATCATGAAGATAAACGCCGGTAAGCTTTGATATTATTTTATTTGCAACCATTGAAGGAAACTTCCTGGTAACAGCCTTATCTTTTCTATTAATGCGCCAGCCACTTACAATATCATAGCCTTCATGTATTTTACCCAGTAACAGCGGGATATCGCGGGTGTCATTCTGCAGGTCTGCATCCAGGGTTATTATTACCTCTCCCTCTGCAAAATCAAAACCAGCGCTGATAGCAGATGTCTGCCCAAAATTTCTTCTAAAGCTTATTATTTTAAATAGCTTATTTTTTTGGTGTATTTTCTTTAATTCCTCAAAAGTGCCGTCCGTGCTCCCGTCATCTATAAGCAACACTTCATATTTCTCAGACAGCAACACTTCATATTTCTCAGACATACTGTTAAGGGTTTTCTCAAGCTCTCTGCAGAGCATGAGAACATTTTCTTTCTCATTGTAAATGGGGATTACAATAGATAAATAAATATCATTAGCCTTTTTTTTAACATTACCCATTTAAAACCCCTTTTTTACTTTTTTCTTTATACCATTCTACAAATTTATCCAGACCGCGGGAAATATCTGTTTCAGGAGAATATTTTAACATTTTTCTTGCTTTACTTATATCTGCATAGGTCATAAAAACATCACCCGGCTGGCTGCTTAAAAATTTCAGTCCTGCTTTCTTCCCGGTAGCGGCTTCAATTAACTTTATCAGATTCATTAATTTGACCGTTCTTGAGTTCCCTAAATTTATAATCTCAAAACCCCCTAACTTATCCAGGCTTTTAATCACACCGGAAATTATATCATCTATGTAAGTGTAATCCCGGGAGGAAGAACCGTCACCATAGATTTTTACACTTTCCCCGTTTAATATCTGCCTGGTGAATTTATGTATTGCCATCTCCGGTCTCTGACGCGGCCCATAAACGGTAAAGAACCTTAAACAAAAAATTGATATATCATACAGGCTATGATAGGTATATGAGATTAGCTCCCCTGCCCTCTTGGTAGCGGCATAGGGAGATACCGGAAGGTCAACATTATCATTCTCTGAAAAAGGTATTTTCCTGTTACCCCCGTAAACAGAAGACGAAGAAGCAAAAATAAACTTTTTGATATCATATTTCCTGCAGCATTCAAGTAGATTCACGGTCCCCAGAACATTTATTTTCTCATATAAAAAGGGATTTCTTATTGATGGCCTTACCCCCGCTCTTGCTGCCAGGTGAATCACTGTCTCTATTTCATTTTCCAGAAATACTTTTTCCAGCCTGTTAAATTCACATATATCCAGGCGATAAAGTTTAAAGTTTTTATTTCCGGAAATTTTTGAGATATTGTCTTCTTTAATCCCCGGCTCATAAAAATTATCAAAATTATCAATGCAAATTACTCTGAACCCCAGCTTTATTAATTTTTCACAGAGATGAGAGCCAATAAACCCTGCACCCCCCGTTACTGCAATATTCATTACCTGCAACCCTTTTTATTCTATTGAACTGAAACTAACTAAAAAAATTTCTAATTAATTATAACAAAAAAATTTCTTTTATTAATTATAAAAAAGTATTTTCTGCCCGCTCTCAATTAAATGCCGGCTAAAAGTCAAAAAAATAATTTTAACAGTATAAAAAACCGGCATAAAAGTCTTTAAAAAATATTCACACGGTATAATTATAAAGCAAAACCTTTTCTATTAACCCCAAATGGTATAAAATATCAAAATAATTTTCTCTGAAATTTTTTTTATTACTTTATTATTTTTAACCTTTAATGAAGGGAGAAAAAATTGAAATTATTAGTAACCGGTGGAACCGGTTTTACCGGCAGTCGTCTGGCAGAATACCTTCTAAATAAAGGTCACGGGGTTACAATTCTTGACAATCAGAAAGGCATTTTATATGACTACCTTTTAGAAAAAGGTGCAAATATTATTCTGGGCTCGGTGACTGACAGGGAAACTGTAAAAAAATCCTTAGACGGGGTAGAAGGTGTTTTCCACCTGGCTGCTTCTTTCAGACAGATAAATGCAACAAAAAAAACTTACCGGGATGTTAATATTGATGGAACGCGCATAATCTGCGAAGAAGCAATCAAAAAACCCTTAAAGAAATTTGTCTACTGTTCAACTCAGGGCGTCCACGGGGATGTCAAAAATCCTCCCGGCAATGAAGAATCTCCAATAGAACCGGCTGATTACTACCAGTTTACCAAATATGAAGCGGAAAAAGTTATAAAAGAGTTTGCCGGGAAAGGACTTAAGAGCGTTATTATAAGGCCCACTGCTATTTATGGCCCCGGTGACCCCGAGAGGTTCTTTTATCTGTTCCGTTTTGCAAAAAAGGGTAAATTCTACATGTTTGGCAACGGTAAAGCTTTCTACCATCCCGTATATATAGATAATCTTAACGACGGATTCTATAATGCTTTTGAAAGCGACAAAATCAGCGCCGAAGTTTATCTAATCGCAGATAAAGAATACTTTACCATTAAAGAACTGGTAAAAAAAATAGGCCAATCAATGGGAGTAAAAGTTAAATTTATACAGCTGCCTTTCTGGCCATTATATGCAGCAGCCTGCGTGTGCGAATTTATATGCATGCCCCTTAAAATATCTCCTCCGCTATTCAGGAGGCGCGTGGACTGGTACAGACAGAACAGGGCTTTTAAGATTGATAAGGCCAGAAGAGAACTAAATTATAATCCTCTGATAGGAATTGAAGAAGGGCTGAAAAGAACAGCAAAGTGGTATAAAGATAATAATTATCTGTAAAATAACCTAATATTGATTAAGCCGGATAATAAATAACCAGAGCTATAAAATTCCTGTGTTTCCCGGCTTTATTTATTAAATTAAAAAATATTTATAAAAAAATATTGAGGGATTGATATGATGTGCGGAATTTGTGGTTTTAACTGGAATGATGAAAAACTTATTAGAAAAATGACCCAAAAAATCCATCACAGGGGACCTGATACCAGCGGAATAAAAACTTTCCCCTCATTTTCTCTCGGAAACTCCCGCCTGAGCATTCTTGACCTTTCTACCCTGGGCAACCAGCCGATGTCGTGCCGTGACGGAAAATTATGGATTGTTTACAATGGTGAAGTATACAACTTCAGGGAAATAAAAGAGGAACTTATTGCCAGGGGGCATAAGTTTAAAAGCCATACCGATACCGAGGTAGTTCTAAAAAGTTTTGAAGAATACGGGCCCCGGTGCCTGAATAAATTTAATGGAATGTTTGCACTTGCCATCTGGGATGAAGAAAAAAAAGAGCTATTTCTTGCCAGGGACAGAATTGGAATTAAACCTCTTTATTATTACTTAAAGGACGGGAAGCTAATCTTTGGTTCGGAAATAAAAAGTATCCTTGAAGCGGATTGCATTAAAAAAGAAATTAACCTGCAGTCATTGTATTACTATCTGGGTTATGAATTTGTCCCGGCTACCGATACCATGTTTAAGAATATCCACAAACTCCGCCAGGGGCACTATGCAATCTTCAAAAATGGCAATCTAAGAATAGAAAAATACTGGGACCTGAAATTCAGGCCGGAAATCTCTGATGAAGACGAGGCAGCAGATAGAGTTTTTGCGGCCCTTGAAAAATCCATTAAAAGGCGGCTTATCAGTGATGTTCCTCTGGGAGTTTTTCTTTCAGGAGGGCTTGACTCCAGTACAATTGTAGGGTTTGTCTCAAGGCTATATCCAAAAAAATTCCAGACTTTCTCCATAGGATACAGGGACAGGACATTCTCCGAACTTCCCTACGCTAAGATAGTTTCTGATTTTTTTGGTACCGAAAATAATATACTCATGATTGACCCCATTTCTCCCGAAGATATAGAGAAAAGTCTCTACCACCTGGACGAGCCAATGACCGACCTGTCCACTATCCCCTTCTACCTTATCAGCCGTAAAGCCAGAGAGAAGGTAACCGTGTGCCTGAGCGGCGAAGGAGGAGATGAGATGTTCCTGGGCTATGACAGGCTCAAAGCAGCCAGGTTAAACCACTATTACAATATTCTCCCATCCTCTGTACGGAGAAAAATGATATCACCGCTTATCATGAAACTGCCCGACCGGCCACAAAAAAAGGGCGCAATTAATATGCTAAAGCGCTTCATAGAAGGTACGCTTTATCCGGAGGAAGCAGGAGCAATGCGATGGCAGTATTTCCTTAACCCGACAATAGAACAGAATATCTTTAATAAAACTATCAGGGATGATATATCTTTTACCCCTTTTGAGCCCATATATTATTTTTCCAGAACCTGCAATTCAGACCTTCAAATAGATAAAGATATTTTTGTGGACATAAAACTCACCATGGCCGATAGTGTTTTAATGAAAGTTGATAAGATGAGCATGGCCACTTCACTTGAAGTAAGGGTGCCCTTTCTTGACCATGAAATTGCGGAGCTCTGTGCTTCAATCCCTGCAAATTTAAAGCTAAAAAAATTAACCACAAAATATATACTCAGAAAAACCCTTAAAAAACACCACTTCCTCCCGGAAAATATTATTTACAGAGGAAAACAGGGCTACAGTATTCCAATTAAAAACTGGCTGAGAGAAGAGCTAAAAGATTACATGATAGACCTGTTAGAAAATTCACCTGTTATTAAAGAGAATATTAACGGCTCCTATCTATCAACTCTTATAAACGAGCACCTCCATCTAAAGCATAACCATAACCATATCCTGTGGGCTCTTATTAATTTAAGCCTGTGGTATAAGAAGTTTTTCTCTTAGAAAAATTTTAATTTAAAAAATTAAATAGAAAAGCCCAGAACCAGGGGCTATCCTTTTCTGGTTTCAATATAGTTTCTTAAAGCTTCTTTCCATTCCCTTAAATCGGCAAGGCCGATTTTTCTCAAATTATAGTTATCCAGAACTGAATAAGACGGCCTTTTTGCCTTTGCTCCGAACTTCTCTGAACTTATGGGAATTATTTTTGCGTCCAGTCCTGCCAGGCGTGATATTTCACAGGCAAATTCATACCAGGAACAGTTGCCGGCGTTGGTCATGTGGTAAATACCATATTTTCCGGTCCCTATTAGCTCCAGAAGCTTTTTTGAAACATCAACCGTGCTGGTCGGGGTAATAACCTGGTCATTTACCACCTTTATTTCTTTTTTCTCTTTTCCCATCTTTAGTATCAGCTCTACAAAATTAGTGCTGCCTTTACCCACAGCACCTGCATGACCATAAAGGCCGCTTAATCTTGCAATATAATATTTTCCAAGCATATACTTCATTACCTGTTCACCGGCAAGTTTTGAGATACCGTACAGGCTGAGCGGACCCGCACAGTCACTCTCTATGTAAGGTGAATTCTTTTTCCCGTCAAATATATAATCCGTACTGAAATGCACCAGGGGAATATCTAAATCCCTGCATATTACCGAGAGATTTTTAACTCCAAGAACATTTACCCTGAAAGCAGATAGAGCTTCGTCCTCGCACCTGTCCACATCATGAAAGGCAGCTGTATTTATTACTATATCCGGCTCAATACTGTTTAAAATTCTATCACTTAACTTATAATCGCATACATCAATATCCTTTAAACCTACAAGTCCGGTAACTTCCACTCCTTCCTTTTTAAAATAACTGTTTATATCCGTTCCAAGCTGACCCTCAACTCCAATAAGTGCGACTTTCATTATTAAATCTCCTTATATTTATACCTATTTCTTAACTTACCAAAAATTTTAAAATAAAATAAACAGAGATTTCAACCGCAACCAGTACTGTATATGAAACCACTATCCATAAAAGTTTTCTTTTTCTCCTGTCAAAAACAGTTATTCTCAAAATCTCTATAATAATTATTCCCAGTATAAAAAGATATAAGAATGTAAAATATTTATTGGAAAACAACTTATAAAAAAATTCAGAAAATGGGCGCTTCTGGTACCAGAGTTTTTTCTGAAGCTTCTCAAAATAATCTTTTTCTATCCTGAAAATATTATCCCCCGGTGTTTCAAGAAAGCCACCGAGATTTATCCGGGACAGGTCATACCCATCATTAATCTTTAAATCAAACTCCACATAAGAATAATCTTCTAAAGAAAAACTAAACCCATCTGAATAATCCTCGCTACCCAGAACGGCCATAAATTTAATTTCTTCTTCTGATGTCATGATAGTATCTTCATCTTCCCACTCTTTCAGTTCATGCGAGGTTATCCTGCCGTCGGTTGAAATTTCGCCTTCAAACTCTGAATCTTTTCGGTCTGCGCTCCATTCTATAAATATATTGCCCTCTTCTTCCCATACATAATAACCATAACTGGCGCCGGGTATATAAAATACCCCGCTGCAACCCGTTAGAGCCAGCAATATCAATCCGCTCAAAAGACCGGCTAAAATTTTTTTTAATTTAAAAGTCTTTTTGCCTGTTAGCATTTTCTTTTTAATTTATTTAAAGTGTACTGTTGTATGGTTCATTTTCTATTAACTTCTTATTATCCCTGTAAATAAGATATATCATCCACAGCGATACACCGGTAAAAATACTCCTGAATATATTTACAAATTTTGCGGAATCATAAAATCTTTCAATAATCGGGATGACACCGGTTAAATATACAAAAAATTTATGGTCTACCGGTGCAAATACAAACTTGGTCACCAGGTCCCCCCAGTATATAAGTATCACCATAAGAAGGGCAAACTGGAGCCAGTGATAATATATAAGTGACTTTCTTCGTATAAATGTCATTACCAGAAAAGGGACTATCCATAACACATATTGAGGATGAAAATAACAGAGGCTGACATAGGCAAGATATACTATAGCTCCGTAATTTAAGAGTATGTCAAAGTTTTTCTTTTTTATATGAAAAAAACTCAAAATTATAACCACATACGCCGCTACAAAAATAAAAATACGGTCATGGATAATTAGTTCCAGGCTGGATGACAGGATATAATTAAAGTGCTGTGCATTAAGCAGCGTAAATATTAAACTTCTTTCAAAATAAAAATAAGAAAACAGCTCCAGAGCAGCCAGGCCGGAAATTCCTATAATAGATAAGATTATATAGTCTTTTTTTGTTCTTGCCAGATAAAATACCATCAGAGGAAGAATCATCACCGGGAAAAACCTTAAAGCTATGGCGAGTGCAAGCACAAAAATGGCCCAGTATTTCCTTTCTTTTTTTGCCAGCAGCAGCGCCAGGAGAGTGGCAAATACTCCAATGATATCGTGCCTGGCAAATATATACAGTACAAATATCACCACCGGATTGAACACCCAGAATTTAAAAACCCGGAGTCTGCTTTCGGGCTCATTTTCAAATGAAAGCCTTAATATTAAAAACATGCAGGCTATATCAAATAAAAGGTACAGAATCTTAAACAGTGTCAGGACAGTAAAAACATTATAGCTGCTGTTAAATGCAAGCCATGATATCCAGGTGTCCTCTTCAAGTAGAATTGGAGAAAATTCATTTATTGCGGGGAATATAAACTTTATTATGAATAAATAAGCGGAGTGAATAATGTGAGTCAGTATCTGTTCAAAACTTGAACCAAAATCCCCTGCAAATACTGTTTCCGCTGCCCTCTGATAAGTTGATAATAAATCTCGCTGGAAAAAAAAGGGGATGAATAATAGCCTTACAAGAAGACCGGCCAGAAAGTATTTATAAAAGCGCTTTGTCAGGTCTTTTCTTTTAAAAATATCTTCCGTCAACAGCCAATTCCCGAGCCTATTAAAAAAAAGTTTTATTTTCATTATCCTTTTTTTTATCTGCCTTTCAAATAATTGGACATAAACTTTGAGGTCCTTCCGGGGCCGCTCCGAAACAGGTGATAAAAAAATCTTTTTATCAGGTATGCCCTGCCTTTACCGGGTTTTCTATTATTTTTAAAGGATAGGCCGGGTTCTTCATTGCTTTCAACAAAATTATCAGCTTTTCTATCTTTTAGCGCACTTGATACCGGGTCACGGCAGAAATCTACTATGGGTCTGCAAACTTTTTCCCAGGTGTAATCATTTGCTACTTTTTTTATATTTCTCACGCACTGATTGTAAAAATCTTTATCTTCGGCAAGTTTTATAATAGCATTAACAATCCCCTTCACGTCCCCGTTATCTGTAGTTATTCCGAGCCCGTTTTTCTCCACCATATCGCTCAGGTAATCGCCTTTCGTTGAAATAACCGGCAGGCCCACCCAGAGATAATCAAGTATTCTTGTCCTGTATGAGAATCTGGTTTCAATGTGGTCAGGATGGGTAATTATTCCCGCATCAGCTTCCAGAAGATAATTTTGCCTGTCACCATAATTTATCCACCCGTAATTAAAAAATACATTTTTACCATACAGGTTTAATTTTTTGGAAAGATTAATAGTGTCATTCACCAGCTGGAGCTCCCTTACTTCAGGATTGGGATGCCTGATACCCATGAAGAATAATTTTATATCATCCCTGGTTTTTGCTATCTCCGCCATGGCTCTAATCAGGGTCAACGGGTCAAACCAGTTATAAATTCCGCCTCCCCAGATAACAACAAAATCATTTTCTTCTATGCCCTTAATTTTGTTTTTAAGGACATTTCTGGTATGGATGGGTCCTGCACCGGGAAGACCGAATGGAACAATATCTATCATTTTCTTCAGCGTGGGGTCCTGATTGTATGAATAAGGATTTACCCTGTTTAAAGCCGCCAGCATACCCAGCCAGAAATCTCTCTGCCTCTCAGAGGCACATAAAAAGAAATCTCCATAATAAAATTGTTCATTAAATATTTCATGTATCGACTTATGGACTTTTAACCTGTTTTCCATTGGCTCTTTTTCGTATTCTGCCAGAGTGGCCAGATTATAAGGGTCATAAATATCCATAATTAAATACTTTCCCGAGTCTTTTATACTTCTGAATTTGGCAAAAGCCATCCCTCCGCTTAATATGATATCAACCTTCTTTATAATTTCCTTAAGCTGGCTATCATCTGTAAACTGAACTATTTGAAAATTCTGTCCGGGCACATTTACTTTATTGGGCACCGCCAGTATGACCTCCATATATTGAGAAAGCACCAGGGCGAAATTCCATACCCTTATTGCCGGCCCGGCCATTTCTTCAGAAACCACTTCGGCTGTAACTATAAGAAGTTTCCTCTTTATCTCCTTTTCAAATACCCTGTAAATACCCAGAGACCTCAAAATATCAATCTGTTTCTTCTGGTAATCCGCATCAGATGACACTGCAAGAAACTGGCCTTTAAAATAAGAAAAAATTGCTTTATCGTCTCTTTTTCTATTTTCCTGTATCATCTTTCTTTTTCTCATTAGCTCCGGCAGCTTATCCATGAAGTTTTTTACCGCCATAAGCGAGCTCAATGGTTCACTTGATATGGCTACATCTCCTGATACTGACTCCTTTGAAACTAAATTGGTCAAATCATAATAATTTTTATAATCAAATTTAAAATCCATAAAGATACGGTTAAAAATACTTGCGAGGGTGCCGGAAAGCACCCGGGAAAGATTGCTGTCATCATAATTTTTAAATACCGAATAAAGAGAATTTCTCTCTCTGAGGAACCTCAGTTTATCTTCGCTTATATTCCTGGATGTCCCGTGATGATGGTGATATACAATAGACCCGGGAGCAAATATAACTTTATATCCCAGTACCCAGAGCCTCCATCCCAGGTCAACATCTTCATAGTAGGCAAAAAAATCATTATCAAAGCCACCGGCACCAAGAAAAACTTTTCTATCTATCATCATCGCCCCGCCATTTACAAAAGGAAGAAATCTGTACCCTCTGTATTCATCTTTCTCTACCGGTGTTCCATAATCAATCTGGAAGCCCTTGCCCTCAAAATTAATCATACCCCCCACAAAATCAATTGTTTTTCCGTCAATTGAAAGAACCCTGGAGCCAGAGGCCACGATCTCTTTATCTTTATATATGGGCCTTAGCAGCTCAATCAGCCAGTTTTTATCAACCCTTGTGTCGTTATTTAAAAAAGCTATATACTCACCCCTGGCAGCTTCTGCCGCCTGGTTATTGGCATGAGCAAACCCCATATTGCTGCTGTTTTCAATTATTTTAACCAGTGGATAATTCTTTCTTATTAAATTAAGAGATTTATCGCCTGAACCATTATCTACTATTATAATTTCCAGCTTATCATGCTGATAATTAAGCTCCATTAAGCTATCGAGACACTCTTTTAGATACTGTTCACCATTTAGATTGACAATTGATACCGTAACTTCCGGGAAAGTAAGAATATCTCTCATAAAACTACTCTCCTAAAAATTATTAGATTATATTAGATAAATTATTGTAAATTATAACAGACAATCTATTTTTTTACACAATATCTATCTCTAACTGCTACCTGAACCAGGGGGATAATGAAACTAAATTTTCTTTAAGCTTGTAAATATTTTCCTTTATAATTAGCATAATGATAAAATTTAAATTATAATTTTAACCTGTAACTGACTTATTATTTATTAGATAAAAGATTAATATAAAAATTTTCTAAAAATTGAGACAAATAAACATAGCCTTTATAACTGACAGAATGATAAGGGGTCATGGTGTGGACCTGGTGGTAGACAGAATTGCCGATGGCCTCGCTCAAATGGGGTATATCTGCAGGATATACTGTAATTATTTTGACGAGACTTTTACCAACCGCAAGTCATATAACATAGAAAAGCTTCATTACTTTAAGCCTCACGCCAATCCCCTTATTTATGAAAGAAGAATTAGAAAATTAATTCCTTATCTTAATAGTAAAGATATTGACCTTTTTATAATCCAATCATTTCCTTTTTACAGTCTTATACCAAAGCTAGATAAACCGGTACTTATTGTTGACCATGGAATACCATATTCGGGCAGCTTTTCTCTCAAGAGAAGGCTCAGGTATAAATATATGCAGATAAGCCAGAACCTTTCTTATTTCAGAAGGGCAAATAAAATTGTTTCCGTATCCAGGTATCTTCTTAACTCCCTTCCCGGAAATCTAAGGGAAAAAGCCACCTGCATATATAATGGATGTGACCACTATAAAAAGAAAATAATAACAGAGGAAGAAATTACAGATTTTAAAAACAGCCTGGACGTAAGCTCCGAAGATATATTATTGCTATTTGTAGGAAGGCTGAACCTCACCAACCAGCCATATAAAGGGCTGGCCGAGCTTATAAATATATACCGGGAAACTCTTAAAAAATATAAAAATATAAAACTCCTTGCAGTGGGTTATGGTTCAAGAAATGATGAAGAACTGCTCAAGAATAAGGGGGTTTTATCCATAAGCAATGCCCCTGAAGAGCTCATGCCCTTAATTTACAGGTCCTGCGATATTTATGCCACCTGCTCAAAGTGGGAAGGATTTGACCTCCCGGTAGCAGAAGCGCATAGTTTTAAAAAACCAACCATCTGTTATGATATTGGCGCCCATCCGGAAATATCTTTAAACGGGAAGACCGGCTTTGTGGTAAAAAACAAAAAAGAGTTTTTAGAGAAACTGGAAATTCTTGTCACTGAACCGGAACTCCGAGAAAAAATGGGTGAAACTGCCGAAAAAAATGCAGCTAATTTTACCTGGGAAAACAGCGTAAAAAAATACCACGCGCTCATTAAAAGAATACTCAATCTAAAAGATTCAGATTTTAAGGCTGCAGTAAAGTCCTCTTCTAAAACAAAAGTTGCCCCTTCCAGAAAAGTGTCGGTAATTATAGTTAACTACAACTCAACCTATCCTGTTTTAAAGGAATGCCTGGATTCAATAAAGAACCAGACATACAGAGACACGGAAATCATTATTTTTGACAATAATTCTACATACAATATTTCCGGTGACATAAAAAAAGAGTTTACTGATATAAAGATAATTCAGTCTGACCAGAATCTGGGCCCTGGCGAAGGTATCAATCAGGCTTTGCAGTATGCGGACTCTGATCTAATTTTAATATCAAACTTTGACGTAGTTTATAATTTTGATGCCTTTGAACAAATGGTTGATTCTATTAACAACCTTGAAAGTATTTACCTCGGCGTAGCCCCGAAGATCAAGTTTTATTATCAAAAAGATTTCCTGGAGAGTGTGGGAATTTATCTGGATAATAACTTTTATACGGGCCATTACGGGCTGGGACAGCTGGATTTAAGCCAGTATAACAGGGCTGAAGATATATTCGGGGTATCATTTGTCTCATGCATGATTAAACGAGATGCATTTTACGAAAATAAAGTTGGCCCCATAGACCCCGGCTTTTTCTTATTTTATGAAGATGTGGATTTCTGCTACCGGGCGAACCTTCACGGATATAAATTCAGGTCCTGCGCCTCTGCTATCTGTTATCACAGATATGCATACAGTTTCAGGGATGACGCAACTGCTTTCCAGAAAAAATATTATTACCAGAAGTTAAATCTTTTAAAGACAGCCTACAAAAATGCCGAACCTGCCAATCTTAAAAGAATCATGTCCAACGAATTAAACATACAGAAACAAAACTTAAAGGATGTTAACCTGAAAAATACAGCCAGAAAAATAATAAAAGATTTCAGGGGAAGCACAAAATATTTAAAAAAAGATAGAAATTATATGGAATTCTCAAGACAATTATCGGATGCAGATATAATAAAATATAGCTGGGGTGAAAATACTTATTTTGATGTGGTAAGAAATGAACCGGTTCATTCAATCGAAAATCTTCACCATTCATATCGCAGGTTATTTTCACTTATGGGGAATGAAAAGTATGAAGGAATTGTCAATTACCTCACAAATCTAAGGGACACCAAGTTCAGGATGGAGCCGGCCCTTTTTAAAAATATACTTCATAACAAGCTGGAATATGAACCTGCAACGGTTCATAAATTTATAGATAAGATTCAATAATCTACAGTCATGAAAAGTATTTTAAGAATTGGAATAGATATATCCACCCTTCTGAACCATGGCTCTGACATTGGTGCCGGCAGGTATATATTTAACCTGGTTAAAAGCCTTCTTGAAACGGATAAAAAAAATACCTATATACTTACCGGAAGATGCATCTTGGCCGATTGCTTTGATACGGTGAATAAACTTAAAAAAGAATCTGCAGGCAGAAGAGTTGAATTAAAGATTTTTAATACCACACAGAAGAAGCTTGACCTGCAGAACAGGTTCGGGTTTCCGCCGCTTGAGTTATCAGGCCTCAGGGTTGATATACTGCACTGCCCTGACTATCTTGTTCCTCCCACTTTAAACAAAAATATAATCCTTACCATTCATGACCTTGCTTTTGTTAGATTCCCCGAATTTAATTTCAACTGGTTTGTAAAAAAGTACACTCGCGAGGTCTCAAAAAACGCCCGCAGGGCAAAAATTGTGATTGCCGATTCTATAAGTACAAAAAACGACATAACCCGTTTCTTTAAAATAAAACCTGAAAAGGTCGGGGTTGTCTACCTTGCCGCGGATAGAATATTTAACAGACTGCCCGGAAATAAAAAAGATAAAAATTTTCTTAAAAAATACGGAATAGATAAAAAATATATCCTTTCCGTGGGCACCATAGAGCCCAGGAAGAATTTCATAACCCTTATCAGAGCTTTTAACAGTATAAGAAAGGAAAATCCCGATTTTAATTATAAGCTTGTAATAGTTGGAAGAACCGGCTGGAAAAGCGAGGCTACCTACGCTGAAAGAGAAAACAGCCATTACAGGGAAGACATTATATTTGCTGGAAGGGTCCCGGATGAAGACCTCGTCCAGATTTACAATCAGGCAGAACTTTTTGTATATCCCTCACTTTTTGAAGGTTTTGGACTTCCGCCGCTTGAGGCAATGAGCTGTGGACTCCCGGTAATAGCTTCGGATACCTCATCGCTCAGAGAAGTAGTCGGGGATGGCGGAATACTCGTAAAAGCTGGAGATGAGCATGAACTGGCAAACATGATTTTAAATGTCCTGAAAAATAAAAACCTAAAAGAAACTCTGGGGGAAAAATCACTTACCCGGGCCAGAAAATTCAGCTGGGCCAATACTGCAAAAAAAACCATTGAGCTTTATCATAAGACTACCCTGCTTAAATAGCAGCCTTAACTAATCCAACATAAAATCAGAATCTCTCCTAAAACTGGCAAACTTCTGGAATAAGTATTACACAGACAGCATCGCTTGAAAAACTTTTTAATACTATATCATCTCTTTGTTTTCTATCATTTTAATAGTGGCACTACTCCTATAATCAGTGACACAATTAATACAGGAAACTATCATATTATTGATACTACATTAAAGATACTCCTGGCTTTATAGCAGGTGCCATCTATCTTTTAAGATATAGATTCTTAAAAGATAAAAAGTGGCGTAATGACCGGTAGAACAAGAAGCAGCGGTACAAATGAAGGATTTATGAGAGTCACTGGAAATTAATTAGAAAAAAATGTTACAATCTAATTACAAACTCTATTGACAAACACTATAAATAATGCTAATTTGTTACAAATTAATTACAAACTATTACTGACAAAAACTAAAAATAATTATAATTACTTAAAATATTTATTGTCCTAATCCTTAATTTATTAGAATCTTCCGGACGAAAGGAGATATAAATATGGCAGGAAATAATACCTTAAAAGATAAAGAAAAAAAGAAAACAAAGAAAAGAGCAGACTTAATTGTCACTTTACAAAAAATTGTAAAGCACGAAAAATTCCTTTCCGAAGAAAGACTTGTTGAGGTTGCCAGAGAATTTAATTTGTCCCCTGCTGAAGTCTATGGAGTAGCAACATTTTATTCATTTTTGCCAGTAAAACCGGCTGGTGAAAATATCATAAAAGTCTGCCGTACAATAGTTTGTGACATGAAGGGCAGGGATATAGTTCTAAAGGCTATAAAAGATAAATTAAATATTCTACCGGGCCAGACAAGTAAAGACAGCAAATTTAGTTTATTAACAGTCAATTGCATAGGTCAGTGCGATAACGCACCTGCCATGCTTATAAATGATATGCCTTATGTAAATCTGACATATGAAAATGTTATTAAAATCATTGATGAATACCAATCATAAAAGTTATTAGTCAGGGAGGTATTTCTATGACAATTGATACAAAAGAAAAGAAAGATAAAATAAATTCCTGTAAAAAAAAAGTTGACCTGATATTCAGGGACCAGGACATCAATAAGGTAATAGACAGGATATTAGAAATAAGTCCGGATAATATAATCAATGAAATAAAGGATTCCGGCCTCCGGGGTAGAGGAGGAGCAGGCTTTCCAACCTGGATTAAATTAAAAGGTGCAAAAGAGATAGAAAGCGACTCCAGATATGTAGTATGCAATGCTGATGAAGGTGAACCGGGAACTTTTAAAGACAGAGAAATCATTGAAAAAAACCCTGAAAAGATTTTAGCCGGAATGACGGCAGTCGCAAAAGCGATCGGGTCAGATAAAGGAATCATCTATTTAAGAGCAGAATATAATTATCTACTTGAAGACCTTCAGAAAAAAGTAGAATTATTCAATGATAGGCTTGGCAGGCGTGGATTTGATTTTACTGTGGAAATCAAATCAGGAAGCGGTGCTTATGTCTGTGGTGAAGAAACTTCCCTGCTTGAATCAATGGAAGGTAAAAGAGGAGAGGCAAGAAATAAGCCACCCTTCCCCTCACAATCAGGTTATCTCAGGAAACCAACTGTGATAAATAATGTTGAAACTCTTGTTTACGTAGAAATAATTCTTTCCGATGGTGCCGAAAGTTTCAAAAAGCTTGGAACAATGGATTCCAGAGGTGCAAAGGTTTTTAGTATTTCCGGCGATACCGAAGTTCCCGGAATTTATGAGATTGAGATGGGAATGACACTAAAAGAATTTTCTGACCTTTTTGGAGACAGAAACACAAAGGCTATACAGGTCGGGGGAGCTTCCGGATTTTGCATCCCCAGAAGTAAATTTGAAGAAACAATAATAGGATTTGAGGGTATCCCGACCGGCGGTTCCATGATATTATTCTCCGGCAAAAGATCTATGTATAATATTCTTCACAATTATCTTGAATTCTTTGTTGAAGAATCCTGTGGACAATGCACCCCATGCAGGGTAGGTTGCCAGCAGCTTCTAAAAGGCATAGAAAGTATAAAAAAAGGAATTAAGCCCAAAAATTATATTGAAGATCTTTTAGATCTTGCAAAAACCATGAAAATAACTGCTAAATGTGGCCTGGGACAATCTGTTTGTAACCCATTTGTTTCTATTGTTGAAAATTTTAGAGAAGAAATAATATATTAACTTTATGAGGAGGATGCATCTAAAAAATGATTAATTTAAAAATAAACAATACTGAAGTCAGTATTAAAGAAGGTTCAACTATTCTTGATGCAGCAAAGAAGATTAATATAGAAATCCCCACGCTATGCTACCATGAAGACCTCTGTATCGCCGGCAATTGTAGAGTTTGTGTTGTGGAACAAAAAGGAGTAAATAACTTAAAACCGGCATGTGCAACACCTGTTGAAGAAAACATGGAAATATATACCAGTAGCAACAGGGTTAGAGAAGCAAGAAAAACAATAATTGGCCTTTTATTATCTGAACATAATAATGATTGCCTTCATTGTTATAAAAATGGTAATTGCGAGCTTCAGACCCTTGCCAGAGAATATCTGGTCGACTCTGATAAATACATCAATATATTAAAAGATTATACAATTGACAGGTCTTCCCCTTCAATTATTAAAGACGATAGTAAGTGCATAAAATGCCAGAGGTGCGTTAGAACATGTGCTGAACTCCAGGATGTAAATGCATTATGCGTTTCAGGAAAAGGTTCTGAGATAAAAATCACTTCTTTTTTTGAAAAACCCATGGATTCCATTGTCTGTACAAATTGTGGCCAATGTGTTATTCACTGCCCAACCGGAGCACTGATAGAAAGAAGCTATATTGATGAAGTGTGGGAGGTTTTAAATAATCCTTCCAGGCATGTTGTGGTACAGACCGCACCAGCGGTAAGAGTGGGCCTGGGAGAAGCAGTAGGTCTCGAGCCAGGTCAAAGTCTTACAGGTAAAATGGTTACAGCTCTCAAAATGCTTGGATTTGATGCAGTATTTGATACCAATTTCTCTGCAGACCTTACTATAATGGAAGAAGGAACGGAACTTTTAACAAGACTGAAGAAAAAAATTAAAGATAACGAAAACGTAGCACTTCCACAATTTACATCATGTTCCCCGGGATGGGTAAAATACATTGAGCATGAATTTCCCGATATTCTTGAACATCTCTCAACCTGTAAATCCCCACAACAGATGCTCGGGCCTCTTGCAAAAACATATTATGCACAGAAAATGAAAATTAATCCGGAAGACATAGTGGTTGTTTCAATAATGCCCTGTACTGCAAAAAAATTTGAAGCTAACCGTCCAGAAATGTATTCCAGCGGATATAAAGATGTTGATTATGTTTTAACTACCAGAGAATTCGGAACGATGATTCAACAGGCTGGAATAAATTTTGAATCACTGGAAGACTCTGAGTGTGACAGCATCCTTGGTAAACATACGGGAGCAGGGGTTATTTTTGGTGTAACAGGCGGTGTTATGGAAGCTGCCCTTAGAACAGCCTATGAAATAGTTACAGGAAGAGAGGTCCCGTTTTCAAATCTTAATATTATGCCTGTAAGAGGCCTGGATGGAGTAAAAGAAGCAACAATTAAAATTGAAAATTGCAGGGCCGAGTGGAAATTTCTTGAAAATTTTGAATTAAAAGTTGCTGTTGCCCACGGGCTTTCCAATGCAAGAAAGCTGGCCGAACAGGTAAGTGCCGGAAAATCTCTCTATCACTTTATTGAGATAATGGCCTGTCCGGGCGGGTGTCTTTCAGGTGGCGGCCAGCCCATACCAATAAATGATGAAATAAGGAAAAAGAGGACTGAAGCAATTTATGCAGAAGATGAATCTTTAGAATTCAGGAAATCTCATGACAACCCTGAAATAAAAAGAATTTATAAAGATTTTCTTAAGGAACCCTTAAGTCACAAATCTCATGAGTTGCTCCATACAGTTTATACAAAAAGGAAAAAATATTAAAAATGCCTGTCTAGCCCTGACAGGAATTATTCTGTATAAAGGGGATCTTAAAATCCACCTATTTTTCTACTTTATTATTTAATTTTTAAAATAAGGAGACACTGCCAGAGGCAGAACAAATTTTTTCCACTATAAGAACTATTTAGAGGAGGGCAAAAAAATAAAAAAAAATATTATAATCCTTTTATTAATATCAATAATATTTACTTCCAGCTTTATTTTCTCTGGCTGTAAAACAACTCAAAAATCAGATAGCGGAACAAACTCCGGTACAGAAGAAGTCAAAAATGAAAGTAAGATCAATATAGGTGTTCTAAGAGGTCCCAGCGCAATCGGTATGATAAAATTAATTGATGAAGCTGCAGCCAATAATGAAAACAGTAATTTTACTTATGAAATAATTGGATCTCCTGATATTATGATATCAAGAATTATGTCAAACGAAATTGCTATAGCGGTACTTCCGACAAATGTCGCTGCAAAATTATACAACAAAGGAGTTGATATAAAACTGGTGGCTGTTGTTGGAGGCGGTGTTCTTTACCTTGTTTCAGATAAAAACCAGAACATCAAAAAGGGCAAGTGGGAAGACTTAAAAGGGAAAAAGATAAATATTATCGCTAAAGGCTCTACCCCGGATGTAATTTTCAGATATCTCGCAGATAAAAATGGAATTGATACCGAAAGAGATCTGGTATGTGACTACTCATTTGATCAGGTAGAACTAAGTCAGCTGCTTATTGCAGGCAAGCAGGACATAGGAATACTTCCCGAACCTTTTGTAACAGGCAGCATTAAAGCAAATAATAACCTTGAAATCGTTATGGATATCCAGGAAGAATGGGGAAAAATAAACTCATCAAATATTCTGCCCCAGACATGCCTGATTGTTTCTTCATATATAATAGATCATAACAAAAATATTTTAGAAATATTTTTAAAGGACTATAAAGATTCTATCAACTGGGCAAATAATAATCCCGGGGATGCAGGCAGTAAAGCCGAAAAACTTGAAATAGGTATAAAAGAAGAAATTGCAGAAACAGCTATACCGGGATGCAACCTTATGTACGAAGACAGAAAGAGCGCAAAAGAAATCTTAGATGAATATATGAAGGTATTATATCAATTTTCGCCCGAAGATATAGGCGGGAAAATACCCGAAAGTCAATTCTATTATGATGGATAAAATAAATAAAAAAAAAGATTATCTTATCTTATTGGCTGCGATCTCTATTCTCCTCATAATATGGAAAATAGTCTCTCTAATGATAGATTCAGAGATTATTTTACCTTCTCCAGAAAGTACCTTCATCGGTATAATAGAGATTGCCAGGCAGGATGATTTTTTAAGTGCTGTATTTCATTCAATAACCAGAGGACTCATAGGATTCGTTATTTCATTCCTATCAGGAATTGTTTTAGGGATAGTGTCAGGATTTAGCAACATACTTTACAAATTGATGGAACCAGTTCTGGTAATTATTAAGTCCATTCCTTTAATATCAATAATATTGATTTCATTGATATGGTTTAATTCTGAAAATGTCCCTATATTTGCAAGTTTCTTAGTGTCATTTCCCATCGTTTATACAAATATTACCGAAGGAGTAAAAAATATTGATAAAAAAATTCTGGAAATGGCAAAGTCATATAAAATAACAAAAACAAGGGTTTTAATAGAAATATATATTCCTGCAATACTGCCTTTCATAATCGCATCAGCAGTTTCCTCAGTCGGTATCGGATGGAAAGCTGTAATCGCAGCTGAAGTTTTAAGTAATCCTTTAAAAGCAATCGGTACGGACATGCAATTATCAAAAATATACCTGGAAACCGATAAAGTACTCGCATGGACTATAGTCGCCATACTGATAAGTTATCTTTCTGAATTATTGATAAAAATTATTGGCAAAAAAATAGTAAAGTGGAAATATTAAATTGTATATTGAAATAAAAAATCTAAGTAAAAATTTTAAAAACCTGACAGTCTTTAAAGATTTTGCCATCAGGGTACCTGAAAATAAAATAACCGTGATCATCGGAGAATCAGGATGCGGTAAAACCACATTATTGAACCTTCTAAGTGGCATATATCCTGCCGATAATGGCATATTCAAAAATTTAAAGCACAGATCAATATCATATATTTTCCAGGAGCCCAGATTGCTTGAATGGAAAACTGTTAAAGGTAATATTGAATTTGTTTTAACAGATATTTATTCAAAAAACAAAAGAAGAAAAATTACTGAAAAATTTATTACATTAGTCGGTCTTGAAAGATTTTCAGACTATTACCCTCTTCAGTTAAGTGGTGGTATGTCGCAAAGAGTCGCAGTCGCAAGAGCATTTGCATTTCCATCAGATATTCTCTTAATGGACGAACCGTTCAAACAATTAGATTTTAAATTAAAAAAAGATATTCTTGCCTCATTTCTCAATCTATGGCAGACAGATAAAAGAACTGTAATATTTGTAACCCATGATATTGAAGAAGCCGTTATGCTTGGTAATGACATTTTTGTTTTAAAAGGTCTTCCAGCAAAGATTGTAAATAATTTTAAGATTGGAAAAAACCAATTTGACAGAAACCTGAGTAATGGTAATTTAATCGGTATTAAAAATGATATTATAAAAATTATGAACTCATGATTTTTACTTAATAATTTACTTTGCTATGTTACTTTTTAACTAAAAAAAATTATCTTTCTATGCTTATCTCCGGGTCAAGGTCCGCCAGGCCTTCAGCAATATTTCTGTGAATTACATTTATGGTAAACATGTCATTTACCCAGTCGCAATAGGTTTTATTGTCATTGTAGCCAACAGCGGGAGATACTGAATATTCTCCGCCTACCAGATTTATCTTAAAGGAAAAAATAACTGCTGTCTCATCACCTTTATTAAAGGTCCCGGTTCCAATTTTTTTTAGTCTGGTATTTGTACCATAGATAATATTACCCCGGTAATCTGTTATCCTGATGCCAAATACCGGCTCTTCAACTTTATTTTTAAAGAGAACATTATAGGTAAGTTTTACTTCATCCCCATATCTGCAGTAATCTATTTTCCTGCCGCTTTTCTCAAATAGACCCATGCTTACAATTTCTGCATCTCCGGAGCCAAAGCGGCTTATTGTCTCACCATCAATACTCAAATTTGATAATCTTGATATTTCTTCACCGTCAACAACTTTCCTGTTACTATCAATTACCGTCTTAAAAATCTTTTTCCTCTCGGCTCTCTGCTGCTGGATAATTCTTTTTTTCTCCAGTTCTTCAACGTAAGCCCTGTATTTTGAAACCATATCCAGGGGTTTCCCCATATCTATTATCTCTCCATCTTTTAAGAATATAACTTTGCTGCACAGGTCCGAAATAGTATCAAGGTCATGGGAGACTATTATAATTGTCTTGCCATTCTTCATAAAATCATATATCACTTTATAGCATTTTGACTGAAAAGACTGGTCACCCACAGCCAGAACCTCATCTATAAGTAGAATATCGGGATTAACATTTACCGCAACTGAAAACCCGAGCCTCATATACATACCTGAGGAGTAATTTTTGACCGGCGTATCTATGAAACGTTCAAGCTCAGAAAACTCTATAATGTCGTCTAACTTTCTATCCACATCCTTTTTTCTCATTCCCAGTATAGCCGCATTAATATAAATATTTTCCCTTCCGGTAAGGTCAGGATGAAACCCTGCACCAAGCTCCAGAAGCGCGGAAAGCGGCCCGTTTATAATTATTTTTCCCGAAGTGGGACGGATAATTCTTGCCATAAGCTTAAGAAGAGTGCTTTTTCCCGAACCATTGGGGCCAATAATACCACAGGTCTCCCCGTGTTTTACCGAAAATGAGATATCCCTGAGCGCGGAAAATTCTTCATATGTGGTACGCCTCAGTGTAAGGATAGTCTGTTTCAGGCTGGGAACTTTTTCATGGTAAATCCTGTACCTTTTTGATACAGACTTAACTTCTACCGCTGTATCATTATCGGAGCCCTTCATTCTTTTTTCTCTGTAACTTAAATTCTTTTCTTTCATAGGTAATCACCTGTTAAAACCCGCTTAAATCTCCTCTGCAAATCTGTACTCCAGTTTTTTAAACACAAAATAACCCACAAAAAATATTATAAAAGTAATACCAAGAGTAATTAAAGTCTCCACCAGCGAAGGGAACCCCGCACCCTCGGGATATTTAACATAATAGAAAATATTACGATAGTAAGCAGAATACACTGTCATCGGATTTAGCTTTATAAAAAACTGGTACTCCGGGGGAACCATACTTAAAGGATATATTATGGGAGTTCCAAAAAACCATACCATCATAACAATGGTTATCAGGTGCTGCAGGTCCCTGAAGAAAACATTTAAAGCCGATACCAGTAGAGTCATGCCCACCACCAGGAAAAACTGAAAGAATATTACCACGGGAAGGAGGTACAGGTAAATATAAAATTTATAGCCCATAATTCCAATCACTATAAAAAGGGCCGCTATCTCAAAAAAGAAATTAATAAGATTTGCCAGTACAATAGAGAGAGGCAGAATTTCCCTCGGAAAATATATTTTATTTACCAGGTTGCTGTTACCAATAATACTTCCGGCGCCGTAGTTAACCGAATTTGAAAGGAAATTAAAAGGTAGAAGGGCGCAGATTAGAAAAATAGCAAACTGCTCAATCCCCGCCCTGAGGACAATGGAAAATACAAAAGAATAAACCAGCATGGTTAAGATGGGGTTAAGAAGCGACCAGAAAAACCCCAGCGCCGAACCCCGGTATTTAACCTTGAGCTCCTTTTTTGTAAGGCTGAAAAGAAGCTCCCTGTAAGAAAAAAGTGTTTTAATTCCTGAAAACATTACCTGTTATAACCCGTTTATCTGTATCGTATTTTTTTAATAATATCGTATTATCCCATATTTTATAATATTTTATCCCGGTTAATCTTATTTCTTAAATTACACCGGTTAAAAGCTTCTATTGAAATTTAGCGATTATTATAACATTAATAAACCAAAAAAAATAAAGGCTTTCACTTATATATTTAAAACTATCCCGGGATAAAAAACCTTATTTTTGGTAAAAGCATATCACTTTACAAACCTGAATTCACCGGTCATTACTCCCAGTTCTCTTGTGTCATTGGAAAGCCCGCGTTCCTCCGGAACCCAGCTTCTACTACATGCTATGGTAAAAGTAAATTTCTCTTCTTTGAAATCTGATAGGTCTATTTCTACATCGTGCCACTGCCTATCATCAATTTTTACTACTTTTACCATCCTGTTATCTACAAAAAATCTTATAAATAAGGGGAGAAGATGTCCTGCCGGGTCTGAATCTTTTACCGGAACAATAAGTTTTTCTCCTTCTTTTTCCATAACCCTGCCCGCATCTATTGATATCCACATTATTTTTCTATCTTCAATAACTTCCTGGTGATAATACCCGTAATAATTTTCCCAGCCTACTTCCTTTTGTCTTATATTCAGGGAAAGTTCTGAACACGAACTGTAAAAGAAAGTCCCGGAAAAGATTAACATTATAACTATAAGGCTTATTTTTTGCTTAATATCAAGATTAATTTTCCTTACAATATTTAAGGAAACATTACCGCTCTGAGGTTTTTGGCTAACAACATAATTTCCCTGATTATATAAATCAGACTCTCTTATCTTTATAAATGCAAACGCCAGGCCTATTACGAGCCAGAATGTAAATTGAATTTCATTAAAATTAGTATGCGGACCAAAAAACAGCAGTATTACCATTGAGATAAAGGAAATAAAAAAACCGGTTAAAAACCAATCTCTCCTATCCTCTTTACCGGCAGGCCTCTGTCTCCGATAATAACAGGATACCTTCTTTATTATCAGGAAGAAAATAAACAGTACCATAATGAGTCCAACAATCCCCAGCTCTGATAACATCTGAAGATAATAGTTTCCGGTATAATCAACTATCCTTACGGCCGAGTTATTTACCTGGTAATAATTAGGAAGCTCAATCATAAAACCACCCAGGCCTACACCTGAAATTTTATAATCCCTGAAGATATTTAAAGCCTGAGCCCAGATAAAGTGCCTTTCAGATGAAACTGACTTGAAACCTTCCATAAAGCCAGCCTGCCTGTATACATTGTAACCCATCCATATAGTATCCACAGACCTGTCAAACAGTGCAAATCCTGTTTCCGGCGGCCGGTATTTGTCTTTCAACTCTACCTTGCTTATCATAACTGCTGCAAAAAGACTGATAAAAACAACTATTATCGTCAGCGTCAGTACAGCCAGGGTTATTGAAGTATTTCTTATCTTCCTTGATTCTCTGCTTTTTAAAATAAGGAATTTAACTATCCTCACAATACCAATAATTATAAATGCAATAATTGCCACCATTATTCCTGCCATGGCATTTCTTGAACCTGAAAATAATGTTATTAACAGGAGAGCACCAAGCATAAGTATAGATAACAACCTCTGGTACCATTTTTTAAAATAAATAAGCAATATGATATACAGGGGAAAAGCAAGAATTATGTAATTTCCCAGCGCGTTGGGGTCGGTAAAAGTAGCGTTAATTCTATCCGCTTCCGCCCACTGGGTGAAACTCCCAAAAGTCGGGTTAAAAAAATGCTGGTAAAACCCGACTGCAAAAAAAACTACGTTAGAAGCAATTATTACCATAACTGCCCTTATAACTTCTTCCAATCTTTCAAAAGTATTAAAAACAATAAATAGTAGGCCAAATCCTATTACATAATTGAAAAAAAACTTTATGGTCCATAATATTGAACCTGTGGACCCGGTTCCGTCTATATTTACTGCGAGATTATGGTATTGCGTGGACAGAAATGGCAGGAAATTTGCATAACGGTATATGGTAATTGTACTGGACACAAGGACGATTAATATAAACACAAATACAGCAATGGCAATTTCGCTTTCATAATATACGTTAAATTTTCGTGGGAGCAGAACATTTTCTTCATTTATCCCCCTGTTTACCAGGAAACCCAGAAAAAGAGAAAAGAATAAAAAAAGTATAAAGTTTATATTCCTTATACCAAGAACAGTGGTGATAAAAGTTAGAAGGGGAATAAAAAAAATAAAAATATACAGACCAACCTTAATCCTGTAGATGGAAATAATAAACAGGGCGAGCATAAATGTAGTGGCTGCATACATAAGCCCCGGCCTGTCATAGATTACTTCCCTGTGATATAAGAAAAATACAATGAAAAAACTCAAAAATACCAGGAACCTGACAATCCTGAAATTGAAACTATATTCAACTAGAAAATTTTCTTTCCGCATTGCCTGCCTATTTATAAGCTTCTTATAATTATAAATAAAGTTATTCCAGCCAAAAATCTAACCGGGGTACTCAACTTAAGATAGATTAAATCAAAAAAAATAGCAATAAACAAAGGACAGGGTTAAAATAAATTCCTGTAAAATTTTTTTGGAATATCCAGTAGTTTTTTAGCCTTAAAAATAAAGATTTAAATTCTAAAACCCATAAATCTTATTGGCAAAAAGGATTATCTTGCCAGTATATGTAGCTCCCGGGGCCCATCTTCCATTTAAAAAGCCCAGAGTAGTATCACCGGTATATTTATAATGTTTACTGCTGTGCCTCGGGTCGTAAGTCACGCTGCAATAAACATTTACATGGTCAGGATAATAGTACCATGCAAGGTGCGCATAGTGAGCTATCACTCCCAGCTCTTCAGTGGCAAAACTATTTCCGGGAACTCCTCCACCGACTGCGCCCATGCCACAGAAATTATTCTGCTCCGGCTTTACATCTCCCGTGTATTCCAGAAATCCAGTTTCGTGGCACATCATAGCCCAGGCTATGTCTGCCCTTATATTAAACAGCTTTCCATATTTTATATATATGGAGGCAATCCTTCTTGCCCACTCTACTTTGTTTGAACCCCTGTCAACAAATATTTTTACCAGCTGGTCAACCGTTACTTCTGTATAACCAATCATACTGGTGCTGTTAGTTATGGGGGAAGTATTTGCAGGATACACCTTCTCTGCTTCTTTAACTGTAACACCTGCGGTAACAGCATCTGATACCTGCCCATTGTTATCCTTTACTTTAAGACTAGCTGTATAAGTTCCGGCTTTAACATAGCTATGGGCCGGTTTTACTCCGCTGCCACTACTTCCATCACCAAAATCCCATATATATTCGGTTATACTTCCATCAGAGTCAGATGAGGCAGAACCGTCAAAGGTTATCTCCTGACCGGCTGTTCCTTCATAAGGACCGCCGGCACTGGCTGTGGGTGCTTTGTTTTCAGTAGTCCCATCACCGGTATCTTCATCACTGTTTTCATTATCTTCTTCATCGCTACTTGATTTCACCGATTCTTCGGTTATTACATTTATTTTAACAGATGTAGACCTGTAATAATTATTTGCATCATAAGCATATATCCAGAGTATATTTTCTCCCTCTGAAAGGGAATCAACTGAAATTCTCAGTATGTAACCGCTGTTAAGAATATCTTTCCTTCCAAGGTCGGGGCGCTCAAATATTCTCGCCGTACCCAGGAAATTATGCTCGTATCTTCCCGGACCATTATAAATCTCAACTCTTGCCAGTTTCCTGGGAGGAATATTATTTAAATCTGCAGCCCAGCCGCTTATTAGAAAATCTCCGGTAATGTTCGTGTTATATTTTGGATAATCAACAACCATGGTAAATGTACTTGAGTGCTTCCCCACCGCCCTGGATATTATTTCCTGCTGTTTTTCCTCTTCCTCTTCTTCGGTTTGTGCTTCAGAAATAACCACACTTACCTGTACGGAAGCAGACTGGGCATCCTTATCATCTTTTACAGTAAGCTTTACAGTATAGGTTCCTGCTTCGCTGTAAGTATGAACCGGACTTACACCGCTGCCGATTTCTCCGTCACCAAAATCCCATATATATTCGGTTATCTGACCATCAGAGTCAGATGAGGCAGAACCGTCAAAGGTTATCTCCTGACCGGCCGTTCCCTCATACGGACCTCCGGGATTGGCTGTGGGCAATTCGTTTTCGGTGGTTCCGCCGCTATTTTCATCATCGCTATCTTCATCATTACCATCTTCGCTCTCCCCGCTGTCATCACTCTCATCTGACTGCTCAGGTTCCTCTGCTATAACAACTTCAGTATATTCGGGTATCGAAGTAGCCCCTGAATTATCTTTTACCTCAAGAGATAAAGTATAGGTTCCTGCTTCGCTGTAAGTATGAACCGGACTTACACCGCTGCCGATTTCTCCGTCACCAAAATCCCATATATATTCGGTTATCTGACCATCAGAGTCAGATGAGGCAGAACCGTCAAAGGTTATCTCCTGACCGGCCGTTCCCTCATACGGACCTCCGGGATTGGCCACTGGATAATCATTTATATTAACAGTCAATGTATCTGTAGACTCTATATCGTCAAATGCAGCTACCTTTAATTTTACCTCATATTCTCCAGCATCATTAAATATATGTTTTACAGTTAAATCTTCAGTGGTTACGTCATACTCACTATCATTGTCCCAATCCCACTTATAAGTTACTGTTCCAGCCTGAGATAACGGAGATATTACACTTGAAGATGCATCAAAGGTAAGTTCCTCGCCAACATTTGCACTCAGGTTTTGGCCTGCTTCAGCAGTCACTATATAATCGGAAGTTTCAGTTTCATTACCCGACCCCTGCCATATCTCGTTGGAGAACAATACGATTTTATCAGTATATGTAGCTCCGGGTGCCCATCTTCCATTTAAAAAGCCTAAAGTAGTATCACCGGTATACCTGTAGTGGGAATTATCAAAATGTCTCGGGTCATACTGGCTGCTGCAGTATTCGTTCACATGGTCAGGATAATAATACCATGCAAGGTGTGCGAGGTGGGCGATTACCCCCAGTTCTTCTGTAGCAAAACTATTCCCTGAAACACCGGCAGCAACTGCTCCCATGCCGCAGAAATTATTCTGCTCCGGCTTTACATCTCCTGTGTATTCCAGAAAACCTGTTTCATGGCACATCTGTGCCCATGCTATATCTGCCCTTATATTAAATAACTCGCCATACTGTATATATAATTCCGCCAGCACTGTTGCCTGCTCGACCTTATCTGAATCTCTGTTAGTAAATAACCTCACCAGCTGGTCGGCAGTTACTTCTCTGTAACCTACCACACTGGTAGAATTGGATACTGCCGGGTTTTCGTCATCCTGTGTATCTTCCTCTTCCTCCTCTTCTTCCTCTTCATCAGTTTCAGAATCAGAAATAGTTGCATTTACCTGAACAGAAGCAGACTGGGCATTCTTATCATCCTTAACTGTAAGTTTTACCATATAAGTTCCGGCCTCACTGTAGGTATATACAGGATTTACACCGCTACCGCTACTTCCATCACCAAAGTCCCATATATACTCAGTTATGCTACCATCGGAATCAGCAGAGGCAGAACCGTCAAAGGTTATCTCCTGACCCACAGTTCCTTCGTAAGGACCTCCCGGATTTGCTATGGGGGTGCTATTCGGCTGTTCCACAGGAGCTTCTTCTTTAACTACATTTATCTTAACCATATTATAGCTGTAGTTACCGTTTGAATCATATGCATAAACACCCAGAATATTCTCACCCTTAACAAGCTTATCAAGATAAACTCTTAACATATATCCACTGTCCAGTATGTCACTTCTTCCAAGGTCAGGACGCTCAAACCTTGATGCAGTTCCAAGTAAATTATCTTCATTCCTTTCTGTACCCTTATAAATTTCTACTTTTGCCAGCTTTTTGGGAGGAATATTACTTAAATCTGCAGCCCATCCGCTTATCAGGAATTCCTTAGTTATAGTCGTATTGTTAGTAGGATAATCAACAATTACTGAGAACCCTGCTGAGTTATTGCCGCTACCGCCGGTATAACTACCTGTGGTCTTATTTACTCCTTTGGAAAATTCATTTATGGCGTTAAAAAGACCCACTGCACATTTCTCCTGAAAACTTGCTGTTTTTAAAAGTGCTGCTTCGGTAGGATTGGAAACAAAAGCGCATTCAACCAGGGCAGCAGGCATAGTGGTATACTTTATTACCCGGAAGTTAGCAGTTTTTACTCCACGATTTGCCCTGCCAATCTGGCTTAAAAGTCGGGACTGTACAAGGTTTGCCAGCTGGCTGGAACCATTTACCCCGTTTGGGCACCAGTAAGTCTCGGTTCCATGGGCCGCAGTTGAAATAGAGGCATTATTATGTATGGAAATAAAAATATCTGCCCCACTGCTGTTTGCCATATTAACAATCTGGTCAAGAGTGTGATACTGGTCACCGGTCCTCCTCATAATGACTGTAAAACCTGCTGCTTCCAGTTTTGCCTTTAATTTGACAGCAATCGCCAGATTAGCGTCTTTCTCCTGTAGACCATTCCATACTGCACCGGGGTCCTTTCCGCCATGGCCCGGGTCAATAAAAACCTTTATCCCATTTCCTGCCGCACTGAGATTTTTAACTGCAGGGAATACCAGCAGTGACAGACAGAATACCAGTACAACAAAAAAAACTCCGATAAATTTAAATGTTCTTAATAATTTTTCCATTTTAAATTAACTTTTTATTAAATCGCTTCTCCTGTAACAGGGATTCTGCAGGTCAAGCATCCCCAGGGCATCAAGTTTCTCCCCATCAATATAGAAATTTACCGCATCTATATCAGAGAATCCTGTAAGGGTATTAACTATTGAATAAACCAGTAGAACATCTTCTGTATCACTTGTGGCTCTATCCTGTACAAAATTATCGGACAGGTCAACTTTTGCTATGCCATCCTCTACGGTAACAGAATTAACCACAGTAGTAGCCGGAATGAGCCGAATTAAACTGCTGTCAACCGGAAGTTTCATAAGTTCGTTTAACGCTTCTACATATCTACTGGATGAAGACACCTTTCTTGATTCACCAACAAGATATTTAACCTGGGAGTCTGCGTAATATACATTTATATTCAAATCTCCCTCCTGCGTATCGGGTTGTTCTTCATCCTGGTTTTGATTGCCCTCCGTCGATAAATTTTCCTCATTCATAGAATTCTCTTCTTCCGCCTCTGATTCCTGTTCATCATTAGATGCAGCATCAGCGGTGTTTTCATCGGCTACGGCATCTTCCGTAACATTTTTTGTATCAGCCGGGACATCAGAAGTTGTGTTTGAATTTTCGCCTGAGAGATTACCGGTGCTACCAGGAGCTCCACAACCGATATTAAATAGGATTAATAATAATATAATTAAAAAAAGCCACCCACCTGTCGCAAATTTGCGCCATACAGTTAGTAGCTTTCTGTTAAAATTGTTGTCTTTCATTGCTACAAATGTTTTATTTTTCTTGCTACTTATATACTATCTTTATTTATATAATTAATTATATAAGTTATTTATACTTTTAGTATTAGTTATAATTACACAAATAATTAATTATGTCAAATTCTCTTATAAATATGTATAAAATTGTTAATCAGCATTATTCAACTGCTAAATGATATAAAATAAGAACCCACTGATTTGCTGTAATTGTATAAAAAAATCTTCTTACTATCAGTAAGCCCCACTGCCCCGGAATATTCTCATAATAGTAAGAATTACTATTTTAAACTCCAGCCAGATTGACCAGTTCTGTATATAATACAGGTCCAGCTTAATTCTTTCTTCGTAATTAACATCACTCCTGCCGCTAACCTGCCACAGCCCGGTGATGCCCTGGTTAACCTGCATCCGCTTCTCTTCCCACTCTTCCAGCTGGTCGCCTTCCTCCACAGCAAGGGCTCTTGGACCAATTACGCTTAAATCACCTTTCAGAACATTTAAAACCTGAGGTATCTCATCAATGGAAGTTTTCCTCAGGAATCTGCCCACTCCTGTAACTCTGGGGTCTTTCTTTATTTTAAACTCACTTTTCCTATTATATATTTTCTCTAAATATTCTTTTTCTTTATCAGCCCCTACCCTCATAGTTCTGAATTTATATACATTTATTTTTCTAAAATTCTTACCGTATCTCTGCTGCCTGTAGAGCACGGGACCTTTTGAATCAATCTTTATTAAAATCCCTACTACAGGATAAAGCAGCATAAATGTAATAAATAAAAATATTGCTATTGAGTAGTCAATTATAAACTTTAATATTTTATCAAAAGTCTTCATTTCAACTTTTTGTATCTGGATCAAAGGAACTCCCATATAGTCAAACATCTTCATCCTGGATACCGAGAATTCAAATAATGAAGGCGACATCTGAACTTCCACATCTGGATCGCTTACTTTATCCATAAGAGTAAGGATATCAAAGTACTTCAGTTCGGGAGACGAAATTATTATCCGGTGTATATTATGCTTTTTAACTATAGAACCTAAATCTTCAAGTGTCCCCAGTACCTTCATATCACCCCGACCATTTAAACTCTTACCTTTTTCTTTATTACTCTTATCATCAATAAAACCAACTACATTTATTCTTTCAATCATGCTTTTTCTAAAAGTATGAGCTATCCTTTTACTCTCTTCGTTTATTCCGATAATGGCTACATTGGTTTTTACACCTGTCCTGGATAAAAGAATAAAAAACAATCTCTTTGCCACAGTACGGCTAATGATAACCAGAATTATGGGAATTATGGTGGAATAGACCAGCCACAAACGTGAAAGCTGATAACCTTCCCTGTTAAAGTAATAATTAAACATTATTATAAGGAAAATACTTATAATAACACTGGAAGCAACTCCTTCATTTTCGCCCATTCCCCGATAAAGGTTTCTGAAGCTGTACAATTTCCTTAAAGCAAAAATAATAACAATTAAAAATATGCCTATAATTGAATAAATCAAATAATATTTAGCATTTACTCCAAGGACCTCATAAGTTTCTGCCCTGAACTTTAATACAAAGGATAATAGAAATGATAAAGATAAAAATATTAAATCACTAATAAAAAGGATAACCCCAAAAAGTACTTCCCTTTTTTTAAAATTATTATGGACAAAACTTTTACTCATATAACTTACTCCTGAATATAACTGATGTTTTTTTATAAAAAAGTCTTTCGGTATTCTTCATATTTTTCTTCCATGAATTTTTTTAAATCCCTCTCAAATCTTTCTCTGCCAAACTTAAGGGAATTTTCCCTTATCCGGTAGGAGTCGAACATGGATGACTTTGACTCAAAATTTTCTACTGCATCAGCCAGGTCTCTCCAGTCCTGCCTTTTGAATAACAATCCTGTTTCTTCTTCAATTACAGTTTCCAGGAGCCCCCCTCTGCCAAACCCGATTACAGGGGTGCCGCTGGCCTGCGCTTCGACAGGAGTTATTCCAAAATCCTCTTCACCCGGGAAAATAAAAGCTTTGGCACCAGCATAATACTGTTTTAAATTATCATGCTCCTGCCAGCCCATAAACTTTATATTTGAATTTGCCATCTTTTTAAGATTCCTGCATTCGCTTCCCTCGCCGATTATAATAAGCTCCTTCTTTAACTCATTAAAAGCTTTTACAGCAATATCAATTCTTTTGTATGACACAAGCTGGCTTACCACCAGATAATAATCATATTTTTTGCTGCCGAACATGGCATTCTCCACATCAACAGGGGGGTAGATGACTTCGGAATCCCTCCGGTAGTATTTTAAGATTCTTTTTCTGACATTGTTTGAATTACTGATAAAATAATCCACCCTGGAAGCCGTGGCGAGGTCCCAGACTCTCAGATAATTAAAAAATATTTCTATAAATTTCCTTTTTAAAAATCCCACTCTCTCATTTTTAAGATAATCAAAATACATATTCCACAGATACCTCATCGGAGTATGACAGTAGCAGAAATGACAGGTTTCAGGCCTGGTTAAAACTCCCTTGGCAATACCCGATTCACTGCTAATCACAATATCATAGTCAGAAAGGTCAAACTGCTCTATGGCAACAGGCATAAATGGTAGATAAGTTTGATATTTTTTCTTTGCGAAAGGAAACTTCTGAATAAAGGAGGTAGACACTTTATGTTTATTTATTAACTCTGAAACTTTATCCCTTCTATACACAAGAGTAAATATATCAATACCCGGAAAAACATTGCAAATAGATTCTACTACCTTTTCACCACCCCTCATTCCGGTGAGCCAGTAGTGTACCAGTGCAGTTTTATTATCTTCTAACATAACTTATGCTTAATTACCCGGATAATCATTACTTTTATTCTTTATCCAAATCTACAGGGAATACTTATAACCTTCATACTAATATACTATAATTACAGGATAATATTTACTATTTTAAATTGAAATTAATAAAAAATCACCAACTATGTGACTAATCTTCCAATTTATAATCTTAATTATATTTAATAATTCTAATTTTTTATTTTTTAGTATAAAATGCTACTTAATAAAAAACTAATGGTTCACAAATAAAATCATGGATTTTTTATTAGTATTTTATATCAAAATTACTGTCATAACTTTTAAATGTCTATAACTTCTAAAACAAAAAAAATATTCATATACACACTACTTCTTTTAATTTTTATTTCTACAGTTTTTTATACATGCTACAAAAACATAAGTGAAGAAACTCCTGAAAAAGATGCCGGTGAGTACCTCTTAATGGCATACAATCTCCAAAAATATAAAACATTATCACTTGAACCAGGAGATATTGAAAATCCAGAACCAACAGCTTATAGAGAACCGGTATTCCCTGCTTATTTAGCTTTATGTATCTTTCTAAACCCTACTACAAGAGAAATGGGCAGAGAGGAACTTTTTACCGGCGGCATCAGGTATTTAAAATTTATGCAGATACCAATATTAATTATAATTTCTTTAATTGCATTCTATGCTGTTTATATATTTACGAAAAACTTAACAATCAGTTTTATAACGATGTTTTTGATTGGAATAAGTATCTCACTTGAAGGAACAATTTTTAAACTATTATCAGAAAACATTTCGGCACTATTAATAATTCTAAATTCTCTACTTTTATTTAAACTATTAACCCAGAAAAAAATTATTTTATTTATTTTACTGGGATTTACATCAGGAATATTGGTCCTTGATAAGGCTATTTTTCAATACTTCATTATCTTACTATTAATTTTCCTGGTTGTGTATTACTTAAAAACTAAATTCGTTGCGAAAAAAGTTTTTATAACAGGATTTCTTTTACTACTCTTAATTAATTCTTCTATAATAGGCTCCTATATGATTAGAAATTATCAACAATTTAACAATTCTAATCTAACAGGAAGAGGTGGCATAGTATTACTGATAAGAGCAGAAAAAGATAATATGACCTTAAAGGAGTATGCAGCATCTCTTCTTTACTGGACCCCGAGTGAAAAAATTAATACCTTGCTCATGCAAAAAATATTTTCTGAATCAGATTACAGAAGGCTAATAAGATCAAATAATGATAGCTTTTATTATAAGGTAACCAGAGAAGAACTAGGCGCTAAGAATGACACTGTTACTAATACCATATTACCAGAATATACAAGCTTTGAAAAAGATGAGGAATTAAAAAATAAAGCAATAAAAATGATATTAAAAAATCCTTTCAGGCATGTTATTGCAACAGTACAGTTTGTCTGGAGAGGTATCTTTGTTGAAAAAGGTTTCCTTTTAATTTTACCCGGAAGTACTAAAATTGAAATTTTAAATAATAATTTACTTAATCTGTTCCTATTTTTTAGCTTTTTTTATATGTTCATTTATAGTATAAGAAAAAGAATGTGGCATCTTTTTGCTTTTATGATGCCCGGTATCTATCTATTTTCTATCAATTCATTTATAACTCATAATATACCAAGATATAATATACCTATTATTCCCGTATTAATAATAAGCATGATTTTATTCTTTTATTGCAGATATCGCTCAGGAAAAGAATCTGTAAGTATAATTAAACAATAGAAACAGGCAATTTTTTAAAAAGACATCTCAAATTGATAATAAAATTTCTATATAAAGAAGTGTCTTTTATTTTAAAAAACACTTAAAATTATTATAATAACAAAAAATCTTAACTTTATTTATCGTACGATTAAAATTAAGTATTTAGTTAATATGCAAAAAAATAAAATAGTGCAAAACAATATTTATAATAATAACTTTAGCCATTTTGGCTCAGATTTTAAAAATATTTTCAAAAAAGATTTTAGATTCATTATGCCAGCATTCCTGGTTACTGCTCTTATACATATAATGTTATGGATAGCCTACCCGATACATTATGGTCCCGATGGACACAGCTATATTTACTACTTTGTGGATATCTTTAATAAAGAACCCATTCTACCAATGATTTTAACTTATAGAACCCCGGTAGCGCCCTTCTTCTACGGATTGCTGCTTCAGAACGGAGGAACACTAGCAGTAAGTATCGCATCCGAAATTCTACTGCTTTTATTAATTCCTGCAATCTATCTTTTAGCATTATCATGGGGAAAAAATGCAGCAAGAGTAGCAACAGTTCTTTTTATCCTCTTTCTCCCATTCCAAATACAATTTCACCAGATAAGTTCAGATGCTTTATTTTCATGGTTTATAATCATATTCTTCCTTTCACTAAAATATGCACTGGAGCATAAAAATATTGAATCATGGGCAGTTCTCGGGATAATCTCGGCACTCACAATTCTAACCAGACCATCTGGTCTGGTAATAGTTTTAGCCCTCCCGGCAGTATTATTCTTAAAGCTTAACTTTAAAAAAATATTCAAGCTTTCAGCTACGTACATACTCTGTCTTGTAATAATTCTTGGCTCTTTTGTACTCTATAAAGGAGTTAGATTTGAAGATTATACTATATCCCGCGGTTCAAATTACACTGCATTCATGAGAGTTTACAGTTTACAGGAATCACTTTTCAGACCTGAAAACGGTCCCAATTCAAAAAAACTTGTATCAATAATAGAAAAGGAACTACTTGATACTGAGCTTTATAAAAAATATGATATAACACTTGATAAAATTCTAAACTATCAGCCCAGCAGAAGATTCCTGGGAGATATTATAGTTGCAGTTGATAAAACTGAAGGCTGGGATTCACAGTATGAGTTACTGGAAAAAGTTGCATTTGAATCTATCAAAGCAAACCCGGTATCATATTTTAAACATTACTTAAAGGACATAATTTTACTAACTACTATAGAACAGACTATACCAGAAACACCAGTACCTAAAGATACTAAACTTTACTTAAATGATATCAGTAATACCGGCAAAGAAGATTTACCTGAGCCCACAGAAGGAGAATTAATACCTTACTCCAATACATGGTGGATGTTGTCAAGTCCGGTCAATAAACTGCCCACCCAATCAGAGGTTGATAATTTTAATGAAAAATATGAAAAAATTGCCTTAGACGTTGACAGTGCGCAGGGCTCACCTGGAATGGTAAGAATTACCGAAATTTTGTGGGATAGCGTAAAAATCCCGATATTCTACTTCTGGGTACTGGGGATTCTGGGAATTATTTTCTCTAAAAGAAACAAAAGAATTTTACTTATTTACATATTTATAATTTCGGCAATAATTATTGTTGGAACACTTTACGCAGCGCATGTATATACCAGATACCGCCTGCCGCTTGACCCGCTTATCATGATTTCAGGCGTAGCCGGGTTTTTCATGGTTATAGAAAAAATTAAGAATAAACAAATTAGGTAAAAAGAAGGCAATTAAAATTGAACCTGTTTATACAAATACCCTGTTATAATGAAGAGAAGTTTCTTGCCGAAACTATTAATTCCATGCCCGAAAGAATTCCGGGTATTGATAAAATAGAGTATCTTGTAATAGATGATGGTAGCAGTGACAATACTATTGAGGTAGCAAAGAAATGTGGTGTCAAACATATACTGAAACTACCAGAACATTTAGGCCTGGCAAGAGCATTTATTTCAGGCATAGAGTACTGCCTCCGTAACAACGCTGACATTATAGTTAATACCGATGCCGATAATCAGTACTGCTCTGATGATATAAAAAAGTTAGTAAAGCCAATCCTTGAGAATAAGGCAGACTTTGTTATCGGAGCAAGGCCGATAGATAAGATAAAAAATTTTTCATCAATAAAGAAAATATTGCAGAAATTCGGAAGCATGGTTGTCCGGATGGTTTCAAACTCAAGAATTGAAGATACCACCAGTGGCTTCAGAGCATTTTCAAGATTGGCCGCAAGCAAGATAAATGTATTCTCTGATTATACTTACACCATTGAAACTATAATACAGGCAGGCCTTAGCGGTATTTCCATGTTATCAATACCCATCAGGGTAAACAAACAGGCAAGACCTTCAAGACTAATTAAAAATATACCGGATTATATATTAAAATCCATACTCACTATATTTAGAATATTTCTATATTACAAACCACTTCGTTTTTTTGTAATTATAAGTATTCTTTTTAATATACCGGGTTTTGCACTTGGTATAAGATACATTTATATACTTGTAAAAGATATTCCGGGTCAACATATACAATCCCTTATTCTTGCAGCCATACTTATAATAACAGGCTTTTTATTTTTTATTCTGGGTCTTATCGGAGATTTGATATCTGTTAACAGGAGACTTCTGATGGAGATAAAGTCCGAACAGCGTCTTTCAGAGACAAGAGTTATTAGTAAAAGAATAAGACAATAAACATTTTTTATTAATTATGACAGAAGAAAAAATTGAAAAAGATAATTTCATCTACGGTAATTATTACGATAAATACGGTTCAACAAACCCTGCGGCAAAAATTTTAACCAATAATTTCATAAGAAATATTAAAATAATTTTAATGTTATATTAAAGTTATATCCCCAGATACTTAAGAGACCTTGGAAACACTCCGGGGCATGCTAACCCCACTGGACCACGAAAGAATTCACCAATCTTATTAAAAAACATTTCAGGGTTTTAAAAATAGCAAAACCAATACCATGGACAATAATACTTGGTGGAAACATAAATACTGAATAATCTTTCCTACCTTACATCAAACCTGCGGTTACTCCTTAAAAACCATGTTAAAAGAATTATAAAAGAGAAAAATTCAGCTAAAATCAATGCAATTATTATGCCTTCAATTTTATAAAGTGGAACAAAAATAGCCAGCAGTGCCAGCTTCATTGCATCCATAGTTATATAAAGCTTCAACACACTGCTCCCGCTCCCCTGATAGCTGGCAAGATATTTAATGGTTAAGTTAACGGGCATAAAAATCAAAGGTATAAGAAGCATTCTGCCATATCTAATCATATCCTGAGCTCCTACGATGCCTCTTCTTACTAAATCAATACTATCAACATTAAAAAAGAACCTTAGTAGAATAGGAGTCAGGAACCAGAAAATTACAAAAACTGCAAGGCCGAATAAAAAAATATAAGCCAGGCCTTTCTTGACTATTCTTCTGTTATCAGCTTCGGGGTGGGCAGCCAGCTTAACCGTCGGTACATTGACAAGGGTTTTTAAGCTATTCTTTATAAATTGAGGAAATACATGTACAACACTATAAATACCAACCATAGCAGCGCTGGAAACAGAATCAAGTATTATTCTTTCAATATTTGTGGCAATATTCGACGCAGCACTTGAGCCGGTAAGCTTGAATCCATGTTTTAAATAATCCTTCTCTTTTTCTTTATCAATTTTTTCCGGTTTTATTCTTTTAATTATCCATAAAAAGAAAATTATGTTGTAGATTGATACAACAAGAAGATAAGCAATAATGGTATAAAAATAATTCCTTAAAAAATAAAGGACCAGTGTACATGACAGAAACCTGGTACCACCCATCAATAAATTCAATAAAAATACAGTTTTAAACCTTCTCTCGCCGTAATAATAGGGCTCCCAGGTATTTAAACCGAAATATATTGGAACTACGAAACTTGCAAAAATAAGAGGCCACCTTATCCCGCTTCCCCTGTAATAACTAAAAGCAAGAATAATTAGAACAGCACTTGCGACAAGAGAAAATAAGGCGCTTACTATAACTGCTTTTTTAAAAAAACCCTTAAACTTTTTTGCTACTGCCTTGGTAACAGAGGTACCCAGACCATTAATGGAAAGTATAATCATTATATTTAAAACTGAAAAAAACAACTTATAATTTCCAAGGTCCTCTGAACTCAGATACCGGACAAGAAGGACGCTTAGGAAAAAACCGTCAAGAGAAGCGACGGCAAGGTTTGCCATACCATAAGCACTATCTTTAAAATTAACTTTAAAATATTTTACAACTTTACCGATACTTTCAACCAAATATTTTTTTACATTTCCAATATTCATTATTTGACTGCTTTTATTCCATAACCTGTTGTTATATTAACTGATTTCGGTGTTTTATTTTTCTCAAGTTTATTATCAGTATTCAAGAGCCTTTTTAATCTCTTTATAATATACCTATTAATAACAGCCCTTGCTTTTTCCTTGTCCAGATCCTCTGTTTTTATCTTCAGCCTTTCAAGCTCTGATTGTAATAATACACTTTCATCTGAACCCTGAACTTTAACAGAAACTTCCCTGAAACCAGCTCCCCACAATTTATAAATTATAGGGTTAGAAGAGTTTTTAAAATCATACATTTGATTTCTTTCCGGATTTGATAAAGAGGGAGCTGTCATAAGCAAAATACCCCCCGCTTTTAAATTGTCCCATGACCACTCAACTATATTCCTTTTATCATCAGTATTTTTTATTTCAGGAAATATCGCACAATCAAATTTTTTATTTCCAGCTGGGAGCTCCGTTAGATAACTGATATTCAACCTCTTTTTAACAAGATTCTTATCTTCTTTTCCATAACAAAAAACATTTGATTCGTCTGAAAGTAAATTAAGATTATCCATTATAAAGTTCACAACATAAAAATATCTTATAGAATTAACTGAGAAATCAAAATAATCGGCCCTTTCCGGTTCTATGAGCTGCGTTGATGGTTCCGATAACAAATTACTTCTTATGTAGCTACTCCACTGCTCTGAAGAACTTTTATCTCTATTTTTATATTCTCCCCTTGCTTTGGGTATTCCCCTGCCAAGATGCATATAAATTATCTCATTTCTTTCATTAAAAGACCTGGTCACATTCAAATAAAATGCTTCCATAGTCCGGGGTATCAATTTAACCAGCTCCGGGTCATCAAAAGTATTTGGTGTACTAAATATATCAAAGCCATTTTCCTTAAGTAAATAAATTGCCTTATCTCCCACATCAAACTTCGGCAATTCCGGTAAAAAACTAAGTTCCAGTTTCTTTAATAACTGAAAATCAATCATGTAGCCGCAAACATGTAAAACTCCTTCAGGTACCCTTGCCCTGGTAAGCCTGAACCCGGAGGCTTTTATTTTTCCATCCATCCTGGATAACATATATTTTAGCCATCCATACCTGCAAACTGCTATATCCTCATGAAAACATACCAGGTATTCAGTATCAGGATTTATTAATCTGGCAGCTATTTCAAGAGCCAGACCATTAGCATAAGAAGCTCCGCCTTTTGGCTCTGTCCTTATATATGCGATATTTATATCTTTAACATTATCAATCCACTTTATATTGGCAAACGGCGAGTTATTATCAACGATCCACAGCTCATAATCACTAACAGTAAACTTTTTTATACTTTCAATGCATAACTTTAAAAGCTCAGAAGATTTCTCATTTGGCTGATAGCTGACCACAACTATTCTGGGAGACGTCTCCGGGGAAAATACAGTTTCTTTTAAATATACTTCGTAGTAATTATTGTCTACATCTATATCTTTCTTTATATAATTATTTCTGTCAAACCATTCTATCATTTCTGTTCTCCATTAAACTAAAAACTTTAAGATATCTTTCAAAAGTATCTTTATTATCATATAGATAGCTGTTATCCATAAACTTTTTTTTGAAAACATCATAATTGTCTATACAGAGCATTATCTTATCCAGGAGTTTTTCATACCTAAAATCTACATATCTCTGGAAGGTATCTTCGGATACATATGCCAGAAGCTCAGGAGAGAAATATAAAATTTCCTTCATGGCACCGGTATCAAACCCAACAACTGGTACGCCGCAGGATAGAGCTTCAATTACAGAATTAGGGCAGGCAGGATTAAGCTGGCAGTGAATCAATATATCAGTCTGGTGCAGGTGCATTGAAATTTGCCTTTTGTCCATACCACCAAAATATTTAATATAAGGCCTGTTAATATATTTCTTTACATCTCTACTAATAATTGGCCCGATTATTCTGAGCTCAATATCATAGTTCTCTGCCACAGTATCCAGAGCCATAACCACCGGCTCTATCATATCCCTATTCCTGAAAGAGCCCGTTGTAGTAAATACTATTTTACTTTTATCAAATTTCTTATCTGCCGGATAAAAAATACTTTTATCAGTTCCGTTGTAAATTATCCGGTATTTATTTTCCTCTATTTCACCAAGCATTGTGAAACATTCTTTTCTGCTGTATTTACTCTGAAATATGATAAAGTCCGAAAATTTAAGATAATCTTTTTTTATCTCCCAATTTAAATATATGTATTTTATACCGTGCTTCGAAGGATAATAAACTCCGTCAAGTCTTTGAATTACAGGAAGATTATTCTCTTTAAAAAAAATGAGTATCCTCTCATCAAAAGATATTGGGAAAAAAATTCCACTGGTTTTCCTGTAATCACTTTTATTTTCTATAAAGGGGTATTTTACCTTTAAAAGGTATTCCCTGAAATTTGCCATAAAGGTTGATGGCCCGCCTATGCTTCCAGAGTGTTCGTCAAAGGGTATATAAATCATTTAAAATCCTGCCAGAAATTAAATATTTTACAGAAACCTTGAATAAATTTCCTCATAATACCTTTTTGCAATTAACTTCCAGTCATAATCCTTTACAGTCTCATAGCCGCCCATAACTATCTTTTTTCTAAGACCTTCATTATCAATTATCTTCTGGCAATTGTAAACCAGGCTTTCTATGTCATCTACTCTGCTGACCATAGCATTATAACCATTCTCCCCGATATCATGAACCATCCCAACATCGGTACTTACCAGCGGCACACCCGAAGCAAAGGACTCTAAAAGTGCCTTTGGTCCACCTTCAGCTCTTGAAGTTACAATATAAAGGTCAAGAGCCCTGTATAGCTTTGCTATATTAAGATAGTTTTTAAAATATAAATGCCTGTAAGGGATGCCTGAAGAGCTGAGCTTCTTTTTTACATAACCCCTGGCAGGACCAGATAAAAGTACGAATACAGGATTTTTTTCGTTAAGTCTTTTTACCACTTCACAGAATATATCAGGACCCTTCACATATTTAGGAGAGTTTCCTTCTCCCCATCCCTCGCCATCTTTCTGGAATGAGCCAATACATATTGAATTATCCGGAATACCAAGCCTTCTTCTAATTTCTTTTTTGCTGTAAGAAGCTGTATTTTTAAAAAGATCTACGTCTAGCCCTATTGGTATAACTATAATTCTATCTTTACCTACTCCCCATTTTATTAGCTGACTTTTGGTAATGCTGCAGGATGTATGAATAACTGATAGTCTTTTTGATGCTTCTGTAAGTGATTTTATATACTCTGTATCTCTATCAGTACCGTGATACCAGGTCATGATTAAATTATTACTATCGTTAACATATTTATAATTATATGGTAAATAGACATTTCTTGAACCAAAATGAATAATCTGATTTTTTATTAGCGATATTATCAATCTTGAGGACTTTAGCAACCTAACAGGTATATTGTACAACAGCCGAATATTCTTTGATATATATCTACCCTCCCAATTTATTACCCAATTGAGTGGCTCAACAATGTAATATATCTTTTTCTTTTTATTAATCACGATCTATATTTCACAAGAAAAATAGCTGGTTTATATAACCCATAATGATACTTAAATGAAAAATAATAGAATTTAAATAAAAATTAATGTATATTTACATAAAATAATTACTTGTAAATCAAAATATTTTTAATAATACTTAAATTCACATTATTATAATTTAAAAAAGATGGAAATTAAAGGTTTGTTTGAACAAATAAAAAAGAAGGATAGAGAAATTGCCGTAATCGGTCTTGGCTACGTTGGACTCCCTCTGCTTGTATCATTAAGCAAACATTTTAAAGTCATCGGCTTTGATATAAATGGTAAAAAAATCAATAATTTAAAAAATGGAATAGATGAAAATAATGAATTTAAAAACCTGAACCTATCTATAGAAAATTGTACTTTAACCAGTAATGTTGGTGATTTAAAAAAAGCAAACTTCTTTATAATAACTGTTCCCACCCCTATAGATATCTACAAGAATCCTGACCTGAGCTATATTGAAAAATCAACCAGACTGGTAGGGCAGAATATGTCTTCAGGTTCAATAATAGTTTATGAGTCAACTGTTTATCCCGGGGTAACCGAGGAATTCTGCATACCTATCCTTGAAAAAGAATCCAAACTTAAAAACAAAAAGGACTTTTTTGTTGGTTATTCCCCCGAAAGGATAAACCCGGGAGATAAGAAGCATCTAATTGGAAATATAGTAAAGGTGGTTTCAGCACAGAATGAAGACTCCCTGGAAGTTATAAGCAAAGTTTACAGTAAGATAATAAAGGCGGGGATTTTTAAGGCAAAGAGTATAAAAGTAGCCGAGGCGGCAAAAGTAATTGAAAATACTCAGAGGGATATAAACGTAGCGCTTATAAATGAGCTTGCCATATTATTTTCCAAACTGGGAATTGATACCAGAGATGTTATTGATGCCGCTAAAACCAAATGGAACTTTTTAAATTTTAAACCGGGTCTGGTAGGAGGCCACTGTATTGGAGTTGACCCATATTATCTATCCTTTAAGGCAAAGGAAGTTAATTATTACCCCGAGATAATAAACGCAGGACGAAAAATAAACGACAATATGGGCTTTTTTATCGGGGAGCAGATACTTGAAGCACTTCTAAACAATCACCGTAAAAAAATAAATTTCAGGGTGGTCCTCTTTGGAATATCCTTTAAGGAAAATGTCGCCGACTCAAGAAATACCCGGGTAATTGATATTTACAATTACCTGACAAGGCATAACCTGGAGGTTAGTATATATGACCCGGTAGTAAATGCCGGCGATGTAAGGCAGAACTACGGAATTGAGCTTATTAATTACGAAGATATTGAAGGTATTGATGCGGCCATTTTCTGTGTGGCACACGACTGCTTTAAAAAATTAGACCTTTCTGAATTAAAATCAAAAATGAGCAGTGAAAACCCCTTTATTTTTGATATAAAATGGATATTTAAGAGGGAAAAAGTTGAAAAAATTGGATTTAGGTACTGGAGAATTTAATCTTGAATCTTGACGAGCTAACCATAAATAAAGATATAAAAATTCTTATTACCGGCTGTGCCGGATTTATTGGTTCAAATCTTACTGAATTCTTCTTGAAAAAAGGTGCAACAGTCGTAGGGTTTGATAACCTGTCAACAGGGTTTAAAAAAAATATTGATGATGCATTATTCTATGCAGCAAAAGAAAATAAAAACATCAACTTCAAATTTATAGATGGGGATATAAGAGACTACAGTCAGTGCCTTAAAAGCACAGAAGGCATTGATATTGTGCTTCATCAGGCAGCTCTGGGCTCTGTGCAGAGGTCTATAGAAAAGCCGATTGATTCCAACTCGGCAAATATAGGCGGCACTTTAAACATGCTAAAAGCTTCGTCTGAAAATAAAGTAAAAAGATTTATCTATTCTTCATCTTCATCAGTTTATGGAGATTCAATGAAGCTACCCAAAGATGAATCCATGCCGCCCAACCCAAAATCAATCTATGCAGTAACCAAATTAACCGCAGAATACTACTGCAGGCTGTTTTACAGTTTATATGGCCTTAAAACCATCTCGCTCCGCTATTTTAATGTTTTTGGAAAAAGGCAGAATCCCGATTCAATTTATTCAGCAGTAATCCCCATATTTTTAAAAAAAATAACCAACAATGAGCAACCTATAATTTATGGCGATGGTAACCAGTCCAGAGATTTTACCTACATAGATAATGTAATTTATGCTAACTATCTTGCCTGCTTTACCGAGAATAATAATGCGTTCGGAAATTACTATAACGTGGCATGTGGCAGCAATATCAGCCTAAATGAAATTATTACCCTTTTATCAAAATATTTTAAAAAGGAAATAAAACCTGTATATTCTGATGAAAGAGCCGGGGATATAAAGCACAGTCTGGCTTCAATAGAAAAAATAAAACAGGATTTAAAATATAGTCCAATAGTCCAGTTCGGCAAAGGGCTATCAAGACTATTATCCTGCTAGAGCTATTTTATGCTTCGAGAATAGTTGATTTGCGAACTGATATTAATTACTCTAAATTACTATTAATATCATGGATATTAATAGTATATATTTCCTTAATAATTTTCCTAAACTACCTTATAAAACTAGTCTAATGGCTAATGATTCTATGATTTTTTTACTATTTTCTAATTGATACGCCTAATGACATTAATTAAAAGAAACTGAAAATACTTTATTTTTTAACCCAAATAATTATAATTAATCCAGACATTTAATATTCAAAGAAAATTTAAATCTCTTATGAAAAGAATATATCAATACTGGAATAAATATTTCCCATATATAATGACAGCTGTATTCCTTGCTATATCCATCTTAATAATCTCAAGGCATGAACTATGGAGTGATGAAGCAAAAGCATGGAATATATCTATTGCAAGCAGCTCCATCTCTGAATTTGTTTACAATATGAGGGATAATTATGGCCATCCATTTTTATGGAATGCAATTCTTTACTTTATATCACACTATATTACTGGAAACCCCGAAAGCATGAAGATAATACACCTTGGAATATCAACTATTACATGCTTTCTAATTTTAAAATTCGCACCTTTTAATAAAACAATTAAAACACTGCTTATATTTAATTATTTTATCTTTTACGAGTACTCAATAATATCCAGAAACTATGCCATAGCTATTCTCCCAATAATTATATTCTGTGTCTTATGCAAGAATAAATACAAAAATCTTGTTTTTCTTGGAATAGCCTTATTTTTTATGACACAGGGTCACCTCTATACTTTTATACTATCTCTAGTATTTCTTTTAATATTGATAATAGACTTGATAATTGATAGGAGAATAGTATTAAAACTTATCTCAAGGCCAAAACTTCTTCTCTTCTTTATAATTGCCCTCAGTGGAATCTTGTTAACTTACTGGGAGCTTGGGTCACAAATTAATAAAGGAACTGTATGGAGCCCTTCATTATTTACTATGTTTAATATATCAGTAAGCGAAATTAAACAACTACCGTTAGAAATTTCAAAAAATATAATTTCAGCACTATTGCCAGTACCCTCTTTCTCTATCAATTTCTGGAATAGCAATGTTATTATTACATATATCTCAAAATATAATTCATTATTTTTGATCCCTTTAGCGACCATATTATTTATCTTTCCTTTATTTATATTAAAAAAGAATGCTATTCGTTTATACTTAATTGGTTATTTAAGCTTAATTGGTGCAATATCCCTGTTATATGGTCGTCTTTCAAGGCATGTTGGAATACTGTTGATATTCTTAATTGTTTGTTTTTGGGTTTCAAATGTCAGTAACAGCGGAAATTTGAATAATCTTAATAACAAAAAAATTAATGTACAAAATATTTTTTTGATAGTAATATTATCAATCTCACTAGTAGGTTCACTCACAGCATCGTATTTTGATTATAATTATCCTTTTTCACAAAGTAAAAATGTAGCAGAGTATATTAACAATAATTATAATAAAGATAATATTATAGTTGTTGGGTATAAAGACGTAGATACCCAGACAATAGCAGCTTATTTAGATAAAGACATATTTTTCCCCCAGACCAATGAATTAGGCAGATTTTGCCTATGGAGTAAAAGAAGAAATGATGTACCAACAGATGAAATTTTTAAAAGTGCATCTTATTTTATTGATAAAGGAAGAACAATTATAGTGATAATTCATAGCAACGCTGTTAAAGATTTAGATTTACCAGAAAAATACTCTTTCACAAAAGTAGATAAAAAATTTGATGAATCAATTGTAGGTTATGAGAACTATTCATTATTCCTTTTTGAAAATTAAAGAACAATTATTAACCATTTAATCATCACTCACTTTAAGCTCATAAAACTCTATACTCTCTATAATACATACCGTTTCTACATTAACCGGGTCAATCCTCATAGCCTGGACTTCATCAGTGTTGCCAATTGGTATAAATAAATGGTTAGGACCTCTAACTAAGTTCCTAATAATTTTATTGTTTTCATTATATGATGAATTTTCTTTTCTATAATAAATTTCAAATTCACAATAATCATTTGTATAAATATTAATTTTTAAGTAGAGTTTCTTTTTATTATCAACAATTGGAATCTGGAAATTGTTTTCAAAGTTGGGGTCATGGTTTACTGGCTTAATTAGAACATGATTGTCTTCAGTAATTTCAAATTCAAAATTATTTAGACTCTTCCAGTCTTTGCCAAAGCTACTCAGGTCCATTTTTTCAATAAGGTTAAAATTTAAACTGTTATTTAACGAATATAGTCTATAGCTTTCATTAGGAACAATTGAGTTTGAAAAATCTTTAATTTTTTCAAACTTATAAAAAAATAGTATATCATCAGATATTATTGAGGATAACGTTCCGTATTTATCCTTAATAACCAGTATATTTTTCCCGGGGTTTTCATTTTTTAATTTAAATAAATCTTCACTAATACTATCAACAGTAATTTTCTCCCTATCGCTCCATCTTACAAGTCTGCCAAATCTATGTTCCTGAGGATAATAGAAATCCTTATCTAAATTACCAGTAATAGTCTCTGTTGGCGCATTTGGTATACCAATAATTACTGAATTATCTAAATCAAAGTTCTTCTCTATATACTCTGCTACATTTTTACTTTGTGAAAAAGGATAATTATAATCATAATAAAATGCTATCCCAGACGCAGCTATTGAAGCTATTAGCACTATGCAAAGAAAAGTATCCTGAGCTTTTTTAATCCAGGCAGTTTTCACTTTTAATAGGAAACCTTCATCTTCGCTTATATTTGATATCCATAAACAGACAATAAATAAAATAAAAATATAGCCAATCAGTCTTATAGGGTTCTTGTAAAGAAAAAGACCGGAAATTATTAGAATTAGACCAAACACATATGGAAATATTAATCTTTTTTTAATCATAAATAACGGTATTATCAGTAATAGAATAGGAATAATTAGTTTATATGCTACTACCCATTTACCCATAAGTTCTACAGCTAAGCTGCTATTCCAGAATTCAAGAGTAATTTTAGGTATAGGAATAAAAGCTTTTATTATATTTTCTGAAAATTGATTAATAAAATCAGGAAATGAAAATGTAACCAAAAAATTGCTAATGTTACCGGACAAAGAAAAAAACTTATCAGACCCAGATTGCGGAACTATCTGCCATACAAAGACTAATATCTCAGCTAAAAAAATTAATATAAAAGAAAAAAAATATAGTTTGTTTATTTTCTGACTTTTAAAATATTTAATAATGTCTGTAAACAATATTATAAATAAACATACTGAAATAATGAAAGAAAGAGTATTTGCCTGTCCCATAAAAAATAAAATAAAACCAAGTGATAAAATATTATTATATTTATTTTTGTATAAAACACAGAAAGATACTATAAGTAATACTCCCAGAGCATAATTTCTTGATATTATTGAGTACTCGTAAAAGAAGAAGTAACCGAAAATCAACATAACTCTTATGAATCTATTAAATGGTGCATATTTTAATATAAGGAATGCTGTTATTGTAGATATAGTAAGATGCACTATCTTCATAATTCCAATGTTGTCTGATATATAGTGGGAAATAAAGTAGAGTATTACATACCACAAAGATGGCGTGCCTTCCGCCACTCTGGTTATTCTAAACATCTCTGTTAATGAACTGTTTTCATGTGCCAGGTCCCATGAACGTACTTCGTCAAACCAGAATTCATGTTGTGTAATAAGAGTTATACTAAGGGCAATAAAAATAGTTAAAAATAAATAAGGAAAATATTTGTCATAAATTCTTTTAATCTCAAATCTCATATCAAATTACCTGAGCCGTCTTCTCAAACTACCATAATCTATAAAATACTAAAATATTGTAACTAATATTATATTAATCATAAAGCTAAAAATATAACTGATACCATAAAACACTATAAATCTCGCCCATTAATCTGTACCTTTAACTTAAAACTTTTCTCACTAACCTTAAACTATAGTCAAGGAAGATATGCAATTCTAAAATTTAAATTCTAAAAAAGTGAAAACTTTTTTAAATGATATAAAAAGCCTGATACATGTTGATAAATTCAAATATTTAAAATACAATTTTTAGAGTTACAAACCATATATTTTTATGTTGTTTATTTTTATAATTAACTTATCATTAATTTAAAAATGTTGGGAAACAAAAAAATAATCGTAGTAATGCCTGCTTATAATGCAGCCAGAACCCTTATTCAAACCTATAGCGATATACCCGGGGATATAGTTGACGAAATAATTCTAACCGATGACTACTCAAGAGATGAAACTGTTGAAGTTGCCAAGAAACTGGGGATTAAAACTATATTACAACACAAAGAAAACAGAGGATAC
>Ga0307431_1000068_pt1 | contig 82274 bp, 78 predicted proteins | sample SalMarWE160170MG_FD_202155 | JGI IMG/M metagenome (GOLD analysis project Ga0307431, IMG submission 202155) | Salt marsh sediment microbial communities from the Plum Island Ecosystem LTER, Massachusetts, United States - WE1603-170 | ecosystem: Environmental > Aquatic > Marine > Intertidal zone >...
CAACCATTCCTGCTCTTTCATAAAAAGAGGAAAGCCGAGAGCCCATATATGAAGGAAAGCCTTCCTCCCCTGGCATTTCCTCCAGTCTTCCACTCATCTCCCTCATGGCTTCAGCCCATCTCGAAGTCGAATCAGCAACCACCAAAATATCGTAACCCATGTCCCGGAAGTACTCGGCCATAGTAATGCCAACAAAAATACTTGCTTCCCTGGCCACAACGGGCATGTTAGAGGTGTTAGCTATAAAGATCTCTTTTTCTTGTAACAATCTTCCTGTGTTAGGGTCTTTGAGTTGCCTAAAGCTAGTAAGCACGTCAGACATCTCGTTACCTCTTTCGCCGCAGCCAACGTAGATGTTCAGATGTGTCTGGGCCCATCTGGCCAGCTGCTGCAAGGCAACGGTTTTTCCAGTACCAAAGCCCCCCGGTATCGAAGCCTTGCCACCAAGGGCTAAAGGGAACATGTAATCCAAAATTCGCATGCCAGTAGTGAGCAAGCCCGAAGGATCGAACCTCTGCTTATAGGGTCTGGGCTTTCTTACTGGCCACTCTTGCATCAGCGTGAGTTCTTTTACTTCACCGTCGTGCTCTACCCAGGCTACAGGCTCTTCGACAGTGTAGTCGCCTTGGCGTATCTCCTTTATCTTGCCTTTGATTCCCACCGGCACCATTATCCTGTGTTTTATTAGATTGGTCTCGGGCACTACGCCTATTATATCCCCTTGGCTAACAGTATCCCCGACCTTGACTTGAGGCGTGAACTGCCATTTTTTGTCGCGGGGAAGAGCTGAGGCTTTGGCACCCCGTTTTATAAACGGGCCAATATTCTCACCCATGGTAAGTAAAGATTTTTGTAGCCCATCGTAAATAGAGCCCACAAGTCCGGGGCCCAGCTCTGCACTTAAGATTCTTCCCGTTCCTCTTACCACCTCGCCAACTTTCAATCCCAGAGTATCCTCGTGTGCTTGAATTATCGCCCTGCTCCCTTCCAGTCCTACTATCTCCCCGACAAGCCCTTCTTCACCTATCTCGACGACTTCATAAACCTGGGAACCTTTCATGGCATCGGCGATAACTAGGGGACCTGAAACTCTCCATATTTTGCCCATATCTTCAACCTCCTGCTTTGCTATAATTTTAAATTTCTACTTCAAACCCTATAGATTCTCTGATAAGCGCCCTGTAATATTCCCTAATATTCGGATACTTTGTGCCAAACTTCGACGGAACTTCGACAATTACGGGAGTCGTTCCTTTTCCTTTTTTAACCTGGGTCACCAGGTCCTCAACGTATTCTGCATAGTCTTCCAATATAATTGCTATGCCAACATCAGGCTCAGCTAGCAACTCGTTTAGAGCTTTCCTTACCTTTTCACGGACATCATGATTGCCCTTTATCGTGTAATGCTTGCTGATTCCGGCCAATCTCAGTGCGTTGACCAGCTCTTCGTCTCCTATGACAGCTATATCTAATTGTTGGATAGGCATCTTGTCACAGCACCAAATAATTCTTTATTTCCTGAACAGGAACACCATCGACTATTGTTTTTAGAACTAGCCGCAAGTTCCGGACCTCAACCTCTTTGAGGATTAAATACCAGGCCATCACCAGTGGGGATAATACTCTTGGTGACAACATTTCCTTGAGCATCCTGAACTTATACTTATCGATAATTTCATCTACGGCCGTGATGTTTTTGGTTTTGTCATAATTAGTGGATACTTCATTGGCTAAATCCTGATATTGTGTATCCTCCAGCCTGGCAGGCATGTCGGTCAGTTTCAGGGATAGTAATTCTTTAATGGTTTTGTCTGTAATCCTATAGCCGCCGGCAATAATAAATTCAGCTGCATCGGGTCCTATGCCTTCAATTATGGCTCTCGAGGCAATTTGCAGGTTTGTCAGGTCTATCACTAGGCCGAAGGCCTGGGCAAGTACAGAGCCGTCTTTTATTCCTCTCGCCATGTTTAACATGTTTTTATAATACTCACCGTCTAAGTTAGCCTCAACAAAGAGCTTCGACTTTGCGCTTTTATCTATTTTGTATTGTTCCAGGGCAGGTACGTAATCTCCCAGTTTGCACTTGATGAGTAGCTGGATGATGTCATCTACATTCTCGGCGTTAAAAAGTTCATCTAGCAATGCATTATTATGGATAATCCCGACCGGTATCATACTGCTGGATTTCTTACCACCTGAGATGCCTTGTAAAGCAGCTTTAATATTCGTGACATCATACTTTACCACGTATGCTCTGGATACCTTCGGTATCTCTTTGGGCAGGAACTTAAATGATTCTACATATCGGATGCGCTGTGCGAGATAACCCCACAAGCATTCATCTAGATAATCAAAAGTCTTAACAGGTAGTTCCTCCAGATAGCTTCCTATATCGGTCTCTCTGATGGTTGCCAGCGCATCCTGGAGGTTGGGCGCTGTCATCATTTTATCTATATGTTCGGAGGTGACGGTTTTAGGTTCCTCTCCTTTCAGGCAAGCAGATATAAATGCGTATTTTGGACTAAGCACGACATTCCTTTAGGGAGCTTCGAAGAGTTCCTCGCTTATCTTGGGCAGCAACTTTGGTAGCAGCATCTCGAGTCTGGTTTCGTAGGTGTTATCTATCCTGAGCTTTCCTTCAAGGTCCTCGGCTATGACCCCTCCTAGGCAATTGGATTCCCTGACTTCCACTATCTTCTCAGATAATTCCTTATCCGCTTTAAGAAACTTTTTTACAGTGCTTACATCTTTTGGAGAAACGTAAATTCTGGCTTTATCCGCACCGAGTCCCTCCATAGCTTCCCTGATCAAATTTAGAAAATAGCTTTTATCGCTTGAAATTTGGGACAATTCCTTCCGCGCCCCGTCAATTATTTTGGCGATTGTGTCAGCTTTCGCACTCGATAACTGCTGTCGCGCTTTGATAGAGGCCTGGGCCAAAATCCTCGCAACCTCCTCCTCAGCCTCTCCTAGCATTCTGCCCCTCTCTTCCTTGAACCTCACTTCTCTCTGCCTTTTGGCTTTCTCTATCTCCTCTTGCGCTTTCTCCTCAGCTTCTCTTATTATGTTCTGAGCGTCCAGCTTCACTTTGCTGACAACGGCTTCACTTATTTTTTCCATTTTAGATACCTTAAAAAAGTCCTAGCAAGGCCAGTGCCATTATGGCGAATACAAGTCCCAGCACGCCTATTAGCTCGACGAACACGGCTAACATCATGGCGTTAGTTAATATCCGCCCCTTTGTCTTGGGCAAAAGTGAGATACCCGAAGCGCACACAGAGCCCTGATACGCTCCCGAGAACGCTTCAGCAGCGGCAGTTATGACACCGATGCCCAATACTGCAAAACCCATACCACCACCGTTGGACATTGTACCGATGTTTTCAACTACCGTTACTAAAATAAGTATCAGTGTTATGAGGCCATAAAAGGTCTGGGTCATCGGTAGCGACGCTAAGAGGATGACATTTCTGAGCTGTCCAGGTTCCTCAGACAGCGTAGCTGCCCCAGCCGAGCCAGCGATACCGATGCCTATGGCTGAGCCGGCCAAGCCTCCGGCTAGGGCTATCGCGCCTCCGAGCACTGCCAGGGATTCGGGGCTGATTAGCATCTTACACCTCCATCAATGAAATATTTTTAACTGCGTTCACACTTTGACAAATACAGGTCGAGTCTTCAACCGAAACGGGCTGTATGCCCTGCCGCCTCCTTCATAGAACTTGAACAAGAACTCCACAAAACATAGTCTGAGGGAGTGTACAAAACAGGTTATGGCGCTGAGAGCCAAGTTAAGCACATGTCCAACAAGCAGAACTAATACAAATACCAAGGTACCAACGATAGCCTGGACTATTCCAACAGGCATCATTCCGTATAATAAATCTGCTATCAGGTTAAAGCAGTATGCCAGGTAATATGTGGCCAGCCCTACACCTGCCAGCCTGGCATATGACATAACATCGCCCAGTAGCCCGGTCACATCAAATAGCCAGAAGATACCGCCCAGAAAAGCGCCCTTCTCCATCAGGGAGGAGGCGACAATTAATACTAGTCCTGTAATTGCAACAGACATCAGTATAATCGGTATTTGCCCGGTTAACCAGGGCATATCCATACCAAGTATGAAAACCATAATCAAGGGTATGGCACCAATTTGAAGCATAAATAGCCCGACTTTGTTGGGCACTATCGCTTTCTGCTTCTCCTTTATTCCTCTGATAAGTGCAAGTACATGGGCTATGTTTATGTGAACCAGACCCATTACTATTGAGAATTGTATGAATAACACGGGGTCTGAAAACATTTCCTGAACTCTACTGAATATAGCAAGTGTGAGGCTCTCAATTTCGAAGAACTCGTAGAAGTTGCCCAAATAGCTTCCCGTAAGCACGCCAATAACCAAACCAACACCACCACTTATGTAAATTATCCTTTGGAATAGCTTAAAACCTTCCGTTTTAGGGTCATCAACTAGAAGTCGCAGGCCAAACCTTGCAAATAGCATAAGGAGGGCAGCGTACACCACGTCCCCCAGCATGATGCCAAAAAAAATGGCAAAGAAATATGCTATTATCGGTGTGGGGTCCCATTCCCTATACTTTGGGGTACCAAACAAGTTAACAATGACCTCGAACGGCTTAACCGCAGTTGCATTCCTCATCTTGGTGGGGGGCTCCTCTGCTTGCTCTGGCTTTCTTGTGTCAATGAACACGTAGCCTACGTTATTCCTGAGCTCGGAAATTGTAGGTTCGATATTACTCTCTGGAACCCATCCCTCGATTAAGGTGACGTATTTTGCCTCACAGGCTTTGGCTAAAACTGCTAACCTTTCTGTTTCTGCTGATAATGCTTCCCTGAAAAGGACGAGCTTTTCTAGATTCTCCCTGGTTTTACTTTCAATCTCGGTATGAAGCTTTGCCAGTTCTTCTTCAAGGCTGTGAATATCTCCATCGGCTGCTTCAAGAAATTCTCTTATTGTCAAATCCTCCCCGGGTATGGATAAAATCCTGCCTCCCCCATCCTCGACTGCAAACTCTATAGTTTCCTGATTTTCCACTTTGGCAATGGCATACAAAACAGTCTCGTTTTCTGCTATGCCCGAAAAGCTCTCGAGTATGTAGTCTTTAAGTTTAGGATATGAAGTTTCAAATAACTCGTTTGGAAACACGAAGACCCGAGAAAAAAGATAACTGCCAGAAAAATTTAAATCTTGTAATCGAATATCGGCCTGCCGCTCCAGAGAGCCAAGATACCTGGTCAGTTCTGTTAGCTCTTTAATATCCTTGTTTAATTTGGTAGCTCTTTGATGCACGTTGCTGAGCTTGGTACATAGCAAACTCACTTCGCTATCAACTTCGTCAAACGGCCTGGTGTATATAACTTCCACATCCTCTTTCAGCGATATTCCCTCCCCTTTTGGTATGTAAGCCAATATATCGTTAATGCTGGTTAATAATTCACCGATTTTTCTTCGTTCCCCTTCGATGGCTTCTTTGTCTACAGGCTTTAGCTCTTCGCTTTCCTCGACATGAAGCACACCAATGGTATGAAGAGTCTTGAGGGTCTTGGTGGAGTAATCCTTGGTAGTCACTACCCTGACTTTAGCCATAGGGTCAGATGTATTGACGATTAGAGGTACCATGTTAACTTCTGCCCGTGACAATATTCACCACGAACTCCGTAAGCTGTTTTACTTTTTTATCAGCATTGATGCCGATTTCAGCAGCTTTCTTCTCAGAGTCCTTGATTTTTTCATCGGCCTCTGTTCTAGCCTCACTCGCAATCCTGTCACATTCAGTTTTTACCGCATCGAGGGGCAACGGAGAGGAAAGCATTTTCTTAGCTTCTTCTCTGGCTTCGAGAAGGATTTCGCTGGCTCTGGTTCTTGCCTCTTCGAGTATCTTTTCGGCTTCGACCTCGAGGGCTTCTACGCTATTGGTGATTTCTTTGGCCATAACACGTCTTCTTGATAGTTCCCTAGGCTACTATTACTAGACAACATCTGCGCATAAGCTGTGTCTGTAATCGGGCGAATAATCATTTCAGCAACTGGTGATTGATTGCGCCCGTGATTATAACAGGGAGGTTCATTTTTAGCAAACTGGTACTCTTGGTAAGAAATCCATGCTCCTTATATATCGGCAACTTCAAAGTTTGTTATTAAAGTGGAATGCTTTATAATTCAAGATATGAGGGTGCATGCATTACATGGGTGGGATGTGAGCTTTGCCCGAGCAAGGGAAATACAATTGAGCCTGGCGAAAAAAGTAGTAACTGAAAGCGAAGTTATCGACCCGCGCCTTGTTGCCGGTATTGACATATCTGCTCCTGATGCTCAGGGCATAGCGACTGGAGCAGTGGTAGTTCTCCGTTATCCTGAGTTGAGCATAGTCGAGGTAGGAGTAGCTCAATGTAAGGTTACATTGCCCTATATTCCTGGCCTATTATCTTTTCGAGAAAGTCCCGTGATTCTGGCTGCTTGTGAAAAACTATGTAATATTCCCGATATTATTCTGATTGATGGTCAAGGAATTGCTCATCCCAGGAGGCTTGGGCTTGCCTCACACGTGGGGCTTTTTCTTGATTTACCCACTATAGGCTGTGCAAAATCTATTCTTTGTGGTCGGCATCAGCCTGTAGGAGAAGAGGTGGGCTCTCATGCTGAATTGCTTGATAATGGTGAGATTATTGGAGCGGCGTTAAGGACTAAATCTGGAGTGAAGCCAATATATGTTTCCGTGGGCCATAAGATTGATCTGGCATCGGCTTTACAATGGGTGATAAAGTGCTGCCGTGGTTATAGACTTCCTGAACCCACCCGCTTGGCTCACCTCGCTGCCGGAGGAATGCTGACCTCCGAACTAAGCGGCCAAGGGAAGTTATTCGATTAAGGAGTATTTCAGATGCAAGAAGAGAAGGAAAATCTAGAAGCCTTGCTTCGCCAAATCTCAGACATCATGGTGCATCTTTGACATCCCTGACAAGGAAAGGGAAATTGCCAGGATAGAGACAGAGTCAGCCCAACCTGATTTTTGGCGTGACCCGGCTAAAGCTCAGACTATCATGCGCCAGCTTGGGGGCAAGAAAAATCTAGTCAATGTTTGGCGCGAACTGGAGAAGAAGGCTGCCGATCTTCAGGAGATGATTGTTCTGGCTATTGGGGAGGAAGATTACTCTCTCAAGGAAGAGATACAACTGGAGCTAAAAAAGCTGAGGTCTCGGTTTGAACAGTTGGAGAGCCAACAGCTTTTTACTGGCGATTACGATAGTCGAAATGCCATGGTTGCCCTTCATGCTGGTGCTGGTGGCACAGAGTCTCAGGATTGGGCAAACATGTTGCTCAGGATGTATTTGAGGTGGGCAGAGCGGCATGATTATAAAGCCGAGGTCTTAGATGTCTCCCCGGGGGAAGAGGCTGGTATCAAAAGCGCTATCTTAGAGATTAAGGGAGATTATGTCTATGGCTATCTCAAAGGTGAGCACGGGGTACACAGGTTAGTGCGGCTTTCCCCCTTTGATGCCGACCATGCCCGCCACACATCTTTTGTCTTGGTGGAAGTCCTCCCTGAAGCTGAAGAGATGGTGGATGTCAAAATAGCCCCGGAAGATTTGAGGATAGATACTTTCAGGTCCAGTGGTCCGGGCGGGCAACATATGCAGAAGACAAGCAGCGCTGTCAGGATAACTCACTTACCCACAGGGCTGATAGCAACTTGCCAGGGTCAGAGGTCTCAGCACCAAAACAAGGAAGCTGCTTTGAAAGTCCTTTATTCTCGCCTCCTGGAGCTTGACCGCGAGAAGAAAGGAGAGGAGAGAGCCAAGCTAAAGGGCGGGCGTATTGAAGCGGGTTGGGGAAATCAAATTCGGAGTTATGTTCTTCACCCCTACAAAATGGTGAAGGACCACCGCACCGATTACGAGGTTCGCGATGCCGAAGCTGTGTTGGATGGAGAACTGGATGGATTTATCACCGAATACCTTCGGTCTAAAGTAGGAAAATGATTAAACGGATTGTCTTAATAACTTCGGCGCTTCTCTTGCTTTTAAGCCCCTCTCTCGTCGCAGCCGGGGATGATATTACAGTTATAGGTAGCGGTGTAGATGTAGATTTTCCAGACCGGGCTGTGTTCACTCTTGAGGCTGAAAGCTATGTTGATATCGTCGATGTCCGTCTCTATTACCAGGTGGATAGGATGAACTACGCTGAAGTTATCAGCGAGGGTTGGGCTGATTTTACTCCGGCAAGCAGGATAGAGGCTAAATGGGTATGGGATATGAGAAATTCGAGCTTGCCCCCTGGTGCTGAAGTCACGTATTGGTGGATGATTGAGGATGCTGACGGAAACAGAGTTGAGACCTCTCCTGAGATAGCGCATTTCGATGACGGTCGCTACATCTGGCAGAGCCTGACTGGTACCGCGTCTCAGGGCGGCGAGATGTCTCTTTTCTGGTATGAAGGCGGGGATTCCTTCGCCCGAGAGTTGATGGATGTCTGTGAGGAAGGGCTTGCCAGGTTGACCCAGGATATTGGCACCTGTCCGGAGATGCCCATCAAGATATATATTTATGCCTCCACTAGTGATTTAAGAGGGGCTATGATTTTTCCTCAGGAATGGACTGGAGGAGTTGCCTTTACTGCATTTGGCATAATTGCTATTGGCATTCCTTCGAGCAACATCGATTGGGGCAAAAAAGCCCTGGTTCACGAGTTGACACATCTCGTTGTTCATCAGGCAACTTTTAGCCCCTACGGGCAGCTTCCTCTCTGGCTTGACGAAGGGTTAGCTATGTATAACGAGGGCGAGCTTGACCCTGTTTTTCGCTCCTACCTACAAGAGGCTATCTTGGAAGATAAGCTCATTTCAGTGCGTAGCCTGTGTAGTCCCTTTTCTGCCGAGACTGAAAAAGCTCGCCTTTCCTATGCTCAAAGCTATAGCCTTGTTGAGTATCTTCTGGATAATTATGGACAGGACAGGATGCTCAATTTATTGACTATTTTGAAACAGGGTAGTACCTACGATGAAGCTTTGACTGAGGTCTATAGTTTTGATATAGATGGTCTTGATGCTCGTTGGCGAGCAACACTAACATCCCACACTGTCATTGCGAGCGAAGCGTGGCAATCTCATCCCGCCCTGGTTGCTGTATTAGCGGCGTTAGCTACAGTATTGGTTCTGTGGGGTGCTCTGGCTCTGGAGGGGTGGGCCTGGCGGAGGTCGTCTGGAAAATCAACAATATTAAGATAAGTCATGAAAGACTCTTTTACTGTTCACGATTTACCCCCTGGTGAGCGTCCCAGGGAGAGGCTATTTAAGCTGGGCAGTGAAGCTCTTTCCGCCCAGGAAATTTTAGCTTTAATCCTGGGTCGAGGAATTAAAGGTGAATCCGTCATGGTGACTAGCCAGAAGCTGTTAAGCCGGTTTGGCAATCTCAAAGGCGTTGCCAATGCCTCTGTGGAGGAATTGACCCAGACGAGAGGTATCGGGCCAGCCAAGGCAGCGCAGATTAAAGCTGCCCTCGAATTGAGTAAGAGGCTGGAAGTCGATGTCGATGATAAACCCAAGCGTGTGCTTAAGTCCCCGGAGGATGTGGCTGCTGAGATGAGGGGCCGGTTGAAGGGTAAGAAGAAGGAACATTTTTGGGTAATTTGTTTAGATACTAGAAACAGGTTAATAAATTGCAAGCCGGTTTCTATAGGCAGCCTGGATACGAGCATTGTTCATCCCCGTGAGGTGTTTAAGGAAGCGGTCTCTTCCTCCGCAGCTTCGGTAATCTTTGTGCACAATCATCCTTCGGGTGATCCCGAGCCATCCAAGGAAGATATTGAGCTAACCAAGCGCTTGGTTAAAGCTGGCGAAATCATAGGTATTGATGTCCTTGACCACATCATAGTCTGTGATAAGAGTTACTTAAGCCTGAAAGCTAAGGATTTGTTTTAATGGGCAAGTGAGTATCATGAGGACTGGCGAAAAGAGCGAAGTTTTCTTCTTCTCCTATGATATGGATAGGGCTTTCCTCAGAGGGTTGAGGACTCTTTTCTCCAGAGTAGCCAATGTTGTCTCTGCGGGTGATTCGGTGGCGGTGAAGGTTCACATGGGAGAATATGGCGGTAGTGCTTACCTCCGCCCGCCGATAGTACGCCGGGTGTGTGATTTGATTAAAGAAGTCGGGGGCAAGCCATTCGTCACGGATACTACTACTCTTTATCCCTTGGGGAGATTCACTGCCAGCCAATATCTGGCTACAGCAGCCTTCAATGGCTTCACCGAGGAATCATTGGGAGCGCCTATTATTATCGCTGATGGGGAGCAGGGCTATGACGGCGAGTGGGTGGATACCCCCAGGCGGGTTTCTGATTGCTCTTTAGATAAAATCAAGATAGCCAGGGAGGTTTTCGATGCCGATTCTATGATAGTCCTTTCTCATCTGAAGGGGCATGAACTATCTGGCTTTGGCGGCTCTATCAAGAATGTGGCTATGGGCTGTGTTACCAAGGAGTCAAAGGCTGCTCAACATAGGGTAGGTCGTGGTGTCATCGACCTCTCCAAATGCACGGGCTGTGGACAATGCGTTGAAGCTTGTGCCTTCGAAGCCTTGTCTTTATTTGAAGAGAAAATAAAGCGTGATGACGAGAAATGCATGAATTGCAATAATTGTCTTTATACTTGCTCAGAGGGTGTTTTTTCCTTACCTCCCCAGGCGAAAGAAAGGTTTCAGGTTAATCTGGCTCACGCTGTCGCCGGGGTGCTGAGCCGGTTTCACTCTAAAGTGGCTTTCATCAATTTCGTCCAGGATGTAACGCCATTGTGTGACTGTGCTACGCCATCAGGTTTGCCAGTGGTCCCCGATATTGGCATCCTTGCCTCCACAGATGTGGTAGCCGTTGACAAGGCATCGTTGGACTTGATTGCTCAAAGCAAGCCTATAGGTAAATTCGCCAACATCAGCTCTCTCGATATACTGGGCAAGATACATAATACGGACAGCCTGGTTCAAATAAAAGCTGCCCAGGAACTTGACTTGGGCAATACGAAATACCAGCTAAAAGTGCAAAAATAAAAATGCAAAATGACAGAGCAACGGTAAATAAAAATTTAAAATGCAAAAAGCAAAGATGCAAGGAAAGGTATAAGTTTTCCGATTTTTGAATTTCGATATTGTTTAGGATTTCGTGCTTAGAATTTAGGATTTAATCTCGAGTGTTTATGCGCAATTATTTACAACGCTATATGGAGTAGCATGGAAGATATTGAGTTGGCTCGCTCTCTTTTGGAGGAAGAGAAATGGAATCTCGTGGTGGTGAGGGGAGGGCAAATTCTTTTCAGTTCCAGAGAGAGCGGAGTGGCCCCCTTTTTCCAGGCTGTCCAGAGTATGGAAGAAAGTTTACATAATGCTGCGCTAGCTGACCGCATTGTCGGCTTGGCCGTAGCTATGCTTTGTCTTCAGGCCCGGATAACTTCGGTATATGCTGGCATAGCAAGCCAGGGAGCGCTTGATATGCTGAAAGGGCAAGGGGTGACCATTAGTAGTAAGAGCACAGTTCCTTATATCTCTAACTATGATGGCACAGACTTGTGTCCTTTCGAAAAGATGGCAGGGAGTTGTCAAGGACCTTCTCAATTGTTTGCGGCGTTACAGTCTCTTTTTGCGGAAGGTGACCAGTGAAAAGAATTCGGCAGCTTATATTATTATCTCTACTTTTGTTGGCTTTACTGGTTTCACCTTCGACTGGTTGTAGTCCTGATTGGGATGGCGAAGGCGTCCTCCGCCTCTGGGATGTCGGTCCCATAACGCTTGACCCGGCGATTTCTGCCGACACGTCTTCTCATACCTACGTTATGCAAATCTTCTCTGGCTTGGTTCGCCTTGACCATGAACTGAACATAGTGCCTGATATTGCTGAGAGCTGGGAGAAAAGCCCCGATGGTAAAACATATACCTTCTACCTGCGCCAGGGGGTGCAATTTCATAGCGGCAGGGAGGTTGAAGCTGCCGATTTCAAATATTCCTGGGAGCGAGCTTGCGACCCCGATACTGGCTCTGGCACAGCAGCTACGTATCTGGGCGATATCATCGGTGCCAAAGATATGCTGGCGGGAGAAGCGGAGGAAATCTCAGGAGTTGAAGTAATTGGTAATTACACTCTTCGGGTTACCATTGATGCTCCCAAGGCTTACTTCCTGAGCAAGCTAGCTTACCCCACCGCCTTTGTGGTTGATAGGGATAATGTGGAATCTGGTGTAAACTGGTGGCGAGAGCCAGACGGGACAGGACCATTTAAGCTAAAGGAATGGCAAGAAGGGCAGTGGTTGATTTTGGAGCGCAGCCAGATTTATTATGGCGAGCCGGCTAAACTGGAACAGGTCGTCTATCTTCTGTCTGGTGTGCCCATGACTCTGTACGAGACAGGGAAGATTGATGTCGTTTCTGTTTACTTGGCCTACATTGACCGAGTGAGTGACGAGACTGGCCCGTTTTATCCCGAGTTAGCCGTAACCCCCGAGCTCAGCCTCTATTATATTGGCTTCAACACTGCCCAACCTCCCTTCGACGACGTTAATGTCCGTCGTGCCTTCTGCTATGCTGTGGATAAAGAGCATATCGCTAAGGTGATATTGAGGGACATGGTAAATATAGCTGATGGTATTTTGCCGCCGGGCATGCCCGGCTATAACGAAGCTCTCGAGGGACTGGACTACGATGTGGAAAAGGCGAAAGACTTTATCTCTGCCTCGAGATATGGAGATGTCTCTAACTTGCCCCCTATCACCCTGACTGTTGACGGCTATGGCAATAGCATTCCCAGTTATCTGGGTGCCATCATCCAGGAATGGCAGCGAAACCTCGGCGTGGAAATCACAGTGAGGCAACTGGAACCAGAGAATTTCATTTATAACCTGAAGCAAGAAAAGGATGAGATGTTCATAATGGGCTGGGTAGCTGACTACCCGGACCCGCATAATTTCCTGGACATCCTGTTCTATACCGGAAGCGAAGTTAATATCTCCGAATACAGTAACCCCACCCTGGACGCTTTACTTGACCAGGCAGCTATAGAACAGGATGAGGCTGTCCGCCTGGCTATGTACCAGCAAGCCGAACAACTGGTAGTTGATGATGCTCCTTGTCTCCCCCTGTTCCATGGTGCCAACTATATCCTGGTGGAGCCCTATGTCAAAGGCTATGAACTCAGTCCTCTGGGTATTCCCGACCTCAGCAGGGTGTATCTGGAGCAGTCCTAATGACAGAGCAAGCCAGGACTTTTTGTCGTTTGGCCTCAGGTAAACCAGCCTCCCAGCTCCCGCAGGACTTTAGCACTGTTACCAATGGGTGATTGACACTGGGGTCGCTTGCGTTATACTGTAGATATACCTGAATATATTATGAATCGGCGGAGTGAGATTCTTCGCCTGATGAAACGGGGGCTCGGACAAAAGAGAACCACAATGTAACGTTTAAGAAGGAAAATCGTGCTTTCTGATGTAGATAAGAGACTTAAAGTAATCTGTTCCCTGGTTGTGCTTGTTGCTATTGCCTTTATGCCCCTCGCAGGCGTCGGCAACCTGGGGGCCCAGGAAAGTCAGACATTCCAGCTAAGGCCCACAAACTCTGATTTCGTCGAGTTCTGGGAGGAGTCATCAGAGTCTTTCTATGGCTATATCCCGCCGCCTGTGGACCTGAGCCACCTGGACAAAATGCCTGTGGAAGCGGCAAGAGCGGCGGCTACCTTTCCCAGTACATTCGACTGGAGAGATACAGGCAAGGTGACCTCGGTGAAAAACCAGAATCCCTGCGGAACCTGCTGGGCTCATGGCACGCTAGCGGCTGTAGAATCAAGGGTGCTCATCGAGGAAAGCACAATATATGATTTTTCCGAGCAGAACTTGATTTGCTGTACTGATCCAGCCTGGGAGTATTTGCACAACGACCGCTGTATGGGAGGTGGGTGGTCCTGGCTTGCTGCGGAAACATTGATCAAGAAAGGGAGCAGGCTGGAAGCTTGTCAGCCATACAATACAACGACTATTAATACTGAAGCGTGTGACGATACCTGCCAGAGCATTAAGATGGTCACCGATTATCGTATGATAGCTAACGAGGCTACCTCTCCTGATGCGATTGAGCCCATAAAGAGTGCCATTTACAACCACGGGGCTCTGGCTATGTCCTACGCTGCCGACGACGGTACCCATATGCATGAGGGAAACATTTACTATTGGCCTGATTGTCCCGATAGTGAAGTCAACCATCTTGTCTGCGTTGTCGGTTGGGATGACACTGTAGCGCATCCTGCCGGTGGCGGCTCCGGCGCCTGGATTGTCAAGAATAGCTGGGGAACCGGCTGGGGAGATAACGGCTATTTCTACCTCTGCTATGGCTCAGCAGGCATGTGTGAGGTTGCTTCCCTGGACTACAAGGACTACGACCCCAATGAGACAATTTACTACTGGGATGAAGCTGGTCAGGTTGACGCCGTTGGCTGTGCTGCTCCCTCCGCCTGGATGGCCAACATCTTCACCGTAACCCAGGATGGCAGCCTCACCCACGTTGACTTCTGGACAACCAGCAACAACGCTGAGTATGATATTTATGTTTACCTCGACGGCGACATCGGCGATGGTCTCACAAACCTTGCTACCTCCCAGTCAGGGACCTGCCAGGAGTTCGGCTATTATTCTATACCTCTTGCTTCGTCTGTCTCGCTGACCAGTGGCCAGTCGTTTACCATAGCCGTCGAGATGACCACGCCGGGTTATAATTACCCTATACCTATTGAAGCCCAGATAACCCAGGGCGCGGAGACCATAGTTGACCCACCAATACAGATGGGAAAAACTTTCGCAAGATGTTCCGACACTGGCGCATGGGAAGACCTTGGCGGATATGGATGGAACGCCTGCCTCCGAGCCAGGGTGACATCGGGAGCAGCAAATAATCCGCCGTATACTCCTTCTAACCCTTCACCGGCAAACCATGCCACTGGCGTCTCTGTCAATGCCGACCTTAGCTGGACTGGCGGAGATCCCGATGCTGGCGATACAGTGACCTATGATGTTTATTTCGGCACCAGCTCAACTCCGCCACTGGTTTCCAACGACCAATCGGGGACCACGTATGACCCGGGGACCCTGGCCTACAACACTAAATATTATTGGAAGATAATCGCTGCGGATAACCACGCGGCATCAACCACGGGCCCCCTCTGGGATTTCACTACTCAAACGCCAGCCAACAACCCACCGAACACTCCCACCAGCCCTTCCCCAGCAAACCATGCCACTGGTGCCTCAATCAGTGCTGACTTAAGCTGGACTGGCGGAGACCCCGATGCCGGCGATACAGTAACCTATGATGTTTATTTCGGCACCAACTCAACTCCGCCACTGGTTTCCAACGACCAATCGGGGACCACGTATGACCCGGGGACTCTTGCCTACAATACCAAGTATTATTGGAAAGTAATCGCTACGGATAACCATGCGGCATCAACCACGGGGCCTCTGTGGGATTTCACTACCGCTCCGACATCGAACAACCCACCCCAGTTATCCAGCCCATCGGTTCAGCCACAGAGCGGCACGCCGGCAACCGACTTCTATTACTATGTCAATTATTTTGATAGCGATGGTGATAGCCCCGGCACAAATCAGGTGTATTTAGACGGGATATCTTACACCATGAGCCTTTATTCTGGCTCGGCCTCCGATGGCGTTTATCGTTATGGTCCCAAGAACCTGTCTGTTGGATGGGGGCATAATTATTACTTTTATTTTGAGGATGGCAACGGCGGCACAGCTAGACTGCCCTCGTCGGGCGGTTATTCTGGACCAACGATTGATGATGGGGAATGGGACCCCTGGGCATATGATGAAAATAGCGATGGCATCATCCAGAAGGGTGAAGTCCTGCAGGCTATTTTAGACTACTTTGACGGCCTGATAACCAAGACGCAAGTGCTAGAGGTTCTGCTGTTGTACTTTTCATAATGCAACCTCACCCCTCGACAAGCTCAGGATGACATCAGGGGAGGGATTGTTTCGCTTTGCTCGCAGCAAGGATTGCCACGCCACGAGATCCTTCGCTGCGCTCAGGAGGGCTCGCAATGACAAGGGGGAAATAGCTGGCAATGACGTTGCCTTAGCTCACCGCTGCGGCGAGAGAAGCGAAAACTCGGAGCAAAATGAGAAGCTGATTTTGCTATCTGCCTTAATTATATTGGGTGGGCTGTGGTGGTATAATGATAAGGGATGGAAAGGGAGGCGATGCTCTATGAGACACTCCCTGGTGGCAGGGTGAGGTGTCATGTCTGCCAGTGGAGGTGCCTTATTAATCCCGGTCAGCTTGGCGTCTGTCGTATGCGCATTAATCGGGATGGGAAGCTGTACAGCATGAATTATGCCGAGGTATCCTCGATGGCGGCCGACCATATTGAGAAAAAACCTCTATTTCATTTCTTCCCTGGTACCTATGCCTTTTCCTTAGGCACCTGGGGATGCAATTTCCACTGCAAGGGATGCCAGAACTGGGAGATTGCCTGTGTTGATATTCCGCCAAGTTCTGAGCAACTACTGCCGGAAAGAGAGATAGAGCTAGCCAAGAGATATAATTGCCAGGGCGTTGCCTGGACTTACAATGAGCCGACGGTTTGGTTTGAATACACCCTGGACTCAGCCAAGCTGGCTAAAGAAAATAATCTATACACTGTGTATGTGACCAATGGCTATGCTACGCCTGAAGCTCTAGATACCATAGGGCCCTGGCTTGATGTCTGGAGAGTGGATGTCAAGGGCTTCACTGACGGGTTCTATCGCCAGCTAGCCAAGATTCCTCAGTGGCGAGGCATTCTGGATGTCGCCAGGCGGGCCAAAGAAAAATGGCATATGCATGTTGAGGTGGTGACCAATATTATTCCTACGATGAACGATGATGAGGAGCAGCTCAGGAACATTGCTACCTGGATTCGAGATAACCTGGGCGAGCTCACTCCCTGGCACGTAACTCGTTTCTATCCCATGTATAACATGACACATCTGCCTCCTACCCCGGTATCCACTTTGGAAAGGGCATATAAGATTGGGAAAGAAGCGGGGCTGAAATTTGTCTATCTGGGCAATGTGCCGGGGCACGATTATGAAAATACCGTGTGTTATTCGTGTGGCAAAACAGTCGTTCGCCGCATTGGCTATGATACCCAGGTAGTGGGGTTAGATGGCTCGAGGTGTAAATTCTGCGGAGCTGAGCTGAATTTCCGGACATGATTTTCCTCTCCCATCTCCTCTCCCATCTAGGGAGAGGAGATGGGGTGGGGAGGGAGGTGCTTTATGATAAAGGGGCTTCATCCTGTAGTAAAACTGGCTAAGAAGACTGTGGAAAGCTATATCCGAGAGGGGAAAATGCCCAAACTGAGGAAGTTAACTCCAGAGATGAAAGAGCGGGCGGGAGTTTTTGTTTCCCTCCATAAGCATGGTCAATTAAGAGGATGTATCGGCACCTTTGAACCAACTAAGGTTAATGTGGCTGAAGAAATCATTGCCAGTGCTATTAACTCGTCTACCGGAGACCCTCGCTTTCCCCCGGTGACTGCGTTTGAGCTTGATGACCTGGAATATAGTGTGGATATCCTTACTAAACCTGAGCCAGTCGCAGATATCGGCCAGCTTGACCACAAGGAATATGGTGTTATCGTGGAGAGTGGCAGGAAAAAGGGACTTTTGCTGCCTGCTCTGGAAGGCGTAGATAGCGTTGAAGAGCAAATTGCTATTTGTCGGCTCAAGGCGGGAATATCAGCCGACGAGCCGATTAAGCTCTATCGCTTTCAGGTGAGAAGATTCCAGTAAGGGTATTAAACCCGAAACACCACAATCACATCAGCGAGTACAATGCATGGTAGAAATTTCTTACGGCATGCTATAATGTGAAGCGTAGCCGAAGGGAAATTTGGGACGGGAAGTGTATATTGACCAGTGTCGAAGTAAAAAGGCCTGGGTTTTGTATTCCTGCATTGTTTCTCATATTGTTGCTATCACGAATAGATTGGTCCTGCTGACATCGTTTTTTCCTGGCAAAAGAAATCTGGAAGAATACTCTTCCGTGATTATCCCCTTATCTGGTACGGCAGAGGAGGTGCACTTTGGCTAAGTTTTCATTCATCCCTAGAGATATGGAGTTTTATGACCTGTTCGAACAAGAGACGGCTAATCTAGTCACTGCCGCGGAAAAGCTGGTTGACCTTTTTGAGAACTACGAAGATGTGCCAGCAAAAGCCCAAGAGCTTAAGGAGTTAGAACACAGAGGCGACGTTATAACACATGAGATAATAGCCCGACTGCATCGCACCTTTGTGACACCCATTGACAGGGAGGATATCGTTCTCCTCGCTAATGCCCTGGATGATGTAATGGATTTCATCGAGGCTGCGGGCAGGACAGCCAATCTTTATCACATTGCTCAACCCACGGAAAGGGCCCGAGAGTTAGCCCGAATCGTGCTTAAGATAGCCCGCAAGTTGAACGAGGTAGTACCTCGTTTGCGTCGCCGTGACCAGTTCACATGGATTCTGAAGCAGTGTGTGGAGATCAACAGCCTGGAAAATGAGGCTGATGATGTGCATCATGCCGCTTTAGCCGAGCTGTTCGAAGTTCGCCGTACTGACGCATGCGAGGTAATCAAATGGCGCGAACTCTACCAACATATGGAAGATGCCACTGACAGGGGCGAAGATGTCGCCAATGTTCTTGAGGGTATAGTATTGAAGCATGCCTGAGCTCGCTCTGCTGGTTCTGGTAATTGCGGCAGCCATCGGTCTTGGTGTGGTTAACGGTTTCAATGATGCTGCCAATGCTGTCGCTGCTTCGATTGGCTCCAGGGCTATTTCACCTCGAAACGCCATAATACTGGCTGCCTTTTGTACCTTCGCTGGTGCTGCTACCGGCATGGAGGTTGCCAGAACCATCGGCACGAGGATTTTAGACCCTGAAACAATCTCATCTTTACCAGTGATTGCTGCTTTTTTGATACTGATTGCTGCTTTAGCCACGGTTATCATCTGGGGAACTATAGCTACTCGTTTGGGTTTGCCGATAAGTATAAGCCATAGCTTTGTCACCGGGCTGGCAGCGGCGGGGATAGTGGTGGTGGGCAGTGAGGCAGTGATATGGAGTGTCCTGCAACGGATTGGGGCATCAGTGGTTATTGCTCCTACTCTGGGCTTCATCGGTGGCTTTGCCATTATGGTTGTCCTGCTCTGGGCATCTCGACGAAGCGCTCCATCCAGGATAAGAGTTGTCTTCAGCCGTCTGCAGTGGCTTACTACCGCTTTTTTAGCTTATAGCCACGGCAAAAATGATGGGCAGATGCCCATAGGCATTATCACCTGGGCACTGGTGGTTTATACCGGACGGGTTGAACTGTGGGACAATATCCCTTGGTGGGTAATTGTCGTATCCGCTTCAGCCATTAGCTTGGGCATCGCTATGGGCGGCTGGCGAGTTATTAGAACCGTGGGGGTAAGGATCACTGCTTTACAACCTATCCATGGTTTTGCTACCCAGGCCTCAGCGGCTACTGTCATTGAGATAGCTTCGCGCCTGGGTATTCCCGTAAGCACCACTCATTGTGCCACGGCGGCTACAATGGGGGTGGGCGCCACAAGGCGGCTTTCTGCAGTAAGGTGGGGAGTAACCAGAAATATCGTGTTGGCCTGGATTCTGACCTTCCCGATATGCGGTGCTCTCGGCTGGGCGATAGCATCACTTCTGAAGATTGCCTTTTGAGGTGACAAAACTCCTTTGCCTCTTTAGAACACCTGTGCTATGATGAGCTACCTCATTATCCAATGGGGTAGCAAATAAGGTAACGGTTCATTCCTTGTCATTCTGAGGAGTCCAGCACTCATGGCGCTGAGTGCTGGGCGACGAAGAATCTCTGAGACCCTTCGCGGAGTTTACCCTGAGAGGAATTAGATTCTTCGCTTCGCTCAGAATGACGATACGCGAAGGGCTCAGGGTGACAAAAAATCAAAGCATTCAGGGTTACATAGAGAATGGCGGAACGCTTGCCAGTATAAGGTAGATTGAGTTTGAAACTATTGCCGGCGGCTCTTCAGAAGCAGGATTACAACCTGGCAGCTCATGTCCTTGTCTATGGCTTGGTCAAAGCCTCGGTAAAAAAACCCAAAAATTCTGCGAATTCTTGGGGACCCCGGAAGTGTTATGGCAGCAGAAGGAAAAGGCAAGAGAAAGGGTAGCCCACGGGGTTTCTATAGCCGGGCTCTAGATGAGGCAGAAAAGCTGGGACTGGAGGAAGCTTCTCATGTCGAAGGAATCGACGAGGAGATTGCCCTTCTCAGAGTAAAGCTCAGGGAACTTCTGGAAGAACAGCCGGAGCGAATTGACCTGCACTTCGAGGCAGCCAATATCATAGCCCGGCTGGTAAGAACCCGATATCAAATTACCAAGGAACAAAAGAAGTCTCTCAAGGAAGCAATCCAAAAAGTCTTGACCGAAGTTGCTGTGCCATTAGGGGTTGGTATCGGAATTAAAGCAGCAAGCAGGTAAGCATGTTACAGCTTAAATCCTAAGCACTAGATTCCAAATCCTAAACAGTGCAGAAAATCAAAAATCAAAGGTCAAAAATCAAAATGACAATTCAAGATGCAAAAATTTTAGCCTTTGCTCTGTCATTTTGCACTTTTATTTTTACTTTTTGCATGGATTTGTTTTCGAGGCGTGAAGGAATCCCTTCCTTCACGATTGGGGCTGATAGCTAATGGCTAGCAATGAAGCTAAGACCTTATCAAATGGAAGTAGCGCAGGCGGTTATGAAATCCATCCGGAAGGGAATGGGACTGACCCTTTCTGTAGAGATTGCCAGGCAAGGGGGCAAAAACGAGCTTTCAGCGCATCTGGAGGTCTTGCTGTTAACGCTATATATGGCCAGGGGAGGCAATCTTATAAAATGCTCCCCAACCTTTAAGCCTCAAACCATTATATCTATAGGAAGGTTGAAACAGAGGCTGGATGATTTTGGTTTTGATGGCATTTATCGTCTCCAGATGGGCTATATTGTTCAGCTCGGCAACTCTAAAGCCATCTTTCTGTCGGCTGAGGGCTCGTCTTCAGTGGTGGGACACAGCGCCGATATACTTCTGGAGATTGATGAATCGCAAGATGTTAGCAAGGAAAAGTACACCAAGGAATTCCGCCCCATGGGTTCAGCTACCAACGTGACCACGATTCTTTATGGCACTACCTGGGATGATAGCACCTTGCTGGAAGAGATAAAGCGGGCTAATCTGGAACTGGAAAGGAAGGACGGCGTTAAGCGCCACTTCCGGTATGATTAGCAGGAGGTAGGCCAGTACAATCCCGACTATGCCAAGTTCGTCCAGGCAGAGCGGCAAAGGTTAGGCGAAGAGCATCCCCTGTTCAAGACTCAATATGCCTTATTACCTATCACCCACGGCGGGGGCTTCTTATCACGGCAGCAGATAGCTCTGGTACTGGGTGAACACCAGAGGCAATCGCAGCCTGAGGGGAAGAGGACTTATATTGCTGGTGTAGATTTGGCCGGGGAACATGAGCCGGAAATGACAGGAGGAGACGCTCCTGTCAGTGATGGGGGAAGAGGATGTGATTCCACAGTAATCACCATTGCCGAGGTGAATGCCATAAACTCATCGCAGCCACTGTTGAAAGTTGTGGAACAATACCAGTGGACGGGCACGCTCCATAGCAGGCTTCACACCCAGATGGTGGATATCCTTAAGAATGTCTGGAACTGCCACAGGATAGTGGTGGACGCCACCGGCATTGGTCAGCCTGTAGCTAGCTTTCTCAGAAAGGAACTGGGAAGCAGGGTAATCCCATTCGTCATTACCTCAAAGAGCAAATCCGAAATGGGTTTTGAGCTGTTGTCTCTTGTCAATTCCGGGAGGCTTAAACTTTATAAGCAGGATGGCTCCCGGGAGTATAAAGAGACCCTGTTTGAGCTAGAAAGAGCCAGGGCGCAATATCGCCCGAACCAAACGATGAACTTTTACGTTGACCCTCAGGAGGGGCATGATGATTTTCTCGTGAGCCTGGCTTTAGCGGCCCAGGCTGCTAAAGGTCTCGGTCCCAGGGAAGCAAAAGGTTGGCTCAGGGAAAGCTAGGCAGGTCCTGAAATGCAAAAAGTAAAAATAAAAGTTCAAAATGACAGAGCAAAGGTTAAATAAAAAATGCCCCGATTTAATCGAACAAAGATGCAAGCAAAGGTATAAGTATTTTTAGATTTTGCATTTTAATTTTTTCGAGGCGTGAAGGGATCCTTTCCTTCGCGATTGAAGAGAGAGGCGGCATATGAAATGCTGCCCTCGCTTTGTTCACCCTCACCCAGACCCTCTCCCGTCGAGGGAGAGGGAACGATGGTAGGGGCTTGTGTCCCGACTTCATTCCAGGCTGGGCAGGTCTTTGCTTAGCTCAGCCAGGGACGCAATCCGCTTCTTAGTTTGCTCTAGCTGTCCCTCATGCTCTTTGGCATACTGCGTAGCTTGCTCGTAGAAGTCTTTTATCCTGGGCACAAAGGATAACTGGGACAATATCAAGGTAACGTCGACAAAGTGTTTTTCTCCGGGGAAATCGCCCCCTCGAATCAGGGCGTTGGGTGCCAGCTCCTTGATGTAATCGCTGACGCTCTTGACCATGTCCATATTCAGCTCTCTTTCCGGACCAGATATGATATATATAGCTTTGCCGGCATCCTGAGGGCTGCAAGTGAGGGAGAGATCAGAAAGGGTGGCGTCTAAGGCTTGTGTCCCTCTGAAGCTTTCCAGAGCTTTCTCGCGGAAAGTTTTCTTCCTTATCTCCCAGGGGAAGCGGAATGAAGGTAGCTCAGTCCTCCCCAGGCCGATAGTGGTCCATCCCTCCAGGCTGGCAATTATGTCCCCGGCATCTATCGTCCGTGAACCCACGTATTTGGCTTTAGTGACTTCACCAGCACACATTAAATCATAGAAGGGCTCGGCAATCATCCTGTTTATTCTATCTATGTTACTCACGAGACTGGCATCTTTTCTCACATACCTCTGGTTATCAGCGAGAAAAATGGCATCTACTATATCGTAAGTGGATTTCAGGCAAATGGCGGTGTTATATGTGCTTCGCGACTCTGTGGTCTGCTCATGCTCGAAAGGCAAAACTACCAGGGCATAAACTGGCTTGCTGATATACCTATCCTTAACTGCCCTGGCTATTATAGGCAGCGCTCCCGACCCCGTGCCGCCGGCGGCACCAGCTATGAGCAAAAAGGCATGTGTCTCGTAAAACTGTGGGCTAGCTTTCACGGCATCCAGTACCTTATCACCGTCCGTCTTGGCCAATTGAGCTCCCAGCTCGTTTATCTTGCCTACCCCGTGTCCCAGGGTCTGGCGCAGGCCCAGGAGCACCCGGTGCCTGTAGTCGTCCTTGATAAACCTTAGCCCGGTCAAATCCGCCTGGTCTGTATTCACGGCAATGACGGTGGGGGCTATGGTTGCCTTGCGCTGAGAACGCGCCTTGAGATTTAGCCTGGCAAAATGGTCAGCAATCCGGCAGCCACACTGCCCCAGTCCAATAACTGTTAACTTCATTTTTGCCTCCTTCTTTCGGTACCTTTATTTCCGCCTTCCTCTTATTTGTCATTGCGAGCGCCTGAAGGGTGCGTGGCAATCTCCCTTCTCCGCACCCCTTTCAAGATTGCTTCGTCCCGATAAATCGGGACTCGCAAAGACAGGAAGGGATGTCATTGCGAGCACCTGAAAGGTGCGTGGCAATCCCCTCGCGACAGCGTTGCTTTAGTAGTAATATTTTCCTCTCCTTATTATGAAAAAGTAAACCAGGGCACCGATGCCCCCCACTATTGCGATTATGATAACAATGAATGCCCACAGGGGTAAGAGCCCACTTCGAAAGGAGGAGGCCGCAGTCCAGCCGCTTTCATTCTCTGCGCCATCTACAGCTTGCACAATCCAGTAGTAAGTGCCATAAGGCCGAGCCTCTGTTTTCTCCAGGGTATAGTTTGTTCCTACCAGGCCCTCTTTCAAGACTACGGGGTCAACGAATTCTCCAGTGGCGGTGACATTGGCACTGGTCGCTATTTGCAGGCTGTAGTAAACTCCACTGTCATCGGATACCTCAGACCATTCGAATGTCGGTCTCACCTTGCCTATGAATCCCACCCTGTCCCCGTCGGGCGGTGAAATGAGTGCTGGTATGGGTGGGGGAGCTGATTCCATGGTGAAGATAGCGGTGGCATTGGTTCCCCCGGGAACCCCGGCTGTCACCTGGCGCTCGCCATATCTGCTCTCTGGCACGAGAAAACTTACCTCGAAGCTGCCTTCAGCATCGGTCGTGGCTGTCTTTACCTGGCTGTCATCATACATGATGTCTATAGCTTCATTGGCGGTAAATCCGCGGCCAGTGACGGTCAAGTTCATGCCTACGTGTCCTTCGTCGGGGGATAACGCTATGTCAGGCTTTATCTCGAAGCTGAGCTCGGTGATGTCTTCTTTTTTGGTTCGTTCTCCGTCGGCGGTGACGCTATACGTGCCTGTGGACATCTCGGGCACCTTGAAGCTTTCCCCCCAATAACCCGTGTCGTCGGCTCTGATCTCCGTGACCACTGCCTCTCCAGCAAATAATATCTTGATGTCCCTCTCTTCAGCATAAAATCCGTTGCCTGTCATCGTTATATTGTCACCCACACTGCCCGATGACTCATCTATGCTTATCCCCGGCGTTACTTCGAAGGTGGTATCCCTGACCTCGTAAAATCGGCTCTCGTCACCCCTGGCATCTATCTTATGGTTTCCCTTGCTGGAAGGAGGAATTGGGAAAGTCTTCGTCCACCAGCCATACTCATCAGCCTCGATATTCTCTGCTATCGTTTCATAGTCATCTCTATTGATATAATACCTCAGCTCAATATCTTCCTCATCCTCGGCAAACCCATGGCCTTCCACGGTAACATTAGTGCCCACAGTCCCTTCCTCAAGGCTTACCGTCAACCCCGGCTTCACGGTAAAGTTACTATAATCGCTTTTACCCTCATCATCTTTGGCGAGCACCGTATGGGGTCCCTTGCAGCTTTCGGGAACGGTGAAAGTTACCCATGGGAAATCTCCGTCACTATCGGCCTCGATGTCATCTACCCAGATCCTGGAACTGGAACCGTTCGGATAATAGTAAATATCAACCCACTCATAAGCCGTAAAATTATAGCCACGGACCTTGACCTCCTCCCCGGGAACTCCCGAGCTGGGGGAGAGCGTGATATCTTCGCCATAGGCTTGTGCGGGCGCAGCCGGCAGGGCAATGGCTACAATACAGATGACGAGAACAACCAGCAGTCGAGATAACGAGCGCATTTGATTAACCTCTCACTATTATAAATGAAAGCGCCGCCAATAAAAAGGGGTCAGTTCTATCTTTCTTTATAATATTATATGTCATTGCGAGCACCTGAAAGGTGTGTGGCAATCCCCTACCCCGCCGAGATTGCTTCGTCCCCAGCACTCATGGGGCTGAGTGCTGGGTCCTCGCAACGACAGAGGGGGAAAGATTGCTTCGGCTGGCTAAGTCAGCTGAAGCAATGACAGAAAATGTTATCATGGTGCTCGTAGTGCGACCCTTCAGGGTCGTGCCCTGTTGCACGAGGCTAAAGCCTCGCATTACAGGTTTGGTCGTTGCATCGATTTTGTAGTGCGACCCTTCAGGGTCGTGCCCCGCCGCACGAGGCTAAAGCCTCGCACTACATGTTTGGTCGTTGCATCGATTTTGTAGTGCGACCCTTCAGGGTCGTGCCCTGTTGCACGAGGCTAAAGCCTCGCACTACATTTCTAAATTTCAAAATCTGGGGATTCTCAGGCTCTTTATTTCCCCCTTAAGATAAGAGGGATTAAAGGGGGTTATGCCCCTTTTACCAGCGATCACAGTAGATGCTTCTCCGTACTAGGAGAGCACGGACCAATGCGACCAGGAGCACTACTATGGCGACTATGATAGCAATGAGTCCCCATAGGGGCAGGAGTCCAACTCGGAGAGAATAGACCGCAGTCTCTCCGCTTTCGTTCTCTGCGCCATCTATGGCTTGCACAATCCAGTAGTATGTGCCGTTAGGCAGGGCCTCTGCATTGTTCAGAGTATAGCTTGTCTCCGTTAAACCTGTAACCGAAACTACCACAGAGGCTGGTTCGAAATCGGCACTGGTCGCTATTTGCAGGCTGTAGTAAACTCCACTGTCATCGGTTACCTCCGACCATTCGAATGTCGGCCTCACCTTGAATACAAGTCCCACCTTTTGCCGGTCGGTTGGCGAAATCAGTTCCGGTGTCTCCGGGTGATTCGATTCCATGACGAAAATGGCAGTGGCATTGCTTCCCAGGCCAGCGGTACCATTGGGCTCCTCGGTAACCACGGCTGTCACCAGTTGCTCATTATGTCTACTCTCGGGCACGGGAAAACTCACCTCGAAGCTGCCCCCGGCGCCCGTTGTCGTTGTCGCTACCTGGCTGCTATTGTAGTGGATGGCCACGCCTTTGCCGGTGGGAAATCCCTGGCCAATCACGGTCACATTCGTGCCCACATGTCCCTGGTCGGGGGATAGCGTGATCGCGGGCTTTATCTGGAAACTGACATCGCCGACATCGGCTTTTTGGGTCCGTCTTCCCTCGGCGGTGATGCTATACTCACCGGTGGGTATTCCTGGCACCTTGAAGCTCGCCTCCCAGCAGCCTGTGTCGTCGGCTTGGATATCCGGTGGTACTGTTGGTACTGCCCTGCCGTCAAGGAGTATCCTGATATCTCTCTCGTCGGCGGCAAATCCGCTCCCGCTTACCGGTATGCTCTGGCCGACGCTGCCGGACGGTTCGCAGACACTTATCACCGGCCCTACCTCAAAGATGGCCGGCCTGACTGCCTTAATCAGGGCGGTCCTTTTGCCGTAGGCAGATATGTTGTATTCTCCCTGGGGCACCGTGGGAATCTGGAAACTGGTCTCCCAACTGCCCCTGGCATCCGCTTCGATATTCCCTGCTACCGTTTCGTAGATGCCGTTGAGGTAATACCTGACATTGATGCCGGTTTCATACTCGGCAAATCCCCGTCCCTGTACGGTAACCGTGGTGCCCGCAAGGCCTTCTGTCGGACTTACCACTACCCCTGGCTTGGTGTTGAAAGTAGCTTCTTCTCTGTCGCTGTCTGACTCCGCGCGTATCTTGTACCTTCCTGCCGGGCTTTCGGGAATGGTGATGGTTACCTCGAAATTTCCTGTGTAGGAATCGGGCAGGGCGTGGTCTAACCAGGTCCCGTCGTAGTAAATGTCTACATACTCGTCCCGATCGAAATCCGAGCCGGATACGGTAATGGTATCCCCGGGTACTCCTCGGTCGACGGAAAGCTCAATCTTGGGGAACCGGCAGACGGCTTGTGCGGGCGCAGACGGCAGGGCTATGGCTATAAAGCAGACGAAAAGAACGGTGACCAGTCGAGATAGCAATCGCAGTTGATTCATCTTTTGTTATTATAACCGAAAATGCTGCTCAGGTAAAAAGGGTGTCAGGTCTAGCCCTCTTCATATTATATGTTATATGTCATTGCGAGCCCCGATTTATCGGGCTTGCAGATGTAGTGCCACCCTTCAGGGTCGTGCCCTGCCGCACGAGGCTAAAGCCTCGCACTACATTTCTATTACTGTTGCACAGGGTATCATAGTGCGACCTTTTAAGGGTGTGCCGCACGAGGCTAAAGCCTCGCACTACATGTTTGGTCGTTGCATCGATTTTGTAGTGCCACCCTTCAGGGTCGTGCCCTGCCGCACGAGGCTAACTCGCCTGCCGAAGTCGTACGGCGAGCAGGAGCCTCGCACTACATGTTTGGTCGTTGCATCAATTTTGTAGTGCCACCCTTCGGGGTCGTGCCCCGCCGCACGAGGCTAACTCGCCTGCCGAAGTCGTACGGCGAGCAGGAGCCTCGCATTACATGAGGACACTATGCGGTGAATATAAGAAAGGGGGCGACTTAAGTCGCCCCCTTTTGGGAGTTCGGGATTACGTGAGTGTTATCACACCCGCCGTGTCCTGAATATGAGCACTATTACTACAATCACCAGGACAGCACCGATGGCGATAACCACCCAGACCCAGACGGGAGTTTCCGCTAGTGGTGTGACTCCACCATCAACTGCCTCAGCCACCGTGGTGAAGGTGGATGTGGCCTGGTCTACTGAATTGCCATCCTTATAGGCAGTCACAGTCCAGTAGTAAGGAGTCTCGTACTCCAGCGTTCCGGTGAAAGTGCAGCGCGCTTCTGTCAGCGCCGTCTTGGTTTCCTCAGCAGCGGACAGGTCGGCGTTCTCGGACAGTACCCACTCGTAGTTGTCGGCAGACGACGTGATATCCCAGGTAAAGGCGATATTGGTTATGGGCACGTCGGTGGCTCCGGCTTCAGGAGTGATCATTACAATGCCGGTACCCGGACCAGGTGCAACCCTGAAGCTCTGCGCATCCGACCACCAGCTGTGGATTATCTGACCGGTCTCGGCATCGGCAGACCTGACTCGCCAGTAATAAGTATTGTCGCAGTTAAGGTCTCCCCTGGCGATAACGTAGGTGGGATCCTTCGCCTTGGGCGGCGTATACTCTTCTGGATCCTCTGACAATGCCAGCACTACTAGTTCGGTGAAATCTTCATCCAATGCGATCTGGATGTCGTAGGAACAGGCATCGCACTGGCGATCCCACCTGAGGATAACCTCGAGGTTGATACAAGTGCAGGGGTCAGCAGGGATAAGGGCGTCGTCAGCAGGAGATGTGAGTGCGGGAGCTGCCTTGGCATAGCAGTCCTCGAAGCTCCATACTGTGCCGTCCAGGCCCTTGGCAATGTCATAGCCCGGGCCATTCCCGGCGTATATGCCATCAATGGCAAAGAGCTTGCTATTGCTGTCTGCGGTCAGACAGCCGCAAATCTTCAGTGCCTTGGGCATTACGTAGAATGCCTCTGCGTCTGCGGTGAGACCCTGAATCAGGTAATCCCAGTCAGCTTCCTCACAGCATAGTTCGGCAGCAGGCCTGAGATTGCGAGCTGCACCAGTGACTAGGTCGCCACCTACTTGTGCGACATAGCTGGCATAGAGAACGCCGCCGGTGGCAGCACCGCTCTTGGGGTTGCCCGCTGCTCTATCCAGCACCAGGCCGGTGAAACCAATTGTATGAGAGTCTGTCGTGAGCCCAGTACCGATCAGGTCGAAGGTGCTTGGCTCAGCCTTGAGGTCTCTCCACGCAGTGCTCTCGTCAATGACCCAGCGGTAGACGCCGCCGTCCGTCGGATCGACGAATATGGCAGCATAGACTGTGTCATTGGCGTCGAAGTAGCTGTCAAAGGCCACGGTGACTAACCCATCCTTGAGGCCAGGCTTCAGCTCGGTGAAGGTCGCGCCGCCATCGTCGGAGTAAGAAACATCTCCATCCTGGCCGCCGACGAGTATGTCATCACCCAGAACAGCGATGGTCCAACCACTGCTGACCTTGCTGTCCACCGCCTTGTCCCAGCTGGGAGCAGCGCCATGGTCATCGGACATGGCAACGGAACCACTTACGTCCAGAGCATAGATTGTGCTCTCGTCTTGCGCTGCCAGGTCAACGATGGTGTTTACTATGGTAGTGGCACTTCTCTTCTTCCAGCAGGCCAGGGTTTCCAGCTCGTTCCAGTAAAGGGTGCTGGTCCCGCGGTCGACGAGATACACGGTGTCGCCGGTCGTTTCCTCGGGAGCCAGCCTAAGCAGACCGTGTTGCTCGTCACCAAGCTGGTCACACCAGGTTCTCAGCCAGTGGCCGCTGTACTCCTCAGCCTCGGGAAGGTCGTCGGCATAGAGCCAGACGCTGTCGCACTCGCAACCAGAATCCAGGTTCACGCTGACCAGCATGGTCTTGTTGCAGTCAGGCGATACGGCGACATCCGATAGGTAATCAATCTGGGTGTTAACCAGGCTGAGCTGGTTCCAGGTATCTCCGTCGTCGAAGCTTACCGACCAGGCGCTCTCGTCATAGGAGGTGCCGAACAGGGATACAGCATAAGCTTTGTCAGGGCTCATGTAGAATGCCGCCATGATAAATCTCCCGGTCGGCGGCTTGCACGCCACGTCCCAGGGCAGGCAGCAGATATCCATGTCGGTGATGGAGTCATTGCGATAGACCTGGACGCCCTCGCAGCAGTCTGTAAGGGCTCCAGTTCCGTCGCCAAACAGGCTGGCGATAGCCTTGCCCTCGCTTATGTACCCGAAGTAAGACACACCGCTCAGCCAGGGCATGCCCTCAACCTGCTGATTGATAGGTATAACGGACTTGTTTTTCACGCGGAATATCTTGCCTACTGCTACTGGCGGAGTACCTTCAAGGTAGTTCACGTTCACCCAGACGTATCTCTGTGCGACTTCGCTAGAGTAGTCGAAGGGCGTGTTTATGCCCGCTACCCCAGGCAAGTACGGGATGGTTGTGGCCGCACTAAATATGGCCACGGCATCCTCAAAGTTAGCTTCGTCGTTCCAGGCTTCGATTGTTCCCCAGGTGCCGGACTGGAGGTGAATATTGGTAGAGCCGGTGAGAACAGTAAGGACCAGGACGGTATTGTCCGTGGCCCAACTGGGTGCGAAACTGAAGGCGACAACGGCTATCGAGGTGAATGCAGTAGCCTCGCCCGCGTCATCCCAGCCATCATATAGGGTGACATTCTCCCAGCCGGTCCCTACATCGTCAATAGCCCGGCAGCGGTAAAGCAGTGAGTCATTCTGGGTAGCTGTAGTGCCGCCGATAGCGATGTTACGCACGCCGTCCACTTCGCCGGAGACTGCGAAGACGAGGACTCCGGTTGCAGTGAGAGCGGCGTTAACTTCGCCTGTGTCCCGGAAGGTCGTACCGCCGTCATTGGAGATGAACACATGCACGTCCCCGCCGGTCACTTCTATAGCCACTGCCACGAAGTCGGGGTCGGCAAAGTCGCAGCCGACCTTCACCAACGAAACAATGGCGCCAAGGCCCTGCTCGGTAATCTCGTCTGTCAGCCCCTCGGTCATGTCCTTCCAGGTGGCAGCCTCGTCGGTGGACTTCAGTAGTTGAGGAACGATGTTCGCAGTCGGGACATTGCCGTCATGGCCTGTGCCAATGACATAGATCGTATCCGTGCCCGGGGCGAAGCTCACGATCACAAAGTCCGGTGCCAGAACCCAGTCCTTCATAGACGGAGTAGAGACCTTGTCCCACTCGCTGAGACCGGGGTCAGCAGCTACCTTTTGTATGGGCGCTGCTACAATTATCAAACTGATGGCCAGTGCCGCAGCGATGAGCATATACATCACTCTCACTGACCATGCTCTTTCTTTAATCATTAAATTCCTCCTTTTATGGGTATCCAACTTATCTTCACTCTCGCCCGGGGTCGACCACTCCAGGCTTGAGGCATTGGAAACATTTTTCTTCAGTAAACCCAAGTTTTAAGCCTGCCTCATTATCAGGCTGCCCATTTTCCTTGGTCTGTAGTGCGACCCTTCAGGGTCGTGCTCCTTATTCTGCACGAGGCTAAAGCCTCGCACTACATTTAACACTGCTTTCTGCCCGGGCCAGGCATTGTTCTCCTCCCCTCCGCGAATCCATTAAGATTGCTTCGTCGTCCCGATTCATCGGGGCTCCTCGCAATGACAGGAAAGGGAACGCTCTTCGCAATGGCGATTCGCTTCGGGACTCTATCATAGGCATCATCTCCTTTCCATTATTATTTTAAAACCATTAAGCTTTTACATAAAAGGCTCGATATATGTCTCGTATAGCTCCCAGATAAAAGTCGTTGGCGTGGTACTCACCACAAAATTCGCCGTGGCGGTCTTGTCGGCGGTCATGGTTACCGTGGTTGGGTTTACGGCGTTATTGTTCGTGCCGCTCCAGTTGCTGAATTGGTAGCCGGCGGCCGCGGTAGCGGTGAGTGTTACCACTGTGCTGTCTGCATAGGTGTGTGCACCTACTGCGGGATTGGTAGTGCCGCCTCCAGCCGGGCTTACGGCCATGGTCAGTGTATGGGTACCCGCTGCAGCGACCGTAACTGAGGTGTCGCCACCAACGGTGGTTGAGACCAAGCCCTCATCGAGCACCACTCCGGCAAAGGTATAGGTGTTTTCTGCTGCCGGTGCCTGCACCGTATAGGTAAAGTCTGCGCCGTCATCTATGAATGTAAACGTCACTACTTGACCTGCCTGGTGCACATTATCAATATCGGGATCGGTGCAGCTGACGTAGGTAAAGCCAGCAGGGAGGGTCTCCTTTACCTGACCAGCAAAGCCACAACCGGAAGCGACAACGCCCACATTAAAATTAGCGCTTGGGGCTACCGATGTCGCCGGGAGGTCCCTGGTGGCTGTGCCTGCTGCTAAAACCATAGGTGCGGCAACCAGAGTCGCCAGAATGACCACCGCCAAAGACAGAAGTATTTTTCGCGGTATCGACTTCTTCATTTTTCCTCCTATATTATTTTTCCTCCTATATTAATTAACAAACAATGTAGTGAGATGGGGGGTTGACCCCCATCTCACTATCCCACTTATCCTTCACATATATTCTCTTGGTCAAAGAAGAGAAGAAGAACCTCCATCACCTGCGACTGTGTTAGCTTCATGTCGAAGTAGTCCAAGACAGCCTGCACGGCTTCATCCCTGTCGATTAAGCAATTGCTGTTGTCATCATACATTACGTAGGGACTAGAGCCCGTGACCGTGACATAGCCAACCTTGGTCTCGGTGTGTACTAGAGGTCCAAGGGGAGCCGGGGTGCTGTCGGTAATCGTCAGGGCTATCGTGTAGATTCCCGGGAAGTTGAAGGTCCAAGCTACATTGGCCATAACCTGAGCATGGGTGCCCGTAAGGGTTGTTTCGGCAACGCCGTCGCCGTCGAAGTCCCACTTAGCCTCGACGTAGGGTGCTGTGCCGCCCACAGTCAAGTTCTCGAAGTCGACTGCGAGTGGAGAAGCGCCGGACCTGGGGACAGCCTCGAAGTCAGGGTTGAGGTGCTCGACATCGATACCCCAGAGGGCGTCGATCTCTTCGGAAACCCTCGGTCCATACTTGCCCCTCTTGAGGCTGTAGGGGAACTCGGCCGTAGCCTTGATGGTCACCGTTCCGGTGGTAGCCAGGGCATCAATGGTCACTCCCGCGATGCCGTGGTTGTCGCAGTAGACCTCGACATCATCGGTGTCAACCGGTGATTCCGAGGTGTTGGCGATAATGGAGAGTAGCCCGAGGTCATCCCAATAGTCGTAGGGTCCATCAATGGCCCAGCTATCCCAGTTATATCCGAGCGCGGGGATAAACGGACTGGAAGGAATCTCCACAGCGTAGAACGGGGACTGGTACACACCGCCGACAACTCCGTAGCCGGCAAGGGAGCCCTTGTCCAGATCGGAAAGGGCGGCGGCAGTTGGTCCCTCCACGATCTCGAAGATGACCAGAGCCTGGGGCATGGGAGCATCCCACTCGTCAATGATGCCATCGGGAACTACGGTGTTGCGTACATCAGCAGCAGTGCGTGGTAGTGTATATAGCGCAGCTACCGTAAAGTCCGCGGGCACCGTGTCATCGGCAATCCACATGTCCGTGGTGCTCCACTGCTGGAGGGTGTTGAAGGGACCGATGCAGGGATTATCTGCCTCGCCCGGCGGGTCAGGGGTACGCACATCTTCGTTGTAAGGACCGAGCTCGTTGGCAGATGTGATGTCGTCATCGGGCTGGTCCATGAGGTCGAAGTTAGGACGCAGTCCAATGTTAGTGGTCTCAGCTAGCAGCCACCAGTCGTCAGGCAGGACATATCTTCCAGCGGGGAGCCATTTATCAGCCACGAGGTCTCCGTTAAGGTCAATGGCTTTTGCCTCTCTGGTGGTAGCCATCAGGTGGCTGTGCTGGTAGTCGAAGAAGCCTTTCACCCGAACTGCAACGTCGGCATCATCTACACCTGTATCTAAGTCGGTCAGCCCGGTCAGAGGCGTGATGTCGGCAGCCAGAGTGACATCCTCGAATTCCAGGAAGTAAACCAGGAAGCCCATTTCGCTCACCAGCTCTTCCGTGTCTCCACCAGTGTAATACAGGGCGGCGTCGGCATCGGCCTCTCCCGCCACCTCCGATTCAAGAATGCATCGGCTCACGCCATCCGCGTCAAGTAAAGTTTCAACCAGTCCTTCAGAGTAAGGGGTGTGGTCCCCAACAGGATGCAGGGTGCCAACGCTTCCAAACTCGAGATTGTATTCCACATAATAATCGGAAGGCTGTCCGACGAGTATGTCGCTCCAGTCCTTCTCCAGGACGATTTTCTCGCCGGCCCACCTCAGTTGAGGAGTCTTCACCTCGGTTACCTCAGGTGCCCTGCCCTTGTGGAACTCTTTCTTGCCTTTCTCCACGCAGACGATGTTCTCCCCGTTGAAGGGGTCGTTCTGAGGTGTGCTGCCGCTGGGATAGGACACGAGGACCACAATCATAACCTCGTACGCCGTGCAAGCCACAAGCGAATCTACATCCACGTTTAATATAGCGGTGGCTATTCCGCTCGAGGTCTCAGCCCAGGCATACCAGACGTCGGTGTTTGCTGCGGTGTCGATTTCACCGGCGACATCAACAGCAACCCAGGAAAAGAGAGTCTCGTCAACAGCCCTGTCATCTACGGTGCCAGCGACTCCGTCAGTACCGCATACCCAGTCGTTGATGTATTCCCAGGGCTCCACGCCGCCGAGGTCACTTATCAGATACTTGCCATGAGCTGCCCAGTAGCCGTCGTCCAGACCTCCATCATGAGCAGCAAGGTAATCCATCAGGGTGTCAACCCACGCTTCGTTAGCGGTGGTGTCTTCGACCAGCCACCAGTGGACTATTGCACCGCCTACAAGCTCAGGATCGGGCACTTCCAGGAACGTGGCATAAACCGTGTCCTTCAGGGTCTCGTTATAGGCTGCTGTGCGTCCGGCAGGGAAGTTAACCGTTTTGTCGTGTTCCACTGCTGTCGTGACGGCGTCAACATCCAGGATGGTGTGGTCAAGCTCGCCCCACTTCTTCTCCGCCTGGAGGGTCCAGTTGTTGGCCCCTTTAACAATATTCACGAAGATGTGGATATCGCCTCTCTTCATGGCCCTGATTTCGATGCAGGTTACGCCATCGTCGGTATCGCCTTTCACCTTGACGCCGGTGTCAGGATTAGGCGAAATAACAGTGATATCGCTGGGGCTCAGGTCGACACCTGATTCCAGCCACCAGTCTATTTCAGCAGCTGATAGATTATAGGTTCCTGCATCAATACAGACCTGGTGGATGGAGCCCTTGACGTTATAGGCGATGTCGGGCACCAGGGAGGGCGGTGTTCCATTCGCCGCAGCTGGCGTCCCTGGTACAAGGGGTACAAGGGCCATTCCAAGCACGAATGCCAAGGCAATTGCCAAATGAATTGCCTTGGTGTGCCAATTCATTGTTTTAGTCATTTATATTCCTCCTTATTATTGTATTTGCCATCGATTTGTTAGCGGGGGCGCTGGCTGTCTCCAGATAACACACGGGCGTCATCCCTTTCGATAATTCTGCCGTCGCAGTCCTGTGCTTCACGCCTGGCTTAACACCAGGGTGCTCCAGACTCTGGAACGGCAGCGGGGCAAAGATAACGCCGGTGTCCATCAAGACATCGGGCATATAAAGCCCTCCGTTACTCCGGAGACTCGTTTTCTTAACGCTCGTAGTAACAAAATCCACGGCAAATCTCTTCTTTTTCTACTCTCGCCCGGACTCGACCTTTCCAGGCTCAAGTGATTGCTTCTTCAGTAAACCTAATTTTTAAGCCTGCCTCATTTCAGGCTGCCCTTTTTCCTTGGTCCGTAGTGCGACCCTTCAAGGTCGTGCTCCTTATTCTGCACGAGGCTAAAGCCTCGCACTACATTTAACACTGCTTTTGCCCGGGTCAGGCATTGTTCTCTTTCCCTCGGCGAATCCATTGAGATTGCGGAGCTTGTTCCGAGTGGAACGAGGAATCTCGGCTCTTCGCAATGACGATTCACTTTGGGAATTTGCCATAGGCATCACCTCCTTTTGATTTTATTAAGTAATGTCATTCTGCTATCCGTAGTTGCCCCGATGTAATCGGGGCTGTCTCAGGATGACAGGTGGATGTCCTTAAACAATATTCAATTATTAAAGTTCAAATACAAATACTCCGCCAAAAGCCACAATAGTAAGCCTCAGGCTTAGCCTGCCTTCTACTTTAAAACTTATATATCTATTTTGTCAATAGGTAATTAGTAATTTACCAAATAGCCTACCCTGGATTTTATTATAGCAGCCAGCTTTATTTTGTCAATATACCTAATATAACGAGGTATAGCAAGGTATAGTCAGGACAAAAATCCCTTGCTCTTTTAGAACAAAAGTGCTAATTTATACCCAATTATGGGTCTGCCTGTTAAGTCCTTGAGAGTTCCCAATGCCCCCCTTTTTGTCGTTGCGAGGCTGGCGGAGTCAGCCGAAGCAATCTCGGTGAGGCAACGGGATTGCCGCGCTCCGCATTCGCTTCGCTCGCAATGACAAACAAAGAGGCGGGACAAGCCCGACTCTGCGGCATTGAATCATGGAGGAAAACACAGACTGAAGCAAGTTTGGAGCGAATGATGACAGAAAGGTTGCTTTGGGATTTATTGCCCGAGGAATTCCCCTACGAAGATAAGGGCTGTGAGCTCTTTCCCTCCTGCCTTAACTGCCCCTTTCCTGATTGCATTAAAGAAGAGCCCTGGGGGAAGGAGAGGTTCTTGAAGAGCAGGCGAGCCGAGAGGATGCTGGAGTTGAGGCGGGAAGGGAAAAGCATTAAGGAGATTGCCCGCATATTTGAGGTGAGCCCGAGAACGGTGCAGAGATGGCTCAAGGCGGTAGAAATTCAAAAATCAAAGGTCGAAAATCAAAATGACAAATCAAAAAAACCTTAGAAAGAGGCGGCTGTGTTATTTAGCATTCCAATCGTGAAGGAAAGGATCCCTTCACGCCTCAAATGGAGATTGCCACGCCCCGATAAATCGGGGCTCGCAATGACACTCCCTTCTGTCATTGCGAGGCTGACTTCCAGTCAGCCGAAGCAATCCCGGTGCAGGGCAGCAAAAGGAGGCTTGAGAGATGACTGAATTTAACCCATCTCAGTTAGCCCGCATGGATTCCACCCGCTTAGCAGCCTATCGCACCAACCTGGACTTCTACCAGGGAAATCATTGGCCAACCACGTCACCTGCCCGCCAGCTCGTCTTCAACTATTCCAAGGTCTCCATCGACAAGGTCACCAGCTTTCTTATGCAAGGACTCAATTTTGCTTGTTATCCCAACCCAACAAACTCAACAAACTCGATAAACTCATTAAATGCCAGGACCCGCAGCGCCGAGCAGATCCTCCGCCAGGTCTACGAGGACAACAACCTTCAGCAGCTCGACTACGAGACCGAGGTCGACGCCGCTGTCCTGGGCGACGGCTGCTACAAGGTGATATGGGATACCGACGAGAAGCATATTCGGATCACCGCCCCTGATGTCTCAGGCATCTATGCCTGGTGGCTCGGGGATGACACTTCCAGGGTGTGGCGGGTGGCTTCACGCTATACCCTTACCCAGGAGGAAGTGGAGATGCTCTACAGTGGTGTCATTGCGAGCGACCTGCCCGCCAAGGCTTGGCAGGCGGGAGCGAAGCAATCTCAGGGGATTGCCACGTCGCCCCGATTCATCGGGGCTCCTCGCAATGACGCCCCTCCGTCATTGCGAGGCACGCCAGTGCCGAAGCAATCCCAAGGAAAGGACAGAGTCGTGGTAACCGAGCTCTGGACAGCCAAGACATTCGACATATACCTGGATAATGACATCATAGAGTCCAGGCCCAACCCCTACGGCTTTATCCCGTTTATCATCTTCCCCAATGTAAAGCAGCCCAAGCGCTTCTGGGGTGAGTCCGATATCCCCATCCTTATCCAGCCGCAGCGGGAGCTAAACCGTGCCCTGAGCCAGCTATCACGCATCCTGGAGCTGTCGGGAAATCCCATCGCCGTTTTGGAGAACATCGCATCGGCCGAGGACATCAAGGTCCAGCCGGGCGCCCTGTGGACGATACCGGAGGATGCTAAGGCTTATCTTCTGGACTTGCTGCAGGGCGGCGGAGTCAGGCTGCATGTTGACTATATAGATTTGTTATACCGTGCCCTTCACGATATCTCAGAGACGCCCCAGGCCGCCTGGGGAGGTATCGAGAAGGAGCTATCCGGCGCAGCCCTGAACATCGAGCTCGGCAGCCTTATTCAGAAGGTGATCCGAAAACGCACCATCAGGACCAACGCCTATCACCAGCGAAACGCCATGATATTGAGGCTAGCGGAGATGTTTATGAACGAGAACTTTGAGGGAGTGAACCATAGAGTGGTCTGGGGCCAAGTACTACCCCAGGACGTCGATAGGCAGGCCCAGACCGAGCAGCTACTGGTCCAGGCCGGAGTCCACAGCCGGAGGACAGCCATGGACGAAATGGGGATCCAGGACCCCGACGAAGAGTTCAACAAATGGCTGGAGGAGAGAAAACAAATCCTGGAAATGAACAGGGAGTTTAGGGCACAGTCCACACGTGGCGGAGCGAGAGAGAGAGCGACAGCCGCGGAGCCTGCTCGCCAAGCTTTAGCAGGCGAGATGGAAGCGCCTGAATAATAACTCAAACCCTTGTCATTGCGGGTCCCGATTTATTGGGACGAAGCAATCTCAAGAGGAATAGGAGAAATATATGGAAAACGAAGAAACTAAAGAAACCCAAGAAACCCAAGCAACTCAAGAAACTCCAGAAACTCTTGAAGCCATCAAGGCTCAGCTCGAGGAGGAGAAGACGGCTAAGGCTGCCGCTGAGGCCGCCCTGGCCGAGAAGGACACCCGCATCGCCGAGCTGCAAGCCGAAGGCGAAGCATTGCGAGCAGAGCAAAGCAATCTCCAGGCCTCGCTAAGCGAAGCGAAGCAGGGAAGCGAAGCGGCTGCCGCCGAGCTCGCCCAGGTCAAGGAAGCCCACGGTCAGGCCGTCTCCAAGTACCTCGATGCCGTCAGGCTTGCCAATCCCACCATTCCCCAGGATATCATCACCGGCGGCACCATCGAGGACATAGACGCTTCGCTGGCCAAGGCTACCACCATCGCCGAGTCCGTCAAGGCTAATCTCGAAGCCCAGGCCAAAGAGACCAGGGTCCCGGCAGGGGCGCCACCCAGGGGCGAGATAAACCTCGAGGGCTTAACCCCCAGGGAGAAGATCGCCGCTGGAATCCAGCAAGGAAGTTAAAGATAAAAATGTAAAACTCAAAAATACAGGGCAAAAATCAAAAATTTTCATTTTTGCTTTGTCATTTTGATCTTTTATCTTTGACTTTTAATTTTGAAAAGGAGGAAATATGAGTATATCTTTAGCAGAAGCAAGCAAGCTCTCGACCGATATCCTGCTTAAAGGAATCATCGAGACCATCGTTAAGGACAGCCCCATCCTGGCGGAGCTGCCCTTCATTCAGATCGTGGGCAATAGCCTGAAGTACAACCGGGAGAAGACTTTGCCCACCGTGGCCTGGTACGACCCCGTCACCGATACCTGGACCGCCTCCGAGCCGGCTTTCGAGCAGTGCTCGGCTAGCCTCTGCGTCCTTGGCGGAGACGCCGATGTCGACAACTTCCTCAAGTCCACCCGCTCCAATATCCAGGACCTCGAGGCAGCCGTCATCGAGCAGAAGGCCAAGGCCTTGAGGAACGAGTTCGAGAACACCTTCCTGAACGGGGATTCAGGCGTCAACTCCAAGCAGCCCGACGGCTTGTATAAGACCATGAAGGGCACAGCTTGGACGGCAGACACCGAGATGGCCGTAGGCGACGTCGTCGTCCCCACGGCCGGCAAGGAGAACGGCTTCCGGTACGAGTGTACCGCAGCAGCAGGCGATAAGAAGACCCACGCCACCACTGAGCCCACCTGGCCCACCACCGAGGGCGACACCGTCGTTGATGACCAGGTCACCTGGACCTGCCGACTCGGCAACCACCTCGGCTCGGGCGCTGACGGCGCCACTCTCGCCTTGACCAGCATGGACAAGCTCATTGACCTGGTCAGGGGCGGCAAGCCTGATTTGCTCTTAATGAGCCGCCGCTCCCGACGGAAGATCGCAGCGCTGGCCAGAGCTGCCGGCAGCAACCTGCAGGTCGGAAAAGGCGAGCTCGGTGAGTTCGTCGAGCTCTACAACGGCATCCCCGTCGCCATCTCCGACTGGGTCAAGGACAACTACACCGTGGGCTCCAACGCCGATTGTTCGGCCATATTCGCCTTCCAGATGGGAGAGGGTGCCGTCTGCGGTCTTACCAGCCCCGAGGTGATTCAGGCCGAGCGCCTCGGCTCTCTGGAGACCAAGGACGCTTCCCGGACCAGGGTCAAGTGGTATGTGTCCCTGGCCAACTTCTCCATCGTCAAGGCCGCCATGCTCACAGGAGTGAGAGACTAAAACGAGTTCATAGAGTTGCTTGAGTTCCTAGAGTCGAAACTTAATAGCCCCAACAAACTCAAAGAACTCAAGCAACTCAACAAACTCAAGGAACTGAGATGAACCTAACTGAAATGAGAGCCCGGGTCCGAGAGGACCTCCAGGACACGGATTCCGAGAACTACCGCTGGACGGACGACGAGGTCGACGGAGCCATCACCAGGGTAGTTATAGAGTATTCCTTTCATGCCCCCATAGAGCAGCAGGACGATATCGCTACCACCGACGGCGACACCGAGCTCGATATCTCATCCCTTACAGGACGGCTCGGAATCGAGTCCGTCGAGTTCCCCATCGGCCAGACCCCTAAATATCTCCAGAGGACCGAGTATTGGGCCGGCCAGCTCTACATGGAGGACGAAGGCAACGGCAACGACGCCCGGGTAAGGTGGCTTAAGAAGCACACCCTGAACGCCAGCTCTACCACCATCCCGACCGAGCACGAGGAGATTATAGTCCTCGGCGCGACAGGCTACCTGGCCATGTCAGCCTCGGCCTACACAGTGGACAGGGCCAGCATCGCCGGCCGTCACGCTACCATTAACTTCAAGGCCTGGGGTAAAGAACGCCTGGACCGCTATGACAAGAAACTCAAAGCTGTCTCCCGCAGCTCTAAAGTTATCCCTCATCAGCTCTACAGTGAGTAAGGAGTTTATAGAGTTGCTAGAGTTCGTAGAGTTGAACTCCAACGCACCCAACAAACCCAACGGACTCAACAAACTCAAGGAACTGACATGTTAGAGATGTAGTGCGAGGCTTTAGCCTCGTGCGAGGGGAAAAGATGAAGGTGAACACATGATTGAAGTAGGCATCCTCAAGAACTTCGACAGCGGCACCTACAAGGCCGGCGTCCAGCTCGCAGGCTCCCTCACGACCTACTTCGATAACGTCAGCGTGGCCAAGAATATCCCCTCGGGCGCCATGGTCATCGGCAACTATGTCATCCTGGCCATCCCCGGGGGCAACCCGAAGGACGCCGTAGTCATCGCCACCTGGCCCCAGGGCAGCCCCGGCGGAGGTATGGAGGTCCACGGCAATGAGTATCACGACCCCGACTTCGCCACGCAAGCCGCCCTGGCCGCCCATGCAGCAGCCACCAGCGGAGTCCACGGACTAAAAGGGGAGGTCGGCTTTAGTGTTTACCAGACTTCAAACCAGACAATCACTAAATTCATTGGTGTAAAACTAGAATGGCACGCTGAAGAATGGGACGTCGGTGGTTATTTTGACTTAGCGAACAATCGCTTTCTTCCTCTTGTGGCTGGGAAGTATCTCCTCATAGCTGGTGTGCAACTAAGGAATCTAGATGCTAACAAGGACTTTATGATCTTTATGAGAAAGAATGGGACGTGGGTGAAGATGACAGCTCGCATTACTCTGGGCGCAATGGGCAACCCTGTCATTACCGGCACTTGTATTCTATCCTTGAATGGTTCGACGGATTACGCCGACATATCGATAATGCACTACGATGCTGTTGACAGAACTACTTGGAGTGGTTCTGGACGCACCTGGTTTCAGGGTTTTCTGATTGCCCAAACATAAAGTTAGCTTAAAGTGATAGCCATGTTCAAAGGCATTAAACCTAAAACCCTTAAAGGAGCAAACCATGAGCAAAGTAAAAGAAGCACTCACCCGCCTGTCATTGCGAGTCCCGATAAAATCGGGACGAAGCAATCTCAAACATTCACCCCGTGAAATACTATTTCATGGGGTAAAGGAGGAAACCATGAGTAAAGTTAAAGAAGCAGTAGAAAAGGAGATAACCAAAGAGGGGCTACCCAAAGAGGCCTTCGCCATAGTCGGCGACCCGGAGGATCCTGAGACCTGGAAGCTCCCCCATCACACTAAGGCCATCTTCCGGGCCCTAAAGGGAAGGCTCGATATCGAGAAGACCGTGGACTGGGACCGCATGCCGGCTGCCGTCGCAAGCCTCAGCCGCGGCGGTTACCGCGGGGAGAGGGTCCAGGCCTCCGAGGAGGACATCATCCGGGCCGCCCGGCACCTGGCCAGGCATTATGAAAAGGCCGGGAAGCCCGTCCCCGTCACCCTGGGCGTCCTGACTTGACATGTCATTGCGAGCCCCGACTTGTCGGGGCGTGGCAATCTCATAAAAACAAGGGAGGTTAAAGCCACCGTGAGTATCATAAGTGGTAAAACGGGGAACAGGGGCTTTCCCGGGCCTCTCAGAGCCCATCCAGCTGTAGTGCGAGGCTTTAGCCTCGTGCATCAAAAGGAGTGAGTATGCCCGAAAACTCAACAAACTCAACGAACTCAAGCAACCCAACTCTAGTGGAGGTTTTCACTAACTTTTTCCGGGCCGCCACCAGGCCCGCGGTGACCATCATCTTTGCCGCCGTCATCGCCCAGGTCGTCATCGAGGGGATCGCCGCCCCCCAGTGGTTTCTCGCCCTGGCCAGCGCCTGCATCCTTTGGTGGTTCGGCGACAGGACGGTGCAGCACATCCAGCACTCAAAGCTTGAGTGCTGGAACATCAAAGACAAGAAAGGAGGTACCAATGCCCAGACATGACGGAACAGGCCCACCTACAGGAGCCAGAGGCCCTCAGGATGGCCGCGGTGGTGGCAACCCTGGCGCACCCGGCCCAGCACTCACAGTGAGTGCTGGGTCAGGCGCCCGAACCGGTGGACAAAAAGGCACATGCAAGTGAATGGGGAGTTATGAACTCAACGAACTCAACGAACTCAACAAAGTCAACAAACTCCGACAAAGGTTTTCTCAAAGGAATCAGGCTCACCGCCTTCCTCGATTGCTACCAGGAGTGGCACGCCTTTGTTCAGGGCTTTTGCGAGGTCCTGTGCCCCTGGCCACCCAGGGTTCGTCTCCGTGCCCCTTCTCCAGTCCAGGACGCCACCGGTGACTCGCTTCTCCAGGAAATCAAGGACGAGCACCACTACTATATGTTCGGCAGAGCCCTCGGCGTCATCGCCTGGCTGATCATCGCCAAAATCATCCAGGAGGCCTTCTGGTAAAACCAAAAGTTAAAATGCAAAAATCAAAAACACAGGGCAAAAATCAAAAGTTTTCCATTTTAAATTGTCATTTTGATTTTTTATCTTTGATGTTTGAATTATGAGAATTTTATCAGCCACGCTCTTAGCCGCTCAGAAGAAGCCCGACCGCCTTCCCTATGTCGAGGCTAAGGTCTATGACTATGAGGCGGGCATCAAGAGGCTCACCTGGACGAGGCTCTATGAAGGCTCCGAGCCCGACAACCACCATGGCATCGCCTTCGACGGCCAGGGCTCCATGCACCGCATCAGGGCAGCAGCCGGCAATATTCTCTACCGCCAGAAAATCACCGACCCCGGCCCGAGCTCCGACTACTCTCAATGGACGCAAATCGCCACCGACTGCGCCGGTCCCTGCGCTATCGCTGCTTATGGAGCTAAGGTCTATATCTTCTATAAGACCACCGACAACGTCCTCTGGAAGTATTACTCCAGCGACTATGGCCAGACCTGGAATAATGCTCAGCTCGCAAGCTACGCCGACGTCCTTTCCCTGGCCGCTTGCTGGTGGGGCACCGGCAACATCGTAGTTTGCTTCGCCCTTAAAGCTAACCAGCTCAACGGTATTACCCTGGACACCGGTACCCAGACCGCCACCCAGCACACCTGGTCCGACGGTAACCATCCTTTGCTCGATACCTACGGCATCGGAGCCACCTATAATCCCTTCTGGCCAGCCATGGAAGTCGTCCTGGCCGCCAAGGAGTCCGATACTCCCTATAATCACTACGACCTCTTCAGGACCTGGTTCTCGAGTTCTTATAACTTCCATGCCCTGGAGAGCTTCCTTATGTCCCCAGACGGAGAGGATATCACCTACGAGTACCCCGACTGCCATTTACCCGCCTCAGCTCATTCCTATGAAACCAATCGAATTGTGGCCGTGGAGAAGTTTGTGGGAACAACCGCCTATACCCGCCCACTCGCCTGCCATATGGTTAAGAGCACCTACTGGAGCGATACCACCTTCACCGAGCCCAAGCCCCACCCTGTCATTGCGAGCGGAGCGTGGCAATCTCAATACGGCTTAAGGCTCAGCTCAACAAACTCAACAAACTCAACAAACCCTTGTTGGTGGATGGAGAGGCCCGACGGAGTCTGGAGAGCACCCCGCCCCGCCGATTCGCCCCTCGACTTAACCAGGGATATCGTCTCCCTGGCAGCTGATAGTTCTCAGTTATCAGCTCTCAGGCTCGAGCTCGATAATTCCAAGGGGCAGTATGCCAGCCTGGGGGAGGGTGTGCTCGCTTCGCTTCCGCAGCGAAATCGTTCTCGAGCTTGGCTACAAGACGACGGCAGGCAAAGAGACCTCCGAGGCCGGTACCTACTGGATAGATTCCTGGGAATACCGTAGTGCGACCCTTCAGGGTCGTGCCACTGGCACATCAACCTTCACACTCTTCTGCCTGGACGGCTGGGGCCTCATGGACCGCTGGACCGCCCGCTACCAGATGAGGTGGAATAAGGACGAAGTCAACCCCAAGAGCGTCTGGCAGATCCTCTATCAACTCCTGGCCCGTGCCGGCATCAAGCTCACCAACACCCCGCCCAAGCCCCAGTCCTCCGCCATCAACAACTTCTATCCCGACTTCACCGTCGACCCCGGCACCGGGGGAGACAGCGCAATACGCAAGCTGCTATCGTTCGTCCCCGACAGGCTCGTATTCCGTGGCCAGGAGGCCTTTACCAAGAACCCTTTACCCGCCGAAGCTCCCTCTTACTCCTACGGCGTAGGCGCGGCCGACCACGTCATCCTGGCAGGCCAGTACCGCCAGGCGGTAACCCTGTCCCGTTCCCGTGCCCTGGGAAGGGATGACTCCGATAATCGTATCTTGGAGGAAGCCCAGGACTGGGATTTGCTGCAGCTCGCCATCGATATCCTTGAGCAGGACTATGACCCCAACCTCCAGGACGCCGCCAGGGCTCAAGAGAGAGCCGACGCCCTCCTCCGCCAGATGTCATTGCGAGCGGAGCGCGGCAATCTCGTTATTGGCACCAACGTCGGCCAGGAGCTCCTCGATGTCGTCGAGGTTACCGACGAGCGCTGCGGCATCTCGGAGGAGAACTATAGGGTACAGGCCATCCAGACCGACTACGACCGCCGCAAAGGCCAGTATGACCAGCGGCTGACTATAGGGGCGCCATGATTTGTTTTCCGATTTAGGCAATTAGTGCTTGCTTCAAATCATTGAGCCTGGGAGTAAAAGCTTCAACGAGCCTCTGCCTGGCCGGTTGCCATTTGTGGTCGGTTTCGATATTGATAGCATCCACTGCCGTTCCTGAGATTCTCAATTGATGCAGGGTTTCCCTGTAGTCGCTTTCCAGTTCCTGCCTTATCTTTTGTTCTGCCGCTTCATATTCGTGAACGAGTTGGCTTATTCTTTCTGCCTTTGGCTGCAATTCAGGCTCTAAGATGCTTATCGCCTCGATTAACCTTTTCATGCTATTTATATCCAGGGCGGTTGTAAACTCAATAGCCTCTACCAGGTGCTCGATTACGGCCTGCTTTATTATTTCTCTTACCTTTTCTTCGTGCTTATTTAGCTCCGCAGTAATATTTGGTTGTTGGGCACTGTCAAGCCATTTTTGTGCCAGCACCCGACCAATTTGGCGATACCTTTGTCTTTCTTGTTGTTCCTTTTCCTCGGCTGACAGCCTGCCCAATCTATTTGCTTTCTCTTGAGCAATTTCCCAGGCACTCTTTAACTCACCCATACAGTTCCTTCTCCCTACGTCATTGCGAGCCCCGATGCAATCGGGGCGAAGCAATCTCACATCCCATTCCTTGAGATTGCTTCAGCACTATCGTGCTTCGCAATGATGGGATAGTGACATTATTAGCCTTAGCAGTGCATTTTAGCCTATAATATTAAGGAGGTTCAAACAAAGTGAGTTTGGGTGATAATGATGATTTATCATAAATCTGTGCAATTAACGGAAAAATTTTATTGTTATGTATGGCGGGGCAGAGGAAATAACTGCAATTCCATTCTCTGGCCCTCGGTTTTAAGGGGGGAGCGTCCGCACGTATTAGTTGACCCTGGCCATGTCAGGAATGAAGTTGGAGAGTCATGTTTCGAGTCCTTGGTTCAGGCTATGGAGCAGGATGGCTTTAAAATGGAGGATGTTGGTCTGGTGATTGCTACCCATAGCCATCCCGACCATATTAAAGCTACTGAATTGGTGGTGGAAAAAAGTGGTGCTTTATACACTTTATCCCGTGAAGAGGATGAATTTTATCACACGACAGGGAAGACCTTCTTTCAATCATTTGGTGATGAGCCGCTTGAGGTTAATCCCTCCTTCTATCTTAAGGAGGGCGATTTGTCCCTGGGGGCTAAAGATGATAAGTTAGCGGTCCAGGTTATCTTTACCCCGGGACATTCTCCCGGTTCTGTTTCCCTTTATCTGGAAGAAGATAAAATATTGATCAGCGGTGACGTGGTCTTTGCTGGCAGCATAGGCAGGACTGACTTCCCTGGTGGCAGCCCTTCCTTGCTGCGGAAGAGCATTGAAAAGCTGTCCCAGCTTGATGTGGAATACCTTGTTCCCGGTCATAGCACCGAAATGGGCAGCATAGTTGCCGGCAAGGATAAAGTAAGGCGTAATTTTTACACGGTCAAAATGTTTATTTAAAATATAGAATGGTGGAATTGGTATGGAACAGGATGACAAAATTAAATACGCCCTGGAACACACGGAATTAATACGGGCGCCACGGCAGGAACTGGACACTTTCGGCAGTTCTGTCATTGATTATTACGTTGTCACTGAACTGGTGGGGAACCTTAGTGTGGTCAGGGATGGCAAGGTATTTGCGGAAAGGCCCAAAATTGTTACTCCTGCTTATCTGGTTAATGTCGAAGGCTTTAGCGAGCAGGCAAAAAAATACATATCTATGATGGCTAGGGAGCGCCCTTATGAATCGGGCGTTTTTTACCGGTATAAGAACGAACCCAAGGGGATGAATGTCGTCTCCGAGCCTATCAAGCAGGTGATAAACAAGCTCAGCTCCCAGATAGAGGAGGAGCATAACCCCTTAGGCACCATAATTAGGGGGGTGGAGGAACTATGGGATGTGTCCCTGCTCATGTTCATCTATGAGCTAACTAGCAAGTCGGCTCGCACTAATATGGCCGAATTTAATCGCCGGGGCTTTTTAGACATAGATGCCAGTGGAGTGCCCCAGGGTGCCCGGGATTACATTGAAGAGCTTTTCGAGAAAGCAAGCCGCGACCTTTCCCGAGCCCCGGAGTTGGTGGTTGAGTTAAACCGATGGGGTCTATTCTCAGAATATCAAGACCGTTTCTTTGCCCTGTTCAGAAGAAAGTGAGCCCGCCCTGACTTTACATAAAGTGTGCTGGGTGGTTATGCGTAACCTACAGAGATTAGATCCCAGATAAATGCCTCTGAAATGCAAAAGGTAAAAATAAAAATGCAAAGTGACAGAGCAAAAGTCAAAAATTTGCATTTTGAGTTGTCATTTTGATTTTTGCCCTTTGATTTTTAAATTTCTCCTGAGGCGTGAAGGAATCCTTCCTTCACGGTTGAGATGTACTACATCAGTCCCAGGTACCAGCTTAGTATATTACTACCCCAGAGCAATGTTATCATGGCGGCCAGGGCAAGGAAGGGACCAAAGGGAATTGTCTGCCGGCGTTTTCTCTTTTTAGCTATCACCAGCGCCACCGCTATTATGCCACCGAGGATAGCCCCCATGATAATTGAGAGAAAGACCAGAGGAAAGCCAGTAGCCAGACCAATCAAAGCAGCTAGCTTAACATCTCCCCAACCCATGCCGCCCCGGGAAACTAGGGCAATCAAAAGGAATATACCAAAGCCAATACCTCCGCCTAGAGCAGCGTTGGCAACTCCGGTGACTATCCACTGGGTAAGCCAGGACTGAGGCAGTAAAGCCAGAAGCAAAGCCACAACCATGCCTGGATAAACCACCTTGTTCAGGATTAGCCCGTGCTCCAGGTCGATGACGAAAATGATAGTGAATAGACAGGCGTAGAAAGCCATAATCCCCAGTGCCGGACTTAAGCCGTAATACCAGTAAAGGAGAGCGAATATCAGGGCGGTGGCCAGCTCCACCCAGAATAGCCTCCAGGGTATGGCAGCCTGACAGTACCGACAACGACCGCGAAGCCTGAGGTAGCTGAATACGGGGATAAGGTCTTTAGCGGCTAGCTTGTGCTGGCAAACCGGGCAGTGAGATGGCGGATTTACAATGGACTCATTCTGGGGCAGACGGTCGATGCATACATTGAGGAAACTGCCCACGGCCAGGCCCAGAATGGCGAATAGGAATGCCCCAAGTATTTCCACGGGTGTTTATTGTGGACGTATCATAGGCCTGAAGTCAATACCTGCTCCGATGAAATCGGAGTTGTTGCCAGGCGTAGCTTCTTCTGTCATTGCGAGTCCTGGTTTATCGGGAAGGAGCAATTTCATTTACGAGACTGGACACTAGATTAGAATGATAATATAGTAAGTGTAATTGCTAAAAATCGGCGGTGATGGGCAATATGTCAGCGAAATACTATGTTGGTTGCAGTGGCTGGCATTATGAGCACTGGCGCGGGCTTTATTACCCCAGGGAGTTGCTCAAGCCTGAATGGCTGCAATTTTACGCCCGGCAATTTAAAACCGTAGAGCTCAATAACAGTTTTTACCATCTGCCTTCGGAGAAGGCTTTCACCACCTGGCGAGAGTCCACACCCGACAACTTCATTTTTGCTGTTAAGGTGAGTCGATTCATCACGCACATAAAAAGGTTAAAGAATTTAGGTTCGGCGGTGGAGAACTTTCTATCCCGGGCTGTTTTGTTGGGAGAAAAACTGGGTCCTTTGCTATATCAACTGCCTCCTAACATGAAGCGCAACGATGAGCTATTACAGAATTTCTTATCTTCGTTGCCGCCAAAATATCAGCATGTAGTTGAATTTCGCCATGAATCCTGGATTGACGACGCTGTATTCGGTATTTTACGGGGACATAACGTTGGGTTGTGCGTTTTCGACATGCCTGGCTTTAGCTGCCCCCTTGTCGCTACCAGCGATTTTGCCTATGTCCGTTTTCATGGCAGCGAGGGTTTGTATTCCAGTTGTTACTCTGACCAAGAGCTTTCCCAATGGGCAAAAAGAATTGCTCGTCTGAGCAAAGACGTTAAAGCCAGCTACATTTATTTTAATAACGATGCTGAGGCATTCGCGGTCGAGAATGCTATAACATTGAGGAACTTGCTAAAGTCGCTCCGCTCCAAATCTTAAATTCAAGCACCGGATACTAAACAAATTCCAAATGTCAAAATCCAAATGACAAATGAAATCCAAATGCTTAAATGCCAAAACTATTTCTTTTCATCCTTTGGGTTTTGAGCTTGATTTGATATTTGAGCTTTGTCATTATTTAACGAGTTCTTCTTTAACTTTCTTCGCCAGGGTCAAAGTCATGCCTTCTGCCTGACTGATTTCCTCCGACGAAGCCTCCTTGATAGCTTCGATTGAGCCGAACTTTTTTAGCAAAGCCTTCTTTCGCTTTGGCCCGATGCCGGGGATGTCGTCAAGAGTAGAAGCGATGCCTTCTTTGTGACGCAACCTGCGGTGATAACTTATGGCGAAGCGATGGGCTTCATCCCTGGCTCTTTGTAGTATATGAAGGGCTGGAGAATCTTTAGCTATATAAACTGGCTTAGGTTCACCGGCTATAAATACCACCTCGTTTTCTTTAGCCAGGCTGGCCATGGGGATAGAGTCCAGCCCTAATTCTTGCCTCACCTCCAGAGCGGCGTTAAGTTGTCCCTTGCCGCCATCAATTAGGACGAGGTCGGGGATGATTGCCCAGGTGCCTTCGCCTGTCAGGCCACGTTTAAACCTGCGCCGTAATGTCTCTTGAATCATGGCATAATCGTCAGCGCCAGCCACGGTTTTGATGCGGAAGCGGCGATAATGTGCTGGTTTAGGTCGGCCTTTTTCCAGAACAACCATGCTGCTTACAGCCAGAGTACCCTGAATATTAGAGACATCATAACATTCTATTCTCCGGGGCATTTTGGGCAGGTGCAGTCTGTTTTTTAGCTCTCGTAAGCCAGAGCTTATAACCTCTACCTTCATCTCTTTGGACTGGGCTAGTTCTAAACCCCGGGCAGCGTTTTCAGTTGCTGTATCCACCAGCTTCTTTTTAGCTCCCCGCTGGGGCACTTGAAGCTCCACCCTGCCCCCCCTTTGCCGTTCCAGCCATTCCGTGAGCACTGCTGGCTCGTCCACTGGGTGCTGAAGCAATATCAGCGGTGGGATATATGAAGCCGCGGCATAGTATTGCTTCACGAAACTGGTCATTATTTGCCCGGGAGACTCGCTCTGGATACCTTCCATAATAAAATGGTCCTGGCCAATAAGTTTATTATTGCGAATAGAAAAGAGCTCGACATAAGCCTGTGTTTCATTTTGTGCCAGACCGATGACATCTTTTTCCCCCTGCAATGTTATCGCAATCCTCTGCGCCTCTATAACTTTTTCTATGGCCTTAATTTGGTCGCGCAGCAAAGCTGCCCTCTCAAACTGAAGCTGCTGGGCTGCTGCTTTCATCTTGGTGTTTAATTCACGAAGAACAAGTTCCTGTTTCCCCTGTAAAAATAGGATGACCTGGTTTATTACGTCGTGGTATTCCTGTTTTTCCACTGCTCCAATGCATGGTCCGAGACAGCGGCGGATATAATAATCAAGACAGGGCCGCTTATCTTTACCATCGATGCGCTTGCTGCAACTGCGAAAAGGAAAGATCTTCTTTATTAACCTTAGAGTTTTGCGTACCGAGCCAGCACTGGCAAAAGGTCCAAAGTATCTAGCTCCATCTTTCTGAACCCGGCGGGTGATGTAAACCCCAGGCCAATCTTCATTAATGTCTATCTTGAGGTAAGGAAAAGTCTTGTTATCTTTAAGGCGCACATTATACCGCGGAGTATATTTCTTTATCATGTTGCACTCCAGGATAAGCGCCTCTTGCTCGGAATTGGTAACTACGAACTCGAAATCCTGTATTTTTGCCACTAATCTTTGGACCTTGGCTGACAGGCTAGAGGGGGCACCAAAATAACTCCTTACCCGACTGTTTAGGTTGGCAGCCTTGCCCACGTAAATAACCTTACCCTCTTTGTCCTTAAAGAGATAAACTCCGGGCTTTGCTGGCAAAGCTTTTAATTGCTCTGGTTTCACGGCAAATTTATTGTAGCAAGTGGCTGGTATAGAGGCAAAAATAACCCGCATTGTGTTAAAATAACTCTGATGAACTCGGATATCGATGCCTTCCTTCAATATTTGACCCAGAACAAAGGCTATTCCCGGAATACTGTGGCTGCTTATCGCAATGATTTGACTCAAATGGCAGCCTTTATTACCGTGGAGCAGGCAAAGGGCATAATCAAGTCCTATGGTGAGCTTTTGAAGGGCTATTTGCTCAAGCTCAGGGAGAAGAGATACGCTGTGGCCACAACCGCTCGCAAGGTCGCATCGGCCAAATCATTCTTCAAATTTATGGTTGATTCGGGGAGGATGAAGGAGAATCCGACACAAAATTTGCCCTCTCCTCAAGTTAGCAGGCATGTGCTCAACTTCTTATCTCTCTCTGAGTACCAGAAGTTGCTTGCCGAGGCCACCAATCTATCCACTCCGGAAGCTAAAAGAGATGCCGTGATGCTGGAATTACTTTATGCCACTGGTTTACGCATAAGCGAATTAGTATCCTTAAATGTAAAAGATATTGATTTGAAGCAAAGTTGTGTGCATATTAATTCTCAGAGACGAGTTCCCTTTGACCATCGCTTAAGCTTGGTTCTAGGGAAGTTCCTCAGAAGTGATAGGCTGGATTTATTATATGACGAGGCAGAGGAAGCCCTGTTTCTTAACCGGCGTGGTACGAGGTTGACCAGGCAGGGGTTCTGGCAGATTATCAAAAGTTACGCCTCTAGGGCAGGTCTGGGTGGCAAGGTTACACCACAGGCCTTGCGTCATAGCTTTGCCAGGCGCAAATTACAAGATGGCGCTGAGCTCCATCAACTTCAGCAACTTCTAGGTCATGCCTATATTTCCAGCACAAGAGTTTATAAGCAATCTGCATCAAGGAGAGGATAATGCCGAAGAAATCGCGGCGTACTAAAGCTAAGCAACGGGCTAGAGTGGCACAGGTGGCACCGGAGGGGAGTTCGCAACAATTAAGGCCGCTGCCTGATGAGTTACAATCGCCGACCCGAGTATCCCCGAAAGCTCAAGATTTAACCAGGCGCTATCAATATGTTATGCCCGAAATAAAACGCATCGGCATCATTGCCGGAGCTATAATCCTGGTCCTCATAATCCTGTCTTTTGTTCTTGGTTGACATCTTCGGTTGGTGAACTGCGGTGGATTTAGAGCAGGCGAGGCAGAGTTTACTTAGATATCTTGACCACGAAATCGCTGACAGCCGTGTCGTTGAAGCTATGAGGCGTGTTCCCCGTGAAGCCTTTGTACCACAGGAGCAATATCATGCCGCTTATGATGATAGACCCTTAAGCATTGGCTTTGGGCAAACTATCTCCCAACCCTTCATTGTGGCTCTCATGGTCCAAGCTTTGGGACTCAGAGGGGATGAAAAGGTGCTGGAGCTGGGCACCGGGAGCGGCTACGAGGCAGCAATATTAGCAGAGTTAGCTCAAAAAGTGGTGACCGTGGAGTGTATACCTGAATTGGCGGAATCGGCTAGGCAAGTCCTGGATAAGCTTAGTTATTCCAACATCGAAGTCCACGTAGCTGGCAAAACTCTGGGTTGGCCAGAGGGAGCCCCTTACGATGCTATTATAGTTTCTGCTGGTGCTCCCACCGTGCCTCAGGTCCTTTTGGAGCAACTAACCTGGAATGGGCGACTGGTAATCCCTGTGGGCTCTCGATGGCAGCAAGAATTACTCAGGGTCACTAAACTGAGGAAAGGAAACAACATAGAAAACTTGGGTGGTTGCTATTTCGTGCCCCTTATTGGTGAAGGTGCCTGGGAGGAGTGAAAAGGCAGATGAAATTCTGGAAAAACCTCGAAAAAACCTTGACAATAATGCCCCCAAGGGGATTCGAACCCCTGGTCTTCAGCTTGAAAGGCTGATGTCCTAGGCCTCTAGACGATGGGGGCAACGCTAAGCATTTTACGGGTAAATAGCTAAATGTGCAAGGCCAGAGGGCTAAAATATAATCAATTGCAAAACTCCTTACAATTCTCCCTCCCCTGGCGGGAGGGAGTTAGTGGGAAGGGGGTACCACCATTACCTTGCCTCACCCTAATCCTCTCCATCAAGTGGAGAGGGAACTCTCGTCGAGGGAGAGGAATTTTGTACAAGATTATGTAGTTAGCTATAATAAGCCCATCCATCTTTTATCACCTGTAGTGTGGGGAAGGCAGAAGCCATTTCCACTCGTGCTTGCGCTGGACTTATCAGTAATCATTGTAATTTTGCTATAATTCTAGAAACTTTTTTCCATACAATCTAAAATATAGCCTGCTTCGGCTTGCCAGTAACCTGGATATAAGTTATTATGTGGCGGTTATCATGCCACAACTGGCGAATTGTTTGAAAATAATTGCCCGAAAGCGGTGACAAGATTGACTGTATATGACTACTGGACTGCTCACGAGCATGACCTAAGGAAAATGGGATATGGCTAGAATTGGAGTTTTCCTCTGCCACTGTGGTAGTAACATAGCCGGGGCTGTGAATATCCTGGAGGTAGCTGAGGCAGCGAAGAGGCTACCGCATGTAGTTCACGTTGAAGACAATAAATTTACCTGCAGTGACCCCGGTCAGGCATCTATTCAAAAGGCTATTACCGAGCATAATCTTAACCGGGTGGTCATCGGCGCCTGTTCGCCGCGTATGCATGAGTCAACCTTTCGCAGAACAGTGGCTGGTGTCGGCTTGAACCCCTATCTCCTGGAGATTGCAAATATACGAGAGCATTGTAGCTGGGTCCACCCTGGCCAGGTTGAGGAAGCTACCGCTAAGGCCATAGAACTGGTGCGGAAAGCGGTGGCCAGGGTTGCCTGGCAGGAGCCCCTGACCCCCAAGCAGGTTGGCATAACCAGGCGAGCTTTGGTCATCGGTGGTGGCATTGCTGGCATCCAGGCCTCCTTAGATATCGCAGATGCTGGCTACGAGGTCGTTTTGGTTGAGCGAGAGCCCTCCATCGGGGGACACATGGCCCAGTTGGACAAGACTTTCCCCACCCTGGACTGTTCTGCCTGCATTCTGACGCCCAAGATGACTATGGTGGGGCAGCATGCCAATATCAAGCTAATGAGCTACAGTGAAGTGGAGGATGTCTCAGGGTATATAGGAAACTTTCAGGTCAAGATTAAAAACAAGAGTCGCTACATCGATGTGAACAAGTGCACAGGATGCGGTGAGTGTGCTAGGGTTTGTCCCGTCGAACTGAATAGTGAATTTGATGAGAACATGGGTAAGCGGAAGGCCACCTATATTCCTTTTCCCCAGGCAATTCCCAATAAATATACTATAGATAAGCGTGGTTATCCACCATGCCGGGTGGCCTGTCCCGCCGGGGTCAATGCCCAGGGTTATATTGCTCTCATCTCTCAGGGCAAGTTCAAGGAGGCTCTAGAGGTGCTCCGCAGGACTATGCCCTTTGCCGGTGTTTGTGGACGGGTATGCACCCACCCCTGCGAGCAGGAGTGTGAGCGGGGCAAAGTTGACCAACCTGTGGCTATCAGAACTCTTAAGCGTTTTATGGCTGACTATGAACTGAAAGCAGGTAGGGAAAAAGCAGCACCGGTAGAAAGGACCAAAGAAGGGAAGGTAGCTATCGTCGGCTCCGGTCCAGCCGGCCTGGCCTGTGCTTACGACCTGGTCAGACAGGGATACCTGGTTACAGTGTTTGATTCTGCCCCTGAGGCGGGAGGCCTATTACGCTATGGTATCCCTGAATACCGATTACCCAAAGAGGTACTCAGTAACGAGATAAGCTATATACAAGAGTTGGGGGCGGAGATTAAGACAAATACCCCGGTGAAAAATCTCACTGAAATCTTCAACGGGGGATATAAAGCCATTTTCTTGGGTACAGGTGCTGGCATGAGTCAAAAAATGGGTATTCCTGGTGAGAATACTCCTGGAGTGCTTCACTCCCTTGACTTTCTGAGGCAAGTCAACTTTGGAGTTAAAGTCAATCTGGGAAGCAAAGCGGCAATTATCGGCGGTGGTAATGCTGCTGTTGATGCCGCTCGAATAGCCCGACGCCTCGGTGTTAGTGAGATAACTGTTGTTTACCGTCGCAGCCGCGCTGAGATGCCGGCTATCCCCAGCGAAATTGAGGAAATGGAACATGAAGGAATCAAGATTCATTTCCTGGCAGCACCAGTTAAGGTATTATCTAAAGATAACCGGGTAAAGGGGATACAATGTATTCGCATGGAGTTGGGTGAGCCCGACGCTAGCGGTCGCCGACGCCCCATGCCCGTAAAAGGCTCGGAATTCACCCTAGATGTCGACAACGTGATTATAGCTGTTGGTCAGGGTGTGGATAAGGCAATGCTAGCCGAAGATCTGGCCTACACTGACTGGGGAACCCTCTCCGTTGACCCGGTTACTTTGCAAACTAATATTGATGGTGTTTTTGCCGGTGGTGACGTGGTTTCTGGTCCGGCTGATGTTATCGCGGCTGTTGCTGCCGGCAAGGAAGCAGCCATCTCCATGGATCGCTACCTCAGAGGCATAGACATGCAAGAGGGAAGGCCGGAAACAGTTAAAAGGGTAACAGAGGTGTCAAAAGATGTGGTAAGACCAATAGCAAGACACTCCATGCCAACTCTTGAACTGGAGAAACGAAAGGGGTTTGATGAGGTTGAGCTTGGCTTTGACGAAAAAACAGCAATCGCGGAGGCCCAGCGCTGTCTGAATTGCGCAGTCTGCTCCGAGTGTCGGGAGTGTGAGAAGGTTTGCGAGGCTCAGGCTATTGACCATGAAATGCAGGATAAGATATCGGAGGAGGATGTGGGAGCAATAGTAGTGGCTACCGGAGCCACTCCCTTAGACCTTACCCAGTTCAGTATCTATGGCGGTGGTGTCTATCCTGATGTCGTCAGTAGCCTGCAGCTGGAAAGGATGATGAACGCCGCCGGACCCACTGGTGGCGAGGTAGTCCGCCCATCCAATGGGGCTCACCCCAAAGAGGTAGTCTTTATAAGTTGCGTGGGGTCTCGGGATCCACGCACCGGGAGTGGCTATTGCAGTAAGGTATGCTGCATGTATATGGCTAAGGAAGCTATTATGATAAAAGAGCACTACCCGGAAGCCCATAGTTATATCATATACACCGATGCCCGGGGGCCAGGAGGTAAGATTTTCGAGGACTTCCTGATTCGGGCGGAGAAAGCAGGTACCACCTATATGAGAGGCCAAATTGACAGTGTGGCACGGCAGGATGGGAGACTCTCAGTCTCCGGGCAAGACTTTCTCACCAACGAAGCATTTAACATACCCGCCGACCTGGTGGTTTTAGCCACGGGGTTAATGCCCAATAGGGATGTCGCCAAGCTGTTCCAAACCATCCATATTAGCTATGATGCCAAGAACTACCTTCTCCAGGCACACCCCAAGCTGCGTCCGGTGGAGACTGCCGTGGACGGCATCTATATCGGCGGATGTGCTGTTGCTCCCACTGATGTACCGGAATCTGTAGCCCAAGGTAGTGCTGCGGCAGAGTACGTGCTGAAACTATTTAGCCAGGAGGCCATTGAGGCTGAACCCATGACCTCCGTTGTGGACATTACTAAGTGTGCAGGCTGCCTGCTATGCCGCCAGGTCTGTCCCTTTCAAGCTATCGAGGCGGAAACCCTTCGGGACGGACGCACCGTGGCTTCCATCAATGAGAGTGTATGTAAAGGATGTGGCATCTGTGTCGTTGCCTGCCGCCCAGGGGCAATAAAGCTCAGGGGCTTCAGTGACCAGCAAGTTCTCGCTGAGGTGATGGCGCTGTGACTGAGAATTATAAACCAAAGGTCATTGGTTTTTTATGCAACTGGTGTAGCTATGCCGGCGCTGATGTGGCGGGAACTAGCCGTATGAAGTATCCACCCAATATTCGCATTATTCGTGTCCCCTGCTCGGGACGGGTTGACCCTCTCTTCGTATTGAAGTGTTTCCAGAATGGGGCTGATGGAGTCTTGATCTCAGGCTGTCATCCCGGAGACTGTCACTACACTGACGGCAATTATCATGCCAGGCGCAGGTTTGCACTGCTTCGTGACTTCCTCGACTATCTAGGTATAGACAAGAAACGGCTGAGGGTGGAGTGGGTTTCAGCATCAGAGGGGCAGAGATTCGCTGAGATGGTATCCGATTTTACCGCGGAGCTAACCAAGCTCGGGCCGAGGAGTAAAGTTTGAGATGGATATGGAGTTAATCCAGCAGATTCGAGATAAGGCGCGAAACCTTTTGGAAGAAGGTACGGTTGAGGGTATCATTGGATACGAGCGGGCTAGTGATGGCGTTACCGCTCGCCCTTTCTTTGCCTACGAGCCCCCTGCCGCAGAGCGGCTTATCTTCGACGAGACCTGCACTCACAACTTGGTTAAATATCTCCTAGATAAGAAGGGTAAAAAGATGGCGGTTGTGGTTAAACCCTGTGACTCACGGGCTATCAACCTGTTGTTGAATGAAGGACAGATAGAGCGAGACAAGGTATTCATTATCGGGGTTGGCTGTCCAGGTATAGTGGAGACGAGTTGGAATTACAAAAGCGAGACCTTGCAGAAGAGGTGTCGGAGCTGCCAGCTATCTAGCCCACTGGTCTACGATTTCTTGGCTGGAGGGGAGTTTGAAAGACAAGCCGAAGAGGAAACCTATTCCGACATTGCAGAGGCAGAGGCTGAGTCCCTTGCCAACAGGAGAGAATTCTGGCAGGAGCAATTTGGCCGCTGCATTCGTTGCTATGCCTGCCGCCAGGTCTGTCCAGGCTGTTACTGTCCTGTGTGCTTTGCCGAGCAACTCGAGCCTCTGTGGGTAGGCATCCGCATTGCCCCTGAAGAGAACGAGTTATGGCAGACCATGCGAAGCTTCCACCTGGCGGGGCGCTGCGTTGGCTGTAATGAATGTGAGCGCGTTTGCCCCGTGGACATTCCCCTCAGCCTGCTTAACAGAAAGCTAGAGAAGGATGTGAAGGAACTTTTTGCCTTCCAGGCGGGGCTAGACCCTGAAGAACCGCCCCCCTTCGCCACCTTCAAGAAGGAAGAAAAACTGGAGTTCGGAGAATGAACTTATTTTTCTCCAAAGACGACCTTAGTCGCTGGCTTGATTCGCTTCTCCTGGAGCGAACCGTCGTCGCTCCAGTTCGAGTTCAAGAGCTGACTATGTTTCAGCCCATATCTAAGGTGGGAGAAATTGCCTTCGATTACGATTACACCACGCTCTCACCCAAGGGATGGTTCCTGCCCCCTTCAGAGACCCTTTTCTCGGTGCAAAGAGATGATGGGCAGGTCGAGTTGGTTCCCACGCTGGTGGAACGTGATGCGATTCTCTTTGGATTGCATCCTTGTGATGCTAGAGGCATTGCCCTGATGGACAAGCCCTTCCTACAGGAGCCGGGCGATGCGCTGTATCGGGACCGCCGTAGCCGCACGGCTCTTATCGGACTTGCCTGCCGCCAGGTGCGACCGGAGTGTTTCTGCACCAGCATGGGCAGTGCACCTGATGACCCGAGCGATGTGGATATCCTGCTTACTGAAGTAGAAGATGGCTACATTGTTCAGGTTGTTACTGAGAAAGGAAAGGCATTGCTGCCCCAGGGATTAGTAGAGTATAAGGGGGAAGTGCCCACTCCTCCCAAGCTTCAGGTTGTTCCCGTCAAGGAAGTCATCTCAACAATTAAGGAACTCTTCAATGACCCTTATTGGGAGCAACTTGCTGACCGCTGCTTGCATTGTAATATTTGTGCCTATGTTTGTCCCACCTGCTATTGCTTCGATATGCGGGACTATTCTGATAAGGGGAAGGTAGAGCGAGTGCGGAGCTGGGAGAGCTGCCAATCCTCGGGCTTTAGCCTCACGGCTGGGGGTTATGACCCCCGGACTACGAAGGGGGAGAGGTTGCGGCAGCGCTTCTATCATAAGTTCCTCTATTTTCCAGAGCAATTCCAGGACGTGGCCTGTGTTGGTTGTGGCCGCTGCGTCAGGGACTGTCCAGTAAATATAGACATTCGCGAGGTTATAAGCGACCTGAAGCAACTAATGGAGGCTAAAAGTGGGTCCTGAAAGTCCTTTTATTCCTTATCTAGCAACTCTGAAGACGGCTACCCAGCTAACTCCTGATATCAGGCTTCTGAGCGTGGAACTGGAAGACCCTGACACCAAAGCCGGCTTTGACTACATGCCAGGACAGTTTGCCTTGCTCTCAGCCTTCGGACAGGGAGAGGCGCCCTTTGGCATTGTGTCTTTGCCTCTGGAGAAAGACGGCCTGGAATTCGCTGTGCGGCGCATTGGCACGGTAACCAGAGCCTTACACGAGCTCGAGCCCGGAGACACCTTAGGTGTGCGAGGACCCTTCGGCAATTACTTTCCTTTAGACGATTATGGGGGAAAGAACATAATCATCATCGGCGGGGGCATTGGAATGGCGCCACTGCGTCCAGTGATTAACAGAATACTGGAACGGCGAGATAATTACGAGGAGTTGTTAATCATAAACGGAGCGCGAACACCTCAAGACCTGGTGTTTCAGCCGGAGTTCCCAACATGGATAAAAGCACCCAGAACTAGGTTGGAACTGACTGTTGACAGAGGTGATGAGCACTGGAAGGGACGGGTTGCCCTGGTCCCTGATGTGATGAAGGAGTTGGCACCCTCGCCAAATAATGCCATTGCTATTATTTGCGGACCACCGATAATGATCCGCTTTACCCTGGCTGGGCTAAGGGACTTGGGCTTTAAGGATAACCAGATTGTCACTACCCTGGAGTCTAAGATGAAGTGTGGTCTTGGTAAATGCGCTCGATGCAATATTGGTGAAAAGTATGTTTGCCGGGATGGTCCAGTATTTACCCTGGAGCAGATTTCGCAATTTTTGGAGCAACCATGACAACAGGGATTGAAAGTAATAGGGATAAAGTAAGGACGGGAGTATATATTTGCCATTGTGGCACTAACATTGCTGGAACGGTAGATGTGGTTGCGGTAAGCCAGTATGCCTCGCAGTTGGATTCAGTTGTGGTAGCCCGAGACTATAGGTTCATGTGCTCTGAGCCGGGGCAGGAGATGATAAAGAAGGATATCAAAGAGTTGGGTTTAAACCGGGTTGTGGTTGCTTCTTGCTCCCCTACAATGCATGAACCCACCTTCCGCAAAGCATGTGAGCAGGCAGGGCTGAACCGTTACTTATTCCAGATGGCTAATATTCGAGAGCATTGCGCATGGGTAACCGGCGACCGTGAAAAAGCCACCGAAAAAGCCAAGGCGCTGGTTGAGGCCGCTGTGAGGCGAGTGTTCTTACATGAGCCTTTTGAGATAAGGGAGGTCCCTGTAAATCCCAGCACGCTAGTAGTAGGTGGAGGGGTTGCTGGTATTCAAGCAGCCTTGCAGATTGCTAACTCTCGTCACAAGGTTTACTTAGTGGAACGGGAGCCTTCCATTGGGGGACATATGATTCAGCTGGACAAGACCTTCCCTACCTTAGACTGCTCGGCCTGTATCCTGAGTCCCAATATGAGCGAGCTGGGTTCGCATCCTTATGTCGAGCTACTCGCCTACAGTGAGGTCGAAGAGGTATCAGGCTACGTCGGCAACTTCAAGGCCAGGATCAGAAAGAAAGCCAGGTACGTCGATGAGGAGAAATGCACCGGTTGCGGGGTCTGTCAAGAGAAATGCCCATCGAAAGTAACCAGCGAGTTCGAAATGGGTTTGGGACAGCGGAAAGCCATTTATATTCCATTCCCCCAGGCAGTGCCCAATGTTCCTGTCATTGATCGGGAGAACTGCATCTATTTTCAGAAAGGCAAGTGCCGTGCCTGTGAGAAATTCTGTGAGGCAGGGGCTATCAATTTTAATGATGAGGACAAGCTAATAGAGGTGGAGGTAGGCAATATCATTCTGGCTACTGGTTTTCAGACCTTTGACCCTACTGTTGCTGCTCAATACGGCTATGGGAAGTTTAGCGACATTATCACCGGGCTTGAATTCGAGAGGCTATGCAATGCCACCGGTCCCACTGGTGGGAATATTCAGCTCAAGGATGGCTCAGCTCCCCGAAGTGTGGCCATTGTCCACTGTGTCGGCAGCCGCGATGAGAACTTTCATGAATATTGCTCACGAGTATGCTGCATGTATGCCTTAAAACACTCCCACCTTATCAAAGAAAAGACAGATGCCGAGGTCTATCAAATATTTACCGATATTCGTTGCTTTGGTAAGGATTATGAGGACTTCTACGGGCGAGTGGTTGGGGAAGGGGTTAACTTCGTCCGGGGGAAGGTTCAGCAGGTCGCCAGCGCTGATGGAAAAGGGATGGATCGAGGCAACATGATGATAACTGCCAAGGATCCGGATAACGGCAAAGTGACCCAGGTATTCGCTGATATGGTCATCCTCTGCGCTGCTATCGAACCGCAGCAAGATACCGATGAAATAGCTCACATTTTCTCTGTGAGTCTCGATGCTGATGGTTTCTTTTTAGAAAAGCACCCCAAGCTGGATCCAGTAGCGACCAGGACTGATGGGATCTACGTCGTGGGTTGTTGCCAGAGTCCCAAGGATATCCCGGACACGGTATCTCAAGCCTCGGCGGCGGCGGCCAAAATTCTAGCTGTGGTCACCAAAGGTAAGGTGGAGCTTGAGGCAAGCACGGCAGTTATCGACGAAGCTCTTTGCTCAGGATGCCAAATCTGTTATTTTCTCTGCCCTTATAATGCCATTTCCTTTGATGAGGAGAAGAAGATCTGTAATATCAATGAGGCTCTATGCAAGGGCTGTGGCGTCTGTGTCGCAGCTTGTCCCAGTGGAGCAATTACTCACAGACATTTTACTAGCGAAGAAATTATGGCCGAGATCGAAGGCGTGTTGGTATAAATTTCACCGATTATCGTATTCCCCTGGAATCGTCTCATATGTCAAAAGTAACAAGGCAATCTCTTAAATCAGCTTCTATTAGCGTCCGTGGCATTGTTCAGGGCGTCGGCTTCCGGCCTTTCGTCTATGGACTGGCTGTCGAACACAATCTCAAGGGATGGGTTTACAACACTTCAGAGGATGTCAGGATTGAGGTAGAAGGTACAACAGACGTTGTTGAGCAGTTTGAGCGGGAGCTCAAAACAAAAGCTCCACCGCTGGCTTACATTGAGAGCGTAAATATTGAGTATCACCCACCCCTCGGTTATAAAGACTTTGAAATTCGGCAGAGCCAGACACAGGAAGGGAAATACCAGCTTATCTCTCCGGATGTCGCTACTTGTCAGGCTTGCCTTGGTGAGTTGCTGAATCCTGAAGATCGCCGTTATCGCTATCCCTTCACCAACTGCACCAATTGCGGCCCGCGCTTTACCATCATTGAAGATATGCCCTATGACCGCCCCAAAACGACCATGCGCTACTTCCAGATGTGCCCTCAATGCCAGGCGGAATATGATAATCCCCTGGACCGCCGCTTCCACGCCCAGCCCAATGCCTGCCCGAAATGCGGTCCCCAGGTAGAGTTGGTTGATAACCAGGGCAATCTGGTAACCGAGTCGAATCCTATAGCCGCTGCCAGTCAGCTCCTCAGGGAGGGAAAAATTGTGGCCATTAAAGGCTTGGGGGGGTTTCTTCTGGCTTGCGACGCCACGAATGGTACCGCAGTCAAGACATTGCGGCAGAGGAAGAAGCGCTCCTCCAAGCCCTTTGCCATAATAGTTACCGATATAGACGAAGCTAAAAGGCATTGCTATGTCTCGCCTGAGGAGGAAGATTTACTTACCTCACCCCAAAGCCCCATCGTGCTCCTGAGGTGGAAAGAGGACTCATCTGTGTCTCAAGAAGTAGCCCCCAATTTACGATTCTTGGGGGTTATGCTGCCGTATACGCCGCTTCACCACATACTGCTCAGGGATACGAGCCTGCCTTTAGTAATGACCAGCGGCAATCTCAGTGAAGAGCCTATCGCCAGAGACAATGATGAAGCCTTAAGGAGGCTTTCCGGTATTGCCGATTACTTTCTAATCCATAATCGGGACATCTACTCCCGCTATGATGACAGCGTCGCCATAGTGGAAAGGGGCACAAGCCAGCTTGTAAGGCGGGCGCGTAGCTATGCCCCTTATCCCATCCGCCTCTCATTTGAGGCTAAGCAGGTACTTGGTTGCGGCGCTGAGGAGAAAAATACTTTCTGCCTGACCAAAGATAACTATGCCTTTGTATCGCAACATATCGGCGATATGGAGAATATGGAAACTTTGGAGCATTTTGACAGCACTATATCTCTGTATAAAAGACTTTTCCACATAGAGCCTGAAATCATTACCCATGACCTCCACCCTGATTATCTGGCCACGAAATATGCCCGGGAGTTAGGCGAGTCCGGCATGAAGCTTATTCCCGTGCAGCATCATCATGCCCATATCGCCAGCTGTATGGCTGATAACGGGCTTGACTCTCCAGTTATAGGAGTTACCCTCGATGGCACAGGGTTGGGCGCGGATGGACATATCTGGGGAGGGGAATTCTTGGTAGCCGACTACCGCAATTTTCGCCGAGCAGGACATCTGGAATACCTGCCTTTGCCCGGAGGAGACGCGGCGATAAAAAGGCCATACCGCACCGCCATCGGCTATATTCTCACTCTATTAGGGGAAAATGCCCTCAGCGCTGTCATTGCGACCCTGAACGACGTGAAGGGGAAGCAATCTCAACTAGCTTCTATCGGGCAAGTTACTGAAGTTGAGGTGGGGGTTATCAAGCGCCAGATAGAAAGAAGGATAAATTCACCGCTTACCTCAAGCATAGGACGCCTCTTTGATGCCATATCAGCCCTGTTAGGTATAAGGGGCGAAATAGATTACGAAGGACAGGCGGCGGTGGAACTGGAAATGGCTGCCCTCGCCTGGTATGGCGAGGAGCCCTCTTCTGTCATTGCGAGGAGCGTAAGCGACGAAGCAATCTCCGGTAATAATGAAAGCTACCCATACCGCATAGTAGAAGACGAGGGAATAAGAATCGTGCACCTGAGGGACCTGCTCTCAGCCGTAATAGAAGACTTACATCAGGGTATCTCAAAGGGGAGGATAGCAGTCAGATTCCACAATACCGTAGCCCAGATAATAAACGAGATGTGCCATTTGATAGCTGATGAGACCGGCATCAGTAATGTAGCCTTAAGTGGCGGCGTATTCCAGAATCGTTTACTGTTGAGAAAAACAGTCAGCTTACTGGAAAGCAGCGGTTTCCAGGTTTTTACCCATAGGCAAGTACCCTGTAATGATGGTGGCATCTCCCTGGGGCAAGCAGTTATTGCCAATTTCGCCGTGTAGAGAGTTGCCTCCCCCGAGATTGCCACGCTTCGCTCGCAATGACACCCCTTTTGTCATTGCGAGTCCCGATTCATCGGGACGAAGCAATCTCGGTGGGGAAAATGTAGTGGCGAGGTTTATCCTCGCCTTGAGGGCGGGGACAAGCCCCGCCCCTGCAATCACATTTTATACGGACTGCCAGCTCAGGAAGGGATAAGTTTCGTTGTCAACGATATTCCAGGTGTAGGCGCCGTCGGTCTCGCCAGGAGCGACCACGGTTATGTCCCACGGGTCATCTAGCCCTTCCGTCTCCGTGTCCGTGAAGGTGTCGATGTTCTGCATTTCCGCGGTGGTCTTGCCCGTCCCACCGGCACTCACTTCCGTCCCGGAAGTTTCCGTATCCCAGAAAGAGTTGGTCACAGTGGCATAATAATTAGTTCCCACCAGACCGCCAACATCCACATCATAGCCAGTCACGTTGCCGGTGGCATAGGAGTTGGTCACAGTGGCATAATAATTCCGTCCCACCAGACCGCCAACAGCCACATAGCCAGTCACGTTGCCGGTGGAATAGGACTCTTCCACAGTGCCATCATGATGATTATCTCCCGCCAGACCGCCAACAGCCGCATAGCCAGTCACGTTGCCGGTGGCATAGGAGTTGGTCACAGTGTCCTGATTCTTTCCCACCAGACCGCCAACACAATAAGAGCCAGTCACGTTGCCGGTGGAATAGGAGCTGTCTACAGTGCCATCATTCCATCCCAGCAGACCGCCAACATCCGCATCGCCAGTCACGTTGCCAGTGGAATAGGAGTTTTCTTCCACAGTGCCCTGATTCCATCCCACCAGACCGCCAACAGCCGTATAGCCAGTCACGTTGCCAGTGGAATAGGAGTTGCTCACAGTGCGCTGATTCTTTCCCACCAGACCGCCAACATCCTCATCGCCAGTCACGTTGCCAGTGGAATAGGAGTTGCTCACAGTGCCTTGATTCATTCCCGCCAGACCGCCAGCAGCCGTATAGCCAGTCACGCTGCCGGTGGAAGAGGAGTTGGTCACAGAGCCCGAATTAGCTCCTGCCAGACCGCCAACAAACGGATAGCCCGGATAGCCACTCGCGCTACCTGTGAAATGGGAGTTAAGCACAGTGCCATGAGCACTATTCCATCCCACCAGACCGCCAACAAACGCATAGCCAGTCGCGCTGCCAGTGGAATAGCAGTCCCTCACAGTGCTATCATTATTTTTTGCCACCAGGCCGCCAACATAGGAGTGGCCAGTCACATCGGCGTTCACCACCCCAACATTCTTGATGATCCCTCCCTCATCAACATCACTGAAAAGCCCGACATAATTTTCGTCAGGGCGTTCGATAAACAGGTCCCTTATCTCGTGTCCCTGACCGTCGAAGGTCCCGGTGAATGGATCACTAGAAGTTCCGATTGGCTGCCAGCCCTTTCCCGCATTGGCTGTCTTGCTTGCCAGCCTTGTATAACCGGCAGTGGTGGAATCAAGGTTATTCATAAGGATGAAGTGATCGTTTAGGTAATTGCGGACATAATCGACATGATCAAGGTGGTGCCAATCCGCAATCTGATAGGGGTCCTCCTTTGTTCCACTGCCTCCCGCGAATAGCCTGTCGAACTTGGCGGTGATAGAATAGTGTCCGTTCATGGTTATCTTTGTCGTCGGGTCAATAACATTGGCCACTGTGCCCACGTCGCCAGTCCATTCGACAAAGTAATAGCCAGAAGCGGGAGTTGCCACCAAGCTAACCACTTTTCCTTCATCGTAGGTAAAAGTTCCCTCGTCAGGATCGGTTACTGAGCCACCAGTGGTGCTGGAGATGGTGAGGTCGTACTGGAGAGGGGTCGGACCACAACCTGTCATCGCTGCAATTAAGGCTACCATAACCAAAAAGATGCTGACTCTTGTCACGTAATGGTGTCTCCTCGAACTAAGTACTGTCTTCATACTTCACCTCTTTTGCAACAGTTCAGTTTTTCTAACATCTCTAGATTATAATAATAATAATATTATTATAGCATATTCTGCACGCTTTAAGGGGGCGATTTGGCGTGTGCGCCAATTGGGGTATCACCTCACAGGCGAGCCTACTCCCTTGGCTGTATAAAGAGGAACATAAGCAGGGCAGCGACGCTTTTGCCATCGCAGATTTCGCCTGAGGCGATAAGTCGGGGTATCTCGTCCAGGGAAACTCGGACTAGTTCGATGTCGTCGGTATCCTCAGCCATGAGACGACTGGGCACAAGGTCGGTAGCTAAAAAGCAATGAAGGTACTCCGTGCCATAGCCCGGGATGGAGTAGAAGCCCCCCAATTTGTCTATTTTCCGCGGGAAGTAGCCAATTTCCTCCTGTAATTCTCGGCGCACAGAGTCAATGGGCTCTTCACCGGGGTCAATGCCACCCGCCGGTATTTCCAGGAGAAATCTGTCCACTGCATGGCGGAATTGGCGAACCAGAAGGACATTATCTTGTCCATCGAGGGCTACCACGGCTACACAATCGCTGTGCTCCACCACGTCTCTGGTGGTCTTTTTGCCATTGGCTTTCTCCACGGTGTCCACACGCATGTTTACCGCGTGCCCCTGATAAATCTGCTGGCTAGCTAGCGTCTTTTCCGGCTTCAACATACTCTTGCTACTTAGCTAAAATTGCATCGTTTTGCTTATAGAGCTTCAAAGGTGACGAATAAGAGCTACCTCATCGCAGTTGGGAAACTTGGGACAGCGATAGCATTCCACCCATACTTTCTGGGGCAGCTCCATTTTGTCAATTAGCTTAAAGCTATGGTTCTCAAAAAAATCAGGCCTACGAGTCAGACAAAAGACCTTGGGTATGCCCAATTCCTTGGCCTCTTTAAGACAGGCCTGGACAAGCAAAGAGCCAATTCTCTGGTTCTGTTCCTGTTCATCGACAGCCAGAGACCTGATTTCAGCTAAATCAACCCAGGTAACGTGCAATGCTACACAAGCAACAACCTGCCCCTCTTTCCTGACTACGAAGTAATCTCTAATGTCCTCATATATTTCAGATAAAGCGCGAGGCAACATCTCCCCCTTATCAGCAAAATGACCGATCATTTGGTGCATGGAGGGAGCATCGCTCACTCTTGCCCTATCAACCTTTATATCAGCTTTCATTTCTTCTTCCTCCCAGTTTTTGCCACAGCGAACTATAAAAGTAGCTTGGCTCGTGAATTCTTAAGAAGCGGGCTATGTGGGGGCTAAGCTTCACTCTGACATTTTGTCCGTCTGATAACGGCAATTCAACTTGTCCGTCAATGCTGAGTACGCCCTTTTCTCTGTGGGCAACCTTCAAATCAACTATGCTCTGCGGAGGCAGTACCAGAGCATGACTCAATCCTAGGTGGCAGGATATCGGCTGGAGGACGATTTCCCTGGATTGAGGATGAAGAATTGGTCCGCCTGATGCCAGGGAATAGCTGGTGCTCCCTGTAGCAGTGGCTACAATTACCCCATCGGCCCGGTAAGTGGTTAGCACTGTGCCATCAATTTCTGCTTCTATGTTAACCAGGCGAACTGCAACGCTTCGTAGCACGACATCATTCAAAGCATGAAAGCTTTTGTCCGCAACTTGAGCCTCGAGCATGGCCCTTTCCTCAATCCAGCCTTTGCCTTCGAGCAAATCAGGCAAATCAGGCAAAACCTCATCGCCGTCTATCTCTGTGATAAATCCCAGCCTGCCCAGGTTTATACCTAAAATAGGCACCGACAGGGGGGTTATGATTCGAGCAGAATGAAGGATAGTGCCATCTCCGCCGATACTGAGAATTAACTCTGTGCCAGCCACCAATGGTTTAGCTTTGTCCTCATCCCAGGCTGAGCATCGCCATGAAGAGACTCCCCGGGAGGATAGAAACTCTTCCAGTTTCTCAGCTAAGTCTCGGGCTTTCTCCCGTAGTGGGTGGTACAGAATACCAATGCGCTTCACAGGTGAGCGAAGTGTAGCACTGGCGAATTCTGGCTGTCAAACCATTTAGCATATCCGGGGTAACAACTCTCCGGAGAGCATGTCCACGATGCGAGAGGGGCCGAGCTTTGTTTTCATTATCACCTTCCCCGGATGCTCCTCGATTACCTCGCCGATGATGGCAGCATCTCTACCATAGCTATTTTTTCTCATTCGGGTCAGAATCTTATCGGCATCGGCGGGGGCAACCATAGCTACCAGCTTGCCTTCATTGGCCACGTGAATAGGGTCCAGCCCCAGCAGCTCGCAGGCAGCTTTAACCTCTTCCTTCACCGGTATCTTTGCCTCTTCTATCACAATGCCCGCCTTCGATTGCCCGGCCAGTTCGTTGAGCGTGGTTGCCAGCCCACCCCTGGTAGGGTCACGGAGACAATGAATCCTGGACGAGACCTCCATCATCTGAGACACTAATTTATTCAATGGAGCACAATCGCTTTCCAGAGCCATGGAGAACCTCAGTCCCTCACGCTGACTCATTATAGCTATACCGTGGTCGCCGATGGTGCCACTCAGCAAGACCTTATCTCCAGCGCTGGCATTAGCTCCTGAGATATCAACTCCGGGAGAGATTATCCCTACTCCCGATGTAGTGATAAACAGCTTGTCAGCTTGTCCTTTATTTACCACCTTGGTATCCCCTGCGATGATACTTACCTTGGCTTCTTCAGCAGCTTTCTTTATTGATTGCACTACCTGCTCAAGCTCACCTAGGAGGAAGCCTTCTTCTATGATTGCCGACAGACTCAAATATAGAGGCCTGGCTCCATTCATAGCTAGGTCGTTCACTGTGCCGCAGATGGCTAGCTTGCCTATATCGCCGCCAGGGAAAAAGATGGGATTTACCACGTAGCTATCGGTGGTGAAAGCCAGCCGCCCGCTGGCTTCGAAAATAGCTGAGTCATCTAATTTATTCAATGCCGGATTAGCCAGGAAGGGCAGGAATTTTTCCTCCACCAGTTCGTGGCTCAACTTGCCGCCACTGCCATGGGCTAAAAGAATGCTGTCATCCATAAGCCTGTTCCATATCTATCCTATAAACCCTGCAAATTTTAAAGCGCCCCGTATTGATAATAGGCGGCGCAAGCGCCTTCACTGGAGACCATGCAAGGACCGACGGGACTTTCCGGCGTGCAGACCTTTCTAAAGAGTTTGCACTCAAGTGGCATAGCTGCGCCGCGGATTATATCCCCACATCGACATCCTTTAGGCTCCCTTGGTGGTTTCAGGCTCACTGAAAAAGCCTTGTCGGCGTCAAATCGCTCGTATTTTCCTCTTATTTTCAAGCCACTTTGAGGGATGATTCCAATTCCCCGCCAGTTAGCTTCGCCAATCTCAAAAACATTCTCCGTAAGTTGCCAGGCCTTTCTATTTCCCTCTGGCCTTACTCCTCGGGGGTAGGCTATCTCTACTTTGGGTTCGCCTTTTTCAATTTGTTCCGCCAGTTTGTCTATGCATAACAGGATATCCAGTGGTTCGAATCCCGAAATGACACAAGCGACTCCATAATCCCTGGGGATAAATTCATAGGGATGAGAACCAATTATAACACTAACATGTCCGGGGCCGATGATGCCATCTAGCTTTAATTCGCCTGAATCGAGCAGCGCTTTCATCACCGGTGGGGTCAGCTTATTAAGGGACAAAACATAAAAGTTTTCTATTTTCTCCTGTTGTGCCTTGAGTATAGAAGCAGCTATGGTTGGAGCCGTAGTCTCAAAGCCGATGCCGATGAAGATGACTGATTTCTCGGGGTTGGCTTCTGCTATATCTATAGCGTCTATAGTGGAATATACTATTCGTACATCTGCTCCCTCGGCTTTCGCCTGTTGCAGACTCGAATAGCTGCCGGGAACTCTTATCATGTCCCCGAATGTAGTGATGATAACATCAGGCAAGTGTGCCAAGGCGATGGCTTTGTCCAGGTCAGCGGTTGCTGTAACACAGACGGGGCAGCCTGGCCCCGACCTCATTTCCACCGTTTTGGGAACTAACTGGCGAATTCCATACCGCAATATGGCATGTGTATGCCCGCCGCAAAATTCCATTAGTCTTATGGTTTTGGTGGAGCGCTGAGCAATTTTGTATGCTAACCCCCTGGCTAGCTTGTTGTCTTGATACTCGTCAATGAACTTCACTTAGACTTGCTATCTCTTCCAGGAGCTTCAAAGTCTCCTCGGCTTCAGCCTCATCTATGACGCCTATGGCGTATCCCGTATGAAGCAATACGTAATCTCCTACCTTGGCCTCCGGAGTAAGGGCAATGCTAACTCGACGCCTCACCCCGGCGATTTCTGTTTCTGCATCATCCCCGTCTATGGAAACAATTTTTACCGGTACTGCTAAACACATGGCTTCCCGTATTGTAGCCAAAATCCGCCCATGATACAACCCAAAAATGGGTTAGCTCTATCCCGGTTTAATCGGGGCAATCTTGGGAAATCAAGCTGGAATATAGTGGTTATATATTGGCGTGGACAAGCCCCGCCAATATAAATAGGTAGTTTACCTCACGGTGGGGAGGACGCAGGCTGAGGAAAATAGATTGACCCTTTTCCGCTTCTGATGCAGTGTGGCGGCGGAGCTCAGCTCTGTCTTATCCCGAACGATTTTGAATTTGAAATTGAAATTTAGAATTTGTTCGGGCCTGTCCTGAGCGAAGTCGAAGGGATTTAGTGCTTAAGATATTAGGATTTCATGCTGAAAGAGGGGATTAAATGGTACTAATTTACTCTTACTAATGGGCGATTGACGGATGAGTGACTGCGCTATACAATAAATCTGAGGGATTAAATCTAAAGGAAGGAAGGTATTTGAAAAATGTAGTTGCCAGATTTATTGGAAGTAGGCTGATAAATCAGTCAACTACGAACTTGGAGGTGAAAAGTTCTAAAGACGGCTAAGGCAGAAGAAGAGGGGGAGGCTAGTACTCTGAAATGAAGACTTAGGGAAAATTCTTTAACTCCAAGCTAACCTCAGTTCCTTGAAGTTACCCCCTCATTAACTCTAAGTTACCCCTCATTAACTCTAAGCTACCCCTCAGTAACTCTAAGCTACCCCTCATTAAATTATCACGGAAGGAGAAGACTAATGAGCAGTAAGATAAATAAGCTAAGAAATTTACTTAGGAGGTTAAAATGTGAATACACGGATTGTCAAACTTAAAAGTAAGTGCCTCCGGCACCGGTGAAGGATACGGAGGCACAGCTAAAGGGACCCGGGAAGGAAACCCCCTAGCTGTTTTATTGTAATGACACCTAACTCCATTGTCAAGACCCCAAGAATTCCCGGATGACCAAGACAAATCTGAGTCTAAGCTAGTAAAGCAAGGAGGTGAAAAAGAATGAAAAAGTATATGAGTAAAGTCGGCCGACAGTTTTGCCATGGAATGAAGGGTTCCATTGATATTGGAATGATGGTTGAATTGTTGACTCAGTTGCTGGTTGGGCTACTGGTGCTGTCTGTCACTCTGGTATCTGCGGCGTCAGCAGTGATTCCTCAACTCACTGAGTTGGTAAGCGGTGATTCTGGGCAGGAGGCGGCCGTAGAATTACAAATGGTGGAAATAGCGGTGGCATCCTACCAGACTGACCATGATGGAAACTTGCCCACTGTGGAAGGTTTCCCTCGTGCTAGTGAGATGGATGAGTACATCCCCGGCGGCGTAGCTGTTCTACAGGGCACCTATACTCTTGATGGCACCACTGGCGAGGTAGCCCAGACTTCCTATCCGGAGCTTAGTGGCCTTTTTAGTGGTCTGACACTGTTTGACGGTCTAGGCTAAGACCAAACCGACGTTGGGGGGCTCATCGGCGGGATTGTTTTGCTCCAGTCCTGCCGGTGAGCCTTTCTATTTTCTGGGGGATGCTATATCCTAAATTTCTAAATCCCAAACAATATCAAAGCAATAATGGCCACAATGGGAGGGGGCAAGCCCGCCTCTACTGGATTGCTTCGCTATGCTCACGATGACACCTCTATGTGTGACTGTGAGGCTGAGGAGGTCAGCCGAAGCAACCTCGTGGAGTGTAATAATATTACCCCACCTTCCTTCGCATTAACAACTGAACAACTGCTCAGTAACCCCCAAGAAGACATCATAATTGACGCTAGTTAGGTATTGTGCTATTTTATGCGACATACTTCATTTGAGGTAGCATAAGCTAAATGCGCAGCGACGTTGTAAAGAAAGGAATCGAGCGGGCGCCTCACAGGTCGCTGCTGCGGGCCGTCGGTTGTTCTTCGGATGACTGGGATAAGCCGTTTATTGGAGTAATCAATAGCTTTAGTGAGATTGTCCCTGGGCATATCCATCTGCAAACAATTGCCAAAGCGGTAAAAGAAGGGATTCGCAGTCGAGGTGGAGTGTCTTTTGAGGTCAATACCATAGCTGTTTGCGATGGTATCGCTATGAACCATCCGGGGATGAAATACAGCTTGCCCAGCCGGGAACTGATTGCTGACTCAGTTGAAATCGTGGCTCAGGCTCATGCCTTCGATGGCCTGGTATTTATCCCTAATTGCGACAAGGTCGTGCCCGGGATGCTGATGGCCGCAATCAGGCTTAATTTGCCCTGCGTTTTTGTGAGTGGTGGTCCTATGCTAGCCGGCAAGTTTATCCAGGGAAACGCTGCCAGGTCAGTTGATCTTATTTCGGTCTTTCAAGCTGTAGGCGAAGTTACCAAGGGTAAGATGACGGAGGCTGAGTTGCAGGAACTGGAGATGGTTGCCTGTCCTGGTTGTGGGAGCTGTGCCGGGATGTTCACTGCTAATACTATGAATTGCCTCAGCGAAGCCCTGGGGATAGCTTTGCCAGGTAACGGCACGATACCCGCAGTGGAAGGACGGCGGGTACAACTTGCTTATAAAGCCGGGCGACAAGTTATGGAAACGCTGGCTAAAGATATTCGGCCTAAGGACGTTATCACCAGAGATTCTCTTTACAATGCCTTTGCCGTGGACATGGCCCTGGGGGGCAGCACAAATTCCGTGTTGCATCTTACCGCTATAGCGCATGAGGCTGGGATAGATTTCCCCTTATCCCTGACAAACAAGATTAGCGACTCCGTTCCTCATATCTGCAAATTAAGTCCGGCCAGTGATTATCACATTCAAGACCTGGACTCAGCCGGTGGCATTCCTGCAATAATGCACGAGCTATCGGGATTGCTGAAGCTTGAGGCGAACACCGTTTTGGGCAAGTCATTAGGCAGCATAGCAAAGGAAGCCAAGGTTAAAAATAGAGAGATAATCCGCCCCTTGTCACAACCTCATGCCTCTACTGGTGGTATCAGCATATTATTTGGCAACTTGGCGCCTGATGGCAGCGTAGTGAAAAGCGCTGCTGTAGCTTCTGAGATGTTAGTGCATCGAGGTCCTGCCAGAGTTTTCAATAATGAAGAAGAAGCTACGGCGGCGATAATGAAAGGCGAATTTAAGTCAGGCGAGGTAATCGTCATCCGCTATGAAGGCCCCAAGGGGGGGCCAGGAATGCGGGAGATGTTAGCAGCTACTTCTCTCCTCAGCGGTATGGGTATGGATAAAGAAGTAGCTCTTATTACGGATGGGCGCTTTTCTGGGGGCACGCGGGGAGCAGCCATTGGGCATGTCTCTCCTGAAGCGGCAGAGAAAGGTCCTATAGCTGCTTTGCGGGATGCTGATATAATTAACATAAACATACCTGACCACAAATTGGAAGTGGAATTAAGCCAGAAAGAGCTGGAACAGCGGTTGGCTTCATTGCCTTCCTTTGAACCCAGGATTAAAACTGGCTATCTCAAGAGGTATAGTGATAAAGTAAGCTCGGCCAGCACTGGTGCGGTGTTTGCTGGATAAGGAGTTATTCTATGAAGAAAACTGGTGCTCAGATTCTTTGCGAGAGTTTAATTAAAGAAGGAGTAGAGGTTATTTTTGGTATTCTCGGTGGTGCCGTCTTACCGATATACGATACCTTCCCTCAATATCTTCAACTCCGGCATATACTAGTTCGCCATGAGCAGGGAGCGGCTCATGCCGCCGACGGCTATGCTCGAGTTACACATAAGGCGGGAGTATGTATTGCTACTTCTGGGCCTGGAGCTACTAATCTGGTTACCGGCATTGCCAATGCTTATATGGATTCTGTTCCCTTAGTAGCTATAACCGGTCAGGTAGCCACACCTGTTATTGGTAAGGATGCCTTTCAGGAGACGGATATTACAGGCATTACCATTCCAATTGTCAAACATAACTATCTTGTCACCGATGTTGCTGAGCTGGCTAAAACGGTTAAAGAGGCCTTCCACATTGCCCAGACAGGAAGGCCGGGACCTGTGCTTATTGACATACCGCGGGATGTTCAGCAAGAGCGAACGGACTTTGTTTATCCCGATAAGGTTGATTTGCCGGGCTACAGGGTTGTCTCTCATGGGCACCCGGCTCAAATTAAGAAAGCAGCAAAGCTCATTAACGAAGCTGAGCAGCCTGTTATCATCGCTGGCAGGGGGATAATTATTTCCCAGGCCTATGATGAGTTTAAGGAACTTGCTGAGAAAGCACAAATACCGGTGGCTCACACTCTCCTTGGTCTGGGCTCCTTCCCTGGAAACCATGTACTTGATCTGGGCATGCTGGGGATGCATGGCACACCTTGCGCCAATATGGCAGTGCAAAACGCCGACCTTCTTATCGCTATCGGCATGAGATTTGATGACCGAGCTACAGGAAATACCAGGGAGTTTGCTCCCCATGCCCGCGTCATTCACATCGATATCGACCCTGCAGAGATTGGAAAAAATATCTCCACCAATGTCCCCGTAGTCGGTGATGTAAAAAGCGTGCTCACAGTCCTGAATGAGCAGATTGAGAGAAGAGAGCATGTGGATTGGCTTTCTCAAATAGAACAATGGAGGTATGAGCATCCATCGCTAGAGATCAGGCAAAGTGATGAGCTTTTACCTCAATACATTGTTCAGCAGATCTGCGAGGCCACGCAAGGTGATGCCTCTGTGGTTACTGGAGTGGGGCAGAATCAAATGTGGGCGGCCCGATACTTCGTTTACAACAAACCGAACAGCCTTTTCTCTGCGGGAGGTTTGGGCCCCATGGGGTTTGAACTACCCGCAGCCATGGGAGTCAAAGTCGGTTGCCCCGAGGAGGTGGTATGGTGTGTTGCTGGCGACGGCGGCTTTCAAATGACTATCCAGGAGTTAGCTACCATAACACAGGAAAACATTGCTGTAAAAATAGCTATCATAAACAACGGGTATTTGGGCATGATAAGACAGTGGCAGGAGCTATTCTATGGACGACGCTATGTTGACGCGAAGCTCTGGAATCCTGATTTTGTCAAAATTGCTGAGGCTTACGACATCCCTGGTCTTCGGGTGACACGAAGAGAGGAGGTCATCCCGGCTATACAGAAGGCCATGGAGTACCCTGGACCTTTTCTCATCGACTTTCTTATTGAGCCCGAGGAGAACATCTATCCAATAGTGCCACCAGGGGAAAGCCTGGCCGGCTTTTTCGAGCCATCAAAGCCGGAAGTATTGGAAGGAAAACTCTAAAAATCAATTATAAAATGCCAATGACCAAAAGATGAAGGTTTTGAATTTGGAAATTTGAATTTGTTTAGAGTTTAGAGATTAGGATTTGGAATTTATCTATTGGGGGACAAATTGACTAATACAAAACATACTTTAGTAGCTTTAGTGGAGGATAAACCGGGGGTTCTTAATCGTATAGCTAGTTTATTCCGACGGCGCGCATTTAATATTCAAAGTCTTGCTGTAGGTGGTAGCGAACAGCCCGGCTTATCTCGCATGACTACTGTTGTTGTTGGTGATTCTGCTCAGGTAGAGCAGGTGAGAAAGCAACTGGACAAGCTAATCAACGTGGTTAAAGTCTCGGATATAACCGCAGATGACATGGTGACCAGAGAATTGGCCTTAATTAAAGTGAAGGCTACTGCCTCGACAAGAAGCGAGATTATGCAAATTGTTGATATTTTCCGGGCTAACATAGTTGATGTTGCTCCAGGTTCACTGACAGTGGAGGTGACCGGTGACGAAGATAAGCTGGATTCTCTGCTCGGCCTCCTTCGTGATTTTGGTATTAAGGAGGTTTCGCGAACTGGCAGAATAGCCTTAACTCGCGGAAGCAGTTCTTAAATAACTGCCGATAGTTAATAGCTGACGACTGAATGTTAACAGGGAGGGATTATGGCTAAAATTTATTACGATAAGGATGCTAACCTGGATTTGCTTAAGGGAAAGACAGTTGGCATTGTTGGCTTTGGAAGCCAGGGGCATGCCCATGCCCAGAATCTAAGGGACAGCAGCTGCCAGGTCATTGTTGCTGAATTACCAGGCACTGAAGTCTGGGAGGCGGCAAAGAAAGCTGATTTTGAAGTAGCTACTGCCGCTGAAGTAGCCAGGAAGGCAAATATAATTGTTATGCTAGCTCCGGATACTTTGCAGCCCAGAATCTATCGGGAGTCAATTGAGAAGGAGATGGCCCGGGGCAAGACACTTATGTTTGCTCATGGTTTTAGTATCCACTTTTCTCAAATCGTGCCTCCAGCCGAGGTTGATGTTGGCATGATAGCGCCTAAATGCCCGGGACATATGCTCAGAAGACTTTATACTGAAGGTTCAGGAGCTCCGGCCTTGGTGGCTATCCACCAAGATGCCTCGGGGAAAGCAAAGGACACAGCTCTGGCCTATGCCAAGGGTATTGGTTGTGCTAGAGCCGGGGTTCTGGAAACGACTTTTGCCGAAGAGACTGAGACTGACCTCTTTGGCGAGCAAACGGTGCTTTGTGGGGGAGTCTCTTCTCTGATAAAGGCTGGCTTTGAAACATTGATAGAGGCTGGCTATCAACCAGAGATCGCCTATTTCGAGGTTTGCCACGAGTTAAAGCTCATTGTTGACCTGATTTATCAAGGTGGTTTGAGTTATATGCGCTATTCGGTAAGTGATACGGCAGAGTATGGAGATTATACGCGGGGTCCACGAGTCATTGATGATTTGGTCAAGGAGGAAATGAGGCAAATCCTGGCCGAGATTCAGGATGGCAGCTTTGCTACAGAGTGGATTTCGGAAAACCAGGCCGGCCGTCCCAGCTTTAATGCTATGAAAAGAAAAGAAGCAGAGCATCCCATCGAAGTCGTGGGCAAGAAACTCAGGGATATGATGCCCTGGCTGAAGGGCTAGGTATTATTAAAAAAGCTTGCTACTGACACATTACTGCGAGCTTTTAAAAATTTTTGTAAAACTTTGTAATAATCTCCTGGCGCACACGCCAGCCCAAGATGGTGAATTTTGGTTAGCTTTATCTTACAATATTGAAAAGAGACTGGGAGGTGTGGCGATGCCATACTGTCAATACTGTGGGGAAAAAATAGATGAAGATGCAGTGTTTTGCCCTAAATGTGGGGAGATTTTAGTCGAGGAAGATACAGAATGGCAAGAGTTGCAGATCCAAGAGAAAGTTGATGAAGCGAAACATAGGGCAAATATGTATATTATTTCGGCAACAGTTCTCGTAACGGTGGGAATAGTTGCTGGCAGTATATTTTGTATCTTATCGAGTGCGGTTGGTTTTTTTGGAATAGTGCTTGTTTGCTTGGGCGTTGGATGTACTGCGTCGGCTAATCGACATGAGCACAAAGTCAGGAATTTGAAGAAACGACTCGGGCGGTGAAATTAGCCTGAAGTTGTATTAGCAATATCAGCGCCTAAATTTACAATATCTTCTAGTTGATCGTCGCAGTGTATTTCCTGTACACACTTCCTGAAAATTACGCCTTATTGGACCGGTTGACTTTGGTTTAGTCTTAGCTTGGGAAAGGCTGGCCTGTGAAGTAGCTTACAATATTTCCTTCGGTGTACCCATGTGGTCAGCCAGCACAACAGGTTGAGCTAGCTAAGCTTTATTGCTATACTGGATTATGAAAATGGTTGACTGGGACGATTGCCAGAAGAACTTAGGAGTATCTTTCCGACAAAAATCTTTACTGGAGCAGGCCTTTGCGCATCTATCTTATCTTAACGAAAATCCTGGTTTCGCCCGGCCTAGCAACGAGCGCTTAGAGTTTCTTGGTGATGCCATACTTAACTTCATTGTAGCGGAAAAGCTGTATAAAGAGTTTCCCAAACTACCTGAGGGAGAGTTAACTGAGATTCGTGCCTCTCTAGTTTGCCGTGATACTTTGGCTGAACTAGCTTCTTCGCTCAAGCTTGGCGACTGGCTTCTATTAGGCCGAGGTGAGGAAGCAAATGGAGGAAGGGCGAAGGCGAGCAACTTAGCAAATGCTATGGAAGCATTGATCGGTGCCTTATATTTAGACCAAGGACTAGCCAAAGCCAGGAGCTTTATTCTCAGGCAGTTCAAGCCTGAGTTGGAAAAAATAAAGGCCGGGAAGACAATCCCAAACTACAAGGCATTAGTGCAAGAGTTCATCCAGGGACAAAAGAGGCCAACGCCAGTTTACCGTTTGGTGGAAGCTACTGGTCCTGACCACAGCAAGCAATTTACCGCCGAAATTCTGGTAGAGGGGGAAGCACTGGGCAAGGGGACAGGAATGAGTAAGAAAACTGCTGAGAGCCAAGCAGCAAGAGCAGCTTGGGAAAAACTGAGGTGTAGTCATGGGCAGACGAGATTATAGACGGCGAGAGCCAAAGAAATCTAAGAAGGGGACGCAGAAAAACAAACCGATTTCGGAATTCGTGCCCCAGCCGGAGACAGAGGTAATCAAGAAAAAGAGGAAGCCCGCTGAGGAGCACGAGGAATAGATAGTTGGCAGCTTACCTGGAGCTTTACCGTAGTGGCAAGCTAAGGGAACGGATAGATGCGGCTGTATCTTTGCTTGAAATTTGCTCCGTATGCCCTCGCAGTTGTGGTGTGAATCGCCTGGCTGGCGATGTGGGCAAGTGCCGCACACCCCGCGAAGCAATGGTGTCCAGCTATGGGCCTCACTTCGGCGAGGAAGCCCCATTAGTGGGCAGATATGGTTCGGGTACTATATTTTTCACTAACTGCAACCTTAGGTGTCTGTTCTGCCAGAATTATTCCATTAGCCAGCTAGGCGAAGGCCAGAAAGTGAGCAAAGAAGACTTGGCTTACATGATGCTCTCCCTCCAAGCTAGAGGATGCCACAACATAAACTTGGTATCCCCAACCCACGTAGTTCCTCAAATTCTGGAAGCACTGGAGCTAGCAGTGGAGTCAGGCTTGCATCTCCCCTTAGTATACAACAGCGGTGGCTATGACTCGGTGGAGACTTTGAGGATTCTCGATGGCGTTGTCGATATTTATATGCCTGACATGAAATATGACGATGAGGAGACTGCTAGAGAATTGTCGGGCATTGGAAACTATCCTGAGATAAATAAAGCAGCAATCAAGGAAATGCATCGGCAGACAGGTGACTTGGAGATAAACGAGGAGGGAGTGGCTCGGCGAGGACTCCTAGTTCGCCATCTAGTTTTACCTCACGGGTTAGCGGGTAGCGGGAACAAAAGGGATAGTGAATTTTCTCAGCAAAGAAATTTCCCGCAACACCTATGTCAATATCATGGCTCAATACCATCCCTGCCACCAGGCTTTTCAAATTCCAAGTTTAGGACGGCGAATATCATCCACGGAATTCCGTGAAGCATTATCCTTAGCCCATGAAGCAGGGCTAAATCGGCTGGATAATATCCATCACAGAGAGATACTTAGCATATGCTCAGAGTGACAAAAAGTGGCCGGGAATGGCAAGGATAGCTCAGAACAGCAAAATGGCTGATATAGCACGTCTTTCCGCCACAGTTTATGGTCGCGTGCAAGGCGTTTTCTTTCGCTACTTCGTCCGCAATGAAGCCGGGAGGCTAGGTTTAAAAGGCTATGTTCGCAACCTTGCCAGAGGCGATGCTGTGGAAGTTCAAGCTGAAGGGGAGAAGCGGCAGTTGAATAAGCTACTGGGGCAGCTTAAAGTGGGTCCACCAGGAGCTCAGGTTGAGAGGGTGGAGGTAAAGTGGGCAGACTATTCAGGGCGGTTCGACGATTTTAGCGTAAGATATTAACAGAAAATTAAAAGTCGAATCTTAAAAATTAAAATGACAACTCAAAATGCAAAACTTCTTAATTTTGTTTTTTGAATTTCTTAGTCCTCAAATTGAACCCTGCCCTCACTAATCAGTCTTAAGTGCTCACAGTCAACTCCAGCTATTTGAGAAGCCTTAAGATCAATTTCATGAGGTTCGCCAACCAGGATTTTCTCATAATCCTCCGCTTCCCCTTTCGTGGGATCAGCGGTGTAGGAGAACTTTTGATGGGCTTCGATAATGCCCAAGTCAAAAGGCAGGGTGAAGTAGAGGTCAGCAAGGACTTTTTCGATGCCTAATTCATGCAAAGTTCCCCAACCCCCCGATTTGCCCTTTGGATACTTGCTCACAGGCAGCAGACTCAAAAGGTTTGCTACACTGAAGTGACCAGAGCTACCACCAACCTTGAAGGGGGTAACACTGATTAAAAAGTCGCTGCGCAACACCACATTGGGCACCCAGAAACTCTCCACAGCGTAGAATTGGGATAAAGGATTCTGCACCTCTATAAAAATGGAATCCCTGATATCGAGCATGAGAACGTGACGAAAGTTATATCCTAAAGCCTGATATATTGGGTAAATCGATTCACCGCTAGGAGTCCCGTCAGCAATGAGGATATCGGCATTACTAACTTTCCTGATACCTCTAATAATAGTATTCAGTAGTTTGGGACTTGTAGTTACGGGGTACGGCAAGGGATAACCGGCACAGGGTTTGAGCAAAACTCGTCTTGCCCAGGAAAGCTGTGGGGGAGGAGTAAACACAAAATCAGAATCTTTGACAATCATTGACTTCGTATCAGCGGCCAAATTTCAATAACTACAAAGCCGGTTGCATTAGCACGATTTCGGTAGCGGCCGGAAGCCTTTCTCGCTCGAACTCCACTTCACTATCCCCTACCTTGCTCACATTTTTCTTGCCCTTAAGGAAATCCTCGACACCGGCTATAGGATAGGCACACCTGGGCGTCTTAAAATGCATGGGAATAACTACTTTGGGCTTTAATTGGTCACATACCTGGCTAGCTACAAGTGCATCGATGGTATAGAAGCCACCCACAGGAACAAACA